>Ga0315295_10001436_pt1 | contig 20461 bp, 13 predicted proteins | sample YL17G14_0_MG_FD_204453 | JGI IMG/M metagenome (GOLD analysis project Ga0315295, IMG submission 204453) | Sediment microbial communities from Yellowstone Lake, YNP, Wyoming, USA - YL17G14_0 | ecosystem: Environmental > Aquatic > Freshwater > Lake > Sediment | place: USA: Wyoming | collected...
ATGAAATGGCTTAAGATCGGGCTGGCCCTCGTGATTATCGTAGTGATTGCGATAGTAGTCATCTTCCCCCGCCTCAATCAATTCCAGCGGGAGGGGGAGGTGGTCTTAACCGGGTTGAAGGCACCCGTAAAGGTGATTCGAGACGAGAAGGGCATGGCCTACATTTATGGTGAAAATGAAGATGACGTTTTAAGGGCCCAAGGATTTGTTACTGCTCAGGACAGGATGTTTCAGATGCAGTTGATCCGCCTGTTGGCTACCGGGAGGATTTCCGAATTGGTCGGGGAGAAGGGCAAGAATACGGATATCACCATGAGAACCCTCGGTTTTTACCGCCAGGCCCAAAGGCACGGAAAGATCCTTAATGACCAAAACAGACGCTTCTTCCAGTCTTATCTAGACGGCGTCAATGCCTTTATCAAAAGTGGCTCCGATCTGCCGTTGGAATTCAAACTGGCTGGGATCAAACCCGAAACCTGGACCATCGCTGATTCTTTGGCCGTCGCCTATTTTATGGGCTGGAACTCTGCCGCCAATTTGCAAACCGAGGTCATCGCCCAAATGTTGGTCGAAAAGCTGGGCCCAGACAGGGCCCGGGAAATCTTTCCCCTGAATATCAATCCCGATGACCCGATAACCACAGAGGGGGCTTTGAAAAGTTCTTGGAGGCCGGAGAGATTAAACCTCAATCTTATGGGCGATCAAAAGCTGATGGCTTTACTGGGCCCAGAAGATCAAACGCTCCGGGCAGGTAGCAATAACTGGGTCGTGGGGCCGGCCCTCTCCCCCAGTGGCAAACCGATTGTGGCCAACGATCCCCATTTAGACTCCAGGATTCTTCCCGGCCCCTGGTATCCCACCGGCCTCATCACCCCGGCCTGGCGGGCCGTGGGAGTCACGATTCCGGGCCTTCCGGGCATGACCATCGGCCGAACCGATCGCATTGCTTTGGGGGTGACCAATTCATACGGAGATGCCCAGGATTTATACGTCGAGGCCATCGACCCGAAAGATCCGGGGAACTACCTGGAAGGACAGAGGTCCGTCCCTTTCCAGACATTGGAAGAGACCCTGCGGATCAAAGATAAAAATGCTCCCCAGGGCTTCAGGGAAGAACGCCTGTTGATCCGCTTGACCAAAAGAGGCCCTGTGGTGTCCGATGTCCTCCCGGGGCTTAAGACCGACAAGGTGATCACTGTCCGTTGGTCTCCTTTTGAGACTATGGGCCCTTCCATGGGGCTGGATCAGCTTCTCAAAGCCCGGTCCGCTTCGGAGGTACGGGAGGCTTTACGAGAGACAACAACCGTCATGCTCAACTTTGTATTTGCCGATGTAGATGGCCATTTCGGCTGGCAAACCTCCGGGCGGCTGCCCATCCGTTCCCGCGGGGACGGGACTGTACCCGCGCTCGTCACCGACGACCGGGATAATTGGACCGGCTGGATTCCCCCTGAAAAAATGCCCCAGCTGTATGATCCGCCGAGGGGCTGGGTGGGAACCTGCAATCACAAAACCGTTTTGGACGCTTATCCGTATTATTACTCTTCCCACTTTTCGCCATCCTACCGCTACCGCCGGTTGATGCAACTACTGGACAAGCCTGGTAAGAAGTCTGTGGATGACCACTGGCAATTCCAGAGAGATACTTTAAATCTGATGGCCCGGGAGGTCGCTCCCGTCATGGCTAAGGCGCTTCTGGCCCATAAAGATACGGAGGCAATGGGTAAGATTTTAAGCAAATGGGACTGCCAGGATTCAGCTGACCAACCAGCGCCCGCGATCTTCCAGGCGGTATACCGAAAATTTGCCCTGGCCGTTTTCCAGGACGAACTGGGAGAGGATCTGGCGCAGCTCATGCTGTCCGACTGGTATTTCTGGGAAGAGCGCCTGGCAAAAATGGTGAGGGAAGGCGATTCACCCTGGTTTGATGACCAAGCCACCCCCACCAAGCGGGAGACCATGAATGATCTGTTCTACCGGGCGGGCCTGGAAGCAGGCCAAGAACTGAGCTCGCAGTACGGAACGAATCCGGAAGATTGGCGATGGAGCAAAATACATCAGCTGGAATTTCTTTCTCCCACCAGGCAAGAAGGTGCCGGCAAGGGCCTGCTGGGGGGTGGCTCCCACCCCATGGGTGGATCGGGGGAAACCCTCTACCGGGCGGCCTTTGATTTTAAGAAACCTTTTGGGGTCAAGTGGTCGGCCTCCCTGCGGATGGTCGCTGACCTCGGTGATGACGATAAGGTTTTGGCGGTTTTACCCGGCGGGGTCTCCGGCCGCTTATTTGACCGCCATTACAAAGATCAAATTGAGCCCTTCATGAAAGGTGAAAAACGCTACTGGTGGTTCAGCGACCGGGAAATAAAGAACCATGCCCAAACGCAACTTTTGTTAACGCCCCACTAGTATTGTGTCCCAGAAATAAATGGCCTAAATAAATCAGGCTTTTTGACTGTCAAATTCCGGTCAGACTAGGAATGCGAACCGCTTTGCCGTGGCCCGGGGGTCAGGGCGATTCGCGCCGGCAGCCTCGGCCGGGAAGGAAGTGGGCCAAAAGATACAATTTTCTTCCGCCGCAGGGGGCGGGGTGTTCCTTCCCGCCCCATCGACGAAGAAACCAGCGCCTTAGGATGCCAATCCCGCCAAGGCGGGACGTGAGCCCCGGGCCTTCTGAGAACCTTGAAATATGATACGAATTTCAGAGACGCGACACTAGAATCCAGGCCTCTGAGCTTTAGGGAAAAGGCAGAACACCCGCAGAGCGATAGACCCATGATTCAAGACGAATGGGTTTGATCCGGGTAAACTTCGTACCTGACCGAATCTTTGCCGGCGGCTTTCACAGAGTACATTAAATGGTCCGCTGCGGTCACCAGGGTATGGACAGAATCAGGAATTTTTGCACAGGTAAGCACGCCGATGCTGGAAGTGAGGGGCCATCGATTCTCCTGAATAACTTTTAGAAGCCCTTTTTGAATCCTCTCGATAACCGCATTTGCCGTATCCGGCCCGGTCTCGGGAAAGAGCATCACGAATTCGTCGCCTCCAACACGCCCCAGCAGATCGATGCCTCGGATATTGCTGCGAATGGTTTCGGCAACCTTTTTTAGGACCACATCTCCGGCCGCATGTCCCAGCCGGTCATTCACTAACTTAAAATTGTCAAGGTCCAAATAGGCCAGGGTGAGGGGCCGGCCATAACGACGCGCCCGGCTGAGTTCGGTATCGGCCAGTTCGGAGAAATAACGCAAATTGGCAACGCCCGTCAGATAATCCGTTCGGGCCCGTTCGGCCTCGCGATCTGTAGATTGTTTTAGCGCGGAAAGAATATAGGTGATGATCAAAAAGAAACCCACCCGCATGATGGCATTCCAATAAGGAACCAACGGGGGTATGTAGGATTCCCTGGAAAAGACATCCGCAAATAACCAGACAATAGCACTGGCCATGGAAATAAGAACTCCCGCCCGTCGATTCACTAACCAGGCAGCGAGCATAATCGGCAGTAAATAAAATATGGAGAAAGTTAATTCCGGGCCGATTGCGTAATCGATCATTCCCAATCCTGCAGTAAGAATAAAGGCGATAAGCAGCAATGTGGGCTTTTGCAGTTTGCCAAAATATTGCATAATATTGTTAATCATCGTGCTCATGAAATTCACAAGGGGAAAATTAAATTTTGCCGCCGCAGGTATTTTAGGGGTTTTAAACGGAGATTTCAACATTTTTATGGTGGTCAGGAGGCAGGAGATCGGAAAGTGTCACCCATGCCCGCTTACAACATAGCAAATCAATCCAACCGTTTGACATCCGGCTGTTCTTATACTAACTTTCGGTCTTAGCGATTTCATTCTTTGGAGTAAGCCGGCACATGAATTACAAACGCCTTTTACCCATTTACCTGGCGGCTGTGATTGGTCCCATGGGCGGGGTAGGAGTGATTACTCTCCTGCCCGTATTGGCCGGAGCTTGGAACATCGGCCTCCAGTGGATCTCCCTGACCATAACCCTCTACATGATTCCATACATAGTTTTTCAGCTATTCTCCGGCTCTATCGCCCATATCTTTAACACGCGCAAGACGCTTCTTTTCGGCTTTTCAGTCTATGCCCTGGGTGGGCTTCTTTCCGGGTTTTCCCCGAGCTTTGAGACTCTGGTGGCTGCGCGGGTCATTCAAGGGTTTGGGGCGGCCTTCATTGCGCCCATCGTCATGGCCCTGGTGGGCGAGATGGTGGACCCAAAACACCTGGGAAGGGCGATGGGTTTACTCGGCGTCGTGTATACGATTGGGGTTACGATGGGGCCCTTGATCTCTGGGATTTTGGAGGTGTCTCTCGGGTGGCCCTGGTTCTTTTTCTTCCTGATGGGTTTGGCCCTGGTTATCGGGACTCTTTACTGGGTAACAAGCACAGAGGGCCAGGAAAAGGAATCGGAAACGAGACCCGGAAAGATTTTAGATGCCCTTGTCCTGATCAAAAAATCCTATTCTTATTCTGATTTAAGATTTGTAAGTTATGCTGCCTTCTTTTTGTTCCTGGCGTATATTGGCCTGATGACCTTCACCGCGGATCACTTAAAAGTTTCCTTCTCCCTTCCCTCGGACCAGATCGGGCTCATTCTTTCCACGACCGGGTTTTTAGGGATTGGGTCTTCCTTCATCGCGGGGATCCTGGGAGATCGCTTGGGCCGAAAGCCCGTTTCGTATGCGGGCATGATGATCATGGTCGCATCCATCTTGGGGCTGAGGGCGGTCGATTATACCTACGGGAAATACATCGCCATATTCGCCCTGTTCGGTACGGGCTCGGCCACGGCCTGGGCTTCTCTGAACACCCTGGCGGTTCAGGCGGTTCCCGACTTACGCAAACCGGCAACGTCAGTATACAACAGCTTCAAATTTACAGGGTATGCCCTTGCTCCCTTGGCCCTTTCTTTTTTATACCTTCCCTTTTCTATGCCCGCCGTGCACTGGGCCTGCATTGTCTGCATACTCGTTAGCCTATTTTTCACTTCCCGCATGAGTAGGCAAATAGGGTAAAAAATGGCCGCAGAACAAAATTTTATTGACAGGGAAAAAGGGATGTGTAAAATGGAATTTAACGATAGATGGGGAAAGGTGATAAGCGATGAACCTCTTGATTCCAGAGGATAAGAAGATAAACAAGAAGCAGGAAGTCAAGAAGGTGGGCGTGCCCATCGCTTTTGGGATGTCTTGACTGACCCCGACCTCCGACCATCCTAAAAGCCATGGGCAAACATCCCATGGCTTTTTTGTTTGTTGGGTTGCCGCCAATACAAACCGATATCTAAGGAAACGTGTTGAAACTTTTAGATAAAAAGAAAGGAGGAGTTATGCAACCGAAAACTTGGGCCGGATGTCACGTCCCGCTGATTACCCCCTTCAAAGACGACTATTCTCTGGATGAATCGGGCCTCAGAAAGCTGATCAATTATTTCATCGAGGAAGAGAAGTGCGACGGGTTGGTCCCCTGCGGGACGACCGGGGAATCGCCCACCCTGACGAACGAGGAGCATGATAAAGTCATCGAAATGGTAGTCCAGGAGGCTAAGGGGCGAGTGCCAGTTATGGCTGGAACGGGGTCCAACAGCACCCAGGAGGCCATTGAGAGGACCAAACATGCCGAACACGTCGGCGCCGCCGCCAGTCTCCAGGTTTGCCCCTACTACAACCGGCCCACTCAGGACGGGATCATCGCCCACTTTGAGGCTATCGCCAAAGCCACCAAGCTGCCCCTCTTCATCTACAACATACCCTCGCGTACCGGGAGGCTCATCGAAGCCAAGACCATGATCGCCCTTTCCAAGATCGGCAACATCATCGGGATGAAGGATGCCTGCGGGGACATGATGGTCACCATAGATATTATGAAGGGCACCCGGGAAGGGTCCAAAAAATTCTATGTCCTTTGCGGGGAAGATGCCCTGACCTTCCCCATGATGGCCCTGGGGGGGGATGGAGGGATCATGGCCGTGGCCAATGTCATCGGGAAGGAGTACCGGGAAATGATTCACCTGATGCTGGCCGGAAAGATTGACCAGGCCCGCGAGATTCACTATAAGACCCTTCCCGTGGTTCGGGCGCTGTTCATCGAATCCAACCCGGCTCCGGCCAAGGAGGCGATGAACATGATGGGGGTACCTGCGGGCAAGCTCCGTCTGCCGCTGGTCCCGCTCAGGCCCGAGAATCGCGAGACCCTGAGGAAGGCTTTAGTTCAAATCGGCCGGCTGAAGGGATGAGGGAGAAGTTGAAGGACTCCAAGGTCCGGGTGCGGTCGAAGGTTTGGCTGGAGGTTCATGGGCGGCCGATTCTAGGTCCCGGCCGCCAGGAGCTCCTGCGGGCTGTGGAGGAACAGGGCTCCATCTCCAAGGCTTCCCGTCTGCTACACCTTCCCTATCGGAAAGCCTGGGGGAAGATCAAAGCCATGGAAGAGCAGCTGGGGGTGCCTCTGGTTCGGAAGCAAACCGGGGGACAAGGGGGAGGAGGGGCCCGCCTTACCCCCGAAGCCAAGGATCTCCTTTCCAAGTATGCCCGTCTGGCTCAGGGGCTGGAGGAGGAGGTCGATGAAAAGTTCCGGGGGATTTTTTTATGAATAGCGTTAGGCGGGTTCTGCATAGCGTGTTTCCCATCTTTCTCCTGATCCTATTCATCCCTTCCCCTTTGCTGGCCTCGTCGGGGAGCCTGATGATATTCGCCGGGGCGGCGAGCAAGCCTCCCACGGAAGAGGTGGCAAAAATTTATAAGCAGAAGAGAGGCGGGGAGGTGCAGGTCACCTTCGGAGGTTCGGGTTTTGTCCTCTCCCAGATGAAATTGGCCCGCAAAGGAGACGTTTATTTCCCGGGTTCCTCCGACTTCATGGAGAAGGCCAAGCGGGAAGGGTTGGTTTTCCCGGACACGGAAAGAATTGTTGCCTATCTGGCTCCGGCAATCAACGTCCAGAAAGGAAACCCGCGCAGTATCCATTCGCTGAAAGATTTACTCAAGCCGGGGATTCGCCTGGCCATTGCCGACCCAGACCGCGTTTGTGTGGGGGCTTATGCCGTGGAGGTGATCGAGAAAAATCTCAGCCCAAAGGAGCGCGAGCTTTTTCGCAAAAATCTGGTGACAACGGTAGAGAGCTGTGAGAAGACGGCGAATATCATCTCCCTGAAGGGGGTCGATGCCGTGATCGGCTGGGAGGTTTTTCGGCACTGGGACTCAGAGCGGATTGAAACGGTTTTCCTGAAACCCGAAGAAGTGCCGCGGATCGGCTATATCCCGGCTGCCGTCTCCAGGTTAACAGCGAACCGGTCCCAGGCAGAACAGTTTGTTAGTTTCTTAATTTCCTCGGAAGCAAAGGGCATATTCAAGAGACATGGATACTTGATGACAATTGAGGAGGCCAAAAAATATGCGCTTCCCAGCACTCCCGTGGGCGGCGAGTATTTGCTTCCCATGGGTTGGAGACGGGGGGAAAAATAGAGGAGGGCGAGACACGGGGACGCGGGGATGGGGTAATGGGGAGAAAGAAAGATAGGGAGGGAATAACAATTCTCTTAACTCCCTGAAAATGGATAATTTCTCTGTACTACTAATGTTCAAAATCTCTAAATTTTGTAAAGAGTCTGAAAGAGTCTGGAGGACCAACTTATATAACTTTTTGATTTTTTTAACTTTAGGCACTTTAGCGCACTTTAGGCACTCTAGGCACTTTTGGTTGCGGCTCTGCCGCGCTGTGTTCTCTGTGGTTAGGTTTTGACAAAACCCTTGAATCCTGAAGGTGGTAGTCTATGAATTTTAGAAAAACTGCCGTATATGCGGCATTGGCTCTTTTTCTTTTTTACGCCGTGCTCATCTTTTCGCTTTTGACCTTTTTCGAGGGCCGGAGTTTCTTAGAGGTGCTTCTCGCCCCGGATACTCTTTTTTCCATCCGGCTGAGCTTGTTGGCTGCGACGATCGCCATGCTCCTGGCCGTAGCCATCGGACTGCCGGCAGCCTATGCCCTTTCGCGGGCGAGTTTTCCGGGGAAGAAGCTGGTGGATACTTTTTTGGAACTGCCGATGATCATGTCTCCCATCGCCCTGGGGGCGGCCTTGCTCATTTTCTTCAACACCCCGGTTGGAACAACCATCCAGGAGAAGGGGGTTTATTTCGTTTTCGAATTCCCGGGGATCGTCCTGGCGCAGTTCGCCACCATTGCGGGACTGGCCACTCGCCTGATGAAGACAGCCTTGGATGAAATCTCTCCTCGATACGAGGCCGTGGCCCGCTCGCTGGGTTCGAGTGCCTGGGGGGCTTTCTGGAGGATTACCTTCCCTCTGGCCTTCCGCGGCATGGTCAGCGCGATGGTCCTCTGCTGGGCCAAAGCCGTGGGTGAGTTCGGGGCAACCGTGACCTTGGCCGGAACCATGTCCTTCAAGACGGAGACCATGCCCATCGCCATTTTCATGGCCTTGGCCTCCGCGGACATCCGTAAGACTATCATATTAATACTGATCCTTGCCGGGATCGGGCTCAGCGCTCTCTACGCCGTGCGCTTTGTAGAAAAGAGGCCACAGATCCTATGATCGAAGTCCGAGGCCTAAACCTCTTTCTGGGAGATTTCCGGGTCGAAAATTTGAATCTCACCCTGCAAGAGGAGGTTTATAACGTCCTCTTAGGACCCACGGGAAGCGGCAAGACGCTGATCCTGGAGTCGGTCATCGGCCTGAGGAATTTCCAGAGTGGCAAGATCATCATTGGGGGTGAAGAAATCCAGAATTTCCCCCCGGAGAGAAGGGGAATCTCCTACCTTCCCCAGGACCTGGCCCTTTTCCCACACCTTACCGTAAGGGAGAACCTTCTCTATGGCCTGCGGGCGCAGAAGAAATCTCCCCGAGAAAATGAAAACCACCTGAGCAGTTTAATCGACACCTTGAAGATCGGACACCTGCTTGACCGCTATCCCCAAGGATTGAGTGGCGGAGAAAAGCAGCGAGTAGCCCTGGGGCGCGCCCTGGCCCCCTCCCCTCAGCTGCTCTTATTAGATGAGCCCTTAGCCGCTTTAGACCCCGCCTTGAAAAACGAAATCCAGCAACTCCTCATCTCCCTGCACCGTTCCCTTAAATTCACCGCCCTGCATGTAACGCATGACCTGGACGAAGCCTACCTTTTGGGCGATTCAATCACCGTGCTCATCGGGGGGAAAGTGGAGCAAAGAGGAAAGCGGGAGGAGGTTTTTCTCCGGCCTCAAACGGTTAAAGTAGCGCAATTTCTGGGTTTGCGGAACCTTTTTCGGGAAAGAGTGCTAAAAGTGGAAGAAGAAGGAAAATCAATCACGGTCAGTTTTTGGGGAAGAGAAATCACTCTTCCTTCCAATCATGCAGCTAAGCCCCTTTCTCCTGGAGATGACGTGATTCTTTACCTTCGTCCTGAAGAGGTAATGATCGTTCGGGAAGGAAAACCGATTAAAGAATCCCTTCGTCAGAACATCCTGGCCGGAGAAGTTGCCAGGATCATGGATCGGGGAACGTATCATTGGGTCCTATTTCATCTATCCGAACAGAATCTTCATCTGGAGATTCATCTGCCCAATTATGTCTTCCGGAATTTTTCCCTGAAAGAGGGGCAGGAAATCCGGGTCGCCATGCGCCGAGAGTCCTTCTGGGTCATCCCCCTCGGAGAGAAAGGGGGCGAGAGATAAGGGGATGAGGAGATTACATATGTCGCGACACCAGTGTCCTGAGTCAGAAATTCGTTGAATCATTGTCTCCAGCTTGACAGACCTCACCCTACAGGCGGAAGGGCATGAGCGAAGAAGCATCGCCAGGAAAAAATGGCCAGGGCACCCGCCACCTTTCCGTAGAGGGATACGGGTCCGGAGGATGAACTTTAGTTAAGGGCCAGGAGCTCCGCCTGAACTAAGGAGGGAAAGCCGCCTTGTTTTCCCCTGCGATGGGGAGGCGGGTCCTGGATTCGGTTAGAAAAATACACCCATGTTTCATTAGCTGGTTTTCATCCGGAAACCCAAATTTTTCTCCTCCCCCTTGATGGGAGAGGTCAGGGTGGGGGTGATAAGAATTTGAAATCTCGGATTTTTCTTTTTAGTTCCCCCTCACCCCAGCCCTCTCCCGTCACGCTAAGGCGTGAAGAGGGGGTTTCCGGATGGAATCTGGCTATATGGGAGATGATCCGATCTTAATGAGTGTTAATTTCCCTGGACCGTTAAAGTTTTAACCATAAATGACGATAACTTATTAAAAACCATGACATTTTTAGTCCCAGAGAGGGATCAGGATAATCCCTTAGCTCAAAGGGAGATTGAGGTAACTTTATTTTGAGATTTTAGTCCGAGTGGTAAATCATGGATAAAGAGCGCTCTGGAGCACCATTCCCCCCTTCTATTCTACCTACGGCTTCTCCTAAAGAGATTATTGAGCTCTTAAACGCTCAAAAAAATAAAGGGCAGGAATTGCTGAAAAAAACCTTCCTCTCTTCAGGGAGTGTTCAAGACTGGAATGCGCTAACCAAAGAAATTCTCAATAAAGCTTTTGGCCCTAACTCAGAATATATTAGCTCAATTATCTATGCGGAAGAACATAAGGCTTATCCAGGGTATGAGCCGGAATCAATCCTGGAAAAAGAGCGGCGCAAGAGTTTCCAGATCACCTTAGAAAAGCTAGGAGGCTACATGGAGCATCTGCAAAATCACCATAAGGAACCATCGAAATCTGAACTTCCCCCAAAAGAGAAAAGCACGAGCCGACAGGGACGTCAAAGTATTTCCGGTGAAGTGGGTCTTGATGAAAAGAAAAAAGAATTGCCCATCGTGAAGGAAGAAAACAAAACAGAAATCGCCAAAAAGGCGGAGAATATGGAAAAATCAAACACCGGGAAAGTATTGATCATCCACGGTCAGGATGAAGAAAAAAAAGCGACCGTGGCGAGCTTCTTGACAAAGTTGGGGTTAGAGCCGGTCATTCCTCATGAAGAACCCAGTCCGGGGATGGATCTGATGGAAAAAATCGTCCAGAGTCCCAATGTTACTTTTGCCATCATTTTACTTACTGCGGATGACTATGGCTACCCAAAAGGAAGGCCAGAAGAGTCCAAACCTCGACCCAAACAGGATGTTATTTTTGAGCTTGGGTTTCTAATCGGCCGAATAGGACCAAATCTGGTTTGCGCCCTGTGTGAAGAGGGCTTGGATCTGCCTCCAGAGTATAAAGGGAATGTTTTTATTCCCTACGACCCAGGAGGACTATGGAAGCTGTTAATTGCTCGCGCGATGAAGATGGCTAATGTTGACCTGGATATGAACAAAGCCATTTAGGTTTTCTAAAAAAAAATGGGCTCTCCGTCATTCAATGGACGGGCGCAGTAAAGAACACCGTACAAACGATCTGGGCTTCATTCTTCTCGTATTTCACCTATATATCGTGGTCCCCCCCTAACCCTCCCCCTCAGAGGGGAGGGCAGGGAGGGGGAAGCGTGGAAGCCAAGCTGATTGCTGCCCGCTTACTTCTGCGCGATCTTCCAGGCGATCGCCTTATTCAGAATCTCGATTCCTCTCTGCGAGGCATTGACGGACTCGGCCAGGGATTGCCGGGCCTGTTCGGGATTATGGAATCCATCGCTGTTTTCTGCCGTCCACCACTCCCAGAGGGTATCCGCCCGATCGTGCTCTATGCGGACTTCGTTAAGAATGTCTTCGCTGACCCCCAGGTCTTTGGCGAGGACATAGGTGTCGATCAGCTGCCCGAGAGAGAATTCAGCTTTCCGCATCTTACCCCGCGTATAGGACTGGATCGTGTCTATCTGATACTCTGCTTGTTGCTCTGTCCAATCGGGATGGCACCGCAAACAAGTCTCTTTCAATACGGACCGGGGTCTGCTGGCGCCGTGTAAAGTGTATTCCTTCCCCTTCTGCTTTATTCTGGGCATATGACAGTCTTTACATTCCACCCCGGCTCTCTCGTGTTTGCTTCCCCATTGAGTCTCAACGTCGGGGTGCTGAAGCTTGGTCAAAAGAGCCCCCGTGATGCCATGTTTGAAATCCTTAAAGTTAATACCCTCGTATTTCTTCCCCACATCGAAGACGCTGGCCCAAGGGAAATAATTGGCCCGGCGGTCATCCATGGAAATCATCTGGCCGGTCTTGGTGTCGATGCCGGGGTTGCAGTTGTACTCCACATGGCACTGGGCACACATCAAGATGGAATCAGCCTTGTTAAGAATCCCGATGGCCCGGAACTCCTGTCCTCCCCTTTTGAACAGGATCTTTTGAACGGTGACCTCTCTGCTCTTCTGCGGATCGTAAGGATAGGTCCCTTCTCCCCGGTCCACCACCGCTTCGATGAGAGCGTCACGGATCACCCTGGGCTGGGCGGAGTGCGGATCGTGGCAATGGATACAACCCATGGGGTACTGGACCCCTTTGGCCATTTCCAAAGCCGCCGGGTTCGGAGCCCGCTTCAGGGGCGTGTTTGGATTGGGGTCCCCCATGTAGGGCCACTTCAGGACGGCGTCAGAGGTTTTGCAAGTCAAGCATACGGTGTTAGCCGCTTTGGCGGTCTGAGGAAAATCTTTCCCCGTGTCCTCGATGACGTCCCACAGTTTGCCCGTTTTATCTATATAGGTCCGGTCTTTCAACTGGAAACGCCCTCCGAAGGCCCTGTCGACAATCATGAAATCAGGGACCATGAATCCGTGGGAGCGCGGTTCGTTGTGCTCTTTGGTGAACCCATGGGGCATCAATAATAAATCAGACTTCGGGGACCGGCCGCTGGGAACGGACTTTTCCAACTTAGCTTTCGATTTCCAGCTGATGGCCAGCGAGCTTTGATATTGCTCCTTATGGCAGCTTCCACAGTTTTCCGGGTCCAGGCGGGTTGCCGGTTTTTTGGCGCTGTCGGAGAGATGTTCCAAGGTTGCGGGATGGCAGAGGACGCAATTCAACCCTTTGGCGTGCTTCCCCTTTCCTTTCATTCCCTGAATTTCCGGGTGGCACCCGAAGCACGCGGCCTCATCCACACTCTTGACAGCAACGCTCTTCGGCTTCTTGGCCGGCTTCTTTTCTTTCTGGGCCTCGGCCGAGGAGACGGCCAAGGCGATAACGATGAAAGCTGAAAACAACACGATCCATCCCTTTCTCATCATGGTCACACCTCCCAGAATCAAAGATTACCTCGGAAAATCTTTAAGACCCAAATTCCAAACCCGCAACTCGTAACCATTAATTTTTGTTCAATTATAGTGAACAGCTTAAATAAGTTGACCTTGAACAAGGGAGTCATTGCGAACGAAGTGAAGCAATCCCGCGTTTCGCGGGACTCCTCGCAATGACTATTTTATTGGGCCGTTCACTATAGTTTCTACACATCCGGAAGTAAACTCAGTAGTTGCAAAAATATTCTCCGAAATTTCGTTTTCGCCCCTGCATGTAAAGGGCAATAACGGTTTTTCGATGGTGACAGGACTTCACCCCTGGTGTCCTTTGCCCCCCCACCCTAACCCTCCCCCTCGGAGGGGGGAGGGGAGGGTGGGGGTGATATTTTTAATGTCTTTTTTGCAATGTTTAGGTAAATATTTCGTTAAAGATGTAACGAAGGCGTAATAACCTGTTTCCCGAACGTCGGAATTAGGGTATAATCTTGACCTGAACTTTTCAAAGGCGCGGCAAAGGTTTTTCGGGGAAATAATATATCAAAGAAGGCGGAAAAAGTCATTCTACCCGAATTACAATTACAAGGGTAAGCCGGCTCTGAGAAGCATCCGGAGCAATCGAAGGGAGGATATTCCGGGCCATGGATCTGGAAAAAATCGAGGAAGCGATGAAAAAGATGGTCGAGTCTCTGGATAAAGCAGCCCGCTTGGAAGCCGTCTTGGAGGATAAAGATGAGTTCCGAGTTATTCTATCAAAGGGGACTCATTCGGATCGAGCCACTCTTTCCAGGGAGGTTTTAGAGGAATTTCTGGAAAGAGGGAAGGGGGGACATGAAGTAAAGAAGGCCATCGGCAAGGTCATTAGCAAGCTTAACCTGTCAGCCCAAAAGAGAAGGTAAAGCCTATAGAATTACATCAATATTCCGGAATGAAGTCAGCACCAGCAATCCATTTTTCCCTTGACAAAGAACCTGCATTTTGTTAGACCAAATCCACGCCATTCCCGGCGTATTTCCCTGTTTGTAGCGTAGAAGGTTACGATCGAGGGCTGGAAATTATCAACACCCACAACGTCGCAAAAATTCAAGGCCCTTTCTGTAATGAGGCATTGGGTGAGGGAGATGAATGCTGCTCCTCAGAGATGCGAGTGGACCGAATTCGTGACCTAAGAGAAAAAGGAAAATCATCTCCATCAACCTATTACGGCGGTCTGCATGCGTGGAATTGGGCGATGCGGACGTGAAGCCCGCGCCAAAATGAACGCCAAAGCAACCTGAAAGGCTGGCCGGATTTTACGGCCTGCCGTTTATCCCTTTAATCTTTTACCCTCTGCCAGTCGGTTTTGGACAATAGATTACGTAAGCCTCATCCATGAAGAGATATGAAGATATCAATAGGTTACAACCTTTTGTAATCGAGGGAGCGGAGCTATAAACAGGTTTTCGCAAACCATTTTCTATGCCTGGCCACATAAATTTTTTCGCATATTTATAACAACCTCCTATGGTCTGTCATTCCGGGCTTGACCCGGAATCCAGTACGGGGCAGGCTCCGGAATCCAGTCTGTTTTCTGGATTCCCGCTCCCCACTTTCGGGAGGACGAGCTTCGGGGGAATGACGAATTAGGCGAATTTAATTATGTCGGTCCGTATAATATCTGTATAATAAAGGAAAAAATGAGGGGTTTAAAAATCACTTAATCTTGACGACCTCGTAAAAAGTCTAAAAAGACGTATTTCCGTCATTCCGGCGAAAGCCGGAATCCAGTTATTTCAAATACTTAAAAATTCTCTGGACTCCGGTTTTCACCGGAGTGACGACTTTTTACGAGATCATCAATCTTTATCTTTCAAAATTGGCGTCCATTCACCTGTTAATATTTCAAAGATAGGAGGGAAGCTTAAAATGGAACATGGATTTATCTTCAGAATTTTTAATTATTTCCTTTGTCTCTCATTCTTCCTGCTCACGACCGGATTTTCAACCATTGTGGCGGAGGCCAAGGAGATAAAGCTTCCCATCGGGGAGATGGTCTCCAGCGGAGAAGTAAAGTTCGAAGCGAGGGAAAGGGTTTGGAAAAATGTAGAACCCTCCCACTTTCCAGTTTTTCAGGGATTAAAGATCAAGACCGAAAAGGGCGGGGCCATCATTTCCCTGGTAAATAACAACCAGATTGAAGTGGGTCAAAACAGCGTCATCTCTTTTGATCAAAAGGATCGCCTCCATCTCTCCCAGGGGCGCATCGATTTTCGCATTTCCTCCCCCGAGAATATAAGTTTTAAGGTGGGTAATTTGATAGTGATCAAGACCCCTTCTCTTCAGGCGGCTCAAAAACCTGCGCTGGTTTCCCAGAAGCATGAAGCGGCCATTGGAGCGATTTTCGTCCGCCCCAACGGGGGGGTCACAATCCAAAGCACTCAAGGTCAACTTACCATTCTGAATCAGGAGCGAATTGTCCTGGCCGCTGTCTCTTCCAAAGAATCTCTAACCATCCCCTCGACCATCGTTGAAAAACCGCCCGTAGGAAAGACCCCCCCTGGGATCATGCTTGCCCAGGTCGGTGATACCGAGACCTTGCCGCCGGAAAAAACTCCCCGTGAGTTTCCTAACTGGGCGTGGGGAGCCGTCGGCCTTGGCTTTCTTGGCATAGGGGGAATTTTAGCCCTATCCGGTGGTGGTGGCGGCGGGGGGCCTGTTTGTCGCTAGTAAGCATTGATCCCTTCCCGAAATCAACGAAGCCTCGGTCTTTCCAAACCTGGGGCCGCTTCTCCACAAAAAAACAGGGAGACATGACAACTTTCATCCCTCAACCATTCGGGCCAAGGGGTCTAAAGATGAATCGTAAAAGCTTTGAAGGATTGCTATTCCTTATCCTGGCAGCCTTCGTTTTTTCTTCCTGTGCCTCTGCTCCTCCCAAAAAAGAGAAAACCTTTTCGGAGGTCCAGGTCAAAGAAATCGAATCTTCCAGGCAAACGAAGGCCATGAACGAGAAGCTCCTCATGAGCACCCTCGCTTCCAGAAAGACATCCTCCCGGGACTACAAAATCGGGCCCGAAGACCTTCTCGAGATCAACGTCTTTGAAGCTGAGAAATTAAATAAGACGGTTCGAGTGAGTGCTCAGGGGAACATCAACCTGCCCTTGCTTGGGGTATTGAGGGTAAAGGGATTAACGGCCAGTGAAATGGAGAGAGAAATCAGAGACCTGCTGGCGGAAAAATACCTACAGGATCCTCACGTCAGCGTATTTATTAAAGAATATCGCAACCAGCGAATTTCCGTGATCGGATTGGTTGAGAAGCCCGGCGTCTATGATGTGACCGGCCAGAAAACGGTTCTGGATTTGTTAGCCATGTCCGGGGGTCTTAAGGAAGATGCCGGCCAGTTGCTTTTCCTCATCCGGGCCCCCAACCTGGAAGAAGATAACCCGAGAGAAAAAAAAGAATCTCCTGATCAGGACTCCCAAAACGTGCAGACTTTTATCATCGACCTCGACGAATTACTGATCAAAGGGGATTTGGCCCTCAATGTCCCCCTGTTCAACGGGGATGTCATTAACGTCCCGTCCTCGGGAAAGATCTTTGTGGGGGGGGAAGTGTTCAGGCCAGGGGGTTTTTCCTTGAAGGGGAAGAAACTCACCGTTTCTCAAGCCATCGCCCTGGCGGAAGGAGTCAAAACCGAAGGCGATGGCGCCGAGACCAAGATCTTTCGCTATTCGGGGAAGGGTGATGAAAAGGAGGTCCTTACCGTCAACGTCTATGCCATTTTGAGCGGGCAGGCCGAAGACCCCTATCTTAAAGAGAACGACCTCCTGATTATCCCCACCCATGGGGTGAAGAACTTCTTTATTGGATTCCGGGATACCGTCAAGGGCTTATTTGGGATTGGATTCACCCGTGGCTTTTAATCTTCCGTTGCCATCCTTGGATGATTGGTTTGGTTCCCTTTCATAAAATGAAAGCAGCTTGAATTATATGGAGAATCATATGAAACAGATCCCGGCGCAGAAGTACCCCCAGCTTCCTCCGGTGGAGTATTATTATGGACCTCCCCCGGAAGAGAAAGAGGTAAATCTTCGCGACTACTGGAAAGTCCTCCAGAAGAGGCGGTGGTTGATCCTGGCCTTCTTCCTCATCGTGGTGATCACCACGGCCATAGGGACTTTCGCGATGAAGCCCATCTACAGAGCCACAACCACCATTCAGATCAACAAAGAAACCCCCCAGATTGTTGACTTCAAGGAGATTTTTACCATCAACACCATGGACCTGGATTACTACCAGACCCAGTATAAAATTCTTGAAAGCCGCAGCCTGGCCAAACGGGTCGTCCAAACCCTCAAGCTTTCCGACCACCCCGAGTTTTCCCCGAAAGCCGAAACCTCCCCCTTTCAAACCTGGAAATCGAATGTGCTGGCCTATTTATCAGGCTGGCTGGCCTACTTCAATCAAGATGCCCGGGATCTATCTGCGGACACAAGGGAGACCGACCGGGAAACCTCACTCATCAACACTTTCTTGGATCAATTGAAGATCGAACCCATAAGAAACTCCCGCCTGGTAAAAATTCACTTCGATTCCCACCACCCGGACCTCTCCACCCGGGTCCCCAACACTCTGGCCGAAATGTACATCCAGCAGAGATTGGAGTCCCGGTTTACGGCCACGGAACAGGCCAAAGAATGGCTGGCCCGGCAACTGGACGAACTGAAAGGCAAGGTGGAAAGAGCGGATGAGACCCTGCAATCCTTTGGTTCCAAGCATGACATCATCTCCCTTGAAGAGAAAGAAAATATTATCATGCAGCGCCTGACCGAATTGAACGAGGCCCTGACCAAGGCGGAATCGGAGCGGATGGCCAAAGAGGCCCTCTATAACCAGGCCAAGGAACCAAATTTCGATTCCCTTCCCTCCGTCCTGGAAAACAAGCTCATCCAGGAATTGAAACAGAACTCCATCCAGCTTGAGGCCCAGTATATGAAACTATTGGAGAACTTCAAACCGGGATACCCGGAGATGAAACGTCTCAAGGATCAGATGGAGACCATCCAGAAACGCCTCAGCGTGGAAATCGGCAAAATCATTACGGGTATCAAAAGCGAATATGAGTCGAGTCTCCGGAAAGAATCCCTCCTCCGCATCGCCTTTGAAGAGCAAAAGGCTAAAACCATGGATATGAAACAGAAGGCCATCCAGTACAACATCCTCAAGCGAGAAGCCGATACCAACAAAGAGCTCTACCGGGGTCTGCTCCAAAGGATGAAAGAGGCCGGGGTTTCCGCCGGCATCACGGCCAGCAACATCCAGGTAATCGACCGGGCCGAGATGCCCGCCAGGCCCTTCAAGCCCAATAAACAACTCAACCTCATCCTGGCCGCCGTGGTCGGACTTTTCCTGGGCGTCGGCCTGGCCTTTTTCTTCGAGCATCTCGACAACACGGTCAAGACGCCCGAGGATTTGGAAGGGTTGATCAGCCTGCCCTCCTTCGGAATGGTCCCGGAAATTTCCAACGGGAAGCGGAACGGGTTGCAGCCGGGTAAATTCCACCGGGTGGAACTGGTTACTTTCGACCATCCCAAATCGATGCTCTCCGAGGCCTTCCGGTCCATCCGGACCTCCATCCTTCTCTCCTTCTCGGGAAAGCCGCCGAAAACCATGGTCATCTCCAGCCCTAACCCCGCGGAAGGAAAGACCACAACCGTGACCAATACGGCCATCGCTCTATGCCAAACCGGCGCTCGGGTCATTATTATCGATGCCGACATGAGAAAGCCGAAGATTGGAAAAATCCTTGGAAAAGAGAACGGAGTGGGGCTCTCGAACTTCCTTTCTGGCAATACGGCATTGGAATCGATCATTAAAAAATCGGAGATCCCCAACCTCTGTTACATTCCCTCCGGTCCGATTCCGCCCAACCCGTCGGAGCTTCTGGGATCGAACCTCTTTAAGAATATGATCCAGGCGCTCGCCGAGCGGTTTGATCACATGCTGATCGATTCTCCCCCGCTGCTCGGCTTTGCCGATTCGACCATCCTCTCCACCGTTGCGGACGGGGTCATCGTGGTGGTGATCGGGGGAAAGACCCCCAGGGAGACCCTCCTGAGGACAAAAGAGCTCCTCTTGCAAGTGGACGCGAGAATTCTTGGGGTAGTCATTAACCGGGTGGACATCCGCAGAGGCGGCTACGGATCTTACTACAACCGGTATTATTACTACTACGGAAAAGAAAAAGGGAGAAAGAAGGAACTCCCCGCGGCGACAGAAGAAAAATCAGTTTGAAAGTCGGCCTTTGCTTCCTGGATCAATTTAGCCTTTTGAAAAGAACCACTAAATTCCCTTGAAAACGGTTTTCTGTCATTCCGGCGAAGCTTGTCCCAGCGAAAGCCGGGAGCGGGGAGCCGGAATCCAGCTAATTCAGGGAGTCCTGTTTCTATCATTCCGGCGGAAGCCGGAATCCAGTTTTTTCGAATAGTTATAAATTCTCTGGACTCCGGTTTTCACCGGAGTGACGACCTTTTACGAGATCATCAATTTTGCATTTTGTCCCGCTGAGGCGGGAAAGTTTAGCCAATTTTTCAAGGGGCTAAAGGCTTATAGCTTCCTTATGAAAAGGGTTATCTCCTCTCTTTCGGTCCTGGCGATTACTCTTCTGGCGGGCTTTTATGTCCTTTCCCTGTGGCAAGGGTCCTATCCCTACGGGACAAATCCTTCTCCAGAAGGCCTTCTCCAAGACACTCGGCTCGGTTCCTCAAATCCAGACCCCTTTTACAGGCTGGGGATATTTCACCAGTGGGAGATTCACAACCTTGACTTGAATAAGTCACTCGCCTATCTCTGGAAGGCGGTGGAACGAAACCCCCTGGAACAGGAGTACTGGCTCAGCCTGGCAAAGGTCTTTCAACGTCTGGGGGAGCCGAAGAACTCTGAAAAAGCCCTGCAGAACGCCCTGCTGGTCTTCCCTACCGGATATCAGGGCCGATGGACGGCCGGAAATCTTTTTCTCCAACAGGGGGAATACGAAAAGGCCATCCCGCACTTTTCTTACATCCTTACCCATTACCCAAACCAGAGCAGCCTGGTCTACGACCTCTGGGGAAAGGTCTTGGGGGACCCTGCTTTAATCCTGGAACGGATCGTTCCCCAAGATCCTTCCTCGCTCAGCCAATACCTCTCCTATCTTTATGAGGAAGGCGACAAAGAAATGGTCAAAAAAGTATGGGGAAGGAGGGCATCCCTCGGCTATCAGGCCGACCGGGCGGAAACCATCCGGCACGTAGATTTCTTCATCTCCCATGGGGAGCTACCCGAGGCCTATCGCATCTT
>Ga0315295_10001437_pt1 | contig 20453 bp, 17 predicted proteins | sample YL17G14_0_MG_FD_204453 | JGI IMG/M metagenome (GOLD analysis project Ga0315295, IMG submission 204453) | Sediment microbial communities from Yellowstone Lake, YNP, Wyoming, USA - YL17G14_0 | ecosystem: Environmental > Aquatic > Freshwater > Lake > Sediment | place: USA: Wyoming | collected...
CGACTTCGCGGCCAAGGTGGACGATGTGCCTCTGATGGAGTCGGTGTTCATGGTTCATCTGGGCGTGGACATGGACCCTAGCCGCTACCAGGACGGAATCCTGAACTACTACTACGGCACCTACGATGTGGAGGGTGGCATAGCGCGCACACGGGACGCCGATTTCCACGAGGGGAAGGACGGCTTTCTGATCTACATTCCTTCCTTCCACTCGTCCAGCATGGCGCCGCCTGGGCAGCACGCCATCACCGTCTACACCATCGCCCCCAACAAGCTGGAGGGCGGCTGGGAGGCGCGCCGTCAGGATATGACCGACAAGCTGCTCCACGAGGCGGAGAAGATCATCCCCGGCCTGCGGGAGCACGCAAAGGTCATCGTCTCTCTGACGCCGGTGGACTTTGGCCAGCTTACCTATATGCTGGACCACCACTCATTCGGTGGGTACCGCCCCGTGATGGGGAAGACCGGCGCGCCCCACCGCACGCCCTTCGAAGGGCTGTGGTTCATCGGTGCCCAGAGCGACCTGTCGGGTGGGGTGTCCAACGTAGTGCTCGGCGGCCGCAAGATCTTCAAGGCGATCCGCGGCGAGACCCGCTAGCGTTCCACAATCCGAAGGGAAGGCCGGCTGCGGCCGGGGCCTGCTTTTCGGCTAGGCTGTCGGGGGCTCGATTGTGACTCGCGCTCTGGCTGGTTTGCCCTTCGCACAAGGATCGGTTACACTAGCGGTGACATCTGTAGTTCAAGTGGCTCCGGTCTGAATCTCCGCCTGGTGGTCTCCCAGGAACGCCTCCGGGACGAAAGGGAAACTGTTGTCTTCTTTTCATAGCTTTGGCCTCCGCGCGTCTAGTCGGGAGGCCCTGATAGCCATGGCCATCGACACGCCGACACCTATCCAGGAGCAAGCTATCCCATTGCTCCTCGCAGGACGCGACGTGATAGGCCAGGCGTACACCGGCTCCGGCAAGACGCTGGCCTTTGGCTTGCCACTCATGGAGTGCTGCGATGCGAACCAGCGCCAGGTCCAGACGTTGGTCCTGACACCCACGCGGGAACTGGCCCGCCAGGTGGGCGGCGTTCTTACCGAGCTGGGCAGGCGCGCCGGGCTGAACGTCGCGCTTCTCTACGGGGGACGGGCCTTCGGGCCGCAGGAGATGATGCTGAACAAAGGCGCCCAGGTCGTTGTGGGCACCCCGGGCCGCGTGCTGGACCACCTCCGGCGGCGCACACTGCGCCTCGAACAGGTACGCATGCTGGTGCTGGACGAAGCCGACGAGATGCTCGACATGGGGTTCGCGCCGGATGTGGAGCGCATCCTCGCGATGACCCCTCGGAGCCGGCAGACCGCGCTCTTCTCGGCAACGACGCCGCCGTGGGTGCACACCATCGCGGCCCGCCACCTGGTGGAGCCCGCCGTTATCACTTCTGCTGTGTCCCAAGAAGTGGAACCGGACATCGACCATGTGGTGATCGAGGTTTGGCAGGGCGACAAGTTCCAGGTGCTCCGCCAGTTATTGGATGAATCGACGAACGGCACGACTCTCGTCTTCGGCCGCACAAGGCACGGCGTGCGCAACCTAGGTCGCCGCCTGGAGGCAGCAGGATACGGGGTAGCCGTGCTCCAGGGCAATCTCAGCCAGGAAGAGCGAGACCGCGCCCTGGACCGCTTCCGCTCCGGCCGGGTGCCGATCCTGGTGGCGACGAATGTGGCCGCCCGCGGACTCGACCTATTGAGTGTCGAGCGCGTGATCAACTACGAGTTGCCGGAGACTGCTGACCTCTTCACCCATCGCGTCGGCCGGACGGGGCGGATGGGGAGGTCTGGTCGCGCCATCACGCTGCTCAGCGCTGCTGATCTGCCCAAGTGGCACGAGATCGAGCGGGGTCTGGGGCGGCGCCTGCCGCGCGTCAGCCCCACCGGTGAGGCGGTGCCCGTCCAACCCGTTTCCGCCCCGGCGACCCGCAGCGCGGACGGCTGGCGGCGGCGACGCTGGTCGCGGGCGCGAATGTCAGCTTAGGGAGCGCGAGCGTGAAGAGTCTATACGTAGGCAATCTGGCTTACGATACAACGGAAGCAGATCTTCGGGCGGTATTCTCGCCGTTTGGCGAACTCGTGTCGGTGCGGATAGCGAGCGACCGGGCCGGCAGGCCGAAGGGATTTGCCTTCGTCGAGATGGCCGAGGAATCGGCGGCGTCGGCTGCGGCGGAGTCGCTGAAGATGACGCAGCTCCACGGCCGCACGATGGACATCGTCGAGTCTGAGCCCCCGGGCAAGCGGCGCAGTAATCGGGGCCGCGGCCGGTCCGGCGGGCGCCGTCACTAGCCGCGCATCGCGTGCCAGCGTGCGTCGAGGCGCTTTGAGGTCGTCGCAAGGAGAGGAGCGAAGTCTGCCATGAGCCGTAAACTGTATGTAGGGGGCCTCTCGTTCGAAACCACCGATGCCGAACTGAGGACCTTATTTGAGCAGGTAGGCGCCGTCGAGTCGGCGACCATCATCATGGACAGGCTCTCCGGCCGATCCAAGGGATTCGGTTTCGTTGAGATGTCGACAGACGATTTGGCGCGGCAGGCGGTCACCGAGCTGAACGGAAAGACGCTGGGAGAGAGGACGATCACGGTCGAGGAGGCGCGTCCCCCTCGTGAGGATCGAGGCGCTCCGCGGGGTCGCTCAGGTGGGGGTGGTCGATGGTAGACCTAGGGGGCGACACCATCATCACCGCCGTCGTTGAGGTGCAATGCTCCAGCGGTGCCCATCACTGGCTGATCCGAAGGCCGGACGGCCCGATTAGTGCAGGCGTCTGCAAGTGGTGTAACGCACACCGGGACTTTAGCAACGAAGTCAGCCGGCGATACACAAGCCAGAATCGACCGCCTCCTCAAAGGCCGTCGCCGGTGGCCCAACCCCGCTAGTCGTCTCTGCGAATGTAGGGGCGCACGGCCGCGTGCTCCTACGCCCGCTGAGGGCTTTCTCCTCGGCCCGTTCCGCACCTCACCCAGTTCCTTAAGCATCCCCGCCAGGAGCGAAATCAGGCTCTTCCCTAGCAAGGCCCTCTAGCGTAGGCTATAGTCCCAGAACGAAGGCCGCCAACGGGCGGCCGCCTGCTTTGCGGAAGGGGAAGCGAAAATGACGGAAGTGCAGTCCGGCCACGGTCTGGAGAGGCACGGCATCAAGAACGTCTCCTCTGTGCACTGGACCCTGTCGACCCCCAGACTCTATGAAGAGGCGGTGCGCAGACGGGAGGGGATGATCGCCCACCTGGGCCCGCTCGTGGTTCGCACCGGGCACTACACCGGCCGCTCGCCCAACGACAAGTTCATCGTCCGCGAGACCTCCAGCGCCAGCCGCGTTTGGTGGGGGCCCGTGAACCGCCCCATGGACCCTGAGAAGTTCCAGGGCCTCCACGAGCGGCTGCTGTCGTATTTGCAGGGAAGGGATGTCTTCGTCCAGGACTGTTTCGTCGGGGCCGACCCGCTCTATCGCATCCCCATTCGGGTCATCACAGAGGCGGCCTGGCACAGCCTGTTCGCCCGCAACATGTTCATCAGGGGAACTCCGGCCGCACCCCGGATGCACGGGCCGCAGATCGTCGTCATCGCCGCCCCGCATTTCCACTCCCGTCCAGAGGTGGATGGGACGAACTCCGAGGCGTTCGTGATCCTAGACTTCAGTCAGAACAGAATCTTCATCGGAGGAACCAACTACGCCGGCGAGATCAAGAAGGCCGTCTTCAGCATCCTGAACTATGTGCTGCCGAAGCGGGGGGTGCTCCCCATGCACTGCTCGGCTAACCAGGGGCCGCAGGGCGACGTGGCCATCTTCTTCGGCCTGTCGGGCACCGGCAAGACGACCCTCTCAGCTACGTCCGATCGTGCTCTGATCGGCGATGACGAACACGGCTGGAGCGACCAAGGGGTGTTCAACTTCGAGGGCGGCTGCTACGCGAAGGTGATCCGTCTCAGCGCCGAGGCCGAGCCGGAGATCTACGAGACCACGCGCCGCTTCGGGACGATCCTGGAGAACGTGGCCATCGACAGCGAAACACGCCGGATCAACCTGGACGACGACTCGTTGACCGAGAACACCCGCGGTTCCTATCCCATCTCATACCTGCCCAACGTGGTCCGCTCGGGCGTAGGCGGCCACCCTCGGCACGTAGTCATGCTCACCGCGGACGCCTTCGGTGTGCTGCCCCCGATCGCCAAGCTGACCCCCGAGCAGGCGACCTACTACTTCTTGGCCGGCTACACGGCCAAGGTGGCCGGCACCGAGCGCGGCGTCATCGAGCCCCAGGCGACGTTCAGCGCCTGCTTCGGCGCCCCGTTCATGGCCCTGGATCCTATAGTCTATGCTCATATGCTGGAGCAGAAGATCAGCCAGCACGGGGCCCAGGTATGGCTGGTGAACACCGGCTGGAGCGGCGGCCCATACGGCGTCGGCCAGCGCATGAAGATCGCCTACACGCGGGCGATGTTGCGTGCCGCGCTAGCGGGGGCGCTGGACAGCGTGGCCTACGAGCGCGAGCCGGCCTTCGGCCTGCTCACTCCCACCGTGTGCCCCGACATCCCGCCCGGGATCCTCGATGCGCGCAACACCTGGCAGGACGGCGAGGCCTATGACGAGCAGGCGCGGAAGCTGTCGCAGATGTTCGCCGACAACTTCCGGCAGTACGCCGGCCGCGTCTCTAAGGGAATCGAGGAAGCGGGGCCCGCTGCCTGATTCGCCCGCCAGGAACTTCTGCGGGCTTATGAGCGCTTGAGGATGGCGTCCATCTCCGCGTCGGTGAAGGCGCGCATCGTCTCGCTGTGGACGTTGCCCGCCTCGGCGATGTTGAGCAGTCCGGCCGCCATCGCTTGCTCGTCTGGGGCATCGACAACCGCGACCAGGTCGTACTGACCCTGGGTCCAGTAAGTGCCGACGATCTTAAAGCCCCGCTGCTCGTTCTGGCGGCGGATTTCTGCGGTCCGCTTGACAGTGTCCTTGATGGTCTTCAACCCCTGATCAGAGAACCTGTAGAGAACGACGTACGTGGGCATGGTCAACTCCCTCCTTCTTGAATCCCGCCTGAATGGTCAATTTTATCATGAGAGGGAAGAGAATGGTCAATAATCGCTGCTATTTTCGATTGTTCTATGCTTCCCTGTCCTGGGCTCGCGTGGCCGTTGACAGGCTGGGCTCGGCCGCCGACAATAGATATAGACGCCTCGTATCGAATGAATCGGGCGCTTTCATGAGCTGAATCGAACGCCTCAATGCATCGGCCGGGGAGAAAGGGAGGGTAGTGGACGCGTTCGACTTAGTGGTGCTTGGTGGGGGCACCGGCGGCTACACCGCGGCCATCCGAGCAGCGCAGTTGGGCTTGGGGGCGGCCATCGTGGAGGAGGACAAGGTCGGCGGTGTGTGCCTGCACAGGGGTTGCATTCCCACCAAGGTCATGCTGGAGAGCGCCGAGGCGCTGTCCCTGGTACGACGGAGCAAGAAACTGGGGATCGAGGCGGAGAACATCCGCCTCGATTTTTCTTTGGTGGCGCGCCGGCAGCGGGAAGTGGTCGAAGGGATCCACAAGAACCTCCAGAACCTGATCCGGAAGCACCGCATCGAGGTCATCGCCGGCCGCGGCCGCTTCGTCTCACCCACTGAGATTGCCGTCGATGGGGGAGAGCGCAAGCTCTCCGCCCGCCACGTGATCGTCGCGACCGGCTCGCGGTCCAAGGAACTGCCGGGCTTGTCCTGCGACGGGCAGCACGTTCTGACCAGCGACCACGCCCTGGCGCTGGAGGCCCTCCCCGAGTCGCTGATCATCATCGGCGGGGGCTCCGTGGGCCTGGAGTTCGCCTCCGCCTATCTGGACTTCGGCTGTCAGGTCGCTCTGGTGGAGATGATGCCTAATCTCCTGCCGCTGGAAGACAGCGACCTGGGCGCCGGTATCGCCCGGCTGCTGGCCCAGCGCGGGGCCAACGTCCTGGCCGGTGCCCGCGTCTTGGCTGATGGCGTTCGTGTCTACGACGACGTGGTGGAGGTGCCCGTAGAGCGCGAGGGCGAGAAAAGCGTGCTGCGCGGGCAGAAGGTGCTGGTGGCGGTCGGCCGGCGAGGGAACGTGGAGGACCTGGGACTGGAGAAGACCGGCGTGCAGACGGAGGGCGGCTTCATCCGGGTGGACGAGCGCATGCGGACGGCCGAGCCCAACGTCTACGCCGTGGGCGATGTGGCCGGCGGTCTGCTCCTGGCTCATGTGGCCGCGGCCGAGGGCGTACTGGCCGCCGAGGCCATCGCTGGGCAGAAGCCTGAGCCCATCGACTACAGCCGCATGCCGCGCGTGGTCTACACGCGGCCGCGGGTGGCGGCGGTGGGTCTGACGGAGGTGGAGGCGAAGGGGCAGGGCCGCCAGGTGAAGCTCGGGCGCTTCCCGTTCCGCTACAACGCCATGGCCCTCATCAAGGACGAACCGGACGGCTTTGTGAAGGTGGTGACCGACGCCCAGAGCGGCGACCTGCTGGGCGTTCACATCCTGGGCTCCGGCGCCGACGAGGTCATCGGCCAGGGAGCACTGGCCCGCTGGCTGGACGCCTCGGCCTGGGAGGTCGCTACCAGCGTGCGGCCTCACCCCAGCCTGAGCGAGGCCCTGGGTGAGGCGCTCCAGTTGGCGACAGGTGGCACCAAGGTGGAGTAAGGAGGCGTATCCGTGGTTGTGGTGAAAGAATCCCCCAGCGCCCTCGGCCTTACCGAGGGCGATCTCATCGATATGTACTACAAAGTTGTTCTTTCGCGGGCCCTTTCGGCCCGCATGTGGATCTTGAATCGCATGGGGCGGGCGCCCTTCGCCATAACCTGCGATGGCCACGAGGTGGCCCAGGTGGCCAGCGCCTTCACCCTTAAGCCGGGCAAGGACTGGGTTGTGCCCTATTACCGGGACATGGGCGTGGTGCTGACGGTGGGCATGACCCCCCGTGATCTGATGCTGGGCTTGCTGGCCAAGGCGGCGGACCCTTCCAGCGGCGGTCGCCAGATGCCCAGCCACTTCGGGCACGCTAAGCTGCGCATCGTCTCCGGCTCTAGCCCCGTGGCCACACAGATACCTCACGCCGTTGGCATCGCCCTGGCCAGCAAGCTGCGGGGCGAGAAGGACGCCACCATCGTGTACTTCGGCGATGGCGCCACCAGCAAGGGCGACTTCCACGAAGCGCTGAACTTCGCTGGGGTGCACCGCCTGCCGGTGGTCTTTTTCTGCGAGAACAATGGCTACGCCATCTCGGTGCCGTTGAAGAAGCAGATGGCCATCGCCCACGTCTCCGAGCGGGCGGCCGGCTACGGCTTCCCCGGCGTGACGGTGGATGGTAACGACCCACTGGCGGTGTACGCCGCCAGTAAGGAGGCCCTCCAGCGGGCCCGCAGCGGCGAGGGCCCCACCCTCATCGAGGCTGTGGTCCAGCGTCTGGTCCCCCACTCCAGTGACGACGACCAGCGTCGCTATCGCAGCCAGGAGGAGATAGAGGCGGGCAAGCTTGCCGACCCCGTTCCCCAGTTCAAGGCTTATCTGGAGAAGGAAGGGCTCCTGACGGTGGAACAGAACGAGGAGATCAACAAGCGAGTGGCCAAGGAAGTGGACGACGCGACCGATTTCGCTGAGAAGAGCCCCTATCCACAGCCCGAAGAAGCCGTGACTCGAGTCTACGGATCGGAGGGTTAGGTCATGGCGACGAAGACGGTTATCGAAGCGCTGCGCGACGCTCTCCACGAGGAGATGCAGCGCGACCAGCGCGTCCTGGTGATGGGCGAGGACGTTGAGGAGGGAGGTGTCTTCCGCGCCACCGAGGGCCTTCTGGCAGAGTTTGGGCCCGGACGGATCATCGATACTCCCCTGGCGGAATCGCTCATCGTGGGCGTGGCCATAGGCGCCGCCCTCAACGGCATGCGGCCGGTGGCCGAGATCCAGTTCGCCGACTTCATCTATCCGGCCATGGACCAGATCGTCAGCGAGGCGGCCAGGATGCGCTATCGCTCCAACGGCGCCTTCAGCTGTCCGATGGTTATTCGGGCGCCTTCCGGCGGCGGTATCCACGGCGCCCTGTATCACTCCCAGAACGTGGAGGCCCTCTTCGCCCACGTGCCCGGCCTGAAGGTGGTGGCTCCTTCCACCCCCTACGATGCGGCCGGCCTCCTGAAGGCGGCCATCCGCGATGACGACCCCGTGCTCTTCTTCGAGCACAAGAAGACGTACCGCCTTATCAAGGGTGAGGTGCCGGAGCAGGACTACGTGTTGCCCATCGGCAAGGCAAACGTGGTCCGCCAGGGCAAAGACCTGAGCATCTTCACCTACGGCCTCGCCGTCCACCAATGCCTGGAGGCGGCCGAGGCCGTGGCCCAGGAAGTGAGCGTGGAGGTGGTGGACCTGCGCACACTGGCGCCGCTGGACAAGGAGGCTATCCTGGAGTCGGTGCGCAAGACGGGCAAGGCCCTAATCGTCCACGAGGACAACCTGACGGGTGGCATCGGCGGCGAGGTGGCTGCCATCATCGCAGAGGAGGCGTTCGACTATCTGGACGGCCCCGTCATGCGGCTGGCCATGCCCGACGTGCCCGCCGTTCCCTACAGTCCGCCGCTGGAGGAGTACTGCCTCCTCAACCCGGATAAGATCGCCGCGGCTATCCGCAAGCTGGCTGGCTATTAGAGGAGGGTTGTCCCCATGGCCGTGAACCTGGTGATGCCCCAACTCGGTGAGACGGTCACCGAGGGCACCATCACCAAATGGCTGAAGCAGGTGGGGGACTGGGTCGACAAGTACGAGCCGGTGGTGGAGGTCAACACCGACAAGGTGGACGTGGAGGTTCCCTCGCCGGAGGCCGGCTATCTGCGTGAGATCCTGGTGTCCGAAGGTATGACGGTGGCGGTGGGTGAAGTGCTGGCGGTGCTGGAGGAGGCGGAGGCCGGCGCGAAGAAGGAAGCCGCTCCGGTGACGGCCCGGCCAGGCGCCCCTGAACCAGCGGAGGCTCGGGCGCGGGCGACCCCGCGGGTGCGCAAGTTCGCCCGCGATCACGGCGTGGACTTGGCTCAGGTGTCCGGCAGCGGGCCCGGCGGTCGCATCACTGAGGATGACGTGCAGGGCTATCTTTCCGCCTGGCAGCCGCCCCGGCCGGCCCCCGTCACACCGGAAGCGATCGGCCCCGAGCAGGAGGTGGAGGTCGTACCTGTTACACCTGTCCGCCGCACCATCGCTCAGCGCATGGCCCAGAGCGCCTTCAGCGCCCCTCACGCCTGGCTTTCGATGGAGGCGGACGTCTCCTCGCTGGTGCGGCTGCGCGACGGTATGAAGGAGGAGTTCCGCCGCCGCGAGGGCGTCGACCTGACCTACGTGCCCTTCGTGATCAAGGCGGCGACGGAGGCCCTGCGCGAGCATCCCATCCTCAATTCCGCCTGGTCCGAGGAGGGGATCGTTGTCAAGAAGCGCATCCATATCGGCGTAGCGGTGGGAGTGGAGGAGGGGCTGATGGTACCGGTCATCCGCGACGCCGACCAGTTGAGCATCTCCGGCCTGACCCACGCTGTCCAGAAGCTGACCGACCGCGCTCGCGCCGGCAGGCTGTCGCTGGAGGACGTGCAGGGGGGTACTTTCACCGTGAACAACACCGGCGCCTTCGGCTCCCAGGTGAGTATGCCCATCATCAACCTGGGTCAGGCGGCCATCGTGAGCATGGAGGCCATCGTCAAGAAGCCGGTGGTGGTGGGAGACGCCATCGCCATCCGCCACATCCTCAACCTCTGCCTATCGTTCGATCATCGCGTGACGGACGGGGCGGCGGCCGGTGGCTTCCTTCAGTCGATGAAGAAGCGGCTGGAGGCCATGGGCCCCGACATGTCCCTCTACTAGCCATGGCCGATTCGCCGCAGACCGTCATCGAGCCCTCGGTCATGGCTCGCCCGGAGTGGCTCAAGGTTCGCGCCACCCTGGGCGAGAACTACCGCCAGCTCAAGGGCCTGCTGCGCGGCCTGGGGCTGCACAGCGTCTGCGAGGAGGCCCTCTGCCCCAACATCTACGAGTGCTTCGAGGCCCGCACCGCCACCTTCCTCATCCTGGGCGACGTTTGCACCCGGCGTTGCTCCTTCTGCGCCATCGCCAATGGCCGCCCGTCGGGGCTGGATCAGGAGGAGCCGCAGCGGGTGGCCCGCGCCGCTCGCGTGCTGGGCCTCCGCCACATCGTGGTTACCTCCGTGGCCCGCGACGACCTCTCCGACGGCGGCGCCGCCATCTTCGCCGAGACGATCATTAAGCTGCGGGAGCAGGTGCCCGATTGCAGCGTCGAGGTGCTGATCCCCGACTTCGGCGGCTCCCGTTCGGCCCTGGAGCGGGTGATGGCCGCCCGCCCCGACATCCTGAACCACAACGCGGAGACGATGCCCCGCCTCTATCGCCGCGTTCGACCCAGCGCCCGCTACTACCGCTCGCTGGAGCTTCTCCAGCGGGCCAAGGAGATGGAAGCGTCCGTCCTCAGCAAATCGGGCCTGATGGTGGGACTGGGCGAGACCTGGGACGAGATCCGGGCCGTCCTGGCCGACCTGCGCCGGGCCGGCTGCGATATCGTCACCATCGGCCAGTACCTGCGCCCGACGAGCGCCCAGCGCCACCTGCCGGTGGAGAGGTACTACACGCCGGCCGAGTTCCAGCGTCTCAAGGAGGAGGCGCTGGCGCTGGGCTTCCGGGCCGTGGAATCGGGGCCGCTGGTGCGCAGCTCCTATCACGCCCGCAATCAGGTGGAAGCCCTGTGCAATCCATGACCGGGGAAGCGGTCTGCGGCGCCCGCTGGCTGGGGCGGATGGAGTACCTGGAGGCCTGGCGTCTGCAGCAGACGCTGGCCCAGGAGCGGGCCGATGGGCTGGGACACGACGTTCTCCTGTTGCTGGAACACCCCCCGATGTACACCATCGGTCGCGGTGGCGACGATTGCGCTTTCCTGACGCCGCCGGCCGCGCTGGAGGCGATGGGCGCCGCCGTCCATCACGTCGACCGGGGCGGCCGCGTGACCTTCCACGGGCCGGGCCAATTGGTAGGGTATCCGATCATCGACCTTTCGGAATGGCGGCAAGATGTCCACGCCTATCTGCGGGCGCTGGAGGAAGTGCTCATCGCTACCCTGGCCGACTTTGGCCTCGGCGCCGGAAGGAAGCGGGGCTACACCGGCGTCTGGATGGGCGATAAGAAGATCGGCGCCATCGGGGTGAAGGTGAGCCGCTGGGTGACCACCCACGGCTTCGCCCTGAACGTGACCTGCGACCTGGACTGGTTCGGGCACATCGTGCCCTGCGGCCTCAGGGGGAAGGGGGTCACGTCCCTGGAGCGGGCCGGCGGCGGCCGGCCGCCCCTTCGCGCCGTGGCCGATCTGGCGGCAGGGCACTTCGGCCGCGTATTCGGGCGCACGATGATCCGGCTGCCCGCGCTGGCCGCGGCTGCCCTGCCTTAGGCCGGACGCTCTGGGGCCGGCCTCTCTCTCCGTGTCTCAGGCGTCGCGCGCTACTCGAACACGAGCAGCGGCCCGAAGTACTCGAACTTGCCCTTGCCGTTCTCCGCGACAGTGGCCTTCAACATGTGGCCGGTCTGGAAGCCCGTGTGGTCGGTGTCGGAGAAGGAGACGGAAACGTCGTCCAACATCAGGTCGGTGTGGAAGTTCTGGAGGGACTCCACCGCATCCATAAGGCCCTCGCGGGTCAGGTTGTCGCAGGTGTGCTTGAGGATTTCCACCGCCGTCTCGGCCAGCGCCTGAGCATAGATAGTGAAGTTGGTGGGGCTGGGGCCACCGTACTTCTGCATGAGCTCGTAGTGATTGGCGACCGCCGGGTCGTCGCGCGAGGCCGCCAGCTTGAGGGCCTGGAAAGTGATGGCGCCGTTCAGAAGTTCGGGAGATACGAACGAGAACATCATGTCGTCGGAGTTGATGTAGCCCATGAACCACTGGGGGTGCCAGCCGAGCCGGTCGGCGTTCTTGATGGCCTGGGCGGTGAAGCCGGGGCTGGCGAAGGCCACAGCCACCTCGGCGTTGGTGCCCTTCATGTTCGCGACCTGGGAGTTGATGGAAATGGCCGTGTTGTCGAAGGGCTCATCGGCTACGATCTGGTTCTTGCTGGGGTCCAGCCCTTCCTTCAGGCCGGCCAGCGCGTCGACGCCCACGGGGTCGTTCTCCCAGAGGACCGCGACGTCTTTGCCGGGGAAGTTCTCCGAGATGTACCGGCCGTAGAACGTCCCTTCGACGGTATAGCTGGGGATCATCTGGACTGTCCAGGGATGTCCCTGGTAGTCAGCGCCGAAGCGATGCCCCCCCGCCGACACCAGGATATCGGGCATCTGGTTGTCGTTCAGGAACTCCCACGTGGCCGAGTGGGGATCGTCGCCCAGTGAGCCGAGCATGGCGAAGACCTTGTCCTGCTCCAGTAGCTTGCGCGCCACCTCCACGCCCTTGGCTGGGTCGTCGAAGTTGTCCTCGTACTGGTAGACGATCTTGCGGCCGCAGACCCCGCCCTCGGTCTCGTTGATGTAGTTGAAGTAGGCGTTGGTGGCCTTGGGGATGGTGGCGTACACCGCTCCCATGGTGCCGCTCAGGATCACCTCTGCCCCCAGGAGGATCTCCGTGTCGCTGATACCCGGCGCGGGCGTCCCAGAGATCGTAGTGCCGCTAGGGGCCGCCGTCCCCACCTCCGTTGCGCTGGGCGAGCCGGTGGCGGGCGTGCCGGTGCCCGCGGGCGTCTCGTCGTCTTCTCCTCCGCAGGCGGCGGCCAGGACTACCAGGAACACGGACGTCAGGAGCGCGAGGGCCAGGCCCCAGGCCCAGGGTGATGAGCGTACGAGACGCTTAACCTTCATGCCATCCTCCTATCTCCTCCAGCTACAGGTGTCGCTCATTGCTGGAACTCGAGTAGCGGTCCGAAGTACTCGAACTTCCCCTTCCCGTTCTCGACGCCAGCCTTCAGCATTCGGCCGGTCTGAAGGCCGGTGTGGTCATTGTCGGAGAAGGAGACGGTCACATCGTCCAGCATCAGGTCGGAGTGGAAGTTCTGGAGGGACTCCACCGCATCCATGAGGCCCTCGCGGGTCAGGTTATCGCAGCTATGTTTGAGGATTTCCACCGCCGTTTCGGCCAGCGTCTGAGCGTAGATAGTGAAGTTGGTGGGACTGGGGCCACCGTATTTCTGCATGAGATCGTAGTGGTTGGCGACCGATGGGTCGTCGCGCCAGGCCGCCAGCTTGAGGGCCTGGAAGGTGATGGCCCCGTTGATTAGTTCAGGCGACACGAACGAGAACATCATGTCGTCGGAGCTAGTGTAGTCTATGAACCACTGGGGGTGCCAGCCCATGCGGTCTGCGGTCTTGATGGCTTGGGAGGCGAAGCCAGGGGTGCTGAGCAGGACGGCCACCTCGGCGTTGGACTTCTTCAGGTTGGCAACCTGGGAGGCGATGGAGATGGCCGCGTAGTCGTAGGACTCCTCGGCGACGATCTGGTTCTTGCTCGGGTCGAGACCCTTCTTCAGGCCGGCCAGCCCGTCGATGCCCACGTTGTCGTTCTCCCAGAGGACGGCCACTGTCTTGCCCGGCAGGTTCTCCGAAATGTACTGGCCGAAAAACGTCCCTTCGATGGTGTAGCTGGGTATCATCTGGACGGTCCAGGGATGTCCCTGGGGGTCGGCGCCGAAGCGGTGGCCGCCGGCGGACACTAGGATGTCAGGCACCTCTTCCTCGTTTAGATACTCCCAGGAGGCGGGATGGGGCGCGTCGCCCAGGGAGCCGACCATGGCGAAGACTTTGTCTTGCTCCACCAACTTGCGCGCCACCTCCACCGCTCGGGACGGGTCGTCGAAGTTGTCCTCGTACTTATATACGATCTTGCGGCCGCAGACGCCTCCCTGAGTCTGGTTGACGTAGTTGAAATAGGCGTTGGTGGCCTTGGGGATCGTGGCGAATACCGCCCCCAGGTCGCCGCTCAGGATAACCTCCGCTCCCAATAGGATCTCCGTGTCGCTGATGCCCGGCGCTAGCGTCCCCGATGGCGTAGCTGTACCGCGAGGCGTGGCTGTCCCCGCCACCGTTGCGCTGGGCGAGCCGGTGCGGGTGGACGTTGCCTCGTCTTCCGCTCCGCAAGCCGACATGGCCATCACCAGCACAAACGCCAAGATTGCAAACGCCAGGCCCCCGGCGTGATGCGATAGACGGGCGAGACGCTTGACCCTCATGCCAGCCTCCTCCGGCCTTACTGGATTGTAGACCGCCCGCGGTCTGTGTCAAGTCATGGCAGAGCGAGCCAAGGGGCTGATGGCGGAGGGCGGGCGCGTCGGCTCGAGCCGGGCGCTGGTGGGCTAACGCAGGCGGCCGACGGCTACTATCGCCGCCACCGCCACGAGGACGTAGCCCCAGAGGTCGTTGGAGGGAATGACGGCCGCTCCCTCAAGGAGATTGCGGATCAGGTAGGCTTCCACCACGCCTGCTACGGCGATCCCCTGGAGCACGGGGCCCCGCTTGCGGTTGGTGGCCCAGCTTACCGCCTCGCCCACAGCATAGCCGATGCCCAGGGCGACGAAGAAGACGAAGTAGCCCACGACGCCCAAGTTGTGTGACAGCAGGCCGGCCCAGACGACTCCCACCAAGGCGCCCGCCACCAGCGCGGCGGCCAGGCCGCGGGCCGTGTAGACGGGAGACACCTCAAAGGTGGGGAGACGCCGCACCCCCGCGCATTGGCGGCAGCGAGCTCCTACGGGCGTCTGCACCAAGCAGCGGGGACAGATGGGCCGATCGCAGCGGCCGCAGGCCAGCCCGGTCTCTACGCTGGGATGGGTTGCGCATTGCATGAAGATACTTCCCAATCGTGTAGTCGATGGCAGTCCGCTCAATGATAGCAGACGCCGCAAGAGGCAGCGTGCTACAGCGCGTCGCCGGAGGAGGGCGGTTCCTCAACATCGCCGGAGGAGGCTTGCCGCCGCCTCGTCCGCCAGCCAGGTCAGATCGCCTTTCTCCGGCTGCACCAGTTGGGCGGGCAGCCTGTGCGGGTCGAACGGCCCTTTGAGTACCTCTTGCAGGACAGAGGCCTTGCCCGATCCGCTGACCAGAAAGACGACGTGGCGGGCGCTGCGCAGGACGGGTGGGGTGAGGGTGAGGCGCCAGGCGCCCAGCTTCGGGGCGTGAGCCGCCGCTACGAGGCGGCGGTGCTCGTCCAAGGCCGGCGAGCCTGGGAAGAGGGAGGCGGTGTGCCCGTCGGCGCCCAGGCCCAGCAAGATCAGGTCGAAGCGTGGCCACTCGCCTTCCGGCACGGCGAGGAAGTGGCGGAGGGTCTCTTCGTACTGGGCGGCGGCCGCTTGCGGGTCATCGCCTTCGGTGGGGATGGGGTGAACGTTCCCCGCCGGAATGGGCACCCTGCTGATGAACGCCTCCCGTGCCAGACGGTAGTTGCTGTCGGGGTGGTCAGCGGGCACGAAGCGCTCGTCGCCCCAGAAGAGGTGCACCCGCGGCCAGTCGATGGCCTCGCGAGAGGGCGGTTCGCCAAGCAGGCGGTAGAGGGCGCGCGGCGTCGAGCCGCCGGACAGCGCGACAGAGAAGCGGCCGGCGGCGGCGATGCGGTCGGCGGCGAGCCGCTGGAAGCGGGCGGCCGCCTCGCGGCTGAGCTCCTCCAGGTTCGCTTTAACGACGATTTCGGGTTCCGCTGCCATCGAGCGCTACGCGTCCAGCAGAGCGGTGGCCATGGCCAGCGCCTCTTCGTAGGAGGGGTCGCGGCCGGGCGTCTCCAGTTCTTCGGCCAGCATCTCCGGCTCGCCGGCGCCTGGCAGGCGGACGGTGTGCTCCAGGCTAGCCTCCGGCGCCTGCGCCGTCACGGTCGCCAGTTGCGGCTCCGACCGCCGAACGCTGAACGTGGCCTCGCTGCCGGCGCGAGAGGCGGCGAGGCGGACGGCAACGATGGAGCCGGGCTCATCCGGCGATGGCCGCGCACGGAGGCTCACCAGAACGGTGCCCCCGGCGCTGCGCAGCCGATAGACCTGGTTCTCCGCGCCTTCGGGCTGCCAGCCCAGGCGGGCCGCCAGCCAGCCGACGAGGAGCAAGGACTGGGCGGCGCTGCCGGCGGCGTGCTCGATGTCGACGGTGGTTAGGCTCTCCAGATACGGTTGAAGGCTGGGTGAGTCGAAGAACTGGGCGATGAGCTGGCGCCAGGGAGTTAGGCGGGCCCAGCTCAGGTCGCTGACGGCGGTGGCTGTGTGCTGCGCCAGGCTTGCCAGGCAGGGAAGGCCGAGCCGCGCATCGCTGAAGCGAGTCGAATCGACGATGAAGCGGTCTGAGGCGTCCAGCACGTCACTCAGCAGGTGGAGGTCCCCGGGCAGGTCACCCGACCACCAGGAGTATACGGGCAGGTCGGGCACCAGCAGGGGCAGGACCACGCTGTGCAGGTGTCGCGCGGCGCGGCCCATCACGGTCAACTCCACCTCTTCGAAGCAGACCTGTCCCTCCAGGCCGGGCGCGATGTGGCAGTGGGCGGAGAGGCGAGCGTCGATGGCCGGCTCGCTGTCGGAGGGCTGGGCCAGGACGACGATGGACCGTGAGGGGTGATACTCGGGCAGGGCGGCGATGGTCTCGCTCGCCCGCTGCGCTGCGGGGGCATCGAGGGCATAGGCCACGAGGGTGAGGACGCTGGTTCTGGTGCCCAGCGCGGCGCCCTCGGCGGGCGCGGCATCGGCCGCCTTCTCCCTCAGGCGCTTCAGGACGGCGTCGATGGCCTGCACGTCCACCGCCTGGCCGGACCAATGGAGATTGGGTGACTCCTGCTCGGCGCTCATGGCCTTCGCCACTGGCGGCCGTCCCCGGCCATGAGCTTTTGGGCCTCCTGGGGCCCCCAAGAGCCGGCCTCGTAGTTGGGGAAGGCGGGTGGGGGAAGTTCGCGCCAGCCGTCAAGGACGCCGGTGACCAGCGACCAGGCGGCCTCGATCTCGTCCCGCCTGGCGAAGAGGGTGGAATCGCCCTCCAGACAATCCAGGAGTAGAGTCTCGTAGGCGGTAGGCGGCTGCACGGCGAATGAGGCGCCGTACAGGAAGTCCATGTTCACGGAGCGAATGCGCACCGAGATGCCGGGCACCTTAGCGTGGAACTTGAGGGTGATGCCCTCGTTCGGCTGGATGCGGATGGCCAGGACGTTGGACTCCAGCGAGGCGGGGTCGGCCATGTCGCGGAACAGGAGAAGGGGAGCCCGCTTGAAGTGGATGGCCACCTCCGTGGTCTGCTTGGGCAGCCGCTTGCCGGTGCGCAAGTAGAAGGGGACCTCCGCCCAGCGCCAGTTGTCCACGTAGAGCTTGAGGGCGGCGTATGTCTCGGCGGTGGAAGCCGGATCAACGTTCGGTTCCTGGCGGTAGCCGGGCACCTCGCGGCCGTTCACCCACCCCGGACCGTACTGGCCGCGCGCAGTGTTGCGGGCCACGTCTTCGCCGCGGAGGGGGCGGATGGCCCGCAGCACTTTCACCTTCTCGTCGCGCACTGCCCGCGCCTCGAACGCGATGGGTGGTTCCATGGCCACCAGCGATAGGACCTGGAGCATGTGGTTCTGCACCATGTCGCGTAGGGCGCCGGCCTCCTCGTAGTAGCCGGCCCGTCCCTCGACGCCCAGACTCTCGGCGGCGGTGATCTGGACGTGGTCGATGTAGCGGCGGTTCCAGATGGGCTCGAAGATGCCGTTGGCGAAGCGAAAGACCAGGATGTTCTGCACCGTTTCCTTGCCCAGGAAATGGTCGATTCGGTAAACCTGCTCCTCGCGGAAGACCTGCGCCACCTCGTCGTTCAGGGCGCGGGCCGTCTCCAGATCGCGGCCGAAGGGCTTTTCGATGATGATCCGCGCCCAGCCGGAGCCGTCTTCCCCTTGGGCGGCCAGGCCGCTGGCCCCCAGCTGCTGGGCGATGCCCGAGTAGGCGCTGGGAGGCACCGACAGGTAGAACACGCGATTGCCGCCCGTATTGCGCTCGCGGTCCACGCGGGCCACCAGCTCAGCGAGCCGCTGGAAGTCCTCCAGGTTCAGTGAGCCGGCGTTGGCGTAGAACAAGCCGCGGGCGAAGCTATCCCAGGGGCCGGGGTCCACCGGCCGGCGCGAGAACTGGAGCACAGCCTCTCGGGCCTGCTGCCGGAACTGCTCGTCTGTCATCTCGCTGCGGGCAAAGCCGACGACGGCGAAGCTGCCGGGCAACAGGCCGTCCAGGGACAGGTTGTAGAGGGCGGGCAGTAGCTTGCGCCGGGTGAGGTCGCCGGAGGCCCCGAAGATGACCATCGTGCACGGCTCCGGCGTCCGCTCCAGGCGCAGGCCCTCGCGCAGAGGATTGACGACGGTGGTGGCCTCCATGGGCATCAATCCGACTTCACGGCGTGGCCGCCGAACTCGCGCCGGAGGGCGGCGATAACCTTGGCCGCGAAGGAGTCGTCCTGGCGGGAGCGGAAGCGGGAGAAGAGAGAGAGGGAGATGACCGGCAGCGGCACGCCCCTCTCCACCGCCTCCAGGACCGTCCAGCGGCCCTCGCCGGAGTCCTCGACATAACCCTTCACGGACGTGAGGCCCGGGTCGGCGGCAAGGGCCTTCTCTGTCAGCTCCAGCAGCCAGGAGCGGACGACGCTGCCGTGGTTCCAAAGCTGGGCCAGTTGGGCCAGGTCCAACTCGTAGGGGGAGGCGTGCAGCAGCTCGAAGCCCTCGGCGTAGGCCTGGAGCAGCCCGTACTCGATGCCGTTGTGCACCATCTTGACGAAGTGCCCGGCGCCGCTGGGGCCCATGTAGGCGTAGCCCTCCTCAGGGGCCAGCGTCCGGAAGAGGGGCTCCAGGCGCTGGAAGACCTCCTCCTCGCCACCGATCATGAGGCAATAGCCCATCTTCAGGCCCCAGATGCCTCCGCTGGTGCCCACGTCCAGGAAGTGAAGGCGCTGCTTCGACAGAGACGCCGCCCGCCGGGCGGAGTCCTTGTAGTACGAGTTGCCGCCGTCGATGATGACGTCGCCGGGCGAGAGGAGGGGCGCCAGCGAGTGGATGGTCTGCTCCACGGGGGCGCCGGCGGGCACCATGAGCCACACGGCCCGCGGCGGTGACAGCTTCCGAACGAGTTCCTCCAACGAACCGGCGCCGGCCGCGCCGGCGCTCGCCACCGAATGGACGGCTTCCGGGTCACGGTCGTAGGCCACGACGCGATGGCCGCCGCCCAGCAGACGCTGGGCCATGTTGGCGCCCATGCGCCCCAGGCCGATCAGTCCAAGCTCCATGGTTGTCGCTCCTTGGTTCTTAGCGGGCGGTGGCTTCCTCTACCAGGGCCTTCAGCCGCTGCAGGCCGGCGGCCACGTCCGGCCCCAGGTGGATCCGCACGACCCGTCGCTTCCTGCTCTGGAGCGAGGCCAGGTCACCCAGAGCTTGGGCCTGTTTCAGGGTGCTGAAGCCGTACGCCTCGCCGGGGATGGGCAGCTCTTCCGGGTCGTCCACGGTGAGCTGGATGAACAGCCCCTTGTCCGGTCCGCCCTTGTGGAGCTGCCCCGTGGAGTGGAGGAAGCGCGGGCCGTAGCCCAGAGTGGTGGCCAGCCGTAGGCTGTCGCCCAGGCGAAAGCGGATGGCCTGGAGGGCATCGTCGTGCGCGGGCCAGGGCGGCAGGTAGGCCATAAGCGCCAAGTAGTCGCCCGGGCGCGCCCGCCGCAGGTGCGCGGCCAGGTAGGCGGCCAGCGAGCCATCGCCGCCGGCCCTGCCCAAAGCAGCCGCTGTCTCCTCATCGCAGTAGAGGGTCAGGCCGTCCTCCTGGAGGATCGGCGCCTGGGCCTGCACACCCGCCTTCAACAGGCGGGATGTGTTGTCTTTGCTCTCCTGCACATTCGGCTCGTCGAAGGGGTTGACTCCCAAGACGGCGCCGGCCGTGGCGGTGGCTACCTCCCAGCGAAAGAACTCCCGCCCCAGGTCGTAGGCGTCCCTCAGCCTGAGGCGGACGATGGGATGGCCGGCGGCCTCCAGGGCGCGCAGCTTCTCGTCGAGGCCGTCCGCCTGTCCTTCCAGGCCCAGGTGGACGAAGAGTCGGTCGTCGTCGTACGTGGCGGGCTCGCCCAGCGGTTCGCGGTCGATGGGGACGAGGCCGCGGCCCTCCTTGCCCGTGCTCTCGGCCAGGAGTTGCTCGACCCAGGTGCCGAAGGCAGCCAGCGCCGGCGACGGCGCCAGCGTCACCTTGTCCCGGCCGGCCTTGGCCAGTTCGCCCAGGATAGCCCCCAGCCAGACGCCTGGGTTGTGCGCAGGCGCAATGCACGACGCGCTCGCCTGTGCCAGCGCCTCGGCGCCGTCCAGCAGGCGCTCCACGTCAAGGCCCAGGACGGCCGCCGGCACGAGCCCGAAGTACGAGAGGACCGAGAAGCGCCCACCGATATCGGCAGCGTTCAGGAAGCAGCGGCGGAAGCCGTTCTCGGCGGCCAGGCGCTCCAGCGGCGTGCCGCGGTCGGTTATGGCCACGA
>Ga0315295_10001438_pt1 | contig 20453 bp, 15 predicted proteins | sample YL17G14_0_MG_FD_204453 | JGI IMG/M metagenome (GOLD analysis project Ga0315295, IMG submission 204453) | Sediment microbial communities from Yellowstone Lake, YNP, Wyoming, USA - YL17G14_0 | ecosystem: Environmental > Aquatic > Freshwater > Lake > Sediment | place: USA: Wyoming | collected...
ATTCCCGAGAGTTTGATAAATCATCTGATGACCAAAATTGTAGGGCTCACCAGTAGCCCCACCACGGTATGAGAGCGTAGTATAATGAGTGCCATCCGCAGCAACTACGGCATTAGCCGTACGAACCCGGATGTCTGCATCTCTCAAGGCTATTGGAAGATAAGGACCTATCTTTCGAGCTTCAAGCATCTTCTGCGGAAGCTGAGTAAAGCCATTTGGAGCTGAAACATATTTAATTGTATAGGTGAGAGTTAGATCTGCTGATGTACCAATATCTGGGTTTCCTGAATCGACAATAGTTTCAATATAACTAGGGTCTACAAGAGAAGCTGTCCAGTAAGATGGATCAATTATGCCATTTATAGACGACCATAATTCATCTACTGAAACTATCTGAGCTCCAGTTGGAGCATTAATACGTACCCTATCCGTTGCGGCCCATGGACCGCCTACTGTGCCTAAAGATTTATCATTGATGGTTTTTGATGCAAAATTATCGATTTGATTTATAGCAGTTAAAGTAGAAGGAAAAGAACTAAAAGATGTTTTTGAGGCATTAAGAAACATTCTTCGACTACTATCCGGATGAATTGCCACATTATCAGCCCATGAAATAGCCGTAGGATTGATGGCGTCCACCTGTAGCATGACAGGTCCATACCGATCAGCACCTACAAAAGATCTTCCCATTTTACTATGCAGTAACCCACGAGAAAGCTGCACAAAACCTTTTTCTGCTATTTCTTTAAGATTTTCGTTGGCTACGATCTTATGTCTCATATCCAGGATATCATCCGAAACAATCCAATCTGAATACAGATTATCTGGCCTATCAGAAGGCATTCCACTCCAATAATTAGCTAAACTCCGGCCAGCACCATTGGTATTGTTTGTAGGATCAAAAGTCGTAGAATTACGTCGGGCTACAGCAAAAAGAGGAATGGCATAGGTATACCCATCAACTGTTTGCATCTGTTCTTGCGCAGCACTATCACCCACACCAGCCCTATAAAGTCCAGGATCATCCGGCATTGCAGCGAAAGTAGCATTGCAGGTCAGAGGGCTGCTGAGTGGCCCCTGTGCAAAAACGTAATTAGGATCAAAGCCATCCGGATAATTAACAATATCAATGCCATTGACCACACGGATTCGATATTGAATCTGAATTCTTAAAGTAGTCTCAATGTTGATAGTCGGGTCAACCAAATCATTAGGATTATTGATACCACCATAAAGAACATTACCATATTTCCATACCGTATCCGATACCGTTAGAAGTTTTCTCCAGACCTCCAGAAACACAAAATCAACCCGGGCAGCTCCAGTATAGGGAGTTGAAAGAGTGATAACATTATTTTCATCTGCTGAATTGGTTCCCTGAACTAATACTTGCCAGCCGTTCACCCAAGCTACCAGATTATTAGTGATATTGCCCTTATCATAAGCCATAAGTTTGACACTATTGGCGGCATAAGATGCAGAAGTGACTATGTCACCGGTGATACAGGATGATTCGGGGGTATTATCTTTGAGGGATCCTATCATGGACCAGCCACTAGGTCCTACGAGGCGAGCCAAATCACGAGCTTTCTCCATGACCATTGAGCCACCCAGATTGAGTTCGCAAGAAAGAGGCGGCTTTTTCTTTTGAAATACAATCTGTTCAAAGCTGCGATTGGTAGAATCTAAAACTCGAGTTTGGTTCAAACCAAGATTATCGGACATGCTTTAAGCTCCCGTCGACTGGATTTTCAAAACCAAAAGGGGTTCAATCAATTGGCCTTCAATACCCGCCATCTTTATTAAATTATCAATCAGATTTTCATATTCATACATAAAGTCCATAAGAGTCGAGGAACAAAAAAACCATGTAGCTGGAAAGCCTGTTTTTTTCTGAACTAATGTATCAATCCCCGAGAAATTCTGTAAGTTTTGGGCTACAATAGATGCATAAGATTTCAATCGAGAAAAATTATCAATGATTTTTCCAGTCACATCTTTAGCTGAAAGTTTTCTGTCTTTTAGAGACTCAAAAACATTCAAAAGTCTCCCCGATTCCTCTATAGAAGAATCAATTTTCTCTGAATCCTCGGATAACATTGCCATTTTCTTTCGGCTATTCAAAAGAAGCTCATTGATATCCTCATACCCCCATACATCTTTTGATAATTGTGTTCGCAAAAGAATCTTTGCCATATGGTTGATATTATCGAAATTTTCTTGTAAAACTGGCAGAAGCTCTCTATATTGATCCACCGCTGCGGATAAACTTTGCTGATCCACTGGAGGTTTATTATCCGTTATCTCATCCGGCTTTGATTCCAATACCTGAATGCCAAGCGGCTCAGATCTTTCCCGAATATATTTTAGAAAGTCCTCAATTTTATTTGTATCGGCACATTTAATAGTATTGTTGTTTGTGCCTTTACAGATACTTTTTATCATTGCTACGATGAGAGGTAAATTTCTTTTTGAAAATTCCCTCTCAGATTTTGCTTCCGCAATTATTCTGTTATTCAATAATGAATAGTATTGCCTACCAGCCTTGGATACCTTGATAACAGTAGAACCTATAGCCATTCTACAGATTGGGGTTCCCGAACCTCTACATACACCAAGAATATCAATCACGCTGTAATCCTGAAAATAATTGTTAGCGTCATTGAGTTACTTTTGTTCAAAACCGGAAAGGTTCTGTAATTGATTTCCGTTCCACTATCAGCTATATCTGATGCATCACCACCAAAGAGACCCATCTCCACTATGGGTCCTACAGCTTCAGTTTCATTGAAAGTAGCGGTGAAATCCAAAACGTTGGTAGGAACTACTGTGGGGTCCCCAGTTGTTGGATCAATGAAAGTAATATCTTCTGTAGTGAAAGCTTTGCGAGCTATTTCATTGTTGAGGGTAATCTGAGTATTGGTGGGTTGAGGAGGATTCTGTAGATTCCAACCTACACCTCCAGTACCAACAGCAAGGTAAGTAATTCCGCCATCGGGCTCATTATTATCTTTCAATAAACGAGCGATAAGAATAGATGCCGAATTGACTATGATATTATGACCCTTTCGAGACTCTATGATCTCTCCTGTCACAGAATCTTTCAGGATCATTCGATATTCACCACGGAGAGGTCGGGTAGCTTCTTGGAATCTCTGAATAAAGCCCCCAAAAAATCCATCACAAGTTCTTTTAAGACGTTCTTTGAAAAGCATTGAAATAGCTCCTGTTGGATTATATTAAAAAGCCTTTTGTATTAAAAGATTATCACCTAAAAAAACATGATGATTTTGTGTTCAGAAAGTCGTATAATATGATTGAGGCACTATTAAACCAGAAAGGAGTTGTCATGATTAAGACAGTCCTAATGATTTTTATGAGCTTGGTAACCTATTCATGCAGCCAAGAGAACACTAATACGGTCTGCTATGGTGATACTCTCTTCTGGAAGAACACAAAGGCTACTTATCGGATTATCGAGATATCGAGGGATGGTGGAGATACTTACGACCTTATCGATTCAGCAGCCGGCAACTCAGGAGACTTCAAATGGGCCGTCACGGGACCTGGAACCACAAATGCCCTGATCAAAACAATTATCTTTGAAAACGATACATTCGCCGTAACTTATAAACCCTACTCTATTATGCCACCCCAAGATATACCCGCTACAGGGTATAAAAAAAGTTCTAACTACCGAAAAACAGCCGACATACGCAACAAACGAAAAGAAATTATCTAAACTGGAAGCATTTCTACCAGATTAAGAGTTCGGAAGGTTCGAGAAGGCAATAATTCCTGGAAAGTTTTCTTTCGGAAACGAACGATCTTATCGTTGATGAACCCGTAATCCACTATGAAAGTCAATGGATTACCTGCAAAATTAAGCGGACTATTCAAACGAACCATTGCATTAGGAAAGTTATCCGGAGATCCTAATTCATCCGCACTTGCCTCATAATGCTCAAAAACTGGTCCGGTAAATATGTGCTCCTCGATTTGTGACGTGGTAGTATTGAAGAATGTCAGTTTGATCCCATCACTATAATCATCCACAAAAGAGATATATTCTTCCCAAGTCACCGCTAAATTTCGATAATCCGGATCAAACATGATCCCCGTTGAAGGCTCACTACACCCATCCATCACATAACCGTTATCCAAAAATCTGGAATAAGCTGAACGATTTATCACCCTAGTCGTATAATAGTTCTGAATATGATAAACAAACGAAACCGTGGCCCCTACATAAGGGTTCACAGTGGCACTTATTCGAATTATATCTCCCACATTTAATCGATCATGAAGAGTAGTACCAACCCATGACAGATACTGCCCCAAAATAAGAAAGTCATAATTCAATAGCTGAGCACTACTTCCTATGATTCTCAATGAAACAGAGTTAGGATCAATAGGATATCCAGGCAATAGAATATGTCGTGCAGCCACATCTGCTGCGGTAAGAATAAACTCATGCTCAACAATCAAATCCGTAGGATATGGAGCTATCTGAACCTCTCCCGTAAGAGGGTTTACCGCAGTCACCGGCCAAGGAATACCATTAACGGTTACGGACACACTTGAAGTATCTGCAAGATTTCCTTCTGCATCTACCATGGGCAATGCTGGAAAAGCAAAAATTTCATCGTTATATTCATAGGGAAATGATTCCGGCATCATGAATGTCGTTGGGGGCATCTCATTAATAGGCAAGGTTACCGTATGGGTAAACTCAGCCGTACCCGTTGATTCAACTTCTCGTAGAATGAAATTGCTCCTGATGAGCTTATCAGAAACTCGTAAATTAGGTACACCCCGAACTTCACCATCAATATTGATCTCAACCATTTCCGTATCAATAGTATCCAGATAAATCCATTCACTACATTCATGAAGATTCTGAATATTATCCTTTATCAAAACCTTAAACCGATCCCGATCCGAATCACATATTGTACTTAAAGGTACACTCTCTCCATTATCCGGAAATTCTTTGAGTAATAGACCCGAATAGAATAAAGGATGATGATGACTTCTGATATCCTGCAGTTTTCTCTGATAAACGAGCCCAGGCTGACTGGCTAGCGTCTCCTGAAAAGGAGGCGTACCTTCACGAAGCTTCAGAATAGGATCCAACCCATTATCCAGATAGCGATCATTTAACTCAGATAGGGCACTGGAATCATAGAGGAATTCTGGGCTGAAGAAAATGTTGAAATTGTTCAGGGTTTCTTGTTTATTGGCTATAGAGGCCCTATTAGCCGGTTTCTGAAAAGTATTGAGCTCAAGAGTGTCTGGAGAATTCAGAACTGAGCTATGATGCAGGAATACCCCTCGATATCGATACCCTATCTCCAATGGATCAGCAGGAAGAATGGGAGCTATTCCTGATGCATCTCCATAAGCTCCATCAAGCAGGAAAACATCATCCAATCTTCTACCGGGGTCATCAAGAAGCATTGGATATTCATAATTGTCACCTACATAATAGGTAAAATCAAAAGTAGCATCTATTTGGGGTACATAGCCTAATTCGGAAGTTCTCCAGAAATCACCTGATTGTTGCAGATTAACATGACCAAGAATAGGATCAATATAAATAATAGCATTCCTGATAACGGTTGTATCCACGGAAACTGTAGCATCATAGATGCCAGCCAATGTTCCATCCGATTGAACCATCGGAACCTGAGGCATCTGCCAATAACCGATTCCAAAAATCTGCGATGTGGTAGCATCATAATTCGAACCATCTGAAAGATAATGATAATTGAAAATCAGCTCGTTACCAGGAAATGGCCTTGTCGCATCCCAATAGGCTGTTGTATCTGTAAGATTTATCCTACCTGAACTGGCATCAAGAGAAAGTATTGCTGAGGAACGATTAGTTCCATCTAAAGAAACAGAAATATCTGCTATCGTAGCTGGATGGCTGGAACCATCGGTTAAAGGATAACGACCCATGAAGAATACATAATCGCTACCAAGATAATAACTGTCATGAATCTCATAGGAAGCATACGGCCAAGATTGCCGCGGAGATCCCATTCGCAGACTAAGGACTGAGCTGTAATCAGTTTCATGGCTTACTCCGGTATCACAAACGCCACGCAGATCCTCATAATAGGGCTGCATAGCATCCTGAACCCACCGATCACAGATTGTCGTTTCAGTAGTTCTGATTTGTAATGGAAACCGGCCTTTGGAATCCATGATCTTTTTTACGTTTTCCTGGAAGGCTGGCCGGCGATAGATGTCTTTATAGAACTGGGATGCCCAAGAGGGAATGAGACCTGGAGGTTGATACCAGAATTGAAAATCTCCGGGGATTGTAACAGCAACAATTTTTACAAAACTTCCAATAGATAAGGCATCAAAAGATACCTGTCGACCACTCGCATCATAAATCTTCGTGCCTTTAAGACCCGGTTCACACAGATAACGATTTCCATTCGATAGATAAACGATCTGATTCAAATGGTGCAGGGAATCGATCATTCCTGTAGCACCAACTATTGAAGGGAGAATTGTTATAAGCTGAGCAAGTCCTGTATACTCAGAGAAATCAATGTAATCATAGACAGGTATGCAGCCACCCCCAAGATCTCCAAAAAGGATATCATGGGTCTTATTTACATCGATTAATTCAGTCCAAATTAAACGGGTGTCATAAAGAACGTGGGCTGGCTTTACCAGATTTACAAAAAAATTCAGGTCTTGAGTCAGTAGGCTTAGATCATATCCTGGGCGTATTACGTTATCTATAAGGACGTCGACCACCATCATATTGGTGGAAGTGATGTCTACGGAAGAAAAAGGGTGACGGGCATCCAGATAGAGTTCATGTAGAATTACTGTCTGGCCGGTGAATTTCGAGGCTAAGGCTTCAATATTGGTTTTTAGGCTACCTTTGAGGTAGGCATCTTTGATGGAAACAAGGTAATTGCGGTAAGATTCATCGTTGTAGCCGATAGGGGCTATTTTACTTCCAAGATAGAGTCTTTCACCGAGGACTTGCTGGAGTAATTTGGGGTCGGTTGTGAGGTATTGTTTATTGTCGTTGATGTAATTCTCAGAATACTTTAGGCGGGCTATTTCTCGGGCAACTATTCGAAAAAAAATGGAAAAATTGGTATCTGTACTTGACGAAGGATAATTGCTGGCTATCAGATTCATCATCTCTTGCAGGACGCTCAGAGATGATTCATAAAGAGTTCTTCTGAAACTTTTATTGTCTGGAAACCTACGACGTCCAAGCCATTCTTGATTATAGTAGTTCATTATGTAGTGCTGTTGCTCTATTTAATAATTATAAGATATTAGGTCTATTGATCTTCCATTATAATAGAGCGAAAAAATGCCTACTCCAAACCCTGTAGCATCAAGTGGCATCGGAGGATATGAAAGTTCAGCAATCGACCCTACTGGATCTGAAACAGCCTTAGTCATATCCACTGCACCATACACATTATGTAGATATAGCAAGGAGTTACGATACTTGCTACTGTCAGCTAATTGGAAGCCGGCGAGATCGGAAAAGGTGATTTTTCCGCCTTGGAAGGGCATTATGGTATTGCCTATTCTGGCGCTTCCGCCAAGAACTACGACGGTGCTGTCATTAATTTCGACTTGGAAGGAGGAATTTTCATTGTTTGAGAGCATGGGGGCTTAAATCCTTATTTTGATAGGGAAGACAGTATTATTTGGATACCCATTCCTATTAAGAGATTATCAATTAATTCTGTTTGGTTTTCCTAAATTTCAGGTATAATATATAATGTTGAAGGAATGTTTAATCAAGAAAGGTCAAATAGAATGGCAACTACCAAGCAAGCTCTGAGGCCCTCCGAGGGGGTCTATTATGTGGTCCCCCAGAAGACTGGCTCACCCCTGATCATGTCCAAAAGGGAAGATGAGGAAGAAAACGTCACCCATTACTTCTTTTGGGATAAAATTATTCGGGTGATTGCTCATGAGTTCAAGCTCAAGCCTTATGATGTTGATGATCTCAAGGAATTATATCAGGGAATTCCTCGGGGACGGGTTCAGAAAGAGATTGATTTTGACACTCACGATTATACAGGCAAGTATGTTGTCCTTCATGGGGGTGATGTACCTGTGACACAGATCAAACCTTTTGTTCATCAGGATTTTGGTCTGATTTCGTTGGCTTCAGAGGGAAAGGTGATTTGGAAGATTGATGAGCATGAAAAGATGGATCCCGATAATCGAAAAGAGTTTCTCAGCATAGTTAAAAAGCAAAAGTCTTAAATCCCAATACAGATAGGAAATCTCGTTATGAAATTCTTCGCATGTTTGATCTTAATTATAGCTTGCATCCAGGCCAATCCTACTCTGCAAGACATCCAGAATGCCAGCTATCATTTACCTGCAGGTTACGAAGGGGAAGGAAGAGGAGAGGTCGCTGCCATAGACAAGAGCCATAACGTGAAGTTCACGGATGGTCGTGGGTTTGATAAAAAGTATATCTATTGGGTCTATGGTGCTAAAGGTACCTGGGATTTCACTAAGACCACAAAAGAGACTGAGTACAAGTGGAAACAGCTGCCTTGGGTGGAAGAAGATAAGTCGGTATACGCGGTATCAGATTCGATCGCGGCAGTAATCGTTGTGCAATCCAATATCGAACACGGGGGACGTGAAGAGTATCTGATGCTTCTGATAGAGAGTCAGGGTGAGCTCAAACATGTGTATCTGCAGACGCACTACGGCGGTAAGTACACCAAGTCCATGTCCATTGAATCCGGCAAGCTATTCATCACTGATGTGAATTGGGTTGGCGAAGAGACTAATGACTGGGAGCTGTCTAAGTTGCTAAATTCCGATCGCAATGGCAGGTCGGTTGACGCGCCTTATCCCTCAGCACCGCCAAAAACAAGTGCCCCGAGAACTTATTCGGCTCCCCCGGAAAAGCCCTATATATCAGACGGGATCATGTGGCAGATGTTAACCAACTTAAATTTCACTAACATAAGAAAGCTTTCCTCGCTTACAGGATCCTCTGATAGCCGTAGGATTTCTTCCTGCTGAGGGATCACTAAAATTGATTCCTGAGGGTCGCTATGAGGGTGAAATAACTCAGAGTCAGATAGTGCTGCGTGGTGAAAGCTATTCCATACTTGAAGTATACTCGGCTACAGATGAGGACGGCATCCTTAATATATTTCTTTATAGCAAAAGAGTGACTGTAGGTTTCAAAGAAGCGCAGGAGATAGTAAAAAGCAGAGTAGGTGGTCGCTTTTGGGTGAAGGTTGCCTTTCAAAATACTGGTTTCTACTATCAGCTAATAATCAAATAGCGAAATAAATCGGTTGGTTTCAGGATAATTCTTCGTATAATATTATTAGGGAAATGAATTATGACAAAAATGGCCAATAAAGTTGCAAAAACATTCATAGCGATGGCTCGGGGCACTTTGGTGGTGGATGAATGTATAAAGGAAATAGCTGCGGCTTTGCGTGGTAGTAATATTCACATTATCGAACCCCAACCGGGGGAAAAAGACAAGGACATTATTGAAAGATTGCTTCCCAACCGCATTATAGTGACCAAAAATTCTGTAGATTTCAAAAATTTCGCGTCTTCCTATGATTTTGGGATTATTGATATAAGCAAACTAAAATATATAGATTCATCAATATCCCCTTCTCAGAATAAAACAGTTAGATTGATTTCAGATGCAATAATTAAGTTTAATCTTTGGAGTATCCGGCATGGCTTTATACTCACCTTACATGATAATGGGAAGCATGTTTTTAAAGAATTGACCATATAAAAGGAGTTCAATATGAAACGGTTCTTTCTTCTTTTCACTTTAATTGTCAGCTTAGCCAGTTTTATCCCAGCCCAGACCATTTCTGTGGGTGGGGATGTAAAAGGTCCAAGTTTTATTGGGGCTGTGAATAACATGTTCACTGTCGTATTTAGTAATAACGGTGGAACAGTAAATTCAGGGGGTTATAGTCCCGTAGATAGCAGCGTGGGTTATGTTAATACTAACATTCCTTATGGTTGGTATGGAACAATAACCCCCATAGCAAAAGGTTTTGTTTTTACTCCAGGTATTGACTCTATAACAGGCAAATTTCCTTTAATTAAAACTCCAAATAAAAGTCATTTTACTGCAATAGATACGATGAGACCAACCGTGTATTTTAGAAAAACTTTTGGGACAATTCAATTAGGCTTAATGGATTCAATAAAAACTACCGTATGGGATAATTGTCAGCGTCTAACGAAATATAGGTATGAGATAACATACAATAAGGGGCAGGTTTGGGCTCCTATATGTTCTATTTTAGCCCTAACAGTCAATTATCTACCAAATCTTTCTGCCCATGACACGGCAGCTATTCAATGCCGAAAATCTCAGGCTTTCACCCCTACACAAGCCGCAGATTCCTGCCAGATTCGAGTAACAGTTTATGACCGAGAAGGAAATTTCGGGTCCGTTGTGAGCCCTGCATTCAAAGTAGATAATCCTACCAGTATAAAAATCTCTCCGAAATTTATTGGTGCAGCACCGAAAACAATTCATTCAAATTTTGATATTGCCGGCCGGAAAATTTATGCCCCAAGGGAACGCAGAATCTATATTTTCAGGAGGACTTTTTAAAGGCCCTAATGGCCCGAGGCAAAACACATGGCTGAGGACTTTCAAAGAAAACACTAATTAAAGGGGAATATGATGGGACCAATAATTCAACCTAATCTTATACTCCAATCCGACCACATAGTTTGTTTAAGAGAAGTCCTATGGGTCGCACCCTTTAGCAGCGAATTTCCGAAGGATTCAGCAGTCTATTTCAAAAATGGGGAGCACATAGCATTAAAAATAGGGCGAGAGGAATTACATAAATCTATAAAATATCGACATCATTATGCCCTTATAGATGACTACCTCATTTGTATTGACGAAATTCAATGGGTGGCACCTGCTGAAGATCCAACCCTATCTGTAATCCATTTCAAAAACGGATTACATATCGTAATTCATGCCACCCGAAAAGAATTATGTGGAACTCGAGGGCCGTCTTCGAGATCTGATCAACTGCCTGTAACAGTTCAATAACTTTCCAGGAAAAAATCCCACGTATTCTTGGCTCTATGATTATACCAATCTAGAGCCAAATTATTCAGTTTGTATATACGAGGGTCTCTCGTACTCAAAATAAGCTTCATTTTGTTCTTGATATCGGTCGATAGTCAACGGTTTTCAAATACTCAAATAATCCCGCCAAATTTTTTTAGATTCTCTATTAAACCACTCAAGATATATTTTGTTAAATCTATATAGACCAAAATCCTTCGTGTCCATAATCATCCGCATCTTTTTTAGTATGTCTTGGGATGATCCCGGATCTGCCTTGAATATGTCTGGAAGCCATGTAATATCTTTTGAACCTATGAACGGAACATCATTTGCTATAAAATCCGCTGCCACAATATTAAAAGTTTCACTCATACTCACCTGCAAACCTATATCCATGGTTTTTACAACCTGTATGAACTCTTTATAATTCATCCAAGGATGATCAATAAGCTTGTGTATAGTACCGGCAAACAGCGCTCTTAGGTTTTTATACACGTTATCACCAGCCTGTTCCTGACGATCAGCATTAACGTGGAAGTGAATTATCTGTTCGGTTTCCTCCCCATATTCTATGGCTGCTACGGCTTGAATTAATTGATTTTTCATTGGGCGGATGGCCCCAAATGCCCCTACTGAAAAAATACTTTGTTGTTTAGTTTCCATTATTTTCTCGCATATATTTAATGATTTTTTCCAATTCTTCTATAGAAGAATCCTGTTTAAGTCGGTTTGCCCGCAAACTAATAACTTTTACATTACCTTTTACATATCCTTTATAAGGGGTCTACTCTATCTAAGGAAGGGCTATTATTTGTGGATTTTCCTCCATTGCTGGATATCAAAGGAATATCTAATATGGGGCATTTTGAAGGGATGGAGATATCAGACAGATCTATATTGTATCCTATGTTAAATTCTCTTGCGCGTTTTTTTGCACATTTAAGTAATCTATATTCAAGAGTTTTACTTAAACCATGTTTAGTGAATCTTTTTCCTGTCTCTTTTTTTTGTAAACAACCACAACTACGACACTGCCCATTTCTTAATCTGACACTCAATGCTATTTTTTCATTGCCACAGTCACACTTACATTTCCAGGCAACATTTTTCTTAAATTTTTTAAAAAGCAATTTATCAGGGTCGGGCATACGTTCAATGACAAGAAGATGCCCAAATCTTTTTCCGATTAAATCAATAAGGGGGCTCATTATAATCTCTTTAAATTATTTAGGATAATATATATTCGGGAGATATAGACCATTGATATGGAGAATCTTTTTCAGGTCTTCCACGAATTCTGGGCTGTTGACTGCAATAATCAAATTCTTTTGAGTTTTCATGATCTCTGAATAGTCAACGATCCATGTAAAAGCAATGCCCTCATTTGCAATGAATGGAATTTTACTGTGCAGTCGGATGATCCATGTCAATCTTTCATATCGTTTGATTCCCATAAGCTCTTTGAGCTTTCGAGGCGTGATCCAAATGGCCTCTAATACCACATGTGTTGGCTTATATGAGAAAAGTTCTCTATCGATTGAGTTCGAATCAACTACTATAGCCAATTTACTTTCAATACCTATGTCACTCAAATAATTTACGATAAACTGGGCAGAGTTAATTAATCCCACAGACCGCCCATACGCATAACCATACTCATCAGAATCTATGCCACCATCTTTTCGTTCTTTACATAAAAAAAGGATTTTTTTTGCCATAGATGTGTCCCACGATGTTATTCGGTAATTATCAGCAAGGATGCGATTTCAACATCTTATCTGGATCTATGGCAAACTAAAAGGAGATTGCCCTTTTTATATCCTGACCATAGGTTTGGCGGGAAGTCTATAAAGAGCTATTACGCTGGTATCATTGGGTATATATCCCGCTGTATTCTCCGTATCCATCAATGCAGACCTCGATACAATCATCATCACATATTCCCCAGGCAAAAGCTGCAAACTTGGTGATGACTGTACCTGAGCTACCAAAGCCATGAATATCTTCCGTGGAGCCCCTATTCGAAGATTCTCAGTGGTAACCTGAAACTCATTCGCACAAACACTATAATATGCTCGTCCTACATTGTCCTGCCTAGGCACTGAAAGAACCAAAGTATCATGTAGATCCCCCGGAACATTGATAGGCAATTCAGCAAAACCACTATCAATAGACACCTTGGAGAACCGCATAGGCTCAATGTTATAAATCATATCATCACTGAAAAGTTCAATATTATTCAGCGGAATATGAATTAGAGGATTATCAAACGGAATTTTTTCAAAGAGACTTCCACCCGTACCAATATCTGAAACATACATAGTAGTTGGTCGGGTCACTGCTTGTACCGTAAGCGCTGCAGGAAGATCTGATACGGCTTGAAAAGGTATATAGGTATATCCAATCAAGAGAGCCCCGTCATTGTATTTAATACCTCCTGCAGAAGTACTTTCAACGACGTACTGAATAGTCGCTGTTGCCCCACTAGGGATAGCCGCTGCTGCTCCACTGGAAACTACACTGGAAATGGTTACTTGAACCGTGGAACTCCCCAAATATGCTGGGATAACCGTCATCATAACCCCATTAACCCAGCAGACCGGCTGGGTTAACGAATTTACTGTTTCAACACAGGAAATGCCTACTACATTACCATAAGTGGGCAACCCATTAATTGTGAAGGTATTGGCCGTAATAGTCAAACCTTCTGCAAGAATAGACTGACAGAATCGCTCAATCTTTTTCGAAGTTGGAACGAAATTCACAGAAGCGCCATTTTTCGTGGTGCCCGGAATACCCGTCACTTGAGCAATGATCTCAATAATGGTATCAGGTAAGAAGGGAAAACCTGAAGCACTAACCACAAACAGCTTGTTTACATCAGCTCCAGTCCCTTTATAAGTATTGGAAATCTTATAGGAAAAGCCTGAAGTGACATTATTGATTTTTGAAATCGTTCCACCAGCTGTAGCACTATAAAAAACATAAGAATTGAGTTTCGTATCCAACAGATCAATAATAAAGGTATTCGTTCCTGATGTGTTAGAGCTCGTCACTTGTACAAAATAGTGCAGCTCTACCGCAGACGCTCTTGTAGCCTGAGCAGCACTATCATCCAAGGGATAGACTTTGGAATAATTCAGATATCCAGCGATACCTGAGTCCCATTGTTCTATGATTTTTCCTGATGAGGAATTATCAAGAACACCTTGATAATAGAAAGATGGCTGGGAATAATCGGTTTTAAAATTTTTTACCAATTGTGGATTAGAGGGAACTTGAGATAGGGTAACCCCACTTGTTCTTATACGATAGAGATTTACTATGTAATTAGATACGTCCTCTATGCTCGTCTTAGAGGTGCTACCGAATGTGAAAGTTACTCGTTTGGTTCCTATTCCCGTAAAATATCCTGGGACCGCTTTTCCATTAAGCGTTGGATCAGTAGCATCATAAATTACGGAATAATAGGCTGGATTCTGATGAAAAAATAGATATCCATTTCCTACATCATAGGATACAGGATCATGAATAGTTGTTTCGGCATTCTCAGATATGGGGAATAACTCAACAGTCACAGCTGAACTAATATCCCCACTGAGGGCCCCGGAAATAGTGGTATTCAGCTCAACACCACCATCATCTGTCGTCCCGCCAACTCTATCTATCCAAAGCAGCTCCGTCCCATAATGATCCCCACCAGCTGTGTCCCTCTGCAACCTCGTACGAAGCTCATTGCTCATCAACATATCAAAATTCCGCCCAAGCAAATCAGACCCCGAATGATATTGAATCTTCCTACGAACATCCAAAATATCCGAATCAATCACATTCGTCGCCAATAACAAATCAAGACGTACCGTCTCCGCCGTCACCCCACTAGTCCCATTTGCATTGCTCACAGGACTATACGTCGTAGAATTTCTGCGGGCCACAAAAAACATTGGAATGGCATAAGAATAACCATCCACCGTCCCAGGACATTTCGCACGATACAAACCATAATCCCCAATAATCGGACCCATGTTTTCAAAAGCAAACGACCCAGAACTATTGGGGCCCAACCCAACAACAATCTGAGAACCTAACCCGGAATCTGGATAATTGAAAGGGTCAGCATCCGGAGCTACCCGGATCTTATATTGAACCTGAACCCTCTTCGTGGTCTCGATATTCGCATCCGGATGAACTTCATCATCATCCAGGAACAAACTCGTCGACCCAGTATTACCCTCATAATAGAGACGCTGAATTTGTCGGGCAATAACCCCACTGGTCTGCAAAGCCCATGTAGGTGCCCCCGAAGATCCATTGGCTGTCACTTCAATAGTTGACCCATAACCTACCGCCCAACCATGACTCAAATCGGTAAAAATTAAAGCATGGAGATCATAAGCTCTCGGAAGACTCGTCTGAGCTATCCAAGTAGCCCCAAGATCAGCTGAACGATAGATGACTCCATCAGCCCCAACAATCCAGATAAACCCCTGGAATCTCGTAACTGACGTTGATGTCGGTACTTTATGGTAATAATAAAGCTTCACCACATCACCCCGAACAGGAGCCACCGCCAAAACTACTGACCCATGCACCCCATCTACAACATCTACATCAACAAAAACACCATTCACCTGAGCCCTAACTTCACTAGGAGTAATAGATGTCGTTCCAGTACCGTTTCCGGTCGTAATAGGACTATAGAGAGTCGTAAAATTGGTATTTGTTCCACTTGCCTGAATAGAGACATCTTCACCATTCACATATTCATCAAGATTAGGAACCATGGTCACATCAGCCAAATCCCCTGTAATGCCCGTAGTCGTGATATTCGCCCAAGTTATTCCACCATTACAAGTCTTGAGAATGGTTCCATTGACCCCAACAACATACCCTTCACTCAAATCATACATGAAAATGGAGGACAAATTTTCGGTAGTCCCACTGGTCAGCTGAGTCCAATTTGCCCCTGCATCCTGTGTCTTAAGGATAGTACCGTTATCCCCAACAATCCAACCAACATTTCCGTTGAAAACTATTTTCCTCAGATTTGCTGTTACGTTACTGGTTTGAGACAGCCAGTTAACGCCATTCACCGTTTTCAGAACAGTTCCAAAATTACCTACAGCATAAACAACCAGCTGAGAAACAGCATAGACATCATTCAGATTCTCCGCAACATTACTGGCCAGCAGATTCCATTTTTGACCCCCGGATGAGGTCTTTCCAATCACTCCATTGGCCCCAACGACAAACCCAATATTTTGGTTAACAAACATCACGCCATTGAGAACTCTTTTCGTATCAATAGTCTGAATATTCCAATTCAATCCACCATTAATGGTATTCAGTATAAGACCATTCTCCCCAACAGCCCAGAGAACATTCTTATTGTAGGCATGAACATCCATCAAAGCATCTATGATGGACATAGCCGCCGGCTTATTAGTATCAGAATTTGGATCCAATAAAGCTCGCCATACCTCGAGGTATACTCCATTAATCCGGCTGCTAGTTGAAGGAGGATTTCCCAAATCAATCAAATTGGCATTGGGTTCACTAGTCCCTGTTCCAGCCACATAGACTACATGACCATTAACCAAAGCATACTCCGGGATAGCTCCACTTGGATCCTGGGTATAGAATTTATTAGACAGGAGGGCTGGATTGGTAAAGAAAGAGCGCATGGTTAGCCATCCAGACGGCAGGGAATACATCTGCCGGCGATTGGCCAAACTTTGAATCTGTTGAGCCAGATTCATCTCGGAATCAAGAGGGGGTTTGCCCTTTTGAAAGACTACCAGATCATAATTGTAGTTTTCGTCGTCATAAACGTACGAAACACCTGTTCCCAGATTATCTGCCATTTAACAACTCTCCCTTAAAGCGGCTCAATACTATTTTGCCGTGACGTGTCATAAATAATATTCATATTACCCACAGCCAAAGATTCTATGGTCGCTACATTAATATCCTTTGCACCCAGCTCCCCATACACATAATAAGCAACCTGATAAATTTTCGTATCAGGCAACTGTCCATCCCGGGTACTCACAATGATCTTACCATCCGCTTCAATGTAAGCTCGTCCCGGCCCCCCAGAAACATCCAGAGATGTGTCCTGCAGAACCAAGGGCATTTTATTCTCAAAAACACCCCGGAACATATTCTCCGAGCCACCTTTATCAATGGTGGTATAGGTCAGGACTGGAATAGTAGTGATATAAGATGCTGCTACGCCCTCATTAAAAAGTTCAAACGTAGCCTGTCCTACATCATCCCTGACGATCAAAGATCCATCTCCCTTAACCATCCTCAGGAAAGGAATGACCACATAATCCACATCACCTATTTGCTGTATAAGGTGGATCACTTCACTTTGAGTCAGAGATTTTCCTACCCCCAACTGGTTCAGATAATTGGCAACTGTTGTCCGAATGCTCGATGTTAGGATCTGTGTATTCGTTACATTGGCTTTAGGAATAATAGTCATGACAAAATCAACGCTATTTTCTATAGCCCCCTTCACGATCACATCCGCGCAGGCATGCTTCATCTTATCCACTTTAGTCTGCACATCCTGAAGCAGTCCATTGGTTATATAGGTGATCGTAAAATTCTCAATTGCGGTATAACTGACCAGGACATCCTGACCATTAACCAAAGACCCCGTCTCAATAAGCCGAAATGTCGTAGGAGCAGTATCTGTCCCAGGAAGCACACGATAGTCGACGTCTTCCCTGTAGGTCACAGTATGGTCTGTATTTCGAATTACAATAGATAGCGGATCAGCTCCAACGAAATCTAAAGGTTCATCCACACCCAGAATGATGACATGAGACTCATCTGTTATCGTCTGGAATTCCGTAAGAGGAAGGTTATTGGCAAATTTAATCCGTATACCATCCTGAGCTATAGTCGATCGACCATCAGCTAAGGGGTCTTGTAGACTCACAAGTTCATAGTTATCCGGCGTCAAAGTCCCCGATAATTGACCTACCACGGAAACAATGCTATTGACTGGTTGACTCTGCATGATGAAAGTATCAGAACTCCGAAACTTATAATCCACCCGAATCACATCTCTCGTAGCCAATCCTACTGCAATATTGGTGGGCTTGAACTCATCAAGATCTATAACGGTCCCTTCTCCAATAATCTGATAACCAGTAATATCATAATCCTGGGCCCGGGTAGAATTATAAACCCGGGTTACCTCAAAAATAGGGGTGTGAGCCGTAACTCGAGGATTTATACATTTAAACTGGAAAGCAGCCACATTCAACACAGGGTATATTTCACCGGATTGGAGGCCTTCTCGAGCTGCAATACTTTCAAACGAAAAAGCAATCTGATCCGAAACTTGTTTGGATCGGGAACCACGGATATAGATGTCGACTTTGCCACCGATATGCTTGGCACGAATCGGATCGTAGTCTCGAACCATCAAAGGGTCGCCAGCCTTCTCTACACGCACATAATGGACACCAGGAACTGATACGGCCGTCTTAGCATATCCACCTTCGGTCCCAGTATCGGCAAAAAGGGCTAATTGAATGCGTGTGGCAAGGTCATGGTTGGATTCACGGTCTTGTCCAAAAGCTATCGGGTTAGGATTTTCCACTCGAAAATCTGAATCCACACCTGAAGAAACATTCACAATGGTATAGGAATCCGTGTTTCCCGCTGCTCCTGCGGTAACAGCTTGAACATCCATTGAAAGTTCATATCGTTTTGTGGTTGTATTATAATAGGTATCCTTATTAGCCGCCTGAAAAACTTTTGAGGTCAGGCATTGATAATTCTGAGATGCAATTCCTTGGTCCAAATTTCCTGTTGAGGACACTATTGCACCTTCATAAACATACATATCCCGGACAGGTGGAACTTCTACATAAAAGATTACTGTTCCTACGGCCGGCTGAGCACCCATCCTGATGACATTCACATTCGAAGCAAGCTTATCAAACTGGTCATCAATGACCCTTTGAACCTGAGAGGGATCCGTGATATTCAAAGCCACCTGTAGTTTTCGTTTAACTACAGAAGAAGTAACCGGGTCACTTACCCCATCACCATTAGCGTCGTCAAAATCCAGAAGGGAGCTCACTCCTTGTGATCGGGATATGAAATCCTGGATCACATAGACTCGAGCCATTTCATCTGAAACAGGATCGATGATGTCTCGAACAACCGTTCCAGGTTTCGTATCAATACCAGCATTGGTAGCAAGAAGTTCACTACCAAACGTCATCACGATATCATTCTGTGACCGAGGAGGCAGATCCTGAATCCCCGTCGTAATAACTAACGGGGACGATTCAAGTTCTTGGGAATTTGCACTCTCCGTGACCTGCCCAGTTATTGAATCATAAATAACCGCGGTCGTCACAAAAAAGAAATCCGTTCCTGGTCCAAAAGTCACGTCTGGTAGAAGGCCAGCAGCTACCATGGCATTGAAAAGTTCTTTAGTCAAAGTAGCTGAATAATAATAAACCCTGGTGACTTCCTCAGTAAGTGTCGTGACCTTCAAATTTCCCACGGTCTCTATGGATGTACTGATTTCTGTTGTTTGATCTTCATAAAAAGAGTTTAAAGTAACTGGTTGTGGGTTAATTTTAACGTAAACCCCATTAATTCCACCACTTTGTGTACTTACGTAGAAATTATACCCGACGGTCTGGGTTTCGGTGTTTTGGGCACAGGCAATCTGCATCTTATCCTGGTAGGATAAAACTTTGCAACCACTTGGGGGTGAGACTGTGATGAAGGTTGAGGTTTGAATCAGAGTTATGACGATGGTTGTTGAGTCGCTTTGTTCTTCGGTAACATTCTCAACTGCAATCACATTGAGGGTATTGGCTCCAAGAACTATTGTACCTGTCCAGGCCCAGATGGTCTCCAAGGGGGTAAAGGATACCCCAAGGGCGGAACCATTGACCAATATTTTTTCTGTTCCAGTTGCTGTGGTTCCGGAGATAGTCTGAGTGGCGACATCGGTTGAATAATTAACGCCATTAGTAGGGAGAAGAATTACTGGGGCAAGGATCGACATTTTTCTGAGCCCTTCTTCATGCTATCTTGAGTACTTGTTCGAATTCTACTGTTTTCCCAGATACAGCCTTTGCAACTATACTCATACTCATGATCGTAGGATCCTGAGGATCAACAGTCACCGTCACCGAATCCAAAGATTCCAGCAATTCACCAGCTGTCACCGTTCGACCAGTCTGTCGATATTGTTCCTGCATATCTTTGAATTTAGCTACGGTATTATTCACTTCTCCCGTAATTTTGCTCGTAATGTAACCCGTATCGGTTACTTTTTGACCCAAAAAAGTCA
>Ga0315295_10001439_pt1 | contig 20450 bp, 17 predicted proteins | sample YL17G14_0_MG_FD_204453 | JGI IMG/M metagenome (GOLD analysis project Ga0315295, IMG submission 204453) | Sediment microbial communities from Yellowstone Lake, YNP, Wyoming, USA - YL17G14_0 | ecosystem: Environmental > Aquatic > Freshwater > Lake > Sediment | place: USA: Wyoming | collected...
CCGCTCGCCGACGCGATGTGCCGCGCCTGCAATCCGGCGGGCCTGGAGCAGCCGGCCGCGTCCCAGGCGCACGGGACCGTCTTCCTGGGGATCGGCCTGGCCGTCGTCGCGAGGGCCATCGCGCTGACCGTCCTCGTGGGCGGCGTGGGCCCCTTCCGGGCGACCCTCCGGGGCACTGTCCCGGACGGGGACGGGCTCCTGCTCACCGTCGCCGTGGAGAACATCGGCTCGCGCGCCGGCCGCGCCAGCTGCCGCGTCTGGGACCCGACCTACCCGGGCAACCCCCCGGTGGAGACGTACGTCCGGACGCCCGAGGTCCCGGCCGGAGACGGCCTCGTCTTCGAGCAGCGCGTCACCGGGCTCGGCGCCGCGGAGCGCTCGCTCGCGGTGGACTGCTCGAGGTGACGGGGAGCGCGTGGGCGGCGGAGCTGGCGGCGGCGGTCGAGATCGCGGCCCGCGCCGGCGTCCTCCTGGTGGAGCGCCTCGACGACGCCGGGGCGGTCGCCTACAAGGGCGTCCGCGACATCGTGACCGAGGTCGACCACGCGTCCGAGGCCCTGATCCGGGCAGCGCTCGCCGAGCGTTTCCCGGACGACGCCTTCTACGGCGAGGAATCGGGGCGGGACGCGGCGGGCGCCCATCGGACGTGGGTCTGCGACCCGATCGACGGGACCGTCAACTATGCGAACGGGATCCCGTTCTTCTGCGTCTCCCCGGCCCTGGTCGTCGACGGCCGCCCGGTCGCCGGCGTCGTCCACGACCCGCTCCGCCGGGAGACGTTCGCCGCCACCGCCGACGGGCCCGCCACCGTCGACGGTCAACCGGTGGCCGTCTCGGGCAAGGAACGCCTCGTGGACCTCGTCATGGGCCTTGCCGTGGGCGGGCGGTCCCCGGCCCTGCGGACGAGGCGCGTCCGGCGGGCGATCCGGATCCCGCGCCAGATGGGCTCGGCGGCCCTCGCCCTGGCCTACGTCGCCAACGGCCGCTTCGACGCCTACAGCCAGACGGTGGGCCTCTCGCCGTGGGACATCGCCGCGGCGGGTCTCATCGCGGAGCGGGCCGGGGCGACCGTGACCAACATGGCGGGCGGCCCGTGGTTCGACCTGGCGGCGCCAACGAAGCGGATGGGGCTTCTCGCCGCCCCACCGGCGCACCATCCGCGCCTGCTCGAGCTGCTCCGCGAGCCCGGGTAGGAGCGTCCGCGCGCTACGCGGCGCGCCAGCGATAGGGCCGCCGAAGCAGGCCCGGAAGCTCCCAGCGGGCGCAGAACGCCTCCCAGGCGGCACGGTCGGCGCCGCCCCAGCGGAGCTCCTCCGCGGTCCGCTCGGGGAGGGGAGCGTCGAGGCGGAGCGTCGCCAGCTCGCGGAAGAGGAGGGCATCGTCCCAGCGCTCGCGGAGCGTCGCGGCGAGCCGCTCGGCGCCGCGGACGCGGGCCGGCCAGGCGGCCGGAGGCGCCGCACGGACGCCCTCGAGGGAATCGAACGCGGCGAGGAGCGCCGATGCAGCCACCGCCCCGAAGCCGGGGAGCCCCGGGAACCCGTCCGCCGCGTCGCCCACCAGGGCCAGCCAGTCGGGGATCGCGACGGGCGCGACGCCCCACTTCGCCCGGACGCCGGCGTCGTCGTAGACAAGATCGCGCCGCCGGTCGCGCAGGACGACGCGATCGCCGCGGACGACCTGGGCCAGGTCCTTGTCCGGCGTGCAGACGAGGACCTGCGTGACCGCGGGATCGGTGGCGAAGCGGACGGCCGCCGTCGCCAGCGCGTCGTCCGCCTCCAGCTTCACCATGGCCCACAGCGGGATGCCGAGCGCGATGATCGCCTCCTCGGCGACGGGGAACTGGGCCAGGAGGTCGGCGGGGACCCCCGCCTCGGTCTTGTACCCGGGCCAGAGGTCGTTGCGGAACGAGCGGATCACCCGGTCGTGGGCGCAGGCGACGTGCGTGGCGCCCTCGTCCCGGAGCAGCGCGAGCAGCGTCCCGACGAGGCCGGCCACCGCGCTGAGCGGCATCCCGTCCCGGCCGCGCACGGGGGGGCGCGGCGCGTGGTAGGCCCGGAAGAGCTCGTACGTCGCGTCGACGAGATGGATGCGCACCGATGGGCCGGGGATCGGGTCAGCCGGCGTCCGCGCCGGCGCCCCCCACCGCCTCGGCGTGCTCCGACTCGACGATCTCGCGCAGGCGCTCCAGGTCGGCCTGGAAGATGGCGCCCATGACCGGCTTCTGGACGAGCTGGCCCAGGTGCGGGAAGAATGGTGGCACGAGACGCTCGTCCCAGCGCACGAGGGTGCGTGCGCGGTCGATCGCCTCGAGGGTGATCCGGCCCCCGCCGGTGTACGTCCCCACGTGGCGGATCCCGAACCGGGTGGGCGGGTCGTAGACGTCGACCTCGACGGCGTCGACGATCCCCATGAGGAAGATGCGCACGTCCGCGTCGCCCCGGGTCCCGACCCCGACCGGGCCCGGCGTGGTGAGCCGCACGGCCTTCATCTCCTCCATCCAGAGCGGCTGGCGCTCGATGTCGGAGACGACGTCCCAGACGTCGTCGATCGGGGCGCGGATCGTGATCGCCATCTTCATCACGGGGTCGGGACCCTCGCCGCGGGCGATGAGGTCCCCGATCCAGCGATCGACCACGAAGGCGCCGCCCACCCCGGCGACGACGACGGCGGCAATGGTTCGCAGGCGCATCATGTCCTCCCTTCGGACACGACGGGCTCCCCGGATCGCCGGACGAGCAGCGCGCCGGCGCGCTCCATCTCGGCCAGCGCCCGCTCCCCGTCACCGGGCGCCAGGTCCACCGGGCGGATGGCGTCGACGAGGACGCCGGTCTCGTAGCCGAGGGCGAGGGCGTCGAGCACGGTCGCCTTCACGCAGTAGTCCGTGGCGAGGCCGCCGACGACGACCCGCCGGACGCCGCGGCCGCGCAGGAGGCCGTCCAACTCGGTGGGGACGGTCGCGCCCGTCAGTGGGTCGCGCATCGTGAAGCCGGAGTAGCCATCCTCGCCGCCGGCGCCCTTGCGTACGCGCGGGCCCGCGTCCGCAACGAGGCCGGGATGGAGCTCGGCGCCCCAGGTGCCGCCGACGCAGTGGACCGGCCAGGCGCCGCCGTCCTTCGCGAAATGGGGGGTGACCGCGGGATGCCAGTCCAGGGTGTAGGCGACGAGGGCGTCCGCGGCGCGGGCGGCCGCGATCTCCGCGTTGAGGAGCGGGACGACTGCCGCGCCGTCGCCGACCGCCAGGCCGCCGGCCGGGTCGGCGAAGTCGTTCTGGACGTCCACGGCGACGAGCGCGGTCGCCGGCTCGTACCCCTCGTGCATGCCGCGACTCTACCGCAGCGCCCTCGGGCGCGTTCGGCGGGCGGATCGGCTACGCTCCCGTCCGGCCGCCGTCCACGACGCGCGCGCGGCGGCGCGAACGGCGTCGGCGATCGCTTCCCGCGCCCGCCCAGGAGCCCCGCGATGAGCAGCGACGACTTCAAGCAACAGCTCCCCGACGTCGATCCGTCGGAGACCCGGGACTGGATCGAGTCGTTCGACCAGCTGCTCGACCAGGAAGGCGCGGAGCGCGCCCGGTTCGTCGCCTACAAGCTGCTCAAGCGCGCCCGCCAGCGCCAGATCGGCCTGCCCCCGCTGACCCAGACCCGGTACATCAACACGATCAGCCCCGAGCAGGAGCCCGCCTTCCCGGGCGACGAGGCGATCGAGCGCCGGATCCGGCGCCTGGTCCGCTGGAACGCGGCGGCGATGGTCCTGCGCGCCAACAACGCCTACCCGGGGATCGGCGGCCACCTCTCGACCTACGCCAGCTCGGCGAGCCTCTACGAGGTGGGCTTCAATCACTTCTTCCGCGGCAAGGACGAGGGAGCCGGGGACCAGGTCTTCTACCAGGGCCACGCGGCGCCGGGGATGTACGCCCGGGCGTTCCTGGAAGGGCGCCTGAGCGAGGGCCAGCTGGACCACTTCCGGCGCGAGGTCGTCCCAGGCCTCGGCCTCAGCTCCTACCCGCACCCGCGGCTGATGCCCGACTTCTGGGAGTTCCCCACCGTCAGCATGGGGCTCGGGCCCATCTCGGCCATCTACCAGGCCCGCTTCAATCGCTACCTCGGCCACCGGGGGATCGCCGACACCTCCGGTTCGCGTGTGTGGGCCTTCCTCGGCGACGGCGAGATGGACGAGCCCGAATCCCTCGGCGCGCTGTGGGTGGCCGGGCGCGAACGGCTCGACAACCTGACCTTTGTCGTCAACTGCAACCTGCAGCGCCTGGACGGCCCAGTGCGCGGCAACGGCAAGATCGTCCAGGAGCTGGAGGGGATCTTCCGCGGCGCCGGCTGGAACGTCATCAAGGTGATCTGGGGCCGCGAGTGGGACGAGCTCCTGGCCCACGACACGGACGGCGCCCTCGTCAACAAGATGAACGAGACGGTCGACGGCGAGTTCCAGAAGTACTCGGTCGCCGGCGGGGCCTACATCCGGGAGCACTTCTTCGGGCCGGACCCGCGCCTGGGGCGGCTGGTGGAGCATCTCTCCGACGACGACCTGACCCGGCTCCGGCGGGGCGGCCACGACTACCGCAAGCTCTATGCCGCCTACCGGGCGGCCACCGAGTTCCGCGGCGCCCCGACCGTCATCCTGGCCAAGACGATCAAGGGCTGGACGCTGGGCGCCGGCGTCGAGGGCCGCAACATCACCCACCAGGCGAAGAAGCTCTCGGAGGCCGAGTTGCTGATCTTCCGCGACCGCCTGGAGCTGCCGATCCCCGACGAGAAGATCGCGGAGGCCCCGTATTTCCATCCGGGCCCCGACTCCGAGGAGATCCAGTACCTCCTCGAGCGGCGGCGCGCCCTCGGCGGCTCCCTGCCGAAGCGGATCGTTCGGGCCCGCCCCCTCCCCGCGCCCGCGCCCGACGCCGACGCCGAGTTCGCCGCCGGCTCCACTGCCGCCGTAAGCACGACGATGGTCTTCGCGAAGCTCCTGCGGAACCTGATCCGGGACCCCGGCTTCGGGCGGCGCGTCGTGCCGATCATCCCCGACGAGGCTCGCACCTTCGGCATGGACCCGCTCTTCAAGGAGGTCGGGATCTACGCCAGCGGGGGCCAGCACTATGAGCCCGTCGACTCGGACCTGGTCCTCTCGTACCGGGAGGCGATCGACGGCCAGGTGCTGGAGGAGGGGATCACCGAGGCGGGCTCGATGGCCTCCTTCCAGGCGGCCGCCACGTCGTACGCAACGCACGGCGAAGCGATGATCCCCTTCTACATCTTCTACTCGATGTTCGGCTTCCAGCGGACCGGCGACCAGGCGTGGGCCTTCGCCGACGCACGCGGCCGCGGCTTCATGATGGGCGCCACGGCCGGACGCACGACGCTCAACGGCGAGGGGCTCCAGCACGAGGACGGCCACAGCCACCTCCTCGCCTCGATCGTGCCGGCGGTCCGGGCCTACGACCCGGCCTTCGCCTACGAGCTGGCCACGATCGTCCGCGACGGGATCGAGCGGATGTACGGCCGCGGCGAGGATCACCTCTACTACGTCACGCTCTACAACGAGAATCACCCCATGCCGCCGAAGCCCGACGGCGCCGACGAGGGGATCGTCCGGGGCCTCTACCGGTTCCTGGCCGCCCCCGAGATCCACGGCGGGGCGAAAGGGCGGGTCCGCCTGGTTGGGTCCGGCGCGATCCTCCAGCAGGCGCTTGCGGCGCGGGAGCTTCTCGCCGAGCGCTTCGGCGTGGCCGCCGCGGTCTACAGCGCGACCTCCTGGCAGCTGCTCCGCCGCGACGCCCTCGAGGCCGAGCGCTGGAACCGGCTTCACCCGGCGGAGGCGCCCCGCGTCCCCTACGTCTCGCAGGTGCTGGGCCCCGACGGCGGGCCCGTCGTCCTCGTCTCGGACTGGGTGAAGGCGCTGCCCGACCTCCTGGGGCGCTGGCTCCCGGCCGGGTACGTCTCCCTGGGGACCGAGGGATTCGGGCGCAGCGACACCCGCCAGGCGCTCCGGGGGCTCTTCGAGATCGATGCCCCGAACGTGGCGGTGGCCGCTCTCGCGGCGCTCGCCCGCGAGGGCACGATCCAGGCGAGCGTGGTCGCCGACGCGATCGCGGGCCTGGGGATCGACCCCGACAAGCTGGATCCGCTGGCGCTGTAGCTCGGCCGCCCGGGAACCGGACGGCGCCTGCCCGCGTCACGGGGCCAGATCGGCCGGATGCCCGAGCCGCGGCCGCGAAGCCATCGCCCACCAGCCGCCCGCCAGACGGAACCACAGGGAGCCGCAGCCATGTCCACTCCTCGCGCTATCAGCTCGGCCGATTCACGCCCCGGCTGGGTCGCCCTCGGCATGGTCGCCGGCCTGGTGCTGGCGGTCGTCCTGGGCCCCGCCCTCACGCCGCGCGCCGCCCACGCGGTTGACGGCACTGAACCCGACCGCACCATCAGCGTGGCCGGCACCGGCACCGTGACGCTCGTCCCGGACATCGCCGATCTCCACGTCGGCGTCGTCGTCCAGCGGCCCAAGGTCAAGGACGCGCGGGCGGCGGCAGCGACAGCGATGCAGGGCGTGGTCAAGGCCCTCCGCGCCGCCGGCGTTGCCGAGCGCGACATCCGGACCACCACGCTCTCGCTCCAGCCGATATACGAGTATCCGACCAACGCCGCCCCGCGGATTACCGGCTACGAGCTGCGCAACGGGGTCGTCGCCACGGTCCGCGACCTCGAGCGCCTCGCCGACGCCGTCGACGGCGCGCTTGCCGGGGGCGGGACCACGCTCGACGGGATCAGCTTCCGGGTGGACGACCCGACCGGCGCCGAGGCCCAGGCCCGCACGCAGGCCATGAAGGCGGCCCGCGCGAAGGCCGACGCGCTCGCCGGCGCCGCGGGCGTCTCGATCATCGGTGTCGCCTCGATCAGCGAGCAGTCGTCGCCGACCCCGTGGCCCGTTCCGTACGCCGGCGCCGCCCGCGACGAGGCCGCCACGCCGATCCTGCCGGGCACCTCGGAGATCTCGGTCTCCGTCAGTGTCGTCTACCTGATCGGGTAGGCAGGGCCGTCAGCCCGGAACCCGCCGGGCTGACGGACGTCAGGGCGCCGCCACGACGCGGAAGAGACGGCCGCCCCCGAGGTCGACGACGTAGAGGTCGCCGGCCTCGTCCTCCCCGAAGGAGGCGACGGAGACACCGGACTCCAGGAGCAGCCCTGGCGCCGGCCTCTCGGCCGCCGCGTCGAGGCCCCAGATCGTGCCGCTGCAGAAGTCGGCGTACAGGTAGGTGCCGGCCAGGCCGGCGATGGCCGTTCCCCGGTAGACGTAACCGCCGGTGACCGAGCAGCCAAGGTCGTGACCGTACTCGGTGACGGGGAGGACGAGGCCGCCGCGGGGACATCCGTCGGCCGGTTCGAAGCAGGCGCTCGCCTCCATCGTGTTCCAGCCGAAGTTGGGCCCGCCCGGCGAGCCTGCCGGCCAGCGGTCCACCTCCTCGATCGAGCTCTGGCCGACGTCGCCGATCCAGAGGTCGCCGGTCGCCCGGTCGAACGAGAAGCGCCACGGGTTGCGGAGCCCATACGCCCAGATCTCGCCGAGAGCGCCGGCCCGCTCGACGAACGGGTTGTCGGCCGGGATCCCGTACGGCGCGCCGGCCGCGGGCCGGGGGTCGATTCGCAGGAGCTTGCCGAGGAGCGTGTCGAGGCGCTGGCCGTTGCCGAGCGGGTCGCCCCCGGAGCCGCCGTCGCCGGTCGCGATCCAGAGGAGCCCGTCGGGGCCGGTCGCCAGGGCGCCGCCGTTGTGGTTGGGGAACGGCTGGTCGATCCGCAGGAGGACCCGTTCGGAGCCCGGGTCCGCCCGGTCCGCCGCGGGGTTCGCGGCCCGGAACTCGCTGACGACGGTGTCGCCGTCGGCGTCCGTGTAGTCGACGAAGAAGCGGCCGTCGGCGGCGAAGGTCGGGGCGAAAGCGAGCCCCAGGAGTCCGCGCTCGCCACCCGCGGAGACGCGGCCGCTGATGTCGAGGAACGGCTCGGGCAGGACGCGTCCGTCGCGGACCACGCGGACTCGGCCCGCCTGCTCGAGGACGAAGAGGCGCCCGCTGCCGTCGCCGGCGTGGGCGGTGAAGAGCGGGCTCGCGAGGCCCTCGGCGACGAGCTCCAGCCCGACGGCGACGGCCGGCGGCGGGGGCGTGGCGTGCGCTGTGGCCGGCGCGTCGGTCGGCGGGGTCGTGGGCACCGGCGTGCCGGCGGGCGCCGCCGGGCTCACGATGGGCGGCGTCGGCCGTGCGGGCGACGGCCCGGCGCCGCACGCGGCGAGCAGGAGGACGACGAGGACGCCACCGAGCCCCAGCGCCGCCGGACGAGACGTCACAGGGCAACCCGCTGTCCGGTCCGGTCGGCCTCGTGGACGGCGTCGCTGAACTCCATGTATCGCACGCCGGTCGCGAAGTCCGTGAGCCGCACCGGCTCGCCGTCGCGAATCGCCCCGACGAAGTCGGCCTCCACGCGCCAGGACCAGCGCTCCTCGTCGGGGATCGCCACCTCATCGAACGCCGCCGCCCCGGCGGGTGCCAGCTCCAGGCGGGAGCCGGCCATGTCCACGCGCAGCACGCCGGAGGTCCCGACGAGGGTCGCCCCGTTGACCGGGTCGGGGCGCCCGTAGCCGGCGACCGCGAAGGTCGCGACGACCCCGCCGGGGAAGCCGGCGATCACGGCCGCGACGTCGGGCACGTCGGCGGCGATCGGCGTCCCGTCCGGCCCGGCCTGCGTCCGTGCGAAGGTGCGGAGGGTCGCGGTGACCTCTGTGGCATGGCCGAGCCAGCGGGCGACGCTCTCGTAGAGGATGCCCAGCGTCATCACGTTGTTGCCGGAATGGCGGCGCTCGCGGCGCCACTGGTCGCGCCCGGTCGGGGCGATCCCCCCGGACCAGGAGACGCGCACGGTGCGCAGCTCGCCGATGGCGCCCCCGGCGAGGAGGCGCCGGATCGTCGCGTCCGCGAAACCGAAGGGGGCCGGGACCACCATCGCCACGCGGTCCGGGCACGCCGCGGCGGCCGCCAGCATCGCCCTGGCCTCCGCCGCGTCCATCGCCATCCGCCCTTCCACGAGGATGTGCTTGCCGGCGCCCAGCGCCGCGATCGCGATGGGGGCGTGGAGGTACGGCCAGGTGGCGACGACGACCGCGTCTACGTCGGGATCGGCGACGAGCGCCTCCCAGCCGGCGTACGTGCGGGGGATCGCGAGCTCCGCGGCCGCCCGCGCCGTGGAGTCCGGCGTGCGGTTGGCCACGCCGACGATCTCCACGCCGAAGAGCGCCCGGAAGCCCGGGACGTGCCGCGCCCGGGCGATCCCCCCGGCTCCGACCAGCCCGATCCCGATCCGTTCGGTCATGCCGCGCCTCCACGACTGGTCGCGCGCGCCGGGGCATGCTGCGGCAGCCGCGCCGCGAGCGCGGCGGCGTACCCGGGCGTCGTGCCTCGCTCATCGTGCCGGAAGAAGACGAACGCGTCCCGGCCGTCCGCGAGGAAGGGCTCCAGCCGCGCCGCCCAGGCATCGAGGTCTGCGGTTCCGTAGAGCGTCCGGCGGAGGCGGAGGTAGAGGAAGGGACCCGTGACCGTCAGAGGAGGATTGGGGGCCTCGTCCGTCTCGGTCACGACGAGGACGGCCCCGGCGGCCCGCAGCCGCTCGTGGGTCTCGTCGACCTGCCAGGACGGGTCCTGCGCCTCCAGGGCGAGGGGGATGCCGGCGGGCCAGGCCGCCAGCAGCCGGTCGAGGCGCCCGTCGTCACGAGCGTGGCCGGCCTGGATCCGGAAGAGGGCCGTCCCTAGGCGACCGCCGAAGGCGGCGAGCGGCGCCGCGAGCCACGGCAGCGTGCCGGCGGGATCGGTCGCGTACGCGCGCAGCGACCCCGTGCGCAGGAGCTTCACCGCGAAGCGGAACGCCGGGGGAACGCGGGCGGCCCAGGTCGCCGCCAGCTCGTCGGTGACCTGGCGGTAGTAGGTGCCGCTCAGCTCGACCGCGCCCAGGCGCGCGGCGTACGCGTGCAGGAGCCCGTCGCCCCGGACGCCGGCGGGATAGAAGGCAGGAGCCCAGGCGGGGTAGGCGAACCCGCTCGTCCCGGTCCGCAGCACGCCGGCCACGCGGGTCAGCGTTCGAGCGCCTCGGCGATCGTGGCGCAGGCGGGGGGAACGGCCGCGTCGGGGGCCTGCAGGCCGCGCACCACGGCTTCGAGGGCGCGGACGAGACCCTCGCGGTCCTCGGCGGCGATCGGGGACAGGAAGTGGGCGTCCACGCCACGGAGGTGCACCGGGGCGGCGTCGCGCAGGCGGTCGAGGCCGGCCGGCGTCAGCTCGGCCGAGGATCCGCGGGCGTCCGTGGGGCAGGCGCGCCGCGCCACGAGCCCGTCCGCGGCAAGCCGGTCGACGAGGCGCGAGACGCCGCTCCGGGACAGGACGACCCGATCGGCGAGCTCGCTCATCCGGAGGCGCCGGTCATCGGCGATCGCGAGCTGGACAAGGGCGTCGTAGTCGGCGAGGGACAGGCCGCGCTCCGCGTGGAGCTCCGCCTCGAGGCGGCGCGTTACCACCGCATAGGCCTGCAGGAACGCGATCCACGCACGCAGGCGCGGGTCGTCGGGGCTGGGCGGCCCGGCGACGCCGGCGGTGTCGCGGGGACGCGCGGTGCTCTGCGTCATCGGTCTCCTGGTCCGGTGCGGGCTCGGGTATTCCGGATGATAGCGCCTCCGCGAACAGGTAGTTGCACACGCAACGATGACGGGATGCGGCTGTTCGGCGGGCGCCGCGGCAGCCTGCGCGACGCGCGCTACCGTGTGGCGAACGTCGCGTCGATGCAGTCGGCGACGGTGACCGGCTTCGCCACCGGCGAATCGGGCAGGCTGCTCATGAACGCGATCGAGCGCTCCCAGGCTGCGGCATCGATGGTCCCGGTTCCGTTGGCCACGGTGAAGTCGTTCTGCCATGTGTCGATCGTGGCCTGCAGCACCGCCAGCTGCGCCGCGCGGTCGGCGGCCAGCTCGGGCACGCGCGCGAAGGCGGCCTCGAGGCCCTTCTGGGGGTCGGCCGTGATCTCTTCCATCGCCTTCCGCGTCGCGGCGATGAACCGGCGGATCGCGTCGGCCTTGGGGCCGTCGAGCGCCGCCTGGCCGACGATCAGGCCGTTGCCGGGAAGCTGGGAGTCGGCGGGGAGCGCCAGCACCACCGTCGGTGTCCCGGCGAGCTCCAGGCGGATCGGCTCGTTGTTCACGAAGCCGGTCGCCGCGTCGACGACGCCCTTCTCGAGCGCGGCCAGCTGGCCGTAATCCAGGAAGGGCACGATGTTCACGTCGTCCGGGGTGAGCCCCACGCCGGCGAGGAGCGCCTGGAGCTGGATCCACGAGGACCCGTACCTGCCGGGGATGCCGATCTTCCTGCCCTTAAGGTCGGCCGCCGTCGCGATCCCGGAGGACGCCTTGGCGAAGACGATGCTCGGGAAGTCCGCGTAGACGGTGAAGACGTAGCGGACCGGGATGTCCTGGCTGACTGCGGGGGCGACGCTCGTGCCGTCGGCGATCCCGACGTCGACCGCGCCCTGGCCGACGAGCGTGATCAGGTCCGGGTCGACCTTGTTCTGGAAGGTGATCTCGAGGCCGGCGTCGCGGTAGTAGCCGGCCTGGTCTGCGAGGTAGAACTGGGCAAACTGGACGCTGGGGATGTAGCCGAGGCCGATCGTCAGCGCCACCGGGGCGGCCGGGGTGGGGGTCGACCCGCCGCCGCACGCGGCGACGAGACCGGCGAGGACGGCGAGGACGCCGAGAAGGAAGCCCGGCCGGCCGGGGATGCGCCGGGCGGTCGAGCGGAGGGTGGTCGAGGTGGTCACGCGTCTCTCCCGTGCTTGCGATGCGGCCCCGGGGCGACACGGCACGTGGACGCGCCCGCTCGGGCGCGCGCTTGGCCTTCTTCCATCCGGACTCTGACCGTCGGCCCCGCTGGCGCGACCGGGGACGGTCGCGGTCGGGTCTGCGAGGTCGCCGAGCGGCGGCCGTCGCTCGTGGGCTCGCCCCTCGTGGAGGCGCTACCACCGGTCGGGGATTGCACCCTGCCCCGAAGGCACCGCGATCGTAGCACCGGCGCCCCGCGGACGGGCCGCGGGATCCGTGACGCCTCAGCCCCGGGCGGCGACGTGGCGCTCCACCAGCAACACGGATCCGTAGAGCGCAATCCCCAGCAGAGCGATCACGGTGAGCGTCGCGAAGAGGAGCGGGATGTCGAAGAGGCTGCCCCGGGCGAGGTTGATGAGGACGCCGAGGCCCCGTTCGCCGCCGGTCCACTCGGCGACGATCGCGCCCACCACCGCGAGGGTGATGCCGATCCGCAGGCCGCCCACGATCCCGGGCAGGGCGGCGGGGATCTCCACGAGGACGATCCGCTGGCGGCGCGTCACCCGGTAGCTCCGGGCCATCTCCAGGAGGCGCCGGTCGATACCCCTGATTGCGACCATCACGCTGATCGCCACGGGGAAGAAGACGACGAGGGCCACGATGATCGAACGAGCCAGGAGCCCGGTCCCGAACCAGAGGGCGATGAGGGGGGCCAGGGCCAGGATGGGCACCGCCTGGGCCGCGACCAGGTACGGCGAGAGCACCCGGTCCGCCAACCGCGACCGCGCGAGGGCGTAGCCGGTGGGCAGCGCCGCCGCCGCTCCCGCGGTGAACCCGACGGCGATCTCCGCGAGCGTCGTCACGAGGTGCGGCCAGAACGTTCCCTCGACCCACCCGGCGACGAAGCGCTCGGCGACGAGGAGTGGGCCGGGCAGGATGAACGCCGGGTAGTCGCCGATCCAGACGATCGCCTGCCACGTCGCCAGGAAGCCAACGAAGGCGGCAAGCGGGGGCAGGATCCGCCCCCGGGCGCCGCTCATGCGGTCACCGCGTCGGGCTCGTCGTGGCGCCCGACCTCGCCGGTCGCCACCGCGAACGCATCGTCGGTGGCGCCGCCGAGGTGGGCCCGGATCTCAGCCGCCGTCCGTGACAGGACGGCGGCGTCCAGGTCGGCCAGCCGGCGAGGTCGAGGCAGCTCCACAAGGACGTCGGCGGCGACCGCGGCGGGCCGTGGCGAGAGCACGACCACCCGGTCGGCGAGGAAGACGGCCTCGGGAATGCTGTGGGTGACCAGCACGATCGTGCTGCCGATCCGCTCCCAGAGGCGGAGCAGCTCCACGTTGAAGCGCTCGCGGGTGAGGGCGTCGAGGGCGCTGAACGGCTCGTCGAGCAGCAGGACGGACGGCTCGAGCGCGAGCGCGCGGGCGATCGCGAGGCGCTGGCGCATGCCGCCGGACAGCTCACCCGGCCGGGCCCCGGCCCAGTCGCGGAGGCCCACGAGGCCGAGGAGGTCGCGGGCCCGCGCTTCGCGCGGCACGCGCTCGTGGCCGGCCACCTCCAGCGGGAACGCCACGTTCGCGAGCGCCGACCGCCAGGGGAGGAGACGCGGCTCCTGGAAGACGAGGCCGATGCGGGCGTCGGGGCCGCTCACGGGGCGCCCCTCGACCTCGACGGTACCGCCGGCGGCGGGCAGCAGCCCGGCGATCACGCGGAGGAGCGTGCTCTTGCCGCAGCCGTTCGGCCCGACGAGCGCGATGACGGACCGGCGCCCGACCTCGAGGTCGATCCCCCCGAGCACCGGGACGGTGTGCCCGTCGACCAGGAAAGCGAAATGCAGGCCGGCCAAGCGGATCGCGGGCGCGGCGGGCGCGGCGGGCGCAGGCGGGGGCGCGTCGGACACGGGCTCCTCGACGTCGGGAACGGGCGCGCCGGGTGGCGCGCGGACACGTCGCGGTCGAGTCTACATCCACGTGGGAGGGGTGCCGCGCACGGCCACCGGGAGGTGCCACGCAGCAAAGCGCCCGAAAGGACCGCCGACTCGGTTGCCTCGCCCCCCTTGCGGGGGACTCGCCACCCTTGCGGGTAGCTGTGGCGCTCCTTGCGGAGCTCCTCCCGCTCTTGCGAGCGGGTCCGGCGCCTTTCGGCACCGGTGCAACCGTCGAACCGCGCTGCCTCCCTTGCGGAAGGGCCGACCCTCCTTGCGGAGGATCCGGCTCCCCTTGCGAGGAGCCCGGCCGCCTTGCGGCGGCACCGCGGTCCGTTCATCACGGCCCCTTCGGGCTGTCCAGATGATGGCCCGCCGGGGTCGAGACCCGCAAGGGGTCTATCCACGAGATTCGGGACCGGCGGTCGGGTTATCCACGACCCGTCCACGGTCGCCGTCCACGGTCGGTGCCCGGCCCGTGCCCGGAGGGCCCGTCCAACGCGCTGGTGGGCCGCCGTCGCACCGTGCGGGGGTTGCCCGGGTCAGGCGAGCCGGCGCGCGAAGCCGCAGATCGGACAGGCCGCGATGCCCGTGCGGGGGTCGAGGTCGAGGATCGTGGGGCAGCCGTTCGTGCCGCAGTAGAGTCGCGGATCGCCGACCTGGCGCCGCCGCCGGCGCCGCGCATCGGCGGCTCGCCCGGCGAGAGAGAGGGGCGCGGCGGGCCGCCGCGCGAGGGTGTGGCTGGACATCATGTCCGGGGAGAACCTTTCCTGGCCGGTCCGCGGGTACGTGCGGGCTCGGTCCCTGCGATGAGTGGTCGCCCGACTGCTGGGGCCTGGGTGACCGGGTGGCGGTGCGGCGCGGGGAGCGTGGCTTTGGTGCTCGGACCCTGCGCAGGCATCGCCTGAACAACGAGAAGGATGGGGCCGGCCCCCGAACCTGTCAAACGACGTCAACGCGCCGACGGGGGCGGCTCGAGGGCGCATCGTGTGCGCGGGGCGGGCCGGCCACGGTCCGGCGACCGTCCCCGGTCCATGCACGGTTTCCGCGGCGAGCACGCTGCGCTCGAGCCGCTGATAGCGTTTGCGCCGCATCCCGCGCGTCGAGCGGAGCGTGGTCGAGCGCGTTTCCGTGCATGAGCAGGTGGGCACCGCACGTGACCCGGGCGCCGCCCCCCCGGCCGCCCCCGGCCGCCCCCCCGGCCGCCCCCGGCCGCCCCCCCGGCCGCCCCCCCGGCCGCGCCCCGGCCCCGTGGGCCAGTGCGGGGGCACCGGCTCCAAGGCCTCCGGGCGCGCCCCGTGGGCCGCCCGGAGGGCATCTGGTACGCTTCGGCGCCGTGACTGACGCCCCTTCCTCGATGCCAGGTTCGGACGACCGCCCGGGCCTCGCCCGTGGCCGGTACCTGCCGGCGTTGCTGAGCACCCTCGTGCCGGGCCTCGGCCACCTCGCCGCGGGTCGCACGCGGCTCGCCGCGGTCTTCGGCCTCCCGCTCGTCCTCCTCGTCGGAATGGGGGCCGGCCTCGTCGCGGCCAGCACCGCCGACGACCTTCTCGGGTTCCTCCTCGACGATCGCGTCCTCGTGGCCCTGCTCGTCCTCCAGGTGGCGCTCCTCGGCTGGCGACTCCTTGCGCTCGGCTCGTCCCTCGCCGACCCGCGACTGCCCCGGCTCCGCGTCCGGGATTCCCTCGCGGTGGTCGCCCTCGTCGTCCTGGTGGCTGCGCCGCAGATGTACGCCGGCTACGTGACCCAGGCCGCACGCGAAAGCGCGAACGTCGTTTTCGTCGGAGGGGCCGCCTCCTCAGGCGCGTGGCGGCCGGCCGTCGGGCCGAGCTCGTCCCCGCCCCCCGGCGCCGCCCCGGGCGCCACGGCGTCGCCGGACCCGGCCGCGTCGCCGTCCGCGACGCCCACGAGCCCCCGGATCAACGTCCTCCTCCTCGGCGTCGACGCCGGCGTTGGTCGGCGGACCTACCTGACCGACACGATGATCGTGGCCTCGCTGGACCCGGTCGCCGGGACCGTGTCGCTCCTCTCGTTCCCCCGCGATCTCGTGGACGTGCCGCTGCCCACGGGCGGCGTCTTCTCCGGCAAGCTCAACTCGCTCGTCGCCTTCGCGCGCCGGAACCAGGCCGCGTTCCCGGGCTCGAATGGCGAAGGCCACGACGTCCTCATGGCGGCGTTCGGGCAGATGACCGGCCTCCAGATCGACTACTACGCCCAGGTGAACCTCGGCGGCTTCGTGGCCGTCGTCGACACCCTGGGTGGCATCGACGTCAACGTCGCCCGCGCGTTCTGCGACCCGAGCTACGGCGAGTACGGCTTCACCCGGGGGTTCTCGATCACGGCCGGTCGCCACAGGCTCACCGGCAGCCAGGCGCTCGCGTACGCCCGCGTGCGCAAGGCGGCCGGCGAATCCGACTTCACGCGCCAGGCACGCCAGCAGGAGGTCCTCTCGGGGATCCGCGATCGCGTCGTCGGGGGCGGCTTCCTCGGCGATCCGGTTGGATTCCTGCAGGCGATGAGCCAGACCGTGGAGACGAACATCCCGCGGACCCTGGTGGCGACGCTGATGGAGTACGCCCGAAAGGTGGACCGTTCGAAGACGTACCGCGCGATCGTCATCGGCCGCGGCGTGATCTGGTCTGGTTTCGACGTGCGCGGCTACATCCTGAACGGCGATTTCGCGGCGATCCGGACCCGGGCCGACCGCCTCTTCCCGCCGCCTGGGACGATCCCGCCGGAGGAGTTCCTGGTCCCGAAGCCCGCCGCGAGTCGCTCCACGGGGAGCGGTGTCTCGGGTTGCGTGCCGGCCGCAACGCCGAAGCCGACCGCAACGCCGACCGCACCGCCGACCGCACCGCCGGTCCCCACCCCGGGCGGCGAGCCGACCCCCGGCGGCGAGGCGACGCCGCCGCCCGAGCCGACGCTCCCGCCCCCGTCCGAGCCCACGCTCCCGCCCCCGCCCGAGGCGACGCTCGCCCCGTAGAGGTCCGACCCGCGGCGTTCAGTGAGGCCGCAGGGTCATGAGCACGTCGGGCTCGCCGGGGCCCGCCGGTCGGTCGACGTCGTCCGTCTCCCACGTGAGGTTGGATTCGACGCCGACGATGCCCCCGAGCCCGCGCGTCACGTCGACGATCGTCTCGGCCGGGGAGCGCCGGTCGACCCGTCCGGCGAACCGGACGACCCCACCCTGGACGGCGACCTCGAACGTGTCCGGCTCCAGCGAGAAGGCGGTCCTGGCCAGGACCTCCTCGCGGACCAGCCGCTCCAGCTCGGCGTCCGGCCGGACGTACGCCCGGACGACATCGGCGCGCGTCACGATCCCGACCAGCCGCCCACCCTCGAGGACCGGCAGCCTGTTGATCCGGCGGCTCGCCATCTGCTCGGCGGCCCGTTGCAGCGTGTCGGTTGCCTCCACGGTGAGCGCCGGGCTCGTCATCGCCTCCTTGGCCGTTGTCGCCTCGATCTTCGCGAGCTCCCGCTTCGTCCGCCGGGACTCCCCGAAGATGCCCGCGAGCAGGCGGTGGCGGACGCCGTCGACCCCGCGCTCCTTGATCACGAAGTCGGCTTCCGACACGACGCCCAGGACCGCGCCGGCGGCGTCGACGACGGGCACCCCGCTGATCCCCCGGTCGACCATCAGAGCGGCGGCGTCCTTCAGGGGCGTCTCCGGGCGCACCGTAGCGACGCTACGGGCCATCACGTCCCCGACCTTCATGGCGTTCTCCCTCGAGCGAGCTGAAGAGGCGCCGGGCGCCCCGGGACGCGACGCGGGTCCACCTCGGGCGGATGGTGGCAGGTGCGACCGCCCCCCGGTAGGGGAGAAAAGGCCCGCGGTGACGGGACGTCCGGCCCGGCCGGGGCGCTCAGGCGAACCGGCAGGTGAGCGCCAGCGCGAGGGGGACGTCGACGGCCGCGTGGGCCGCGAACGGCAAGAGGAGCGACCGGGTCCGGTCAGCCACCACGCCGGCCACGAGGCCGCCCGCCACGACCCCGACCCACAGGAGCGGGCCGCCGGCGAGCACGTCGGCCCCCTGGTGGGCGGACCCGAACATGAGCGCCTGGGCGACGATCGCCCCGCCGCGGCCGAGGGCGCCGGCTCCCCAGCGCTGGACGGCCCCGCGATAGGCGGTCTCCTCCAGCGCCGCGTTCGCCACGGCGAGGACGGCCGCCGGGAGGAGCGCTGCCGGCGACGGAAACCCCAGCTGCACCTCGCCGAAGAAGGGTCCCGCGAGGAGCGGGCCCGCGATGAAGAGGATCGGCACCAGCACCGGGGTCGCCGCCGCCAGGTGGGTGACGCGGCGGCCGAGCGGGAGGGTGATCCCGAGCGAGCGCCGGTCGCCCATGCGGACGGCGAGGACGGCGATCGTGCCCAGGACGAGGGCGGCCTGGACCACCCGTCGCACCACCGGGGCAGCGAGGAGGTCGTCGCAGCCTCCGGGGTCGGCCACCGCGGGATCCGGCACGAGGCCGACCGCGAGCGCCACGGCGACAGGAAGGACGGAGATCCAGGCGATCGATGCGCCAGCCGGCCGGGTCGCGGGTCGTCGCAGCAGGGCGACACCGGCCACCGCGGCGACTGCCAGCAGGACCGGCAGGCGGAGGACCGGCACGAGCGCGGACGCGGCGACCAGGGCTACCGGGATCCAGGCGGGCGCGGTCGCCCTGCCGGCGCTGCGGTTCGAGGGGCCGTCCATGCGCGCATCCTGCCCGACCGGCGCGGTGACGGGCACGGGCCGACTGGCACGTGCACCGACCGCTGCGTGGCCTTTCGTGCCGCCGCGGTCGGGCTGACCGAGGGCGGCAACGCGCCCGCAGGGCGCCCCAGGAGCGGCCGAATGCGGCCCGGAACGCCCGCCCGACAGGGGCCGTTCAACCCTGCCGGCGCGGCACCTCGCTCCCTACCGTGGGCGGCGATGATCCGGACCGGCGATCCATTCGGGGACTATGCCACCCTGCAGCTCGGGAACGACCGCGTCGGGCTGGTGGTCTGCCCGGCCCTCGGCGCGCGCGTCCTCTCCCTCGTCGACCGCTGGACGGGGCGCGAGTGGCTCGTCCAGGGTGCGCCCCCGGAGGCGGGCCCCGACGGGTCGGCGGCCGGCTGGACCGGGCGGGACGCGCGCTTCACGGGCGCGGTCGCGTTCGGCTGGGACGAGTGCCTGCCGACGGTCGCGCCGTGCCCGGACCCGGCGGACCCGGCCGGCCCCCCGCTGCGCGACCACGGCGACCTGTGGGGTCGGGCCGCGACCGTGGCGGCCGAGGGACCACTGCTGGAGATGACGTGGGCCGGCGCCGATCGCCCGTTCGTCTTCACCCGGCGCCTGCGGCTCGACGGGCCGCGACTCGTCGCGGAGTACGAGCTGGAGAACCGCGGTACGGCCGCGCTCCCGGTCCTCTGGTCGATGCACCCGCTCCTCGCCCTGGAGCCCGGCGCCCGGATCGAGGTCGAAGGCCTCGTCTCGGTGCGCGTGGCGCACGCAGCCGGTCTGCCGCTCGCGCCTGTTCCGGGCCGCGCCGACTGGCCCGAGACGCCGGGCACCGACGGCCACCCGCTGCAACTCGACGTCGTCGGGGATCCCGCGGCGGGGACGGCGCTCAAGGCGTTCGGTGGCTGGGAGCTCTACGGCAGCTGGGACTCGGCCGGCGGCGAGGGCCTTCCCGGCGTGGCCGCGGTCGCCCAGCCCGACGGCTCCCGTCTCGAGCTGACCTGGTACGCGCCGATCGCCCCCAACCTTGGCATCTGGCTCGACGACGGCGGCTGGCCGCCGCTCCCAGAGGCGCCGCGCGTCCAGCACGCCCTGGAGCCGACGACCTCGCCCGACGAAGACCTGGCCTCCGCGATCGCCTCCGACCGGGCGCTCGTGCTGGCGCCCGCGGAACGGGTCGCGTGGTCGGCCACGCTCCGGGTCCGCGCCCCGGGGGAGCCGCGGGGCGGGTAGGGGAACCGTCGCGCCGGCGGCTCGCGATCGCGTCCGGCGTCAGCCCGGGCTGCGGCCGAGCAGGAGGTCGCGCCCGGCAACGAGCGCGCGCAGCTTCGCGACGGCGGCCCATCGCGCGGTCTGGCTGAACCCGCAGTCCGGGACGAGCGCCAGTCGCTCGGCGGGAACGCCGGCGCGGAGGACCAGCTCGGCCCGTTCGGCCACGTCGTCGGCGCTCTCCAGGTACGAGCTCTTGACGTCCACGACGCCGATCGCGAGGTCGAAGCCCGCGTCCGCGAGCTCGGGCAGGACGTCGAGCTCGGTCATCTCGCGGTTGGCGAACTCGAGCACCAGTTCCGCGACCCGGAACTGCCGCAGCCGGGCCAGCACCGGGCAGTAGGTCCGCTTCGCGAGCGGGCGGCCCAGGTAGTTGCCGAAGCAGAGATGGGCCGCCAGCCGGACGCCGGGCGCCCCGAGCGCCGGCGCGACCGCGGCGTTGAGGAGCCCGGCGAAATCCGCCGGGGCGTCGGGGTGGATCGCCGGCGACGGCTCGTCCACCTGGATGAGGGTAGCCCCGGCGGCCACGAGGGCCGCGATCTCCGCGGGGAGGATCGGGACGAACGCCTCGGCCGCCGCGACCCGCGTCGGGTAGACCTCGCCGGGCCCGCTGGCGAGGCGGCCGGAGAGGGTGAACGGCCCGGGCAGCGTGACCCGCAGCGACCGTGCCGTGCGCGTCCGGGCGAAGCGGAACTCGTCCACCACGCCCAGGC
>Ga0315295_10001440_pt1 | contig 20445 bp, 17 predicted proteins | sample YL17G14_0_MG_FD_204453 | JGI IMG/M metagenome (GOLD analysis project Ga0315295, IMG submission 204453) | Sediment microbial communities from Yellowstone Lake, YNP, Wyoming, USA - YL17G14_0 | ecosystem: Environmental > Aquatic > Freshwater > Lake > Sediment | place: USA: Wyoming | collected...
CCAGAGCAGAGACCGGCTCATCGCACACGATCAGTTCAGGCTCGCACACGAGGGCCCGGGCCAGGGCAATCCGCTGCCTTTGACCTCCTGAAAATTCGTGGGGAAAACGCGTCATATGCTCCGGGCGCAGGCCCACCCGGACCAGAGTTTCCGACACCCTATCCCGCTTTTCTTGAGAGTCCATGTCTTGGAAAAAGTTTTCCAGCGGCTCTTTGATGATCCGGTAGACCGACATCCGCGGATCGAGGGAGGAATAAGGGTCCTGAAACACGATCTGCATGCGGCGGCGGATTTTTTTGAGTTCTACGTCCGTTGCTGCGGTGACTTCCTGTCCGTCAAAGACGACCACCCCTTCCGTAGGCTCGATCAACCGCAGGATCGCCCTTCCGGCAGTGGTCTTGCCGCAGCCGGATTCTCCCACCAGCCCCAGACTCTGGCCTCTCCGGACTTCAAGGGAGATGCCATCCACGGCCCGGATAAATTGCCCTTTGGCCATGGAGAACTTCCGGCCGATGGGGAAGTATTTCTTCAAGTTCGTGACCCGTAGCAAACGGGCTCCGCCCGCAGAATTTACCATGGCCGTTCCTCAAGCCAGCAGCGGGAAAAATGCCTTTCCGCCACGGGTCTGAACTTTGGCTCCTGTTTACGGCAGATGTCCATGACGAAATCACAGCGGTTGGAAAAGGTGCAGCCTTCCGGCAAGTCATTCAACCTCGGTACCGTTCCCTGGATCTCCCGGAGGTCCTGCTGGGGGAGGTCCAGCCGGGGCACAGATTGAAGAAGCCCCCGAGTGTAGGGATGGTGGTAGCCATTGAAAATGGTTTCGACCGGCCCCTCCTCGACCACTCGCCCGGCATACATGACTACCACTCGCCGGGCCATGGAAGCAATTACCCCAAGGTTATGGGTAATCAGCATGACCGACATGCCGATCTCTTTTTGGAGTTCGGAGATCAGCTTAAGAATCTGAGCCTGGATGGTGACGTCAAGAGCAGTCGTAGGCTCGTCCGCGATCAGGATCCTGGGCCGGCAGGCCAGGGCGATGGCGATCATGGCTCGCTGGCGCATTCCGCCGGAAAGCTCATGGGGGTAAGATTTGGCTCTCTTTTCCGGGTCGGGGATTTCCACCCGGCGTAATCCTTCCACGGCTTTTGCCCAAGCTTCAGATTTGGAAAGGCGGCGATGAAAACGGAAAACCTCCGCAATCTGGTCCCCAACGGTGAAAGCCGGGTTGAGGCTGGTCATGGGCTCCTGGAAAATCATGGATATCTTTTCACCCCGAATCTCCTGCATCCTTTCTTCGCTGAGTTCCAACAGGTCCCGGCCCTCGAAGAAGACCCTTCCCGAGTCAATACTGCCCGGAGGAGACGGAATGATTCTCAGGATAGATTTTGCGGTTACGGATTTTCCGCAGGCTGACTCTCCGACCACCCCCAGGACCTCTCCCTGATCGAGTATCAGATTCACTCCGGCCACGGCCGGGATCACCCCTTCGAGAAGATGGAAGGAAACGCAAAGGTCGCGTACTTCGAGGAGGTGGTCTCCTACTGTGGCAGATAGGGCATGAGTATGTTCTTCCGTTCGTTTCACTGTTTTAATTTCGGGTCTAATACGTCGCGTAATCCATCTCCCAGGGTATTGAAGCCCAGAACCGTTATGGATATGGCTATGCCCGGGAAAATGGTCATCCATGGCGCCTGGGTGATGAAATTTCTGCCGTCGGCCAGCATATTGCCCCAGGAGGGAGCCGGTGGAGCCACACCGAGGCCAAGGAAGCTCAAGGCCGCTTCGATCAGGATAGCGTTGGCTACGCCAATCGTGGTCACGACGATCAAGGGGGCCATGGCGTTGGGGAGCACGTGGATCAGGATGAGCTTCAAGTGGCTTGAGCCGGAGGCCCGGGCAGCCTCTATGTACTCCTTTTCCCGGATGGACAGGACTGCCCCCCGAACTACCCGCCCATAGACGGGAATTCCGATGAAGGCCAGGGCGACGATGATATTGGTCACCCCCAGCCCCATGACGGACATTAAACCGATGGCCAGAAGCGTAGCCGGGAAGGAAATGATGGTATCCAATATTAAGACAATCACGTAATCGAGCCAGCCCCCGAAGTACCCTCCTATGGCTCCCAGGATGATTCCAATCAGGGCGCCAAGAGCCACGGATAAGATTCCCACCGTGAGGGAAATTTTGGCCCCGGAGAGAATCCGGGAGTAAATATCCCGGCCAAAATGGTCCGTTCCCAAGTAATGAGTTGGGGATGGCCCTTGAGTCCGGGTGGAGATGGATATTTTCAACGGGTCGTAAGGACGCAGGACTCCGGCCAGCAGGCTGACCAGAATGAGTATGATCACCACTGCCAACCCCAGAATACTCAGCTTGTTTTTAAAAAATCTCTTGGCAAACAATGTTAAATCCAAAAACCTTTGTCACAAGTTAGTGTCCATCCGGAAACGCGCCTCTTCTCCTCCTGTTTCCATCCCCCTCACCCCGCCCCTCACCCACTAGAGACTGTGTCGTAATGTCATTGCGAAGGAGTGAAGCGACTGAAGCAATCTCATAAATCATCGAAAATAATTAGATTGCCGCGCTCTCCCGCCACGGCGGGATCGCTCGCAATGACAACTCAGGATTCCGAAACAGTCTCCTAGGGGAGAGGGAGTTTCCGGATGCACACAACTTAGATAATACTTCTAAATCCGCCCAATCCCCCTTTTCGAAAGGGGGGCGAGGGGGGATTTTGATCTGTAAAATCGAAATTCACTCGCCGTTTCTATGACTCGGTCCCTTACCTTTTATCATAAGACACTCGCGGGTCGAAGTAGGCATAGGCCAAATCCACCGCCGCATTTACGAACACGTAGACAACCGTCACCATTAGAATGCAACCCTGGACGACGGGGTAATCCCGGTTGGTAATCGCGGTGAAGATTAACCGGCCCACACCGGGAATCGAATAGATATCTTCAATGACTACCGTTCCCCCCAGAAGAAAGCCAACCTGGAAACCGATGATGGTTAACACGGGGGCAAAAGCGTTTTTGAGAGCGTGCTTGAATACGATCAGGCGCTTGGGAGTCCCTTTGGAAAGGGCGGTAACGATGTAGTCCTCCCGGAGGACCTCCAGCATGGAAGAACGGGTCATCCTGGCCACCACGGCAGCGAGGATAAAAGCCAGCGACATAGCGGGCAGGATCAGGTATTTAAGCCCCTCCCAGAAATCGGCAAAGATGGAAACCCATCCCATCATCGGCAGGAGTCTTAGTTTCACCGAAAAAAGGAGGATAAAAAGAAGGGCCAGCCAGAAGCTGGGCATGGAAACGGCGAGGATGACCAGGCCCATAAAAACGTAATCCGTATAAGTATTGTGTCTCAGGCTGGAGAGGATCCCCGCGGGGATAGAGATCGAAAGGGAAAGAAGGAGGGCGGCAGCTGCTACGGTCAGCGTCGTGGGCAGCCGATGGAGAATCATTTCCATCACCGGTTCATCGCTCACAATCGACCTGCCCAGCTCACCCCGGAGGAGGTTGCCGATCCAGGATCCATACTGCAACAGGAGGGGCCGGTCGAGTCCCAGTTTATGGCGCATGGCTTCGACCTGGACCTTTTCGGCCGTGGTCCCCAGAATCACCATAACCGGGTCTCCGGGAACGAGGTGAATCAGGCTGAAGACTAAAACCGAAACAAGCCAGAGAATGGGAATGATGGAGATTAACCGGCGGAGGATATACTTCTTCATAACTAAGTAGTTTCAAGTTTCAGGTTTCAAGTTTCAAGTTAATCCTGCGAAGCGCAAGGCCGAAACCTGAAACCTGAAACTCGCAGTGTTTTCTCCTTACTTCTCAAAATAGTAATTCCACACCCGGCCGCCAAACAAATCGAAATTCTCATATCCCTTCACGTAGGGCTTGAGGGCAATGCTGTTGTGGATGTAGAAATTTATCATGAAGGGGACTTCTTCGCAGGTCAGGGCGTAGAGCTTGCGGAAAAGATCATTCTGTTTTTGCGGATCCCAGGTATTTTGCATCGCCTCCCGGATGGCGAAGGCCTCCTGGTTCTTGTAACCGTAATAATTGTCTTTGCTGAGAGCCCAGGCCTGCGACAGGGGGTCCATTCGACCGATCATGGCGAAGGAAAGAATCTCGTGCTCTCCCTTCTGCCATCGAGCCAAGTGGGTCGCCCAGTCCACAACCTCCACTTCGGTATTGATCCCGATAGCCGCCCACATGGCCTGGGCCGCCACAACCTGATCGTACATGGGGGTGTAGTTTTTGGAGGTCAGGATCTTGATCTTTTCGCCTTTATATCCCGTCTTTTGCAAAAACTCTTTGGCCTTGGCCGGGTCATATTGAGGGGTCATTTTTTCCAGGTCAGGAGAATAAGCCGGAAGCATGGGAGGGATGATCGAAAAGGTGGGAGTTCCATATCCCCACACCGCTGCTTTGGTGATCTCCTTCCGGTCCAGGGCATAGGCCATGGCTTTGCGGAAATCCACCTTGGAAAGATAGGGGTGGTTGAAATTGACGTAGAAGAGATACCAGGGCGCGTCCGGGGCCAGCCCCGTTACGACCCGGACGTCTTTCCTCTTTTTGAGGTCATCGATCTGCGGGTAGGGCAGCACCGGAACTGCATCCAGGTCCCCCCGGTCCAGCGCCATGATCCGGGTGGCCGGTTCTTTCATCACATTAAATATGAGCTGATCAAAGTACCGATTCCGCTTCCCCAGGTAGCCGTCCACCGGCCCATCGGCCGAAGAATAGGCCTCAAAGCGCTTGAGCATGACCTTGCTGTCCCGCTCCCACGAGGCAAATTCATAAGGGCCAGTGCCGATCGGTTTCACGACTTTGTTATCGTTGGCTTCCAACACCTTTTTGGGCATCATCCCGACAGTGCCCACGCTGGTGGCCAGAGTATATAAGATGTTAGGAATAGGTTTGGACATGATCACCTGAACTTGATACGGGTCCGTTACCATAACCTCTTTCACATTCTGCAGGGAGTTGCGTTGAGCTGATCCAGGAAGGTTCGGGTCCCGCACGCGATCCAGACAGAACTTGGCATCTTCCGCCTTCAGCTCCGCCAAGTTATGGAATTTGACCCCTTTCTTGAGGTTGAGGGTCAGATTCAGTCCGTCCGGACTCATCTTGTAGCTCTCACACAAAAACGGTTTTACATTGAATTTTTCGTCATAGGTGAAAAGGGGCTCATAGACTGTCATGCCCAGAACAGCATTGTCGATTTGAGCCTGGGTCTTGTGCAAGTCTAAGTTCGTCAGGTCCGTGGCCATGGAGCCCCGGTAGATGTCACCTCGTTTGGGAGCAGCCAGGGCAGAGCCGGCCAGAATCCCGGCTAAAATGAAGATTGTCGTCAGGGCAAGTGCAATGCCCTTTTTGGTTAATGATCGGCCCAAATAATCGCCACGAGTCTCGCCTTTCATCTTCTACCTCCTTTTCCTTGATTATAAATAAATTACCCTTGGCCTACCGTACGCCAGATCTCCTTCCTACGCCCTTTGAACCCTTAAATTCCATGCGACATTTTTTGCAGCGGCTTCACCATTCCGCCGTTAATCAATTATATATTAATAGTCATCCTTGGAGAAAAAAGTTTCTCGGTGATGATTCCCGCGGTGGGTTATGTGATGAGGATATTTCCTGAAGCCACTACCTCCGTAATCCTTGCCATGTTGAGAGCTTATTCTCCTGGCCATATTTAGTCAAGAATTAAGTGCAGCGTCCCCGGAATACCGGGTCCCGAGAATATCTTGTTAATCATCAAAACCGAAACCTTATCGCTGCCTAAATTTATAGTATAGGAATTTCCTTTTTTATCCCCCTCCCCCAGCCCCCTCCCGCCAAGGGAGGGGGATTCTGAGGGGCTCCAAAATTCCCTCCCCCTGGATGGGGGAGGGGGAGGGTGGGGGTGTTAATAACTTGAGGGCGAAATTTATAGAACTCAAAGACCTGCATGCTCTAAAAAGATTTCGGATGAAATGCAAAGGACTGCGCCTGCGGTGAATTTCCCCCACCCTAGCCCTCCCCCTCAAAAGGGGGGAGGGAGGGGTCGGGGTGATTCGTCAAGTAGGCTTTTATGGCCACGTTTGGGTAAACTGTCAAAAAATTCCGTATTATGGCCTCGGAATAAGCGTACGATTTTCTCTTGATCCATCCTGCTTTTAATGATACTTTTCTCAATCAGTTGACCCCGGAACCATATTTTATTTTATTTTATCCGATGAAAGGATGAAGATGGAAGATTTAATAAAGAGAGCGGCTGAAGATTTAAGAAGGAGCAAATATGCCATAGCCTTAACGGGTGCGGGAATTTCGACTGAATCCGGGGTTCCCGACTTTCGGGGACCATCTGGAATCTGGACCAAAGATCCGGAAGCCGAAAAAAGAGCTTATCAGAGTTATGAGAAAATTCGGACGAACCCCAAAGAATACTGGGAGGAGAGATTAACAGGCCCTTCTCTTTTGGGGGATTTGAAAAAAGTAATGCCCAACCCTGGACACTATGCCCTGGCAGAACTTGAGAAAATAGGAATCCTAAAATGGGTGATTACGCAAAATGTTGATAATCTGCATCAGAGAGCGGGAAGCCGGAAGGTTTTGGATTATCACGGCAATGCTTTCAGGTTAAGGTGCATTTCCTGCGAAGTCCGATATGATCCGAGGGCCTTCGATTTGGAGAGGTTAAGGAAAGAAGGTCAATTACCCCCTCTCTGCGGAAAATGCGGGGGGGTCATCAAAAGCGATGTAGTTCACTTCAACGAGCCAATTCCCTCCGACGTGGCGGACAGGAGTTTGGAAGAAGCCTCAAAATGCGACTTGATGCTGATTTGCGGGACTTCAGCGACCGTCTATCCTTTTGCCAATCTACCCCGGATCGCCAAGCGACGCAAGTTTGAAAAAGGACGGGCTATTACGATCATTGAAATCAACGCCGACCCAACCCCGCTCACCGAACAGGAAGTTTCAGATTATCTGATTCGAGGAAAAACGGGCCAAATTCTTCCCTGCATAACAGAAGAAGTTAAAAGAATGCCTGCGTAAGCAGGCTGGCTAGGGTACGGGAGAAATTTCAAAAGTTTATTACAAAAGAGGGGGCGAAAAGGGGGGCATATATTCAAACGCAACTCATAAATACCAATCCAATTAGGCACTTTTTCAGTGTTGAGCTCTTGAACCAACATCCCCTTTTTAGAATAATGCAAGAATATTAATCGTCAAAACCTAAACTGCCCAAAAAATCCACATTATGGCCTCTGAATTCGCGTATCAGGGGTTGGGGTGGATGGGTAAAGAAAGATGTGAAGGCTAACCCCGATTCCGAAGAATCCCCCCTTTGTTTACCAGGCTGTAAATCTTGTTGCTCCCCTATTATATGCCCAATACTCAGCCATGCTTGTATATTCAAGAAGGGCGTATTACAATTTTTGGTATCTAAAAGGTAGCCGGAGGAAACGTTATGATCGCAGAAGAAGCGAGAAAGATAGCCTCACAATGCCGCCACTATGCGATGTGCAAAATAGATTTTCTCGGGACCGGCTTGTGTCCGTCAGGGATGACCAAACATTATGTGAGTTATTATCCTCAGGGAAGAATGGATATTTATCATGCCCTGGCTAACAACTTGATTCCCGTTACCGAAGAGCTGATCTCTATTGCCAGAACCTGTACCCTCTGCGGCATATGCGATAAGCAGTGCCACTTCGTTACCGGTCTGCGACCCATGAATGTGATGAGGGCCTTGAAGGATTATGTGGAGAGCTACTTGCAGCAAAATAGAGAGATAAAAAAAGTGGAGAGGGACCCGATTTTAGGTAGGCTGAAGGAAATAGTTGGGGAAGAGTGGGCCACGAACGACCCGGCCATTCTGGTAACTTACGCCAATGCCCCTTTCCCCTTAACTGACCTACAGATGCCCGGATATATCGTGTTGCCCAGGATCTCAGAGGAAATTTTAAGGATCGTTAAGTTTTCTGGAGAGGTGGGCATCCCTTATGTGGTCCGGGGAAATGGGGGTAGTGTCTACGGAGCGGTGTTTACTGACGGAATCGTCATTGACACCAACCGGATGAAAGATATTGAAATAGACCGGGAAAACTGGATCGTCACCGTAGGGGCAGGGGTGACCTCCTTTGATTTACAGCAGGAGGCGCACCGCCATGGTTTCAGGGTCAATGTGGCCGAGCCGGCGGCAACGGTCTGCGGCAATCTGGTCTGTACGGGTATTTTTTCCACCTGGTCCAGCGCTTATGGGACAGGGGCCGATAATTTAATCAATGCTGAGTTTGTGGACCGGGAAGGCAATGTCTTCCACCTGAACCAGAAAACCGCCCCCAATGTCTATGCCTTTGAAAAGGAAGTAAGCCCTGCTCCGGGAATCTGTACCCAAGCGGTGATCCCCCTGTATCCCGAGACCGGGGATGAAGAGGGAGTTCTCGTTCCCTTTTCCACTTTTGACCAAGCGGTTTCTTTTGCCCGGAATTTAAGCGTGAGGAGAATCGGCATGGCCATCGGGGTCCTGGGGAACCATTATGTTTCCACGTTTATGTCCCCCTCCGCAGATTTAGCCAAAAAATCCAGAAAACAGACTGGATTCCGGAGCCTGCCCCGTACTGGATACGGGGCCAAGCCCGGAATGACAGACCATCTGAAGTTGTTATAGATATGCGCAAAGATGTATGTCGCCATGTATAAAACAGATGGGAGTTTTTATTTTGCCGGGTCCCCGAAAATGTTCTAAAATGAGATTTTGTAAAGTGTAAAAATTCGCCCCAGGCGTTCACAGGCCATGCAGGTTCATGTAAACCTTCAGTGATGAAAGTTCTAAGAATGAACCGAAGGAGGGTTTGGAATGGAAGATGAAACCAGAATAGAGTTAAAAAAGCTTTCCGGCGAGCATTCCCGTTTAATATGGGAAATCGCCAAAACGGGTGATCTAAGCACGCTGTCCCCGGAAGATAAAAAGTTGGCTGAAATCATGCTGGAGCATGAAGAATATCGCAATCAATTCGAGGTGGCCGACCTTTTAGGCGAACACGAATATGATGTCGATAAGGAAGTCAATCCTTTTCTTCATGTTACCATGCATGCCGTAGCGGAGACCCAGCTGGAAAACAGGGACCCCATCGAAGCTTACCAGTTTTACAACGCCATGAGAAAAAAGAAAGCTTCCCATCATGAGACTGTGCATCTCATCTGTGCAATACTCGCCCCTTTAATTTTTAAGACGCTCCAGGAAAAAAAGGTGTTTGATTTGGAAGAATATCGATCTCGGCTCAAGAGTTTTAAGCATATGAAACCGGGAAAAATATTCAGTTCACTGGAAAAACAGGAAGATTTCGCAGACGATTGAGAGGTCACTACAGATACCTGAAGAGCCATTGCTTAAGGCCGGGCGAAGGGTGGAAGGAAAACATGGGTTCGAATGCAACTTATGGCCAAAAGGGGGGAAAGCCAGATTGATTCACTGGCGATCGCAATGTCGACTTCTTGCGGGGACCTCTTTTTCAGGCCTTTCCAAAATCTTTTTCGTCGGTCTCCCAAAATATTTCTTCCATCTCGGGTGAGAGTCCTGGTACTCTCTCTCCTTCTTTTTTCGCAATTCGGAATCCGTAAATGGCTTCAAGCTGAGGAAGGACTCTTTTCAGTTCGGGGGTGGTCTCTACTCTCTGGTTAATCAGGCTCCGCTGCCGGGCCGCCTTCTCAAAATCCTTTTTGTCAATCGGAATATCATAGAGCAAATTCAAAATTTCCAATAACCGCACCTTTCCCAGGTAGTCCTCTTCGGTATTCACATATTGAGGCAAAGAAACGATAAAGGTCATCGTTTCTATGCCGAGCTCCGAAGCCTTTTGGGTGATCAAAGAGGTGATGGTCGTCGGACCCTGGTAGTTACTGGACTGGACTCCCGCTTTCTTTAGATCCTGCTCAGCCGCCTTCCCCGAGGCTCTGCCGCTGACCAGCAGAGGCTTGGTGTGCGGAACCGCATCATACATGCTGCCCAAAAGGGAATATCTTTTTACGTGGCAGGCTTTCAGGAGCTCCAGGACAGAATCCACATAGTCTTCGGCCATAGAATGGGGTTCAAGCATTCGAAGAAAAAGTAAGGCATTTCCCGTATCCCTTCTGGCATAGCTGAGCATTGTGTTGGGTATTTTTACCTGGCGAATCCCCCCTTCAAGATAAAGGATGGGGCGATAGCGGGTAAAATCGAAAAAATTTCCGGGCTTGGCCAGTTTGGCCAATTCCTTCGCTCCAAACTGAGCTTCTAACCCGTCTAAGGTCAAACTGCCAACGTTATTCACATCGATCCAGGGGCGAAGAGTTGCTAAAACATGAGGCTCTCTCAATTCCGGAATGGGTTCCTTCAACTCAAAAGCACCGATCCTCATTTCTTTCCCCCCTTTACTTTGATTCTTGGCAATTCCGAAGGTTCTAAGTACCTCTGATTATAACCCTCTATTTTTCATTACTCCAGTCTTTTTCTGAAACGCAGAGAGCTGAAGGTAAAGACCGCCGCACCCAGGATGGCCAGGGCCAGCATCTGGGGCCACAAAATATCGAACCCGCTGCCTCGGAGGAATATTCCCCGGATGATGACCAGAAAATAACGCAGGGGGTCGGCATAGGAGAGGTATTGCACGACCTGGGGCATGTTGGCGATGGGGAAAACAAAGCCGCTGAGGAGGATGGCGGGGACGAAAAAAAAGAACATGGTCATCATGGCCTGCTGCTGGGTGCGCGAAATGGTGGAGATGAAAAGACCGATGCCCAGGGTGCTGAGGAGGTAAATGGTGGTGGCGGCCAGAAGGAGGGGGATGGAACCGCGAATGGGGACCTCAAACCAGAACACCCCCACCAGGGTTACCAAGAGCACGTCGATGTATCCGATCAGAGCAAAGGGGATCGTCTTGCCCATGATGAGTTCCACGGGGCGGATGGGGGAAACAATGAGCTGTTCCATGGTGCCGATCTCCCGTTCCCGCACAATGGACATGCAAGTGAGGATCAGGGTGACCAGCATGATCAGGAAAGCCATGATTCCGGGGACGTAGAAGTTGCGGCTCTCCAGGTTGGGGTTGAAGAAAGCCCGCGACTGGATTTCGATACCCCCTCTGGTGAAGAAAGGCCTTTTCATCTCGGGGGGGATATCAGGAAGGGTACGGATGCGGGCCACCAGAATTTGGCGGGAATATTCGGCCACGATACGCTGGGCATAGGTCATCACCACGGAAGCGGTGTTGGAATCCGTACCGTCCACGATGATTTGAATGGTCGTGCCCTGCCGCTGCCGCGTCTCCCGGGCGAAGCCGTCGTTGATTTGCAAGGCGGCGCTGATCTTTCCCTCATCGATCCAGCGGCGGATTTCCCGGGCATCCGCGGCCCGGTGGGCGATGCGGAAATAGCCCGAAGAGGTAAAGCGCTCGATCATTTCGCGGCTCTCCGGGGTATTGTCCAGGTCATAAATAGCCAGCGAGATGTTGCGGATGTCTGTGTTGGCAGCGTAACCAAAGATGATTAATTGAATTAAGGGGGGCAGGAATAGGACGAGGCGCATCCGGGGGTTGCGGAGGGCCTGGATGAACTCTTTAATGAGCATGGACTTCAGCCTGAGCAGCATGGGTCAAGCAATCCTCTTCTGGAATTTCTTATGCGCCCAGAAAGTCATGGCCGCCGCATAAACGGCTAAGAGAAGCCCTTCCCACCAGAGGATCTCCAGTCCGATCCCCTTGGAATAAATTCCTTTCAGGATGGCCACAAAATAGCGGCCGGGGACCACGTAGGTGATGAACTGAATCACCTGGGGCATATTGGCGATCGGGTAGATGAAGCCGGAAAGAATGAAGGTCGGCAGATAAGAGAGAATGATGGAAATCTGGCTGGAAAGCAGCTGGTTCTTGGTGATGATGGAGACCACTACTCCCTGACAGATGGCCCCCAGCAGGAACAGGCTGGCCAGGGAAAAGAGGAGCAGCCCATTCCCGCGGAGGGGGACAGCGAAAAGGAGCTTGCCCATGGCTACGGATAAAGCGAGATCAATCATCCCGATAAGGAAATAGGGGATCAGTTTACCCAGAATGAGCTCTGCGTTGCGAATGGGGGTGGAGATGAGCTGTTCCATGGACCCCGTCTCCCATTCCCGGGAGATAGTTCCAGAGGTAAGGATGGCCGCCAGGATGGCCATAATCACCGCAATCAGGCCGGGGACGATGAAATTTTTTGATTCTAAATCGGGGTTGAACCAGATGCGAATCCGGGGCTCGATCGGCGGGGATATTTTACCCAGCCCGAGCCTATTCATCTTGTGCTGCAACAGGTCTTGAGAATAAAGAAGGGTGATGGCCGAAGCATATCCCAGGGCAATGGTGGCCGTGTTGGCATCCGTCCCATCCATGAGGATTTGGATCGTGGCCTCGCGGTTTGCTTCCAGGTCGCGGGAGAAATTCGAGGGGATGACCAGGCCCATGAGAGCCTGCCCGCTGTCCAGCAGCTTCTGGAGATGGGCATAGTTGGGGGCAATGTCCAGGAGCTGAAAATACCCGGAACTGAGGAAGCGGTCCAATAGGTCACGGCTCTGGGGGCTGCGGTCCAGGTCATAAATCACCGTGGGGATGTGGTCCACATCCAGGGTCAGGGCGAAACCGAACAGGAGAAGGAGGAGCATGGGGATGGAGACTGCCAGGGCCAGGCTCCTCGGATCGCGGACGATATGCAAAAATTCCTTGAGGGCGATGGCTTTTAATCGAACAAATTTCATTTTGGTTTGTCTGTAGTAGGGGCACGATGCATCGTGCCCCTACGGTTAGGATCATTTTATATTTATCGGGTGGTATTCGTCTTCCAGCCATTTCAGAGGGTTGTTTTGGATATATTCCCGGGTTTTCACCAGGTCGATTTCATTGCGGATGACGTGTTCGTAGTAGTTGCGTTGCCAGACGGGTTGGCCCGGGGTGCCCCGGATGTGGTTGATTCGTTGGGTGACAGATGATTTAATTCCACGGATGATCGTGGGAATTGAATTGGCGGTTGGTCTGCCAAATTGTTCAAATTGCGGTGTAGGGGCACGATGCATCGTGCCCCTACTACGATCAGTGGAAATGGGAATTCCCATAAGGACTATTATGCCGTGAATGTGGTTCGGCATAACGATAAAAGCATCTAGATCCACGCCTTGGCGCATTTGTTTGGTTTTATGCCATTCATCTTCGACAATCTTTCCAAACACACTCAAAACGACTTTCCCCTCCACGATTTCCCCAAACAAACATTCCCGGTGGTGGTTGCAAATGGTCACAAAATATGCTCCCGGCTGGCCATAATCGTACTCTTTCAAACGAATGGAACGGCGATGGGGTTCTTTTAACTCATCCAACCTTTTTGCCCATTTTTCTAATCTCCTCCCGGTCTTTTTTCTCAACCAAGGAGACGAAGACGTCTTCCAGAGAAGGGACAATTCTTTCCAGCCGCTTGGTGGTAATTCCCCGGCCGGCCAGAAGCGAAGGAATAGCCGAGGAAAGGTCCTCCTCCTTCCCGGCCAATAGATGCAGGGCACCGCCGAAGACCGCTACCTCGCTGAGTTGGGGCGATTCACGAGTCACCCCGACTCGTTCTTTCAAAATTCTCAGGGATTCGACTAACTGATCGGTTTCCAGCTCCCAAACGGCCTCGGGCATATACTGTGTTTTCAGCTCTGCGGGGGTCCCCAGGGCGATGATTCTTCCCTGGTCGATCAGGGCCAATCGGTCGCAGTACTCGGCCTCGTCCATATAGTGGGTGGTGACAAAGACTGTGACCCCCCTCCCGACCATTTCGTAGATCAAATCCCAGAACTGGCGGCGCGAAATCGGGTCCACCCCGGAAGTCGGCTCATCCAGGAAAAGGATGGAGGGTTCATGGAGAATGGCACAGCCCAGAGCCAGGCGCTGCTTCCACCCGCCGGCAAGAGTGCTGGTCAGGCTGCTTTTGCGGTCCCGCAGCCCGGCCATTTGCAGCACCCATTCCTTCCGCTCCTCCTTTATCTGCCCCGGAAGGGAGTAGATGCCGGAATAAAAATTGAGGTTTTCTTCGACTGTCAGGTCTTCATAGAGGGAGAACTTTTGCGACATGTAGCCGATGTTCTGCTTGATATTTTCCGGCTCCCGGAGGATGTCGAATCCGCCTACCCTGCCCTTCCCGGAGGTAGGCGTGAGGATGCCGCAGAGCATGCGGATGGTGGTGGATTTTCCGGCGCCGTTCGGCCCCAGGAAACCAAAGATTTCCCCCCTCTTGACCTGAAGGGAGATCCGGTCAACAGCCGCAAAAGAGCCGAAAGTCTTCACCAGCTCTTCGATTTCCACGGCCCATTCATGGGTCATCGGCGACCCTCGGTCAAAGTAGAGATGAAAACATCTTCCAGTGAGGGGGCAATCCTCCGCAGAGAAATGATTTCGAAGCCGGATTCGCGAAGCAGGCGTTCCATCTCCTTCCTGGTTTGCTCGCCATCTTCCAGAAGGGCATGGATCCGGTCCGCAAAGATCCCTGCGCCGCGGATACCGGGAATGGTCCGCAGAACCTCCCGGACCTTCATCCTTTGCGGGCAGCGCAGCTCCCAGAGTTCGCCTTTTATCAGGGTCTTGATCTCGTCGGGGGTGCCGACGGAAAAAAGATGGCCCTGATGCATCAGGCCGATCCGGTGGCAGCGCTCGGCCTCGTCGAGGTAGGCGGTGGAGACAAAGATCGTCACCCCTTCTCTAAGGAGGTCGTAAAGAATTCTCCAGAAGTCCCGGCGGGAAACCGGGTCTACACCGTTGGTGGGCTCGTCGAGGAAAAGAACCTCCGGCGTGTGCACCAGAGCGCAGGCCAGCCCCAGTTTTTGCTTCATGCCCCCGGAGAGGTTCTGGGCCAGGCGATTTTTAAAGGAGGTCAGATTACTGAAGGCCAGGAGGCGCTCAATCCGGGGGGAACGCTCTTTCTTGGGGACGTCATAAAGGTCGGCATAAAAGTGGACATTTTCCATGACGGTCAGATCACCATAGAGACCAAAACGCTGGGCCATGTAACCGATTTTCTCCTTCAAGGCCTCAGCCTCCGTGGTGACCGGGTGGTCCAGAATCCAGGCTTCCCCTTCGGTAGGCAGCATAATGCCGCTGAACATCCGCATGATCGTGGTCTTTCCAGCCCCGTCGGGGCCGACCAAGCCGAAGATCTCCCCCCTTTTCACACTCAGGTTCAGGCGGTTGACGGCCACCAGCGACCCGAAAGTTTTGCTCAGATTTTCAGCTTTGATCGCCATCATAATTTATCTACTCACCGCGGAGAGCGCAGAGGTCACCGAGATGAAAATAAAATTTGGTTTCATATTTGATGATCTCGTAAAAAGTCGAAATATCATAGGATGTGTCATTCCGGCGAAAGCCGGAATCCAGTTATTTCAAGTTGTTCTGGACCCCGGCTTTCGCCGGGGTGACGACCCAAGAGACTTTTTACGAGGTCGTCATATTTCATATTTTCTCTGGGTTCTCAGCGTGCTCTGCGGTTAAAGATTATCCATCTTTCAGGAGGATCTTGGCGTCTGCGGGCATTCCTGGCTTGAGCTCATTATGGGGGTTCGCCAGGCTCACCTTAATCCGGTAAACAAGCTTCACCCTTTCTTTGGCAGTCTGGACATTCTTGGGTGTAAACTCGGCTTCGGAAGAAATGAAGGTAATTTTGCCCGGGTAAGCTTTTCCCGGGTAGCTGTCGGTGGTTACGGTAACTTTCTGTCCGAGCTTGACTCTTCCTAAGTCGCCCTCATTGATGAAGGCTTTCAGCCAGGGTTTGGCCACGTCGCCCAGGGTGATCACGGCTCCCCCGGGAACGATAAACTCCCCGGCTTCGCTATTCTTTACCAGAACGACGCCGGCAGTAGGGGCATAAAGATTGCTGTATTCGATCTGGGTCTGAATGACCTCTATAGACGAAGCTGCCTCCTTGACCTGGGCCTGCGCCGTAGCCAGCTCTCGCCGCAAAACATCCACCTGCATCCTGCGCGTCTTGGCTAATCTGAGGGCGGCCCGGGATTGGTTCCATTGGGCACGGGCCGCGTCGATCTCTTCCTTACGAGGCCCCTCGACCACTAAAGCATAATTCTGCTTGGCCCTTTGGTTGGTGGCCGTAGCCATCTCGTAGGCTGTCCGGGCAGAATCCCATTCCTGGGCTGAGATATATTTATCCTGGTAGAGTCTTTTGGCCCGATCCATATCGGCCTTGCGTTTCTCCATGTCGGCCAAGGTCTGGTCTACCTCGGCCTTTGCGGCCTGGATTTCTTGCGGGCGGGCGCCGGTTAAGAGTTGTTGAAATCTGGAATGGGCGGCCTCCACGGCGGCTTCGGCCTGGGAGATTTCCTGCAGGGTTGCTCGATCCTGGAATTCAATGTTCTTCAGGAGGGCGGGAATTCTGGACTTCGTAGATTCCAGCGTGGCCTCGGCCTTGGCTTTCTGGGCCAGAAGGTCGCGGTGTTCCAGAATGGCGATAAGCTGCCCCTCCTTGACGAAATCTCCCTCGTCCACCAGAAGCTTATCAATCTTTCCGGGAATCTTGAAAGCCACATCGACGGTGGTCGCTTCGATGTTTCCAGAGACGGAAATACTTGTGCGCTCGTTCTCCATGTTTTGATACAGAAGGTAATACGAGATGCCCCCCCCGATCAGGGCGACAATAATCAAGAGTATCACCCATTTCCCTTTTCTCATGCTTTCCCTCCTACTTTCTTATCTCTGAAGAGGGCCCTCTGAAACCGTTGTTTCATAAGAATAAATTAATGCTTTCCCCTGTCAAGTCTTTTTTGAAAATTTCATGAAGAAGCGTTGGCAATTTCCCGGAGCAGAGAATATTTCGGTTTGTCCATCGATGGCCAATGATGATATGATTCTATCAAACTTTTAGAGGGATGAATCTTTGAGGCTGAGAGCCTTCTTTGCCGCCATCGTACTGTTGCCCCTTCTGGCCTGCCTGCCACCCATTTCCAGAGAAGCTGGGCCCCCGGAAAAACCTGTTCTCTTCCAGGAAATAGAGCTCATTTCACCCCTGACCGATGATGCGGATAGAAGTTCTTTGCGAGCTGCCGTGGAAAGAAGCCTGGCGTATCTGGCCCTAAAAAATTCTGCCGGCGATTCGCGCTCCACCCAGCCGGGACCCCTGGGGGATTTATTTACGCCGGAGAAGACTCATCGTTCTTTAACCCTTTTCCATGAGATATTGCTGAGCGCTTCCGACGAGGACGATTTCGAGAAAAAGATGCGGGAAAACTTTACTTTCTGGGAGGCAACCAAGGAAGGCCAGAAGAAACCATTCCTCCTTACCGGATATTATGAACCCATCATGGAAGGAAATACCGAACCCGGGGGGGAATACTTGTATCCCATCTATCGACGGCCGGACGACCTGGTAGAGGTAACGAGCAGGGGACTTTTCGTGCAAGAATGGGAGAAGAAGCAGATCGTCCGGATTGAGAATGGACAGGCCATTCCCTACTATTCGCGGCGGGAGATTGACTGCCAGGGGGTCTTGCAGGGAAGGGGATATGAGTTAGCCTGGCTAAAGAGCGCCTGGGAGCGTTTTGTGCTGCATGTCCAGGGATCGGGGCAGATTCGATTACCGGACGGGAAAACACTTCGGGTCGGTTTCGCTGCTTCCAACGGTCGGCCCTACCGGGGCATCGGAAGGGTTCTGGTGGAAAGGGGTTTTTTAGACGAGAATGAACTTTCGCTGCGGCGAGTAAAAGAATTTCTCCAGCAGAACTCTGAGAGAGTCGAAGAGACTCTCAATGCCAATGAGCGATACATTTTCTTCCGCTTCTTCTCAGGCAAAGAAGGGCCCATCGGCGCCCTGGGCTTTCCTCTGACCCCCGGCAGATCCGTTGCCACGGACCGGGCCATTTTTCCCCCGGGGGGCCTGGCTTACCTCATCGCCCAGCGGCCAGTCTTCGACGAAGCGGGAAGATTGAAGGGGAAAATGACCCTAAGGCGATTTGTCCTCAACCAGGACACGGGCGCAGCCATGAAGGGGCCCGGACGGGTCGATCTTTTTTGCGGCAGTGGGGAAGAGGCCGGAATGGCTGCCGGAGAGATGCGCGAAGCGGGGAAAATCTATTTTCTCCAGGCTAAATCATCCGGTGGTAAATAAGTGGATATGAACCTTACAGAAAAGGAAACCGTGCTCACAGATGTGCTCGTTGTCGGCGGGGGCGGGGCCGGGATGCGATCGGCTATCGAAGCCGCCCGCCAAGGATGCCGGGTGATGGTGGCGAACAAGGGTCCGGTAGGAAGATCCGGGACCACCCCCATGGCCATGGAAGCTCTTCAATGTGTCTGCACCCCGGGGGATTCTGAAGAGCTCCATTTTAAAGACGCTCTTTTGGGAGAACGGTACCTGGGCGATGAAAGGTTAATCGGCATCCTGGTGCGCGAAGCCCAAAAGCGGGTAAAAGACCTGGAAAGCTTTGGCGTCCGGTTTAAGAGAAAAACGGATGGCAGTTTTGACCCGATGCATCATCCGGGACAGACGCTGCCCCGCACCCTTTTTATCCAGGGGGGAGGGTTTGGCATGCTCGCCGGCCTGATCGCAGAGGCCAGGAGACATCGGGAAATTCAAATTTTGAGTGATGTTTTCGTAATGAGGCTTTGCCTGGACAGAGAAGGCGTCCCTTCAGGAGCCATCTACTTAGACCTCAAGGACGGGCGAATCAAGTCCGTTCAATGCCGGGCTGTAATTTTGGCGACCGGTGGTTACGAGGAGCTTTGGGCCTTTAGCGATGCCGCCGTAACGGCCTGTGGCGATGGGGTAATCTTGGCCTATGAGGCGGGAGCCAAACTCATTGACCTGGAGATGGCTCAGTTCTATCCCACCGTGATCATCCATCCTCCTTCCGTCAAAGGAACCCTTTTTCAATACGAACTGATCGTCAACCCCGAGGTCCTGGGAGGCCGCATCTTGAACGGGAAAGGAGAGGCATTTTTTAGCGGAATGCCCCTGCGGGATGACGTCATCCGGGCCATTTGGAAAGAGATTCGGTCCGGCAGGGGAACAGAACATGGGGGGGTTTTCGTCGACCTGACCCATTCCAGTAAGAGCCGGGAAACGCTCACGGCATCCTTGGAAAAATGGCAGCCCAATCAGTTTCACTATCTCAAGGACATGGGTTTTGATCTCAGGGAAGTAATGGTCGAGGCCGGCCCCCATGTCCATTTTACGATGGGGGGTGTGGCCATCGACGAGCGAGCGAGCACGAATGTTCCGGGGCTGTTCGCCGCGGGTGAAGTGTCCGGAAATCTGCATGGAGCCAATCGGATCTCCGGCAACTCCCTGACCGAGACTCAAGTTTTTGGCGCGATCGCTGGATCCTCCGCGGCGGCCTTTGCCAAAGAAAGAGGAATGCCAGCGTCGACCAAGCTTCCGGCGGAAATGGCCGACGCCCTTGACTTAAGGCATAGCTTTTCCCCCTCCCGCAGTCGCTTGCTTCGTCCCTATCAATTGCGCCAACGATTGCAAAATATCATGTGGGAAAGGTGTGGAGTGGAAAGAGATGCGGAAGGATTAAGACGAGGAAAGGCCGAGGTCGATGAGCTGACCAGAGAAGCTCTGGTGGGGGTGGCCGTTGGGGGGGCCTCCGAGGCCTATCCCCAAGAAATGCAAGAAGCCCTGGAAGTGAAGATGATGTTGTCTTTAGCCAGTCTCGTTCTGGATTCTGCTTTTTTCCGCAAGGAGACGCGAGGACATCACATGCGGATGGATTATCCTTCATCCGTCGATATTCCCAAACATACATATCTGGCCAAGGGACAGAGGCTTTGGGAAGGAGAGGTGGCCAGGATGGACCCTTCGAAATGGAAAAAATAATCCGGGTGACGATCCTTCGCCAAAATCCTGTCACCGGAAAGGGTTCCTATCCGCAGGTCTACGATGTGCAGGCGGATCGAGATATGACCATTCTGGAGATTTTGCATAAAATTTATTTTCACCTGGACTCCACCCTCGCCTACCGCCGGTATCGTTGCGGCCGGAGAATCTGCCGATCATGCGAAATCAAGCTTGACGGGAAAATCGTCCGGGGTTGCGCCACGCTCCTTAGCCCGGGAAAGACCTACCGACTTGAACCGGCTCACTCATCCCCTCTGATCCGGGACTTGGTTTTTGAATTCGATCAATAGGAAGCAGTTTTTGGAGCCGACCTGAAAGCCCGGCAACCTTAGGCGCTTACGAATGAAATTGTGCGCAAAATGGTAACAAATTTCGAAAATCCCCCCTTGCCCCCCTGAAGCTGTGAAAAAATTCAAATCCTTCACTATCCCCCTCACCCCCACCCTCTCCCACCAGGGGAGAGGGAATTAATGGTTTGAAATCATTAAATAATTACCCTCCCCCTTGATGGGGGAGGGAAGGGGTGGGGGTGTCAAAGAGGCCTCCGGAATTTTTT
>Ga0315295_10001441_pt1 | contig 20441 bp, 19 predicted proteins | sample YL17G14_0_MG_FD_204453 | JGI IMG/M metagenome (GOLD analysis project Ga0315295, IMG submission 204453) | Sediment microbial communities from Yellowstone Lake, YNP, Wyoming, USA - YL17G14_0 | ecosystem: Environmental > Aquatic > Freshwater > Lake > Sediment | place: USA: Wyoming | collected...
GCGCCCGGCGCCGCCGGCACAGGGAGGCCCCGGCGCCGCGAGCGATAACGGCTGAGCAGCCGCGCCATGTAGGCGGTCGACACGAGCGCGGCGATCGCGAAAGCGATGATCGCCGGCTGCCAGCGCTGCTGCGTGGCGATGGCGAGACCGCTCAGGCACACGCACCACGAGTAGAGCAGCAACACGCTCTTCCGCTGCGTGAACCCGTGGACGAGCACGAGGTCGTGGTGAACGTGATCCTGCCCGGGGGAGTAGAACGGTACGCCCCGGCGCCAGCGCCGCCACACGATCAGGAAGAGGTCGACGAACGGCACCCCGAGCACGAGGAGGGGCAAGACGAGGGCAACCGCGGCGGTGCCCTTCATCACGCTCTGCACGCTGACGCAGGCGAGCACGAAGCCGAGGAGCATCGATCCGGCGTCGCCCATGAAGATGCTGGCCGGGTGGAAGTTGAAGCGCAGGAACGCGAACGTGGCGCCCGCCAAGACCGCCGCGATCACCGCCATGCCGGGGAAGTTGGTCGCCAAGGCGATGCTCGAGAACGTCAAGGCCGAGATCCCGCAGACGCCGGCGGCAAGCCCATCGAGGCCGTCGATGAAGTTCACCATGTTGACGATCATCGCCATCCAGAAGGCGGTCGCGAGGATCGACACGATGAAGGGGAAGTGGACCATGATATCGGTGAACGGGACGCCCATCCGCGTGATGCGGATATCGAAGTAGATGGCCACCGCGATGGCCAGCAGCTGACCGACGAACTTGACGATGGGTTCCAGCTCGTACAGGTCGTCGAAGAGGCCGATCGCCACGATGATCGTCGCGCCACCGATGATGCCCCACACCGGCCGGTCGATGCGCACCAGAAGCATCACGCCTACCATCCAGCCGATGTACATGCCGAGGCCGCCCAGCAGCGGCGTCGCCATGACGTGCATGCGGCGACCGTCCGCGGGCGTATCGACGGCGCCCGTGCGATGCGCGAGTCGGCCCATCAGCGGCGTGAGCGCGTACACGATGACCGCGGCGATCAGGAACCCCAGAATCGCCGTGCGCAGGGGGCTCGACAAGCTCAGCCACCCGTCGATGGCAACTCCTCCCTGATCAGCACCACGCCCGCCTCCGCCAGCATCTCTCGCGAGAGGTCGTCGGGGTAGCCGTCGAGGTAGTGGATCTCGGTGACGCCGCAGTTGATCAAGATCTTGGCGCAGAGAACGCACGGATGCACGGTCGTGTAGAGCGTCGCGCCCTGGATGGCGACGCCGTGGAGAGCGGCCTGGATCACAGCGTTCTGCTCGGCGTGGATGGCCCGGCAGAGCTCGTGGCGCTCGCCCGACGGTACCCCAATCCGGTCGCGCAGACACCCCACGTCGAGGCAGTGGCCGATGCCTCGAGGGGCCCCGTTGTAGCCCGTGGTGAGGATGCGCTTGTCGCGCACGAGCACGGCCCCGACTTGCCGCCGCAAGCACGTCGAGCGCGTCGCCGACTGACGGGCGAGCTGCAGGAAGTACTCGTCCCAGCTCGGCCGCCGCCGCGCCGGGCTGGAGGACGCCGCTGGCTTCTCAGGCGACGCGCTCACAGGAACTCGTAGAGCGGGAAGCGGTCGAGCAGCTCGACCACCTCATGCCGAATCTCGGCCAACGCCGCGTCGTTGTCGCGCGCGGCGATGGCGCGCAGCACGAGTTCGCCGCTCTGGCGCATCTCTGTCTCCATGAAGCCTCTCGTGCTGACCGCCGGCGAGCCGACGCGCAGTCCGCTGGCCGCGTTGAACGACGCGTCCTCGAACGGCACGACGTTACGGTTGGCGGTGATGTTGACACGCTCGAGGAGATCCTGGCACTCCAGGCCGCTCAGGCCGGTGCTGCGCAGATCGACGAGGGCGAGATGCACGTCGGTGCCGCCCGAGACAAGCCGCAGTCCGCCCTCGGCCAGCGTCTCCGCCAGCACGGCGCAGTTCTTGACGATCTGCCGCTGCAGCTTGCGGAACGGGTCGCTCTGGGCAATGCGCAGGCAGACCGCCTTGGCGGCGATCACGTGCATGAGCGGCCCGCCCTGCATGCCTGGGAAGACGGCCCGATCGATCGCGTCGGCGTACTCCGCGCGACACATGATCATGCCCGCGCGCGGGCCCGTGAGCGTCTTGTGCGTCGTGCTCGTGACCACGTCGCAGTAGGGCACCGGGTTGGGGTGGACGCCGGCGGCGATGAGGCCGGCGATGTGGGCGATATCGGCGAGCAGCAGGGCGCCGCACTCGTCGGCGATCTCGCGAAACGCCGCGAAGTCGACGGTGCGCGGATACGAGCTGTAGCCGCAGATGATGAGCCTGGGGCGATGCTCGAGCGCGAGCTCCCGCACTTCGTCGAAGTCGACGAGCTCGGTGTCGGGGCGCACGTGGTACGCGACCAAGTTGTACGTGCGCCCCGAGTAGTTCATCGGCAGCCCGTGCGTGAGGTGCCCGCCGTGGGCGAGCTCCATGGCCATCATCGTGTCGCCCGGCTCGAGCAGCGCGAACAGCGCCGCGAGGTTCGCCGAGGAGCCCGAGTGGGGCTGCACGTTGGCGTGCTCGGCGCCGAAGACCTCCTTGCACCGCTTGATGGCGAGTAGCTCGACCTGATCGACCACGTCGCAGCCGCCGTAGAAGCGCGCGCCCGGCATCCCCTCGGCGTACTTGTTGGTGAGCACGGAGCCGGTGGCCTCGAGGACCGCTCGGCTGGCGAAGTTCTCGCTGGCGATGAGCTCGAGCGTCTCCTGCTCGCGGATCAGCTCGCTGCGCAGCAGCTCGTTGAGCTCGGGGTCGAGGTGGTAGAGCGGTTCTCGCCGCCATTCGCGACCGACGGGGCTCACTGGGGCTCCGCCTCATCGATAAGCGCCACACGGCGTGCGTGGCGGTTGCCCTCGAATGGCGTCTCCATCCAGACCTCCGTGATCGCCCACGCCTCGTCTTCGCTCAGCAGGCGACCCGCCAAGCAGAGCACGTTGGCGTCGTTGTGACGACGCGACATCTCGGCGAGGAAGGGCGTCAGGCAGAGGGCGGCGCGCACGGCGCGGTGCCGGTTGGCGGCCATGCACACGCCCAGCCCGCTGCCACAAACGAGCACCCCCCGAGCAGCGGCACCGGAGGCCACCATCTCGGCGACACGGTGGGCGAACGCCGGGTAATCGACCGACACCTCCGCGGAGTCGGTTCCGACATCGACGACATCGTGCCCCTGCGAGCGAAGCCGCAGCACTACCGCGTGCTTGAGGCGATAGCCGGCATGGTCGGCTCCGGCGACGATCTTCACGACAAGCTCCTTCCGGCTCGGCAGGCAAGCACAGCTCGTGGCGACTTGGCTCGACCTCGCGCGACCGGATGAACCGCCGGCGAGCGTCTCAAGCGTGCCGCTCTCGGCCGCTCATCCTATCAGCCCGGCAGGGCAAGCTCGCCTTCGAGCACGGGGGCGACGGGACCGCCGACGAGGACTTCGCTGATGGACGCTGGCGTGCCGAGGACGGCGACGGTGAGCACGCTCGGGCGACCCGCGTGGCGGCCCTGCAGCACGACGCGTTCCTCGCCGGGAGGGAGCAGGCCGACGCGGGCCATGTAAGCGGCCAAAGGACCGGCGGCGCTGCCGGTGGCCGGATCCTCGGGGATGCCCGCAAGCGGGAACAGCCCGCGAGCCTCCATCCACGGTTGGTCGACGCCGGTGAAGGCGCACGGGTAGACCTCGGCGTGATCGCGCTCGAAGTCCGACAGCAGACGAAGGTCGAGCGTCACCCTGGCGAGAGCGCGTCGCGAAATCAGCGGGATGATGGTGTAGCAGAGCCCGGTGTCCACCGGCACTGGGTCGAGATCGAAGTGAAGATCGTCGACAGCGAGCCCGAGCACCGCCGCCGCCGCGGCGCGCGGTGCCGGATCGTAGAAGACCGGCGCGCGTTGGCGAACAGTCGCCGCCACCGGCACCCCGTCCTCGACGCGCACCTCGACCACGGTGAGTCCAACACCGAGTTCCAGGACGACTCTCGTGAGCGGCTCGACCGCCTTCACAAGGCCGAGACGCACCAGCTCGCAGGCGGTACCGACGCTCGGGTGCCCGGCGAACGGCAGCTCGACCGTCGGCGTGAAGATGCGCACGCGAGCGTCCCCGCCCGCCAGTGGGGGCAGCACGAAGGTCGTCTCGGAGAGATTCATCTCCCGGGCGATGTCCTGCATCTGGGCGGAGCTCAGATCCTCGGCGGCGGGAAAGACGGCCAGCGGATTGCCCTCGAACGGACGCTCGCTGAACACGTCGACCTGGGTGAATCGCAACTTGCTCATGACCAGTGACGCTCCTCGACGAGGGAACCCAGCCGCGCGGCGACGCCGGCTTCGTCGACGCCGCCACGCCGAAGGATACGCCAGCCGCCGTCAAGAGCGAAGGAACTGAGGTCGAGGACCGTGGACGCAACGCCCGCCACCGGTCCGGCATCGAGCGCGAGGTCGCAGCTCGCCAAGAGGTCCGCATCGACCTCGTCAAGCGCCCGCGGCGGCGCCTGCCCGCTGGGGTTGGCACTCGATGCCAGGAGCGGGTAGGGCAGGTGCGCGAGCACCCGCGCCGCGCGCGGCCATTCCGGCACGCGGATGCCGAGCGTCGGTGTCGTTGCGCGAGCGGCGCCGGCCGCGGCCGCGTCGCCGCACGGCACTGCGCCCGGCGGCGGGAACTCCAGCTCCGCCGGGTAGGGAATCACCAAGGTGAACGGACCCGGCAGCAGGCGGCGCGCAGCGTCGCGGAGCCGGGCTTCGAGCGCCAGGGACGCCTCGAGCACGTCCAGGCTCGGGTAGATCACCTGGAACGGCTTGCCCGGCTCGCGGCCCTTCGCCGCGCTGAGCGCGGCATGCACCGCCGGCGTCAGCCGCCCGCCGAGCCCGTAGACCGTGTCGGTCGGGAAGCAAACGAGACGAGACGCGGCCAGCTCCGCCACCAGGCGCCGCGTCTCGTCGCCGTGCAACACCGCAAGGTCGACGCGGCGCGGCGGACTCACGGGGCCGCGCCACCGCCGGCGACGGGACGATCCGGCGTCACCAGCCGCACCGGGATGCCGCGCGCCGCCAGGTACTCCTTCGTCTCGGCGATCGTGTAGGTGCCGTAGTGGAAGATGCTCGCCGCCAGCACCGCGTCGGCCTCCCCGTCGATGAGTCCTTCGGCGAGGTGCTCCAGCGTCCCGACGCCGCCCGAGGCGATCACCGGTACGCCCACCGCCCGCGCCACGGCGCGGGTGAGCGGCAGATCGAAGCCGTCGAGCGTGCCGTCGCGATCCATGCTCGTGAGCATGAACTCGCCGGCACCCAGTTCCGCGGCCCGCACCGCCCACTCCACCGCGTCGATGCCGGTGGGCGTCCGCCCCCCGTGCACGAACACCTCCCAGCGCGGAGGACCCCCGCCCTCCCCGCTGCCCGGGAAACGCTTGGCGTCGATGGCGACCACGATGCACTGTGAGCCGAACCGCTCGGCGCAGCGTCGCACCAGCTCGGGAGACTCGACCGCCGCGGTGTTCATGGTGACCTTGTCGGCGCCGGCGGCGAGGATCATGCGCACGTCGTCTTCGCTCGCGAGCCCCCCGCCGATCGTGAACGGGATGAAGACCTGCTCGGCGCAGCGCGCGGCGAGATCGGCGATGATGTCGCGACGCTCGTGGGAGGCGGTGATATCGAGGAAGACGAGCTCGTCGGCCCCCTCGACGTCGTAGCGCGCCGCGAGCTCCACGGGGTCGCCCGCGTCGCGGATGGCGACGAAGTTGACCCCTTTGACGACGCGACCGTCACGCACATCGAGACAGGGGATGACGCGTTTGCGATGCACGGCGTGCGCTCGCGCCGTCAGCCGGCGAACACGGCTTGGGCCGCGGGCAGCGTGAACGACTTGTCGTAGAGCGCCCGACCGACGATCACGCCGACCACGTTCGCCGCGTCGAGACGCTTCAAGCGCCGCAGGTCGTCCAGCAGGGCGATGCCTCCCGACAGGATGATCTCCAGCGGACACATCTCGGCGAGGTCGGCGAGACCAGGCAGGTTCGGGCCGCCGAGCATCCCGTCACGGGCCGTGTCGGTGTACACCACCCTCTGCACGCCGTGCTCGGCCAGCACCTTGACGAAGCGCACGGCGCTCATCTGCGAGCGCTCCTGCCAGCCGTGCGTGGCGACCATGCCGTCGGTGCAGTCGAGGCCGACGACGAGACGCTCGCCGAGCCAGCTCACGGCGTCATCGAGGAGGTCGAGGGCGGTGACGGCAGCCGTTCCCATGACCACCCAGTGGACGCCGATGCCGGCCATGAACGCGAGGCTCTTGTCGCTGCGCACGCCTCCCCCGTACTGCACGGGGATGTCGAGCGCCTTGACGATTCCTTCGACGATCTCGAAGTTGACGAGCTCGCCGGTGCGCGCGGCGTCGAGATCGACGACGTGCAACGCCTCGGCCCCCTCGGCCTGCCAGTAGCGCGCCAGATCCACGGGGTCGTCGCTGAACACGGTGACGTCGTCGAAGTCACCGCGCCGTAGGCGCACCGCCTTGCCGCCTTGGATATCGATGGCGGGGAATACGATCATGCGGAGCCTGCCTCCTCGTGGACGTTGGCGACGAACGTGGACAGCAGCGCCAGACCGACGCGCGAGCTCTTCTCGGGATGGAACTGTACCGCCCACACGTTATCGCGTGCCACCGCCGCAACGATGCGTCCACCGTACTCGGTCGTCGCGGCGACGACCGAGGGGTCGGCGGGGATGGCGGCGTAGGAGTGAACGAAGTACACGACCGGAGGGGCCGGCAGTCCGCGGGCCATGCCCGCGCCGGCCGGCCCCCACTCCAGATCGTTCCAGCCGATGTGCGGCACCTTAAGCGTCGTGTCGAGGCGCTCGACCGTGCCGCCGAGCACGCCGAGCCCTGGCCAGCGCCCCCCCTCTCCGCTGCTCTCGAACAGCAGTTGCAGCCCGAGGCAGACGCCGAGGAAGGGCACACCGGCAGCGATCTGACTGAGGACCGCCGCACCCAGGCCGCTGGTCTCGAGCTTGGCGGCGGCGGCGCGGAACGCGCCGACGCCGGGAAGGACGACAGCGTCGGCGTCGCGCACCGCCGCCGTACTTTCGGTTAGCCGGACATCGGCGCCGGTGCGCTCCAGCGCTTTGGCGACGCTGGCCAGGTTGCCCATCCCGTAGTCGACCACCGCGATGCGCGGCGGCACCTGTGGCCGAACGCTCAGAGCACGCCCTTCGTCGACGGGATCTCGTCCTCGGCCCCCGAGCGTTCGCACGCCTGGGCGAGGGCCCTGGCGAAACCCTTGAAGACGGCTTCGACGATGTGGTGCGCGTCGCTGCCGGCGAGCAGGCGAACGTGTAGCGTCATGCCGCACTGCGTCGAAACGGAGCGCAGGAAGTGCGCCGTGAGGTCGGCGTCGAACTCGCCGACACGCACGCCGGCGAGCCGCAGGTCGTGGACGAAGTAGGGCCGCCCGGAGAGGTCGAGGGAGATCATCGCCAGCGCCTCGTCCATCGGCAGCAGGAAGGAGCCGTAGCGCCGAATGCCGCCTTTGTCGCCGAGCGCGCCCTTGAGCGCCTCGCCAAGGGCGAGACCGATGTCTTCGACCGTGTGGTGGCCGTCGACGTCGAGGTCGCCCGTAGCGGCGACCGTGAGATCGAACCGGCCATGGTAGGCGAACAGCTCGAGCATGTGGTCGAGGAAGCCGATCCCGGTGCTTACGTCGGCCGTGCCGGACCCGTCAAGGGCAAGCGACACCGCCACATCGGTCTCCTTGGTGGTGCGCCGGACCTCCGCGCTGCGCTGCGTCATGGCGATCTCCTCACCGGCCGCGAAGACGGGCCGAGCGCGCGTGGGCGCGGAGGCCCTCCTCGTCAGCGATTGTGGCCACCGCCGGCGCCAGCCCGGCGGCGGCGATGGCGTCGAGTTCTACCACAGCCACGCGCTTACGGAAAGCATCCACGGAGAGGCCCTGACCGAAGCGCGCCGAGCCGCCGGTGGGCAGCACGTGGTTGGTGCCGGCAGCGTAGTCGGCAAACGCCGTCGCCGCGTACGGACCGACGAACACGGCGCCCGCGTTGCGCACCTGCGGCACGAGCGCCGCGGCGTCGCTGCAGTGCAGCTCGAGGTGCTCGGGGGCGAAAGCGTTGCTGAGCGCCAAGGCGGCCGCGCGGTCGGGGCACGCGACGATGACGATGCTGTCCGTGGCGATGCCGAGCTCCTCCCCCAGGCGGGCGCACTCGTCGGCGACGCGGTCGGCGAGCGCGCCACCAATGTCAGCCAAGCATGCCATGGCGCCGGAGCCGTGCTCCGCCTGCGCCAGAAGGTCGGCGGCGAGCCACGACGGCTCGCCGCCGCTATCGGCGAGAATCAGCACCTCGCTGGGCCCGGCTAGACTGTCGATGCTCACTTCGCCCACAAGCTGGCGCTTCGCCTCGGTGACGTAGGCGTTCCCGGGGCCGACGATGACGTCGCAGCGCGGCACGACACCGGTGCCGAGGGCCATGGCCGCGACCGCCTGGGCGCCGCCGATCGGCTGCAAGTGGGTGATGCCGAGCAGCGCGCAGGCGGCGGCGACACCGGTCGCCGCGCCGCCGCCGGGTCGCGGCGGCGAGCACACGACGATGCGCTCGACGCCGGCCACCTGGGCCGGGATCGCCGTCATCAGCACGGAGGACGGGTAGTCGGCGAGGCCGCCGGGCACGTAGAGGCCGGCGGCCGCCAGCGGCACGATCTCCTGCCCCACGACCTGACCTTGCGTTAGCGTCGCGCGCCAAGGCCGGCTCGCCTCGTGCTCGTGATAGGCGCGGATGTTGGCGGCGGCGAGCTCTAGCGCCGCACGCAGCTCCGGCGCCAGCGCCGCCAAGCACCGGTCCATCTCCTCCGGCGCGACGCTGTACGCCTCCGGCAGCTCCACGCGATCGAGACGCGCGGTCTGCTCGCGCACGGCCGCGTCGCCACGAGCGCGCACGTCGGCGACGATCGCGCAGACGGCCGCCTGCACTTCGCCAGGCGGCGGCGCCAAGCTCCGCAGGGCGGCCACGGTCGCGGTGACGTCTTCGTTCCAGGCCAGCTTTCTCATGCATCCTCCACCAGGGTGCGCAAGGGTTCGACAAGAGCTCCGAGGCGCGCGCCCAGCAATGCGCGCGACGCGCGCCCGGCGACCAAGCGAGCGCTGCAGGCGGCGATCTCCTCGCGGATCACGAGCGGCTCTGCGCCGACAGCGGACGTCGGGACGATCCGGCTCGCCAGGTCCACGACACCGTCGACCAACCCGAGCGCCGCCGCCAGCGATGGGGACCGCATCGTCAGGAGGTCGACCTGACGTCCGTCGGCGTCGAAGTGGCGCGCCGCCACGCGGGGATAGCGCGTCGCGACCCGCAGACGGGCCCGCGCGACCGACGCCTCCGCGGGGGCGGCGTAGACCAGCACGTCGCGACAGACGCCGAGGTCCAGCAGCTCGCTCACCTCGTAGTGTCCTTCGAGCAGCGGCGCCTTGCCGACCACCGCCGCGTCAAGCGCGGCGGCGGCGCAGAGGCGGAGCACGTCGGCGTCGCCGGCCAGCAACCACTCGGTCTCCCCGACGACGAGAACGGCCGGCGGGGCCGCCGCGCGCAGCGCCGCGGCCGGCAGGCCGGCCGCGGCAAGAAGGTCGACCACCTCTTGCGGCGGCGACGGCCCGTCACAGGCCAGGCCGATCCTCATCCGATCTCCAGAGCGCGCAGCACGTCGCGCCAACCGCCGGCCACCGAGCGACCGTCGGCGAGCTCGAGCCGGAACGAGCTACCGTGCCGCCTGAGCAACGGGCGCCCCGTCCCCTCCGCGCCCTCCGGCAGCGCAAAGACGGCCAGGCCGGCGCGGCGGAGCTCCGCCGCCCGCGCCGGTTCCTCGAGGCCGCCGACGAACTCGAGCACGGTCGCGGCGGCGGGCGGCGCCGCGCCCGCCTCCTCCAGCGCCTCGAGGAGACGCTCGAACGCTAGGGCAAAGCCCACCGCCGGCACGTCCCAGTCGAAGCGCCGCAACAGGCGGTCGTACCGCCCGCCGGTGGCGAGCGGCAGCCCCACGCCCGGCGCGTACGCCTCAAACACCAGGCCGGTGTAGTAGGTGAGATCGTGCATCAGTCCGAAATCGAACGCCAGCGCACCGCCGTAGCCCGCCTCGTTGACGAAGTCGCGGACAGCGACGAGGCGGGCGATAGCGTCCTCCATGGCATCGTTGCGCGCCAGCTTGCGAGCCTGGCCGAGTACGTCGTCGGAGCCGCTCAACTCAAGCGTGCGCCACAGAGCCCGCAGCGCCCCGCCGTCGAGCTCGGCGTTGCTGGCAATGCTCTCGACCAGCGGGTAGTCGCGCTCGGCGACCGCGTGCAGCAGCGTGCGGCGATCCGCCTTGTTCAGCCCGAGCGAGTCAACCAGCGCACGCTGAAAGGTGACCGCGCCGAGCGTCACCGTGAACGTCGTCAATCCCAGCGACGACAAGGCGTCGCAGAGCAGAATCACACACTCGGCGTCAGCCGCAACGGAACTGAGCCCGATCAGCTCGACGCCCGCCTGGACGAACTCACCGTCCTGGCTACGCTGCGGCGCCCACGGCCGAATGCTGGGCGCCACGTAGTAGAAGCGCAGCGGGAGCGGCGCGTCGTCGTAGCGATAGGCGGCGACGCGCGCCACGGGAACGGTCATGTCGGTGCGCACCATGACCTCGCGGCCCTGCTGGTCGTGAAGGCGATAGCCCGCCTCGAGGGTATCGTCGCCGGCGATCTCCAGCGTCTCGGCGTACTCCAGCCACGGGGTGCGCAGCTCCCCGTAGCCGTACGCCTCGAAACGCCGGCAGATCGCCGCCTCGACGGCACGCCGCTGGCGTGCCTCGGCCGGCAGCACGTCGCGCATACCTTCCGGGATCATGGCTCCTCTCCCCCCATAGCGAGCGGTCGGCCTCAGCCGACCCCGATGCAGCTCTCGCCGAGTAGCGCTTTGAGCTCGGCGTACAACCCGGCGACAGGATCGACACGCAGACCGTCGCCGACGCGCAGCCGGGCGCGCCGGTCGCCGCGTACCATCTGCAGCACCACCGGCACGCGACCGGGGAAGTCGGCGAGCACGCGGCGGAGCTCGTCGAGCGCCTGCGGCGGCACGCAGCCAGCGTCGATCACGACCGTCAGCGGGTGATACTCACTCACGCCCTGGAACGGCACGACCTCGATCACCCCCAGCATGCTGTCGCCCTCGACGCGTCGCTCGACGCGCCCTTTGATCTTGACGATGGCGTCTTCCACCAGCAGGTCGCGGTACTGCTCGTAGACCTTCGGCCAGGCACGGCATTCGATGCTGCCGTCGACGTCCTCGAGACGGAAGGCAAGCCACACGCCGCCGTTCTTGCTGACCTTCTTCTGCGCGTTGGCGACGATCCCCCCCGTCCAGGTGACGGCACCGTCGCCGACGTCGTCGAGCGTCCCGACGGGCACCTCGATCTCGTCGCGGAGCTGCTCGCGCAGCCCCTGGAGCGGGTGGGCCGAGACGTACAGGCCAAGGGCCTCCTTCTCGGCCTTGAGGCGGGTGGTTTGATCGTACTCGGTCCGCGGCACGGTCGGCTGCGGATGGCCGCTGTCCTCGGGGGCGACGAAGTCGAAGAGGCCGCCCTGACCGTGGGCCGCGTCCTTGCGCTGGCGCTCTCCGCCGGCCATGGCCAGCGGCAGCGCCTCGATCATGCCGCGGCGGGGATCGCCCGTGCTGTCGAAGGCGCCGCTCTTGATCAGCGCCTCGAGCGTGCGCTTGTTGGCCTGCTGGGAGTCCACCCGCGCACAGAAGTCGTAGATGGAGGTGAAGGGCCCGCCAGCCCTGGCGGCGATGATCGCCTCGATCGCGCTCACGCCCACCCCCTTCACGGCGTTGAGTCCAAAGCGGATCTTGCCGCCGACCACGGTGAAGCCCACGTCGCTCTCGTTGACGTCCGGAGGCAGGATCTCGATACCCATCTCGTGGCACTGGTTGACGTAGAACGGCACCTTGTCCTTGGTGTTCATCACACTCGAGACCAGCGCCGCCATGTACTCGACGGGGTAGTTGGCCTTCAGCCACGCGGTGCGGTAGCTGATCATCGCGTAGCAGGCCGCGTGGCTCTTGTTGAACGAGTAGTCGCCCGTGGCCTCGAAGTTCGCCCAGAGCCGGTCGGCGACCGCCGGCGGCACGCCACTACGCCCGAGGCCCTCCATCAGCGGCTCCTTGAGGGTGGCCATCAGTTGCTTGTTCTTCTTGCTGATGGCCTTGCGCAGGTCGTCGGCCTGCGCCGGAGTGAACCCGCCGACCCGGCGGGCGATGGCCATGTACTGCTCCTGGTAGATGGTCACGCCATGGGTCGGCTCCAGGATGGGGCGCAGGGCCTCGTGGTCGTACACGACCGAGGCCGGATCCTTCTTGTTGCGCGCATACGCAGGGATGTACTGCATCGGCCCCGGCCGGTAGAGGGCGACGATGGCGATGAGGTCCTCGAACTGCGTCGGGCCCACGTCGCGCAGCGCCTCCTTCATCCCCGCGCTCTCGAACTGGAACACGCCGGTCGAGTCGCCGCGGGCGAGCATCTTGTACGTCTTCTCGTCGTCCAACGGAAGCTGATCGATCTCGATGCAGACGCCGCGCGTCTTGGCGATGATCTCGAGCGCCGCCTCGATCACGTCCAGGTTGCGCAGCCCGAGGAAGTCCATCTTGAGCAGGCCGAGCATGGCCACATCGTTCATGTCGAACTGCGTGACGAGCTCCGCCTCGCCCTTCTGCTGCAGCGGCAGGTACTCGGTCAACGGCTTGTCGCTGATGACGACCGCGGCGGCATGAATGGAATCGTTGCGGATGAGGCCTTCGAGGCTCTGGGCGAGGTCGACGACCTCCCTGACCTGTTCGTCGGCGTCGTATGCCTGCCTCAGCTCGCCGCCCGGATGCAGCGCCTGGGCGAAGGTCGCCGGCGGCGCCTGCTCGGGGATCATCTTGGCGATCTTGTCGCCCACCGCGTAGGGCAGGCCCATGACCCGCGCCGCATCGCGCACCGCCGCCCGCGCCGCCATCGTGCCGAAGGTGATGATCTGCGCCACGCGGTCGCGTCCGTACTTGTCGGCGACGTATTCGATGACTCTCTCGCGGTGGGCCACGCTGAAGTCCATGTCGATGTCGGGCATGCTCTTGCGCCCCGGATTGAGGAAGCGCTCGAACAGGAGGTCGTACTTCAGCGGATCGATGTCGGTGATGCCCAGGACGTAGCTGACGATCGAGCCGGCGGCCGAACCGCGTCCCGGGCCGACGGCGATGTTGTGGTCCTTGGCGAACTTGACGTAGTCCCAGACGATCAGGAAGTAGGCGTCGAAGCCCATCTCGCCGATCACGCCGAGCTCGAATTCGAGACGCTCGCGCACCTCGGGCGACGGCTCGGCGCCGTACCTGCGGACGATACCGCGCTCGCAGAGCTCGCGCAGGTAGCCCGCCTCGGTAAGGCCCTCGGGAACCGGGTACGTCGGCAGCTTGTAGTCGCCGAAGTCGAGGTGCACGTCGCAGCGCGTGGCGATCTCGACGGTGCTCGCGCAGGCGCCGGGATAGTCCTGGAAGCGCTGCTCCATCTCCTCGGCCGACTTGAGGTAGAACTCGTCGCTGCCGTAGCGCATGCGGTTCTCGTCGGCCAGGTTGCTCTGCGTCTGGATGCAGAGCAGCGCGTCGTGCGCGTGCGCGTCCTCGTGACGCAGGTAGTGGACGTCGTTGGTGGCCACCGTCCTGAGGCCGGCCCTGGCGGCGAGCTGCGCGAGCTTCGGCAGCAGCTCGCGCTGCTCGGGAAGGCCGGCGTCCTGGAGCTCCACGTAGACGTTGTCGGGGCCGAGCAGCTCCGCCAGCCGGCGCACCTCCGCCAGCGCGGCAGCTTCGTCGCCGTCACGCAGCAGCATCGCCGCCTTGCCGCTCATGCACCCGGTGAGCGCGATGAGCCCCTCGTGGTGCTGGCTGAGCAGCTCCCAGTCAGCTCGGGGCTTATAGTAGTAGCCCTCGAGGTAGGCGTGCGTCGACAGCTTGACGAGGTTCTTGTAGCCCGTCTCGTCGCGCGCCAGCAGCGTCAAGTGGGCGTTGCGCTCCTTGACGCCGGCGCGGCTGCGCCGGTCGCTGGCCACGTAGAGCTCGAGGCCGATGATCGGCCTGATGCCCGCGTCGAGGGCGGCGCGATAGAACTTGACGACGCCGCCCAGCGTGCCGTGGTCGGTGAGCGCCACCGCCGGCATCCCCAGCTCCTTCGCCCGCTCCACGAGCTCCTTCACACGGCAGGCGCCGTCGAGCAACGAGTACTCGCTGTGGACGTGGAGATGGACGAAATCGGCGGTCATGGATGCCTCGGATTCTAGCATCCGGGGGACGCGGCGCGGGCGTGCCCTACTCTGCGTCTGGCCCCAGCACCTCAATGACCTCCGCGATCACCCGGATATCCGCCTCGTCGTCCACGGCGACGACGATGGGCTCGTAGTCGGGGTTCAGGGGGCTGAGGATGACGCTGACATGTCGCCAGCGGCCGTCCGCCTCGCCGGCTTTCTCGCTCTCGTAGCGCTTAACCGTGTATCGCTGTGCTGTCTCGGGGTCGACGGCATCGCTCAACTCAACCAACACGATCTTGCCCTGCCGGGATCCAGCGACCGGCGCCGCGAAGAGGCAGAATGAACCGTCGGTGATCTTGGGCTCCATCGAGTGCCCCACGACCTTGGCGACGAACATCCCGGCGCGTAGCGAGCGGCCAACATCCGGCTCGACCCACTCCCACTCGTCATCGTTGACGTACTGCGGATCGCCGAACGCACCGGCTGCGGCCTCCAGCGGGACGAACGGGTCACACGTGCGATAGCGGTCCTCGGGCAAAGGCGTGACGACACGAAGCACACCCGCTGTGGCGGCGCGCACGGCGCCGGCAGCGCGCTCGTACCAACCAGGATCGTCCCGTACGGCCTGGCGGAGCGCCGTCCGGCCGGAGGTAGCCGCCAGGCGCCGGAACTGCCTCGTCATGGCGCCCATGTCGTCGAGATCGCTTGCTGCGATCTCGAGCACCTCGTAACCGTGGCCGCGTAGCCAGTCGCGGATGCGGTGGTCCTTCTCGGCAGTCGCCGGGTTGCCGTGCAGGTGGCCACTGAGCCCGTCGAGGTAGATGCAGACGCCCTCGTCAGCATCATGAAGCGGCGCGCGGTAGATGACGTCCGGTGTGGTGGGCCGATCGCCGGGTCCAGCCTGATCTGCTCGCCGCGCACGCCCTCCTCGAAACCCGCCGCCAGCAGCAGCTGGCGCAGGTGCTGCTCGGCCGCATTCACGGGCTGGGAGCCGTCGCCGGGCTCTTTCGACGGCTGCCGGGCGGGGATGTCGTGGCCGGCGTCGAGGTGGTCACCCCACGCGTTGAAGCGCTCCGCGCCTCAGTGCGGCGCAGGTACTTGTGGCAGAAGCCGTTGCGGAACGTCTGCAACTAGTCGATGCAGGCCGCGGCGCATGCCGCGGGGCAGTTCTCCACGACTGCACGCGCTGCCGTCATGACCTCAGCGAACCGATCGAGCATCTGGTCGAGCAGCCCGGAACCGCCCGGCATGGGGTCCCACAGCAGCCCGTCCACCTCATCGCGGTCGACATGCCCGATCACCAGTATCTGGAGGTCGTCGAGGTGCATGTTGAGCACCTGGACAGCGCCCATGCGCAGCTCCTCGACCACGTTGTAGGCGGTCGTGTGGTCCGCGCAAGCTCGCAGCACCAGCGCGTCGGCGACCACGTCGGCGTAGAAGCCGACCGGCGTGACCGCCTGCCCGCAGCGGTCGCTATGCGACTCCGCGAACTGCATCAGCTGCGCCTGGGACGACAGTGGCGAGACGCTCTGGCCGCACACCGTACACACCGGGTAGCCCAGCATCGGCTGCTGCCGGGTGAGTGCCGACGAAGCGCCCACGTTCACCAGACGAAGATGCTCGCCGCGAAGGTGGTGGATGGCCTGCTCGCCCCAGCGGTATGCACGACCGCCACTGTGCTGGTCGCGCTCGAGCCCGTGCACGGCCACGCCGAGCTGGAAGCGCAGCACTTCATCATCGGAGATGTGCGACGTGTGCATGAGATCGACATCGCATACGGCAATCGCTTGCACCGCCGTAGCACCGAGCGCAGAGCTGACGGCCAGCGGATTCGCTTCCTTGACCGCCTGCCGCTCGATGGAGACCTCGAAGGTCGGCATCTCGGCGCGCCGCTCGTCGACGTCGCGATGAAAGCGGCGCGCGACGAAGCGATTGCCGTTGGCGTAGATGAGGTTGCCCGGCACGTACTCGCGCAGCGCCACGCTGGGCGGGCGCGGAAGCACGAAGTCCATCGCGCCCGCCTGCCAGAAGGGGATCTCGGCACGGCCGAGGATCGAACCGACCTCGAGCTCGTAGCCGGGCAGGAAGCCCTCGGCCGCGAGCACGCCGAACGTGTTGACGTCATCGTAGCCTTCGGCCTCTCGCCGCGTGCGGCGGTCCGTCCCCTTGAGCCGCCCGACCAGCCGGTCGCAGCGGCGGAACAGCATGTCGTCCTCGCGGTCGAGGACGCCCTGCTCTTCGCGCAGGGCGTTGAGCCGTTTGATCTGGTCCATCGCCCAAGTCAAGCGGCGACGCAGACGGGCGACGACGGCGTCGAGATCGTCGCCCATTCCGTTCACGTGCGCTCGCAGCGCATCGCTCGAGACCACCGCCGCGTCACTGTCGGGCCACCCCTGACCGATGGCACAGGCGTGGTTGGGGTGGTCAACTTTTCGGCTATCGAAGCACCCTCAGGTGGTCAACATTTAGGGTATCGAACACACCCTCGTACAACTGCTCACCCGACAGCACGCCGGCGATCTAGGGGCGCCTGGTCGACACGCAAGTGCCCTCGTACAACTGCTCACCCGACAGCACGCCGGCGATCTCCGGCATGACGCGAAGCAGTCGCATGAGTCGGTCGGCGGTGGCGCTCTGGAACACGGTTCCCTTTTCCCACCTCACGACCGTCTTCGCGCCGACTCCCAGCAGGCCCTCCAGGCCTGTCTGCGAGAGACCCAGCGACGCTCGCAGGGACCGAATCTCATCGGGCTGCAGCAGTCCCTGGGACTCGCGCACCTGACTCGCGGCGGCCTGCTGAAGCTGCTCCATCTCGTCGATGCCCAGATACGCTTCGCCGCAGCCGGCGCACTCGCCGTGCATGACATCGGGCACCTCGACGGCATGGCCCCTGAACGGGACCTGAAGCGCCCGGCGCGACGACTCAACGGCGCCACCACACTCAGGGCACGTCTTCGGATACATGACCTACTCCCGCATTCGCATCGCTAGTGGACACATCCGTCCCACCAGCAAGACAACAGCACAACGACCTGCTCACCGCTCACGTAGAACTTCACGTACCACTCGTTCTGATCAGATTCGCAGTAGACACGGTACTCGTCGGCAAGGTCTCCGTCTCTCAGCCGAACCGTTCCGATGAAGTAGCCGTTCGCCTCGAGGGAGGTCAGTAGCTCAGTGGTCGTGTCGCGCACGTCGTAGTTGTGATTGATCAGAAACCTCGTAACGGTCATCGGGGCCGACATGCTTCCTTGGAGAATCAACCTGGCGACTTCCTCGGGCCGATACTTCGGACTTCCCGCCATCAAGAGCCTTCCCGCTTGAAGAACGGTAGCATAATGCTACCACTAATGCAAGATTGGCAATCATCCTTCCCGGACTGACGGTCGTGAGCCTAGCGTCGCGCCCAAGAGACTCCAAGCGTCTGGCGACCGCTGGCGGCATACGTTCGGGAACGAGGAACTGCGCAGAACTGGCGCTGATGAGGTTCACGGAGCCTCACCACAGAGGCTGCTGAGTCCCTCCGCCGAGCAGCGGTATCGCCGGCCGCTCCGCGGGCGGCAGTAGCTCGAGCGCTCGTGCGGGCGTGAGCTCCTCCACACCCCGCGCCTTCGGGGCCGCCTGATAGGCGGCCGTCGGTTCGTAGACCACGACCCGGACCCCGCGGACATTGTGGAACGCCGTCTCGATCTCGCGGCGAACGTCATCCCACCTGAGATCGCCGTTGCCACAGCCCAAAGGCGGCAGCGCGATCGACTCGATGTGGTTCTCGCGCACGACGCGCACGAGGTCGCGCAAACCGTCGCGCACGCAGACAAGCTGCGACGGTTGACGCCAATTGCGCTTGGTCGGGAGTCCTCGCCTTCGGCGACTACTACCGCAGCGGCCTGCCGGTGCAGGTGCTGCTGGCCGGCTTCGTCCTGCTCTGGCTGCCGTTCCTGTGGTGGCTGGACCGCCGCCTCGCCTGGCACGCGGTGCCGCGCTACCTCACCTCGCTGAGCCGCAACATCACCGCCGTCTACCTGATCCAGTGGGTGCTGATCGGCTGGCTGGCCATCGGCCTCGGCGCGTTCGATCAGCCGTCGTGGCTGGCGGCGCTGCTCGGCGTGCCGATCCTGGTCGTGAGCCATCTCCTCGCGCTCGGCGTCGGGCACCTGCGGACACGCCGCCCGAAGGCCCGATCACTTCACCGTGAGCGTCTTCTGGCCGACCCTGCTCTGCCGGTTGTTGGCCATGTCGGCGGCGTACACCTTCCAGATGTAGGTGCCGCGGGCGAGCGTGCAGGTGAAGGGGTAGCGGATCTCGGTATTGGTCGGGCGCAGGGGGAACATGAGCGTCTGCCTGACCGTCGTCCCTTTGAAGACCTTCACCGTCCCCCACGCCTTGGGGGAGATCGCGTCGTTGACGCGGAAGCGCAGCGTCCCCCGCCGGCCACTCACCGCAGTCGCGTCGGCGATCGCCACGGTCACCGGCCGTGTCGTGTCGATGCGGATCGTGAGACGCCGCGTCGCCTCCACGTTGCCAAGCGTGTCGGTGGAACGATACTCGTAGGTCGTGTCGCCGGGGGCGTTCACGGGGAAAGGCGCCGCGTACGGGGCCCAGTCGGCGGCGCCGGCGAGGCGGTACTCGGTCGCGGCCACGCCGGAGAACACGTCGTGCGCGCTCAGCGTCAGCGTGACCGCCGTCTTGTTCCAGCCGTAAACGTTGGCGGCTGGGCTCAGGCGAGCGCTGGTCTCCGGCGCGTTGCCGACAAAGACGTAGGCGGAGCCTTGGTCGATGCGCGCGCCGACGTCGGCGTCAACGGCGCCAATCAAGGCCACGTCGCCGTCGAGGGCGACCGACGAGCCGAAGCGATCCTGGGTGGCACCGTCCGACGCGGTCAGCCGCGCCTGCCGACTCCAACTGCCACGGGAGCGCACGAAGACGGACGCCGAACCCTGCGCCCAGTGGCTGCTGCCCCCTTCGAGGTCGACTTCGTCCTCCTCCACCCCGATCACCGCGGTATCGCCGACAAGGGCGAGGGCGCCGCCGAAGTGGTCGTCGGCTGGGGCGCGGTCGGAGGCGGTGAGTGTCTGCTGCAGCGTCCAGCTCGCACCGGAGCGCACGAAGACAGAGGCCGACCCCTGATCCTGGTTGGCGCCGATGTGGTCGAAGGGCGACCCCACGAGGGCGCTGTCGCCGGCGATCGCGACGGCATCGCCGAACCGCTCCTCGGCGGCGCCGCCGGCCCCCGTGACCCGCGCCTGCTGGCTCCAGCTCGTGCCGGAGCGCACGAACGCGTAGGCGGCGCCGTGATTGGCGCTCGTGCCCGCGTTCTGCCCCGGCGCTCCAATGAGGGCGGTGTCGCCGTCGAGGGCCACCGCGTCGCCAAACCAGTCGCTCTCGGCGGCGGCGTCGGCCGCCAGTTGTTGCTGCAAGCTCCAGAGCGCGCCCGCGCGGACGAACACGAACGCCGCGCCCGTTCGTATGTAGTCGACGCCGGAGTAGTAGGGGTCCCCGACGATGGCGGTGTCGCCGTCGAGAGCGACCGACCAGCCGAAGCCGCGCCAGGCGCCGCCGCCGGGCGCGGCGAGACGCGCCTGCTGCGTCCATATGTCGCCGGAACGGACGAAGACGTAGACCGAGCCCTGATTGACGTCGCTGCCCGCGTCGTCGCTCGGCGCCCCGACCAGGGCGGCGTCGCCGGAGAGGGCAACCGAACTGCCGAAGAGATCCTCGCCGGCTCCGTCGGCCGCGGTCAGCCGCGCCTGCTGCGTCCACCCGCCGGCGGAGCGCACGAAGACGTAGACCGAGCCCTGGTCGTCGTTGGCGCCGGCATCGTCGCAGGGCGCGCCGACCAGGGCCGTATCGCCGTAGAGAGCGACCGACCAGCCGAGCTGGTCGGAGGCGGCACCGTCCGACGCGGACAGCCGCGCCTGCTCGATGGCGAGCGCGGTTAGGATCGGGGCGGGCGCGCCGGGCAGCCTGACGCCCGCCGGCGCGGTTGCGAGAGGCGCCGCGCCGGCGCCGGCCAGTCCCGACGGCGAAAGTAGCAGCGCGAAGATGAAGAGCAGGGCGACAGCGAAACCCCGGTGATGACGCGATTCCTTGCGGCAGTCCATCAGTCGCCTTTCCCAAGGAGCCTTGCG
>Ga0315295_10001442_pt1 | contig 20441 bp, 13 predicted proteins | sample YL17G14_0_MG_FD_204453 | JGI IMG/M metagenome (GOLD analysis project Ga0315295, IMG submission 204453) | Sediment microbial communities from Yellowstone Lake, YNP, Wyoming, USA - YL17G14_0 | ecosystem: Environmental > Aquatic > Freshwater > Lake > Sediment | place: USA: Wyoming | collected...
TTTAAAAGTGTGCCGATCCGGCTGGGAATGGAACGGGTAAACCAGATATGCGCCACCGGGGCCGCCAGCTCGATATGCCCCAGGCGTTCGCGGCGGACCTCTGATTTGATCACTTCCACCCCGCATTTCTCACAGACAATCCCGCGGTGTTTCATTCTTTTATATTTGCCGCAAAGACATTCGTAATCCTTCACCGGCCCAAAAATCTTGGCGCAGAACAAACCATCCCGCTCGGGTTTGAAGGTCCGATAGTTGATGGTCTCCGGACGTTTCACTTCTCCGAAAGACCAGCTCCGGATCATCTCAGGAGAGGCCAGGCTGATCCGGACTCCAGAAAAATCCACCGGATCCCTTGGCTTTTCAAAGAAATTAAACATATTCTTCATCCTGATTCTCCTTCGCTCCTAAAAGTTCCATGTTCATCCCCAAACTCTGGAGCTCTTTCACCAAAACTTTAAAGGACTCCGGAACCCCCGGTTCCAGGCTGGGTTCTCCCTTGACAATGGATTCATACATCCGCGTCCGGCCGGAGACATCGTCCGACTTAACCGTGAGAAACTCCTGGAGGGTATAAGCCGCGCCGTAGGCTTCCATGGCCCAGACTTCCATTTCCCCCAGACGCTGACCCCCGAAATGAGCCTTTCCACCCAGGGGTTGCTGGGTTACCAGGGAATACGGCCCGATAGAACGGGCGTGGATTTTCTCATCCACCAGATGGTGCAATTTCATCATGTACATATGGCCGATCGTAACCGGAAAATCGAAAAGCTGCCCGTTCCGTCCATCGCGAAGAGCCATTTTCCCGGATTCGGGCAGGTTCTCCTGCTTGAGCAGGGATTTGATCTCCATTTCACTGGCCCCATCGAAAACCGGGGAAGAAACCGCCACGCCTTTGCGCAGGCGACGGCCCAGCTGGATAATCTCCTCCGCTCCGGATTTATCCAGGAGGGAATCCAGGTGAGGCGACTTGTAAAGCTTTTTCAACCAGCCCCGCACGGTTTCGGCCGGCACCTTGGAATCGATGAGCTGGCCGATTTTCTGGCCCATTTCCTTGCAGGTCCAGCCCAGGTGGGTCTCAAGAATCTGCCCGACATTCATCCGGGAAGGAACCCCCAAGGGATTAAGCACCATGTCCACCGGGGTTCCATCCTGCATGTAAGGCATGTCTTCTTCCGGGAGAATCCGAGAAAGGACCCCCTTGTTCCCGTGTCTTCCCGCCATCTTATCTCCCACCGACAATTTGCGCTTGATCGCGAGATAAACCTTGACCATGGCGATCACCCCGGGCGGAAGCTCATCACCCCGCTTTAACCTGCGCACCTTCTCTTCGAAAACCATCCGGACAAAATCGATCTGTTCCTCGAGATTATCCAGTTCGGTCTTGATCCGCTCCCGCTCTTCCTCCCCCCCTTCAAATTCCAGGTCGTTCCACTTTTTCCAGGGAATCCGGTCGAGTTTCTCGGCCGTGATTGTTTCCCCCTTCTTGATCATCACGGATTTTCCGCGCGGGGAGGTGAACTGTTTCCGGCAGGTTCTCCCCACCAGGATTTCCCGGACCCGGTCTAAAAAATCGGCTTCGATGATCCGGATCTTGTCGTCCCGATCCCGCAAGAGCCGGGCAATCTCCTGGTTTTCCAGATCCTGGGCCCGGAGATCCTTCTCCATCCCTTTGCGGGAGAAGATTCTCACCCCGATCACCGTCCCGGTGACTCCCGGAGGAACCCGGAGGGAAGTATCCCGGACGTCGGCGGCCTTTTCCCCGAAAATTGCGCGCAGTAGTTTCTCTTCCGGAGAAAGCTGGGTTTCGCCCTTGGGGGTGATCTTTCCAATCAGAATCTCGCCGGGACCCACTTCCGTCCCGATCCGGATTACCCCCGCTTCATCCAGGTTTTTCAGGCTTTCCTCCCCCACGTTCGGGATATCCCGGGTAAACTCCTCCGGCCCCAGCTTCGTATCCCGGGACATTACCTCAAACTCCTCAATATGAATTGAGGTAAAGGTATCCTCCTTCAGCAATTTTTCGCTGATCAGGATGGAATCCTCAAAGTTGTATCCGCCCCAGGGCATGAAAGCTACCAGGGCGTTCTTCCCGAGGGCCAGCTCCCCGTGGGAAATGGCGGGACCGTCGGCAATGATGTCGCCCTTCCGGACCTTTTGCAGAGGCCGGACAATCGGCTTCTGGTTTATGCAGGTGTTCTGGTTCGAACGCCAGTATTTCAACAAAGGATAGATTTCCACCCCGGCCCCGCCGCCCCCGTGTTCAGGGGAGCGGATGACAATCCGGGAAGCATCTACGCTTTCCACCACCCCTTCCTGCTGGGCAATCATGGCGAACCCCGAATCCCGGGCCACTGAACTTTCCATCCCGGTTCCGACCAGGGGGGGTTCACACACCATCAGGGGGACGGCCTGCCGCTGCATATTCGATCCCATTAGGGCCCGGTTGGCGTCATCGTGCTCGAGGAAAGGAATCAAGGAAGCCGCCACGCTTACCAGCTGGCTGGGAGAAACATCCATCAGGTCCACCCGATCCCGGGGGATCAGGGCAAATTCCCCCCGGTGCCGGGCCGAAACAAAATCGTTGAAAAAGCGGCCCTGGGAATCCAGGGGGGCATTGGCCTGGGCGATCCGGTGTTCTTCCTCTTCCATCGCGGTGAGAAAAACCGTGCGGTCCGTCACCCGGCCGTTTTCCACGATTCGATAGGGGGTCTCGATGAAGCCATAATCATTCACCCGGGCAAAAGTGCTTAGGGAGGAAATCAAGCCGATATTGGGACCCTCGGGGGTCTCGATCGGGCAAATCCGCCCGTAATGGCTGGAGTGCACATCGCGAACCTCAAACCCGGCCCGCTCCCGGGTCAGCCCTCCCGGACCCAGGGCGCTGAGTCGGCGCTTATGAGTTATTTCCGAAAGCGGATTGGTCTGGTCGGAAAATTGGGAAAGCTGACTGCCGCCAAAGAACTCCTTGATTACCGCCGAGATCGGCTTGGGATTGACGATCTCCTGGGGCATCAGGGCATCCACGTCCTGGAAACTCATCCGCTCCCGGATCGCCCGCTCCATCCGCAACAGCCCGATCCGATACTGATTTTCCAGAAGTTCTCCCACCGTCCTGACCCGGCGGTTGCCCAGATGATCGATATCATCCAGGCTGCCCCGCCCGTTCCGGATCTCGGCCAGGTACCGGACCGCTTCCAAGAGGTCGATGCTGCGCAAGAGCCGGCTCCCGAGGTCCTCGTAAAGAGGCTGGTCGGAGCGGAGCGCGGCATCCCACCGGTCCAGATATCCCCGCACCTGCGCCACTTCGGGAGGAACCTTGCCCCGGGTCTCCCCGGATTTTTCCCCCTCCCCGAGCGCTTCCAGCTTTTCCCGGCGGGAACGCAATTGATTGATTAATACTTCCAGCTGTTTCCGAACCTTGGCCAGCTGGCCGCTGATTTGCTCCCGGCGCTTTTCCTCCTGTTTTAAAAATTCCGGTTCGACTTCCCGGATCTTCGGCGCCTGGAATTGTCCCAGCTCGCGTTGAAGTTCCCACTCCCGGATCTTAACCGGAAAAATCTCCTCGAGAACGGCCAGGAGGGAATTCACTTCGTTCGATCCGGCGGAACCGAGTTTTCCCAGGGCGTTCCGCAGTTTTCGCATCCTCAGCTGCTCAATTTTTAACCGCCGCCGAAAGATCTTGGCGCTTTCCTCCGGATCCAAAAACTGCAGCTTGTGATTGATTTTAAAACGCCCTACCGCGGAGAGATCATAACGTTCCTGATTAAGAAAAGTATTCTGAAACAAGGCTGCCGCCGCGTCCGGAGTGGGCGGCTCACCGGGCCGCAAACGCCGGTAAATTTCCTGGTGGGCTTCTTCAACCGAATCGGATCGATCCAGACTCAGGGTATTCCGGATGATCGCCCCGACGGGAGAACCGCTGATGGAGAAAATCTTGAATTCCTTGATCCCAGATTTGACAATCCATTCCAGCACGGTTTCGTTAATCTCCTCGTTGGCGCCGAATTTGACGCTTCCGGTCTCCGGATCCACCAGATCCTCGGCCAGGACGCCCTGCATGATTTCCTTGGAATCGGCCGGAATGTATTTGATCCCAGCCTTGGCCAGACGCTCCAGGGTTTCGGGGGTGATCTTGCGCTCGCGCCGGATAATTTCCTCTCCGGATTGGGGATCCCGCACGTTGAAGGAGGCCCGGGTCCCGATTAGTTGCTCGGGGCTGAAGGAACGCTCAAATTTCCCCCCCTCCCGCCTGGCCACCTGAACGGTCTCGTGAAAATAGTGAAGCAATTCTTCATTGGTGAAGTTAAAGGCCCGCAGCAGCGTGCCCACGGGGAGTTTGCGCTTGCGATCGATCCGGGCATACATGATATCCCGGTGATCAAACTCCAGATCGATCCAGCTCCCGCGATCGGGAATCAGCCGCGCGGTGAAGTTGTAGCGTCCCGCCGCCTGTTTCTTGCTCTTGTCCAGCTCGAAAAAGGCTCCCTGTGACCGGTGTAGCTGGCTTACCACCACCCGTTCCACCCCGTTAATTACAAAAGTGCCCGTCGGGGTCATGATCGGGATTTCCCCGAAATAAACTTCCTGTTCCTTAATATCCCGGACCGATCTGACCCCCGAATCCTTCTCAAAATCCCAGACGATCAACCGGACTTTGAGTTTGATCGCCGCCGCATAGGTCATGCCCCGCTGGAGGCAATCCCGAAGATCATAACGGGGAGATTCCAGCTGGTACTCCACAAATTCCAAGGAGCAGTTCCCCTTATAATCCCGGATCGGAAAAACGCTCTTTAAGACCCCCTGCAAACCCACCTGGACCCGTTGTTCCGGTTTGATCTGGAATTGCAGGAAACTTTCAAAAGAACGTTTCTGGATTTCTACCAGATTCGGGAAATCAATGATTTTCCGGATTTTCGAAAAATCCCGGCGCAGGTAGGGAATCGCGAAACCTGATTCTTTTCCTCGGCTCATATTTTATTTTCCTACTTTATTTCAACCGTAGCGCCAACCTCGACGAATTTCTTTTTAATATCCTCGGCCTCCTGGGAAGAGATTCCTTCTTTCACCGGTTTCGGTACCCCATCCACCAGATCCTTGGCTTCCTTCAAACCCAAGCCGGTGACCTCCCGGACCACCTTGATCACCTGGATTTTCTTTTCGCCCACGACGGTCAAGAGCAAGTTGACCTCGCTCTTCTCCTCTCCTCCGCCCGCCGCGGAAACATCCGCGGAGGCCGCCTGCGGAACGGCCGCCGGAGCGGCACCGACCGGAGCCAGTGCGACCGCTGTCACGCCGAACTTTTCTTCCATCTTCTTGATTAATTCCGCCAGCTCCAATACCGTCATCTGCTCGATCGCGCCGATGATCTGCTCGGGACTCATAGTCGCTTGCTTTTCCTTACTCATGCTCATTTCCTCCTTGGTTTCCGATGCTTCACTATCTTTAACCTCTAATGCCTTGGCCATGTTCTTAACCTCCTCCCGCCGGATTTTTTTCCTTCTCTTTTTTCACGGCTTCCAACACTCCCAGAAGATTCCAAATTCTCGATTTCAGGATGTAATTGAACCTGATCAGGGGCGAACTCAGCTGCCCGACCAGATTTCCGAGCAAGACCGGGCGGGAGGGAAGATTGGCCACCGCCTGCAGTTCCTGAAAATTCAGAACCCTGCTGGCCTGCCCCGGACGGGAAGCCAGCCCCCCGGCCCGGACCTTGAACTTGGGTTGATTTTTTACCCAGTTGTTTAAAATCCGGATGACCGGAATCGGGTCTCCCGGGTGAAACAGGGCCGCGGTCGGACCATCCACCAGAGGATTGAGGTTTTCAAAACTCGTTCCCTGCAGAGCGCGCTGGAAAAGGGTGTTCTTGACCACCTTCAGGCCGCCCCCGGCTTTTCGGATTTCCCGGCGGAGATTTACTATTTCGCCTACATTCATTCCCCGGTAATCGGCCAGAATCAGCAAGCCAGATTTCCGGGTAATTTCCCTCATTTCCTCGATGCTTTTTTCTTTCTCTTCTCTTTTCAAAATCGTCCTCCTTCGCAAAAAAACCGGTCTTAGACTCCGCGGGCCAAGGTCGAAGTCAGTATCCTCACCCCCGGGCTCATCGTGCTGCTGAGAGAAACTCCTTTCAGGTAAATCCCTTTGCTGGTGGCCGGCTTGACGGAATTCACCATCTCCATCAGGGATAAAATGTTTTCCTTAAGTTGCTGGGGTTCAAAGTTGATTTTCCCGACCGGGACATGAACATTTCCGGCTTTATCGACCCGAAATTCCACCCGGCCGCCTTTAAATTCGTTCACCGTTTTCCCCACATCGAAGGTGACTGTGCCGGATTTGGGATTGGGCATTAATCCCTTCGGACCCAGAATTTTTCCCAATTTTCCCACCGCGCCCATCATGTCCGGAGTGGCGATCGCCAGGTCAAAATCCAGCCAATTCTCGTCCCGGATTTTCGAAATCAAGCTGTCCGCTCCCACATGGTCGGCCCCGGCCTTTTTGGCTTCCTCTTCCTTTTCTCCCTTGGCAAATACCAGGATGCGGACTTTTTTCCCGGTTCCATGCGGGAGTTTCACCGTACCCCGAACCATCTGATCCGCCTTCGTAGGGTCCACCCCCAAGCGGATGGCCACCTCCACGGTTTCCGGGAAGCGGGCCTTGGCAACTTCTTTTAACAGACCGATCCCTTCCTCCAGGGTATATCTCTTCGCGGGATCAATCTTGGCTCTGGCTGCGCGATAATTTTTTCCTTTGTGACTCACCGCCGGTCTCCTTACTTGATTTCAATCCCCACGCTTCGAGCAGTACCTTCAATGATGGTCACTGCTTTTTCAATATCGTCAGTACCCAGATCCGGCATTTTCAGTTTGGCAATTTCCAGAACTTGAGCCCGGGTTACCGAACCTACTTTCACCCGAGCCGGATCGCCGGATCCCTTTTCCACCCCGGCCATTTTCTTCAGGAGTATTGAAGCCGGGGGGGTTTTGGTGATGAAGGTAAAGGAACGATCCGCATAAACCGTTACGACCACCGGGATGATCATTCCCTCCTGCCCTTTGGTCCTGGCATTAAAGGTTTTGCAAAACTCCATGATGTTAACACCCTGCTGACCCAAAGCCGGACCCACAGGCGGGGCGGGATTGGCCTGACCGGCCGGAACCTGCAAGCGGATCTGGGCCATAACCTTTTTCGCCATCGCTTTGCCTCCTAAACCATTTTCTCAATCCAACCGACTGCCAGAATAAATTCTCCTTAAAATCATCCCCGGGGTTATTTTCAGCCCGATTTTTCCACCTGCGAAAAATCCAATTCCACCGGGGTCGATCTTCCAAAAATGCTGACCAGGACCCGGATGCGTCCTTTCTCCACGTCCACCTCGCCGACCACCCCCTGGAAATTGGTAAAAGGTCCATCGATTACCCGCACGGTTTCCCCTTCCTGGAAGAGTACCTTCATCCGGGGATGAAGCGTCCCCTCCACCATCTGGCTTTTTATTTTCTCCACCTCTGAATCCAGGATCGGGGGGGGATTCCGGCTTTCCCCGACAAATCCGATTATCCGCGGGGAACTCCGGACGATATGATAGGTTTCGTCATTTAAATCCATCTGGACCAGAATGTATCCGGGAAAGAAATTTCGTTTCACCCGCTTTTTCCGGCCCCGGTCCAGTTCAATCACGTCTTCGGTGGGAATAATCAGCTCTCCGAATAAATCACCTTTTCCCAGAGCCTTGATTCTTTCCTCCAGGTTCTGCTTGGCCTTATTTTCAAAACCCGAATATGTATGAACTACATACCACTTAAAAGGCATTTTTTCTGGATCCTTCCTCGGTCTGGCCGGGCCCGATTAAAACCTTTTCTCCGGACCTACCATAAAAAAGTTCTAATTACTCTGGAAATGATAAGGTCCACTAATCCGAGATAAATTGAAACGATTATCACAAAAACCACCACCACCCCGGTAGCCGCCAGAATTTCTTTCCGGGTCGGCCAGGTCACCTTGCCCAGTTCGGTTCGAACTTCCCGGAGAAATTGTTTAATCTTTTCCCACATTAAAGTGTCCTCAATTATTCACCCGAAATTTTAATCCTTATCGGAGAATGGCAGGCCAGGAGGGATTCGAACCCCCAGCCCCCGGATTTGGAGTCCGGTGCTCTATCCGGTTAGAGCTACTGGCCCCTTTATTTAGTTTCCTTATGAACGGTATGCTTTCGGCAAAACCGGCAGTATTTTTTTAAATCAATCCGATCGGGATCATTTTGCTTGTTCTTCTTCGTGGAATAATTTCTCCTTTTGCACTCGGTACAGGCTAAAGTTATTATTTCTCTCATCGTCAGTCCCTACTCCCTGCTCTTTACGAACCTAACTGATGTAATAATGCTGTCGGACCCGCGGATCCGATCTGCTCTCTTCTCCCTACTTGCTATTCTTCTATCTTCGTAACGACCCCGGCGCCGACCGTCCGGCCACCCTCCCGAATCGCAAACCGCAATCCCTCTTCCATCGCAATCGGCATAATCAACTTCACCTGCATGTTCACATTGTCCCCGGGCATCACCATCTCCACCCCTTCCGGCAACGTCACTATCCCCGTCACATCCGTAGTCCGAAAATAAAACTGCGGCCGATACCCCGGGAAAAACGGCGTGTGCCGACCACCCTCCTCCTTCGTCAACACATACACCTCCGCCCGAAACGCCGTATGCGGCGTAATACTCCCACTCTTCGCCACCACCTGCCCCCGCTCCACTTCCTCCCGCTTGATCCCCCGCAACAACACCCCAATATTGTCCCCCGCAATCCCCTCATCCAACACCTTCCGAAACATCTCCACCCCCGTCACCACCGTCTTCTGCGTCGCCCGAATCCCCACCATCTCCACCTCATCACCCACCACCACCTTCCCCCGATCCACCCGACCCGTCACCACCGTACCCCGCCCCGTAATCGTAAACACATCCTCCACCGGCATCAAAAACGGCTTGTCCACCTCCCGCTTCGGCTCCGGCACAAACCGATCCACCTCATCAATCAACTTCAAAATCGCCCCACACCACTTGCACTCCGCCTTCCCACACCCACACTCCAACGCCTTCAACGCACTCCCCAACACCACCGGCGTCTCATCCCCCGGAAACTCATACTTCGACAACAACTCCCGTACCTCCAACTCCACCAACTCCAACAACTCCTTGTCCTCCACCAAATCCACCTTGTTCATAAACACCACCATGCTCGGTACCCCCACCTGCCGAGCCAACAAAATATGCTCCCGCGTCTGCGGCATCGGACCATCCGCCGCACTCACCACCAAGATCGCCCCATCCATCTGCGCCGCACCCGTAATCATGTTCTTCACATAATCCGCATGCCCCGGACAATCTATATGCGCATAATGCCGCTTCTTCGACTCATACTCCACGTGCGCAATCTGAATCGTAATCCCCCGCTCCCGCTCCTCCGGCGCCTTGTCGATCTGATCAAACGGCACATACGTCGATAACCCACTCTTCGACAACACCAACGTAATCGCACTCGTCAATAAACTCTTCCCATGATCCACATGCCCAATCGTCCCCACATTCATATGCGGCTTCGTCCTCTTAAACTTCTGCTTGGACATAAATCCTCCTGAGTTAATTTACTGAAATACCGACTCCCAACATCTTCTGCAGCTCCGCTTCCGGGACGGGTTCGTAATGGGAGAAAAACATCGAATAGGTAGCCCGGCCCTGGGTCGCGGAGCGCAAATTGGTAGCGTAACCGAACATTCTTTTTAAGGGAACATGGGCCTTGACGATCCGGCCTCCGGAACGGGAATCCATCCCGGAGATCTTGCCGCCCCGGGCGGTCAGGTCACTGATCACCTCGCCCATGAATTCGTCCGGAACAATCACTTCCACCTCCATCACCGGCTCAAGCAGGATGGATTTTCCCTTGCGGGCGGCCTCTTTGAAAGCCAGCGAGCCCGCGATTTTAAAAGCCAGCTCGGAAGAATCCACCTCGTGATAGCTCCCGTCCTTCAAAATCACGCGGAGGTCGATCACCGGGTATCCGGCCAGAACCCCGCTTTCCTTGGCTTCCATGATCCCGCTCTTGATCGCCGGGATGAATTCCCGGGGGATGGTTCCGCCCTTGAGCTCCTCGGTAAACTCGAAACCGCTCCCGGCCGGCAGGGGCTGCACCTCGAGTTCAACCACCCCATATTGTCCCCGGCCGCCGGACTGGCGGACATACCGGCCCTCGGCCTCAGCAGCCCGAGTGATGGTTTCCCGGAAAGCCACCTGAGGGTTCCCGACATTGGCGTCTACCCGGAACTCTCGCAGCAGCCGGTCCACGATAATCTCCAGATGTAGTTCCCCCATCCCGGAAATAATCGTCTGCGCGGTTTCGGAATCAGTATGCATGTGAAAACTCGGATCCTCCAGGACCAACCGGCGCAAAGCCTCTCCGAGCTTATCCTGGTCGGATTTGGTTTTTGGTTCAATTGCCACGGAAATCACGGGATTGGGGAAGGAAATTGATTCCAGCAGGATCGGGCTACGCGGATCGCAGAGAGTATCACCCGTGGTAGTGTAACGCAGACCCACCGCTGCGGCGATGTCGCCGGCGTAGACCTCCTTGATTTCTTCCCGCTTGTTGGCATGCATCTTCAGCAACCGCCCGATCCTTTCCGATTTCCTTTTGGTCTGGTTCGACACGGAAGAATTAGATTTCAGGTAGCCCGAATAAACCCGGAAATAAGTCAACTGGCCGGCAAATATGTCATTCATGATTTTGAAGGCCAGGGCGGAAAAGGGTTCGTCATCCGCCGCCCGCCGCTGGATCTGGGTCCCGTCCGCGGGCTTGATCCCGTTCACCGGGGGCCGATCCAGGGGAGAGGGCAGATAATCAACGACCGCGTCCAGGAGCGGCTGGACCCCTTTGTTACGGAAGGCCGCCCCGCCGAGAACCGGAACCACCTTGAGCCCCAGGGTGGCGCGGCGGATCGATTCCTGAATCCGGGTTTCCTCGATCGGCTCGGCCGCGACGAACTTCTCCATGATTTCCTCATCGTGATCCGCCAGGGTTTCCACCATCTTTTCCCGGTATTCCCGGGCCTGGTCCTGGTATTCCGGAGCGATCTCCGTCTCGCTAAACTCGGACCCCAGGGAGTCCTCCTTCCAGATGATCGATTTCATCCGGACCAAATCCACGACCCCCCGGAAATTTTCCTCCGTCCCGATCGGGAGTTGCAGCACTACCGGGTTGACCTGTAACCGCTCTTTAATCATTCTGACCACCTGGAAAAAATCCGAGCCCACCCGGTCCAGCTTGTTGATAAATGCCACTTTGGGAACCCCGTAACGATCCGCCTGCCTCCACACCGTCTCCGACTGGGGTTCCACCCCTCCCACCCCGCAGAAAACTATCACGGCTCCATCCAGAACCCGGAGGGACCTTTCCACCTCGATGGTAAAGTCGACATGCCCGGGGGTATCGATGATATTGATCCGGTGATTCGACCAGAACAACGTGGTCGCCGCCGAGGTAATGGTGATCCCGCGCTCCTGCTCCTGCTCCATCCAGTCCATCTGCGTGGTGCCCTCGTTTACCTCCCCGATCCGCCGCGAAACCCCCGAATAGTAAAGAATGCGCTCGGTCGTAGTCGTCTTGCCGGCGTCGATATGCGCCATAATCCCGATATTCCGAATACGCTCTAATGGAACCGGCCTGGGCATGGTTCTTCTCTAAAACTGACTGATTACCTTCCCTAATTACCATCGATAGTGAGCAAATGCTTTATTGGCTTCCGCCATCTTGTGAACTTCTTCCCTTTTCTTAATCGCCCCCCCGCGCTGATTGGCCGCGTCGATAATCTCGGCCGCCAGCTTGGCCATCATCGTCTTATCCCCCCGCTCCTTGGCGTAGAGAACCATCCAGCGCATGGCCAGGGCGTTGCGGCGATCTGGCTTGATTTCCACCGGAACCTGATAGGTGGCTCCGCCCACCCTCCGGGATTTTACCTCGACCACCGGCTTGACATTCTCCAGAGCTTTTTTAAATATCTTGATCGGGTCATCCTTCTCTTTCCGCTCGATTTCCGTCAAAGCCCCGTAAATAATCCGTTCCGCCGTGCTTTTCTTGCCCCGGCGCATGATCACGCTGATAAACTTGGCCAGGATCCGGTCTCCGTACTTAACGTCCGGATCAATCCTGCGCTTCGGAGTTTGCCCTTTTCTTGACATCTTGACCCTTCCTTAGCTCTTCGTCCGCTTGGTTCCGTACTTTGATCTGCTCTTTTTCCGGTCCTGGACCCCCAGGGAGTCCAGACTGCCCCGGATGATATGGTAACGCACCCCGGGCAGATCCTTGACCCGGCCTCCCCGGATGAGGACCACCGAGTGCTCCTGAAGATTATGTCCTTCCCCGGGTATATAAGAAGTCACCTCAATGCCACTGGTTAACCGGACCCGGGCCACCTTGCGCAGGGCGGAGTTCGGCTTTTTGGGAGTGGTGGTGTAAACCCGGGTACAAACCCCGCGTTTCTGCGGACACGACCCCAGGGCCGGTGCGGAGTTTTTTCTCCGTTGCTGGGTTCGCCCGTGGCTTTTTATTAACTGGTTTATAGTCGGCATATTCGCCTTTTTCCTTCCAAAGAAAAATTAAGTGTTTTTAATCTTTCTCTTCCATTTTGTCAATTCCCTTAAATACCCTAGTTTACTTATATCCACTTATACCCGTACCCGGGTTCACCCCGCGACCGCCTTCTCTCCCTCTCCTCCCGCCACGGGTTCCTCTTCCCCTTCAACTTTCATTTTAATCGTCTGGTACTTCCGGAACCCGGTCCCGGCGGGAATCAATCTTCCCATGATAACATTTTCCTTTAACCCGCGCAGACGATCGACCCGTCCATTAATGCAGGCCTCGGTGAGAACCTTCACGGTTTCCTGGAAGCTGGCCGCGGCGATAAAGCTTTCGTTGCTCAGGCTGGCCTTGGTTACCCCCAGGAGCAACGGCTCGGCTACCGCGGGTTTCCCCCCGGCGTTCACTACCCGGCGGTTCTCCTCTTCGAAACGACGCTTTTCCACCTGCTCGCCGACCAGGAAATCGGTATCCCCGACTTCCGAGATCTTCACCCGCCTGAGCATCTGGCGCACGATCACCTCAATATGCTTATCATTGATTTTCACTCCCTGGAGCCGGTAAACTTCTTGAATCTCGTCGACCAGGTACCGGGCCAGTTCTTTCTCTCCTAGCACCCGGAGAATATCATGGGGATTGGGGGAACCATCCATCAGGGCTTCCCCCGCCTTGACCTGATCACTGCTGTGGACGCTGACGTGTTTCCCCTTGGGAATCAGATAATCCCGGGGCTCACCATATTCCGGGGTCACGGTCAGGCGGCGTTTACCTTTAACATCCTTGCCGAACTCCACCTTTCCATCGATCTCACTGATGACCGCATATTCCTTGGGTCGGCGGGCCTCAAACAGCTCGGCTACCCGGGGCAATCCTCCGGTGATATCCTTGGTCTTGGTGGTTTCCCGGGTAATCTTGGCGATGATGTCCCCGGCCTTGACCTCCTCGCCTTCCATCATGTTAATCGTCGCCCCCACCGGGAGGAGATAGCGGGCCATGATTTCCGAGCCGGGAATCTGCATGGTTTTTCCCTTCTCATCCTTGATGGAAATCCGCGGGCGGCGATTGGGATCCCGGGACTCGATGATTACCTTCCGGGCCATCCCGGTAACTTCATCCACCTGTTCCACCATGGTCTCACCCTCGACCACGTCCCCGAACTTCACCCGGCCTTCCACCTCCGTCAGGATCGGGGTGGCGTAAGGATCCCACTCTGCCAGAATATCTCCCTTTTTAATCCGCTGATTATCCTTGACTTTCAAACGGGCCCCGTAAATAACCGGATAGCGTTTCCGTTCCCGGCCCTCATCATCCACCAGCACCAGCTCCCCATTGCGGTTCATCACTACCCAGTCGCCCTGCTTGGCCTTGGTCACGCTGTTGGGAGGAAGGTTGCGGAAACGCACTGTCCCGTCGATCCGCGCCTGGATCCGGCTCTGTTCCACCCGCCGGCTGGCGGTGCCACCGATATGGAAGGTCCGCATGGTCAGCTGGGTCCCGGGCTCACCGATGGACTGGGCCGCGATAATCCCGACTGCCTCGCCCACGTTCACCATCCTGCCCCGGGCCAGGTCCCGGCCATAGCACATGGCGCAGACCCCGTGCCGGGCCTGGCAGGTCAGCACCGAACGGATCGTGACTTTTTCAATCCCGGCATCCTCGATCTTCGCGATCAAATCCTCAGTGATCTCCTGGTTGGCTGAGACTATGATCTCCCCGGAGAAGGAGTCGATGATATCGTTCAGGACCACCCGCCCGAGAACCCGCTCTCCGACCGTCTCGATAATCTCGCCTCCCTCGATCAGGGAAGAAATCGTAATCCCGTCGATGGTCCCGCAATCCACTTCGGTAATCATGCTGTCCTGGGCCACATCCACCAGTCTGCGGGTTAAGTACCCGGAATTGGCGGTCTTGAGCGCGGTATCCGCCAGACCTTTCCGGGCCCCGTGGGTGGAGATAAAGTATTGTAAAACCGAAAGCCCTTCCCGGAAATTTGAGGTGATCGGGGTTTCCATGATTTCCCCCGAGGGCTTGGCCATCAGACCCCGCATTCCCGCCAGCTGCCGGATCTGCTGGGGACCGCCCCGGGCCCCCGAATCGTACATCATGAATACCGGGTTGAAGCTCCGGCTCTTGATTTCCTTGCCCTCGGCATCCTTGATTTTCTCCCACCCCATCTCCTGCAGCATTTCGGAAGAAACCCGTTCGGTAACCTCGGTCCAAATATCTATGACCTTGTTGTAACGCTCCCCGTCGGTTATCAATCCTTCCGCATACTGATTCTCGATTGACCGGACTTCCTGGTAGGCCAGGGAGATGATGTTTTCTTTATTATTCGGGATTTTAATATCGTCAATCCCGATGGAGAGACCGGACCGGGTGGCGTACAGGTATCCCAGGTCCTTGAGCCGGTCAGCCAGGATCACGGTCCGCTTGGCTCCACACCGTCGGTACGATTGCTGAATCAGCTCAGCGAGAGCCCGCTTATCCATGGTCTTGTTCACCAGTTCAAAGGGGATCTCCGGCGGAACTGTTTCCCGGAGGATCACCCGACCGCCGGTGGTTTCTACCCGCTTGCCTTCCAGATGCACGGTAACCTTGGCGTGGAGATCCAGCTCCCCGGCATCATGGGCCAGACGGACTTCCTCGGGCCCGGAAAAGACCTTGCCCTCGCCTTTGGCCAGGGGACGTTCGCGGGTCAGGTAGTAAATCCCGAACACGATATCCTGGGTGGGATCAATAATCGGCCGGCCGTTCGCCGGGGAGAGAATATTGTTGGTCGACATCATCAGAATCCGGGCTTCCGACTGGGCCTCGATCGAAAGCGGCACATGCACCGCCATCTGGTCCCCGTCAAAGTCGGCATTGAAAGCCACGCAGACCAAGGGATGAAGCTGGATGGCTTTGCCCTCGATCAGAACCGGTTCAAAAGCCTGGATCCCCAGGCGGTGCAAGGTGGGAGCGCGGTTCAGAAGCACCGGGTGCTCCTTAATTACCTCATCGAGAATATCCCAGACCTCCGATACTTCCTTCTCCACCATTTTCCGCGCGCTCTTGATCGTCAAGGCCAGGCCCCGCGCCTCCAGTTTCTGGTAAATAAAAGGCTTGAAAAGCTCGAGGGCCATCTGCTTGGGCAACCCGCACTGGTGCAGGCGAAGCTCCGGGCCGATCACGATCACCGTCCGGCCGGAATAATCTACCCGCTTGCCGAGGAGGTTTTGCCGGAAGCGTCCCTGCTTGCCCCGGAGCATGTCGCTTAAGGACCGGAGCGGCCGCTTGTTGGATCCCACAATCACCCGACCCCGGCGGCCGTTATCAAACAGGGCATCCACTGATTCCTGCAACATCCGCTTTTCGTTGCGGACGATGATTTCCGGGGCGTTGAGTTCCAGCAAACGCTTCAGCCGGTTGTTGCGGTTGATGACCCGGCGGTACAAATCGTTCAGATCGGAGGTGGCGAAACGCCCCCCGTCCAGCGGAACCAGCGGCCGGAGTTCGGGGGGAATAACCGGGATAATTTCCATGATCATCCATTCAGGGCGGTTCCCGGACAGGCGGAAGGCCTCGACCACCCGCAACTGTTTGGCTAGTTTTCTCCGTCTCGCTTCCGAGCTGGTCGATTTCATTTCCGCGCGGAGTTCCACAGCCAACTTATCCAGGTCCAGACGCCGGAGCCTTTCCCGGATGGCTTCCGCGCCCATGCCGGCCTGAAGATTGCCGCCGTACTTTTCCTCGGCCTCCCGATATTCCTTTTCCGTGAGAATCTGCCCGGGCGAGCAGGGAATATTTTTGGACTCAATCACGATATAGGACTCGAAATAAATTACCCGCTCCAGTTCCTTGGAAGTCAGATTTAAAAGTGTGCCGATCCGGCTGGGAATGGAACGGGTAAACCAGATATGCGCCACCGGGGCCGCCAGCTCGATATGCCCCAGGCGTTCGCGGCGGACCTCTGATTTGATCACTTCCACCCCGCATTTCTCACAGACAATCCCGCGGTGTTTCATTCTTTTATATTTGCCGCAAAGACATTCGTAATCCTTCACCGGCCCAAAAATCTTGGCGCAGAACAAACCATCCCGCTCGGGTTTGAAGGTCCGATAGTTGATGGTCTCCGGACGTTTCACTTCTCCGAAAGACCAGCTCCGGATCATCTCAGGAGAGGCCAGGCTGATCCGGACTCCAGAAAAATCCACCGGATCCCTTGGCTTTTCAAAGAAATTAAACATATTCTTCATCCTGATTCTCCTTCGCTCCTAAAAGTTCCATGTTCATCCCCAAACTCTGGAGCTCTTTCACCAAAACTTTAAAGGACTCCGGAACCCCCGGTTCCAGGCTGGGTTCTCCCTTGACAATGGATTCATACATCCGCGTCCGGCCGGAGACATCGTCCGACTTAACCGTGAGAAACTCCTGGAGGGTATAAGCCGCGCCGTAGGCTTCCATGGCCCAGACTTCCATTTCCCCCAGACGCTGACCCCCGAAATGAGCCTTTCCACCCAGGGGTTGCTGGGTTACCAGGGAATACGGCCCGATAGAACGGGCGTGGATTTTCTCATCCACCAGATGGTGCAATTTCATCATGTACATATGGCCGATCGTAACCGGAAAATCGAAAAGCTGCCCGTTCCGTCCATCGCGAAGAGCCATTTTCCCGGATTCGGGCAGGTTCTCCTGCTTGAGCAGGGATTTGATCTCCATTTCACTGGCCCCATCGAAAACCGGGGAAGAAACCGCCACGCCTTTGCGCAGGCGACGGCCCAGCTGGATAATCTCCTCCGCTCCGGATTTATCCAGGAGGGAATCCAGGTGAGGCGACTTGTAAAGCTTTTTCAACCAGCCCCGCACGGTTTCGGCCGGCACCTTGGAATCGATGAGCTGGCCGATTTTCTGGCCCATTTCCTTGCAGGTCCAGCCCAGGTGGGTCTCAAGAATCTGCCCGACATTCATCCGGGAAGGAACCCCCAAGGGATTAAGCACCATGTCCACCGGGGTTCCATCCTGCATGTAAGGCATGTCTTCTTCCGGGAGAATCCGAGAAAGGACCCCCTTGTTCCCGTGTCTTCCCGCCATCTTATCTCCCACCGACAATTTGCGCTTGATCGCGAGATAAACCTTGACCATGGCGATCACCCCGGGCGGAAGCTCATCACCCCGCTTTAACCTGCGCACCTTCTCTTCGAAAACCATCCGGACAAAATCGATCTGTTCCTCGAGATTATCCAGTTCGGTCTTGATCCGCTCCCGCTCTTCCTCCCCCCCTTCAAATTCCAGGTCGTTCCACTTTTTCCAGGGAATCCGGTCGAGTTTCTCGGCCGTGATTGTTTCCCCCTTCTTGATCATCACGGATTTTCCGCGCGGGGAGGTGAACTGTTTCCGGCAGGTTCTCCCCACCAGGATTTCCCGGACCCGGTCTAAAAAATCGGCTTCGATGATCCGGATCTTGTCGTCCCGATCCCGCAAGAGCCGGGCAATCTCCTGGTTTTCCAGATCCTGGGCCCGGAGATCCTTCTCCATCCCTTTGCGGGAGAAGATTCTCACCCCGATCACCGTCCCGGTGACTCCCGGAGGAACCCGGAGGGAAGTATCCCGGACGTCGGCGGCCTTTTCCCCGAAAATTGCGCGCAGTAGTTTCTCTTCCGGAGAAAGCTGGGTTTCGCCCTTGGGGGTGATCTTTCCAATCAGAATCTCGCCGGGACCCACTTCCGTCCCGATCCGGATTACCCCCGCTTCATCCAGGTTTTTCAGGCTTTCCTCCCCCACGTTCGGGATATCCCGGGTAAACTCCTCCGGCCCCAGCTTCGTATCCCGGGACATTACCTCAAACTCCTCAATATGAATTGAGGTAAAGGTATCCTCCTTCAGCAATTTTTCGCTGATCAGGATGGAATCCTCAAAGTTGTATCCGCCCCAGGGCATGAAAGCTACCAGGGCGTTCTTCCCGAGGGCCAGCTCCCCGTGGGAAATGGCGGGACCGTCGGCAATGATGTCGCCCTTCCGGACCTTTTGCAGAGGCCGGACAATCGGCTTCTGGTTTATGCAGGTGTTCTGGTTCGAACGCCAGTATTTCAACAAAGGATAGATTTCCACCCCGGCCCCGCCGCCCCCGTGTTCAGGGGAGCGGATGACAATCCGGGAAGCATCTACGCTTTCCACCACCCCTTCCTGCTGGGCAATCATGGCGAACCCCGAATCCCGGGCCACTGAACTTTCCATCCCGGTTCCGACCAGGGGGGGTTCACACACCATCAGGGGGACGGCCTGCCGCTGCATATTCGATCCCATTAGGGCCCGGTTGGCGTCATCGTGCTCGAGGAAAGGAATCAAGGAAGCCGCCACGCTTACCAGCTGGCTGGGAGAAACATCCATCAGGTCCACCCGATCCCGGGGGATCAGGGCAAATTCCCCCCGGTGCCGGGCCGAAACAAAATCGTTGAAAAAGCGGCCCTGGGAATCCAGGGGGGCATTGGCCTGGGCGATCCGGTGTTCTTCCTCTTCCATCGCGGTGAGAAAAACCGTGCGGTCCGTCACCCGGCCGTTTTCCACGATTCGATAGGGGGTCTCGATGAAGCCATAATCATTCACCCGGGCAAAAGTGCTTAGGGAGGAAATCAAGCCGATATTGGGACCCTCGGGGGTCTCGATCGGGCAAATCCGCCCGTAATGGCTGGAGTGCACATCGCGAACCTCAAACCCGGCCCGCTCCCGGGTCAGCCCTCCCGGACCCAGGGCGCTGAGTCGGCGCTTATGAGTTATTTCCGAAAGCGGATTGGTCTGGTCGGAAAATTGGGAAAGCTGACTGCCGCCAAAGAACTCCTTGATTACCGCCGAGATCGGCTTGGGATTGACGATCTCCTGGGGCATCAGGGCATCCACGTCCTGGAAACTCATCCGCTCCCGGATCGCCCGCTCCATCCGCAACAGCCCGATCCGATACTGATTTTCCAGAAGTTCTCCCACCGTCCTGACCCGGCGGTTGCCCAGATGATCGATATCATCCAGGCTGCCCCGCCCGTTCCGGATCTCGGCCAGGTACCGGACCGCTTCCAAGAGGTCGATGCTGCGCAAGAGCCGGCTCCCGAGGTCCTCGTAAAGAGGCTGGTCGGAGCGGAGCGCGGCATCCCACCGGTCCAGATATCCCCGCACCTGCGCCACTTCGGGAGGAACCTTGCCCCGGGTCTCCCCGGATTTTTCCCCCTCCCCGAGCGCTTCCAGCTTTTCCCGGCGGGAACGCAATTGATTGATTAATACTTCCAGCTGTTTCCGAACCTTGGCCAGCTGGCCGCTGATTTGCTCCCGGCGCTTTTCCTCCTGTTTTAAAAATTCCGGTTCGACTTCCCGGATCTTCGGCGCCTGGAATTGTCCCAGCTCGCGTTGAAGTTCCCACTCCCGGATCTTAACCGGAAAAATCTCCTCGAGAACGGCCAGGAGGGAATTCACTTCGTTCGATCCGGCGGAACCGAGTTTTCCCAGGGCGTTCCGCAGTTTTCGCATCCTCAGCTGCTCAATTTTTAACCGCCGCCGAAAGATCTTGGCGCTTTCCTCCGGATCCAAAAACTGCAGCTTGTGATTGATTTTAAAACGCCCTACCGCGGAGAGATCATAACGTTCCTGATTAAGAAAAGTATTCTGAAACAAGGCTGCCGCCGCGTCCGGAGTGGGCGGCTCACCGGGCCGCAAACGCCGGTAAATTTCCTGGTGGGCTTCTTCAACCGAATCGGATCGATCCAGACTCAGGGTATTCCGGATGATCGCCCCGACGGGAGAACCGCTGATGGAGAAAATCTTGAATTCCTTGATCCCAGATTTGACAATCCATTCCAG
>Ga0315295_10001443_pt1 | contig 20434 bp, 20 predicted proteins | sample YL17G14_0_MG_FD_204453 | JGI IMG/M metagenome (GOLD analysis project Ga0315295, IMG submission 204453) | Sediment microbial communities from Yellowstone Lake, YNP, Wyoming, USA - YL17G14_0 | ecosystem: Environmental > Aquatic > Freshwater > Lake > Sediment | place: USA: Wyoming | collected...
TTAGAAAAATGATCATGGGAATAGTACTTCTATGTTTACCCTGGCAGATGATATGGGCGGAGGAGATAGTTTTTCAGGACGCCAACGTGATGGACGTGGTGGCCACCCTGGCGCGGCAAGCGGGACTGGATGTGGTGATGAGCGGGGACGCCAATTTGGTCAAGCGAACCTCGGTGCACATCAAGGATGCTACCGCTGAAGAAGCACTGGATCACATCTTAAGGGCCAATGGCTTTAGCTGCGAGAAAAAAGGAAAGGTCCTTATCATTTCCGCCTTGCCCCAGGATGTTTCTAATACCGCTTATCCGGGGATTTCCCGCAACTTCAAGTTAAAATATATTTCCGCGGAAAAAGCTTCTGCCATCCTCTCCAAGGCGATCCCCAGTTTGGTAGCTCTCTCCGGGGAGCGGGCTAACAGTTTGGTGGTAAGGGGCAAGGAGGGAGAGATCGAAGAAGCGGAGAAATTGCTCGCGCAGCTGGATAAGCCGGTCCCCCAGATCTTGATCGAAAGCAAAGTGATTGAGATCTCCGAGGCGGATTCTATCCGGCTGGGTTTCGATCATAACGGGGGCATTTTCAGATTCATAAACGGCAAGAAAGCAGAGGATATTTATTCCACTCTTACCGCTTTGCTGGGGGAGGGCAAGGCCAATTTAGTGGCTTCCCCCCGCATCGCCACCCTGGACAACTGCGAGGCCAATATCAATATCGGCAGCCGCATCCCCTATGCCGTGCCGGTTTCCTCTTCCGGCTCTGCCACCCAGTGGACGGTGGATTACATCGATGCCGGGGTAAAACTGAAGATCATCCCCCAATTAGGTTCGGAGGGGACCATTACCACGCAGATCCAGCCCGAGGTCTCTTCCATTTCCGAGTGGCGCACTACCGCAGCCGGGGATTTCCCGGTCATTTCCACTCGTAATGCTTCAGCTACCGTGAGGGTGAAAAACGGAGAAACCATCGTGGTGGGCGGACTGATCTCCGAGGTGGACAGAGTGAATGTCACCAGGACCCCGATCTTGGGGCAATTCCCGGTGCTTAATCTCATCTTTCAGAATCGGACGGTTGAGAAGGCGAAGACGGAAATGGTGTTCTTGATAACACCCTATATCATCTAGATAGGTACGATTTTTATTCTGCCCAGGATGCCCATTTTATCGCCTTTGATAATGAGCACTCCTTTCAGTCCGCGGATCTTCTTGGCCAACTTCAAGCCCGCATCAATAGATGCGACATCTTGAACCACATTCCCGATGGCGGTGGCGGCGGCGTCCGCCAAAGCGGCAGATTTAGATATGACACAGACCGCGTCCGCCTGGCCGAAGGAAAGCGAATGGCCCACGGTGCCTGAAGAGGTGCAGATGCCGCAGGGCGTGTTCTGGGGATCGATCTCCAGGGCGATCTTCTCTGAAAAGGGAGAGTTCCCAGCGAAGATCCCCACCTTTCGCGGTTTGTTTATCTTCAAGAAATTATCTCCGCCGTTTTCAATGATGATCTCTTTGGTGTGGGGCAGCAAGTCCCGTCCTACCAGTTCGGCGATGGCGCCCGCCACTGCCGCCATGGGCCCCACTTTGCAGCGTTTGGCGGCCCAGGCCATGTTACGGATTATCCGTGGGACAAAGAGCGGCACGCGAAAGGGATGGAGGGTTTTTAGAAAATCCGGGTATTGATTTATGAATTGGACCAGCTGGTCGCGGTATTTGATGACCGACTGACGGGCCAGATCGCTCAGATCAGAATCGGCCAAAATAAGCAGGTCGGTCTCGCACTCGATCACCTCGAATTTGCTCAGGTCTTCGGCCTCAGTGTATTGGCGATATTTCCTCTCTTCATACATGTTATAATTTCACCGTGCGTTACGGCATTATAGCAGACATTCATAGCAACCTGGAAGCGCTCCTGGCGGTATTGCGTCAGCTTGAGGGCAAAGCGGAGCAAATCGTTTGTTTGGGGGACATTCTCGGCTACGGGCCCGATCCCAATGAATGCTGTGAGATCTTAAGAAAACGCGGCATCCCTTCCGTGGCCGGGAACCATGAAAAGGCAACTACCGGCGAACTTGAGCTCACCTGGTTCAATCCTAACGCTGCCGCCGCCATCCGCTGGACCCAAAAGGTAATGCTTCCTGAAAATCTGGAACATATAAAGAGCCTTCCCCTGACCCTGGACTTCCCTGAATTTGAGATCGTGCACGGCAGTTTGGTCAATCCGGTAGAGGAATATTTGACCAGTATGGCCGAGGCCATCCCCACTTTCAAGCTCATGCAGAAGCCCCTGCTTTTTGTGGGACATACCCATCGCCCCCTGCGGCTTCAATACGATAATAAAGAGATCATCAATCCGGGCAGTGTAGGTCAACCCAGAGACGGCGATCCCTGGGCGGCATATGTGGTTTATGATAGCGAGAAAAAAGAAGCTGAGCTTTTCCGGGTCAATTACGATATTGAAGCGGTACAGAATAAGATGAAAGCGGCGGGTTTGCCGCAGTTTTTAATTGAGCGATTAGCTCTGGGAAGATAAATCAGGGAATGATAAATTCTTCAACCGGTTCACCCAGCAATCTTTGGAAAGCTTTTATTCTGTCGGCCAAACTCAGCATAACATGACGCTTGCTTAATAGTTTAGAGGGCCGATCGGATACTTTTTGCGCATAAACATATTCTGTGATCACCGCCCTGGCTTGATATATCCAATCAACTATCTTTGCCTTATCCGCTTTTGCCTGTCCCCGCAGGATTTGACGGTTCAGGGCATTACCCTGGGTTAAAAGCTCTTCGGGTGGAATGGACGGAGGTGGCGGGGTGGGTATTGGAGCAGGTATGGGCGAGGCCATCGGCGCAGGGGTTTGCGGCAGTGGGAACCTGGTACGAAGTTCTTCCTCGCGCCTGGCGAAGGATTCACGTTTTGAGGTTAGATCCCCAATCAAAGCTTCCTGGACCTTGGGGTTAAATTGAGTTGCCCTTAAAGCTTGCCCGCCATTTTGCAAAAGATAATCCAGCCATCCGACCAGATGCGTGAATTCCTGTCTTTTATCCGGGTCCTGGGCCCATTTATATGGCTCATTATCACCGTAAAAGGAACAGCGCGCATAGACGAATTCAATTCCCTTTCCGCCAAAGGGATTGCCCGCAGGAGCTGCAGATAGTTTTATTTCCACTGCAGTGATCGGCGGGCGGATAGGTTCCGGCGATGGGGCTGGCGCAGGTTTGGGCTGAGCTTTCGGCAGGCAGGTTATTTCAATGTTCGGCCGTTTGAAATTCTCAGGATTGAAAGCCGGATTATGGATATGCTCACAAAGATCCAGCAAATGCTCTTCTTCAACTCCCGATCTAATAGTTATTTTTTCGATCCTAAAGTCAAACATCCTTCTGGCCAGCGCAAAACGAGAATATGAAGCAACAGATTCCATTCCGTTGGGCGTGAAATAAGCGAAACGGAGCGAGTATTCACCTCGACGATTTAAAGCGGCGGGGGAAAGGCCGATAGACCTTTTCCGGCCTTCCAGAAAATTGGCGATAGCTCTCACAAAAGGAATATAGTGGGACCGTTGGGGCGCATCTATCCCAGGCAAGTGCTGACCAAGCGATGGTAGTTCAACTGGCATACTGTAAGTTTATCGGGCAGGGAGGTGGAGAATTTCAGAGAGATTCTTGGGCGGCCTGGAACATGACCTTTAAGGGAGCGGGTTTTCCGGTAAAAACCGTGAAGGCCAGAGCTCCCTGCCTGACTAACATACCCAATCCGGAGAAGGCTTTAGCCCCTGCTGCTTTGGCTGACCTTAATAATTTAGTCTCAGCAGGGTTGTAAACTATGTCATAAACCATCAGTTTGCGGTGCAATTTAATGCTTTCCGGCAAAGGGGATTCGCCGGTTTTTGGATGCATTCCGATAGGGGAACAATTGACCAGCAGATCGGCCCGGTTGATCTCTTTTTGCAAGTCCTGGGACGCCTTTTGAGCGATATTCTCCGCCAGTTTTTCAGCTTTCTCAGCGATCGCGTCATAAAGCACGATCTCTTTGGCCTCGTTCTGCAGAAGAGAGAGAGCCACTGCCCGTCCCGCCCCGCCCGCACCCAAAATGACCGCTTTCTTGCCTTTGGGATCAAAGCGGGCATCCTGATGCAAGGACTCAATGAATCCCGGGCCGTCAGTATTGAAACCGATCAGTTTTCCCTCCTGGTTCTGCACGGTGTTGACCGCGCCGATCTGGCGGGCCAGGGGCGTGATCTCATCCAGGAGAGGCACTACCTTTTCCTTGTGAGGGATGGTGACATTGAAGCCCGCGAAATGCAGGGCCCGCAGACCGTCGACCGCCTGGCTCAGGTCCTCCGGCGGGACCTCCAGGGCCACATATTCATAATCCAGGCCAAGGTATTTATAACCCGCGTTATGCATGGCGGGCGATAGGGTGTGGCCGAGGGGATAACCGATGAGCGCCACCGTTTTCATAATTGAAATTTTACCACAATTACTATATAATAAAAACATGCCGAGAATTTATATCATAGATGTAACCAATCGGGACGGAGTGCAGACCAGCCGCATCGGCCTGGCCAAGCTTCAAAAAACGCTCATTAACTGGTATTTGAATGAGATGGGGATCTTCCAGAGCGAGTTCGGATTCCCCTTTACTCATCATGAGACCAATTATCTGAACGCCAATCTGGAACTGGCGGAAATGGGGGTCTTAAAGCCCATCCGCCTGGAAGGCTGGGTGCGCGCCCTCAAGGCCGACGTTGACCTGGCTTTTAAATTGACCCCTAAGATCAAGCATTTAAACCTCTCCATCTCCACTTCCCCTATTATGCTGGAGCTAAAATTCCAGGGCCGCCTGCCCATTGAAAAGGTGATCGGCTCCATGGAAGAAGCGGTGAAATTAGCTTATAAATACGGGGCGGAGACCGTGGGGGTCAATGCCGAAGACGCCTCCCGCACACCCTTGGAGGATCTCATGACTTTTGCCAAGGCCGCCAAGGCCGCCGGCGCCAAGCGGGTGCGCTACTGCGACACCCTGGGAGCGGATGACGCGGTCACCATTTACGAGCGGATGAAAGAACTCGCTAAAGAAACCAAGATCCCCTGGGAAATGCACTGCCACAATGACCTGGGAATGGCAGTGGCCTGCTCGGTGGAGGGCGCGCGGGGGATCGTGGAGGCGGGTCAGGACGCCTATATTAACACCTGTGTCAACGCAGTGGGGGAAAGGGCGGGCAATGCAGATCTGCTTTCCGTTCTCTTGGCGCTCAAGTATAGCAGTGGGCTTAAGGATAAGAACCTCTTCCCGCCTGAAGTAAAACTGGATAAGATCTGGGCTTTTGCCAAGTATGCTTCTTATGCCTTTGGTATCCCCATCCCATACAACCAGGTGGGGGTGGGAGCCAACGCCTTTGCCCATGAGTCCGGCATCCACGCCGACGGCGCGCTCAAGAACCGCCGCAATTATGAGCTTTACGATTATGAGGAGCTGGGAAGGGGCGAGCCCGAGCTGGTGGAGACCGGCCGCATGATCACAGTCGGGGAATACTCCGGCATCAAGGGTTTCCGCAATGTGTTCGGCAATATGGAAGTGGAGTTCAAGGACGATGCCGAAGCCACCAAGATATTGGAACTGGTGCGCTACGCCAACGTGCATACTCAAAAACCCTTGACCCGGGAAGAGCTCCTGTTCGTGGGCAAATACCCCGAGCAGGCCCGTAAAATAATGACCGTAACACCATGAAAGTCGGAATTATCATAGGCAGCCAGTCGGACCTGCCGCTGCTTGAGAAAACCACAACAGCGCTCAAGGAGCTTGGCATCGCTTATGAACTGACCGTGGCCTCCGCCCACCGCACGCCCAAAAAAGTGGAAGCATTCGCGAAGGGCGCCGAAAAAAAATACGATCTGATAATCGCCGGGGCGGGGATGGCGGCGGCCCTGCCGGGAGTGGTGGCGGCGCATACTACGCTTCCGGTGATCGGCCTTCCCATATCCAGCAAAGCTCTGCAGGGGCATGACGCGTTATTTTCCATAGTCCAGATGCCGCCCGGAGTGCCGGTGGCCTGCGTGGCCATAGACGGGGCCAAGAACGCGGCCATCCTGGCGGCACAAATTTTATCCCTGAAATATCCCAAACTCAGGGAAAAATTAAAGGAGCTAAAATGCCGCCACAAATAGATATCTATATCGGTCTGGGGACGCTGGGCCTGATCACCCTGGGCTATCTTTCGGGATTGCTCAGGTCTTTGCTTTCCCTTATCTGGGTTTATTTTTGCATTTTCATCTCATCAGGATTCGGTCCGGTGGTGATCGCGGCTTTTTCCTTCCTCTCGGTGGAGGAGAGCCAGATGGGCAAAGTAGTCCTGATCCTGGCAATATTCGTGATCCTGTACCTGGTGGGCGAGCTGATCCTAGCCATGGTCAAGAATATTGTCTCGATCACGGTCTTGGGGGCACTGGACAAGGTGCTGGGGGGGGTGGTGGCAGTGGTCAAGGCCCTGCTGATCGCAGGTTTCGTCTTTGAGGTGATCTTTATACTCCCTCTATCGGAAGAGACCAAGAATAATATCAACAGTTCCCGGCTCAAGGAGCTGGGTACGCAGATCTTCAAGACCACCTATCCGCTGGCAGTGGCCCTGGGCGGCCGCACGCAGGAGCTGGTCAGCCGTCAGATCGATTCCACTGAAATCACTCAGGCTCCCATTGATATTAAGGTCGTCACGGCTGAAGCCTCCAAGGTCATCGAGACCGTCAAACGCTTTACTCCTTAGTTCGTGCAAGTTTTTGGCTCCTCCCTCCGATAATATAATCGTATAGGCCCAAATTCAATATTGGAGGGAAATTATGACTGTCAGTCCGGTAACCGGGAGAACAGCTTTAGTCCAATATCTTATCGCCAGGGGGGTCAGCCAGCAGGACGCCGAAACTGCCGCCGCAGATGATAAAGTCAGCCAGGAAGAGATCGACACTTACCAGTTAACCTCGGTCGCGGATGAGAATCTGGCTCGGGGGTGGATGGAGGAAGGGAATGCAGGAGCCCAGACCGGAGCCGCCGCAGAGGAGATCTCCATCGAAGATGCCGAGACCCTATCCCGCACCATCGCCAAATACGCTGATACTTACGGACTGAGCTATGAAGCTGCCCAGGAATTGTTCTTCGCTGAAGGCGCGACCTTTACTCGCGAGAATTTAGATACTGTCCGGACCAATCGCGAGGCCCGCGCGCAAGAATATGAGGCCAGCTTGCAGATAGTTTTGGGCGGCGCGGTGGATAGAGACGCGGCGGTTATGGATTGGGCCCAGCAGACCTTTGGGCTTGAAGAAGGGGACCCGGTCCTTACGAACTTGCAGTCCTATTTAACAGGCAACACCGAAGCTTCAGCTCAAGACATAGTTAAATTCTTACTTCTCCTCCCTCTGGCTTCCCGTTTTGCCGGCTCCGTTCAGACCGGGACACTGGGTTTGACCACTCCTATTACCGGCCACTCCTATGAGGGGCTTTATGAGAAAGAATCGCTGGAGGGCTGGTTCAAGCACGAGGAGCCACCGCCGGCATCATCCGGTACGCCCGGCACTGATGCCGCAGAAGAGCCTGCGGGAAGCGCCGCGGCCGATCCGGCAGCCGGACTGCCTGAGGATTTGCCGATAGAGGGATCCGATGAGGGAACAGCTGCCGCAACAGAGGATGATTCTGAACATACAAATGAGAGTGATATGACCTTTGTAAGTACTGATTCAGCCATAAATACTGCGCCGGGGAATATTTATACTGGCAGTTTAAATCTTTTACTTGAGATTTTGGGGGATAGACATGGATTGGTTATCACAGTAGAAGCAGATGGCGCAACCTGGGAGATTGGATGGAGCGATGAGGCAGGGGAAATAGTGGCTGAGGCAACTCTCGCGGATGGGAGCAATACGCAATTGTTTAACGATGGGATCCGCAATCTGTTATTTACTGCTTTTAGTTATAATGAAACGCCATTATTCCAGGTGGTTAGTTATTTACTCAGCTTTATTGGGGCGAATGGTTCGCTTTTCCCGGCAGGGACCAGAGTAGATCTTTCCTCCATGTTTGCGAACTATATAGGAGGTAATTATGTTTTGGCGGTTGTTTGCAACAATGCAAGCTTGGCGGCCGCAACCACCGCCTCAGCTGAGCCGGAAGGGCCCTCGCCCGCGGTCCAGTATGTACGATCGCAGAGCATTGATAACAGTAACTATCGCGGTTCCTATAATAAAATTAAACAAATATTAGAACTGGAGCCTGATTTTGTAATAAGTGTAGCGGTCGCTCGCGATGGACAGACCGATATTTGGCGTATTACCCGGACCGAGGATGGCCATATTATAGCCACTTGCGGTGAGGAGGTTTTAACTTCAGGAGCAGATATCAGGAGTTTATTGACCGCCGCTTATGGCGCGGATGCGGGCAGCGGCAATCCGGTGTATGCATCTTTGAGCCAATTGTTGGAAGCTATACAAGATGGGGCCTCGTTCCTTCCGCATACAATTTTAGATGAGCAATCACGGGATCACTTTTCTCTAACGGGGGCAGTAGCTTATAATTCCCAGCCATCCGCTAGTGGTAGTGGCGGAACCGAAGTAGCGGCTGCAGAGGGAACTTCTGCGGGAACGGAGGGAACAGCGGCGGTGCCCCCAACCACCCCCCAGCCAAATAGTTACGATGACACCCTCAGGCAAGCCAGATCATTGCGCGATGAGGCGGACCAACTGATGGCATCGGGTAATTACCAGGCGGCAAAGGATAAATATCAGCAGGCCATGGATCTTTATACGCAGGCACAAGAGCAACTGCCAGTTGGGGTTAGCCAGCAAATCATAACGGACCTAGAGGCTGAGATAGATAATACGGTGGGAAGAAGGTTTTTGGCTGAGGCGTGGATAATTCGGGCGGAAGCCCTGGCTCTTTCACAAAATAGCCCAGAATTCGCGGACAAAGTGCGTCAGGCCATAGCAAAATATGAATCCGCCTTACATTGCTTTGAGATTGGGACCGAGCTATATGCAGAGACCCAAGATACAATTGAACAGCTGGGGCAGGTATTAACCTCAACTGAAAGCGACCAGCCGGAAGCGGTCGCAGAAGCGCCAACTCCCAATACTACTCCAGTGCCCGCTGCCCCACAACCCGGTCAAACTGGTCCGGCTACAGGAGCGGGAGGAGAGGGAGAACATCTTCCCATTCCAGTTATAGTAAATATTCCGGCCTCACAAGCTGGCGGAACGGTGGTTTTAGGAACCCCGGCTTTTGCTCCTCCAGGAACGCCACCGCCAGCACCAGCCACTACACTGGTTCCTCAACCAGGATCAACCGGCATGGCCGCAGTTGTGACCGGGCCGGTCACGGGAGAGGGAGATGCCGATGTTGATGCTGCATTAGCTAGTGTAGGGACAGAATCGGGGTCTACTTCTACAACTCCTGCGCCTGTACCAGCGTCCATCCCGACCCCAGTTCCGGTCATGGTAGCGGCTCCCGCGCCAGCGGCGCCTACACCTCCGGCACAACCAGCACCGCCTCCACCGCCTCCGGCAGTAGTAACGGTTGAAACTCCGGCCCCGGTAATACCTCCACCCCCGCCCGCGCCAATTGCCTTTGGCTCCGGCGAGATGGTATGGCGTGAATTCTTGGGGGCCTTGGGAATTCAAATTCCTTGGGGGACGGACCTTAGTCAATTGTTGATCGATAAGGGGATTGAGGCGGGAGTCGACATTTTTGAGGGCGGGCTAAGTCAAGCAGAGTGGAATTTATTGAAAGGAGCTTTTGCTCTTCCTATTACAGTATCTATGGATTATCAGAGTATAGAAAGGGCCTCTGCCGGAATATCCAATGGAATTATTTCAGCGGACGATGCTCGCGTGTATGTGCTGGCAAAATACGCTCAGCAACTTGGTCAATATCCTTTAAGCCAGCACCTCCCGCAGGAATTAGCTGGACAGCTTTATCAGGCCGGGGGACAGCTGCTTAACTCCTCTGGCAGTGAGCGCACTCAGCTAATAGCTGAGCTACAGGAACTGGTCTTCAAAGCCGAAGCGGCTTTGCTCACAGCCAAAAGCGAAAATCTGGAAGAAATTGCCGAAGACCTTTTGGCGACGGTTCTGGCCAATGGCTCCGGTGCTTCCGAAGCGGCGGTCCGGTTGCATCTTTTAGCTCGGGCGGTTAACGCGGGATGCACGGTGGATGCCATAGCGGAAGCAGCGGATAGTTCGCAGGAACTGACCTCCCTGCTTATCGCCCGTCAGGAGCAGGTAGCGGCCCAGGCGGCAGCGGCCGCCAGCCAAGCGCCGGTCCTGCCAGCTCTCCCCACCACCAATCCTTTAGTCGCGGCGTTAAGACAGAAATTGAACCAGAAATTCCAGCAAGCTGTCTCATCCTTTGCCTATCAGCAATTTCACACCTCTACGCTGCCGCAATCAGTTTCGGTCCGGGGCTACATTGAAATTGATCCTACAACCGGAGAGGGTAGCTTGGTCATTTCTGAAATAGAACCGGGAATTTACAGCGGACTTGAAGGATATTTAACAGATGCGACAGATGGCATCTTGGATTTTCAATCCAATCCCAGTTATAATTCTGGAGAGAAGTTTAGAATCAATATCAGCATAATAATCTGATCAGTTTCGCGGGAAAAAGAGAGTATAACTTCTACCATTCTGCACTGCAGTAACTCCCTCTGGCGGTATATAATCTCTCCAGTTGGGGATCCTCACAAAAAGATCGACAGTGGTGTTGTCTACCGGCAAAACTAGGTCCACCTCAATATACTTTTCTCCCAATGTTTGGCTTAGTTCCTGCCCGAAATTGATTCCATTTTCCACTTGGCCGGGCAAAGGATTTATATTATTGTGCGGCAGGCCGCTGTAAACCGCCAAACGGATTTCCTGGTTTTGGCCAAGCAGGTTTTTTACGGCGTTTTTCAACGCGATTCCGGCGTAACAGGCGGCGCGGGCCCGCAGGGCGGAGGAATTCAAGTAATTTTCATTTTTTATGGTTTCTAAAGCCTGTTCAATGGACATTCCCCCCGGATGGATGCGAATGCCCAGTTCGCGGGCTTTTTTTAAAAGTTTAATTACATCCTGCTGATCGGCGTATTCGATATATTTTAAAAGAGTGGGGGTGTGTTCCTGGTCTATTTCACAGTTAGTCGAATAAAATGTTTCCAATTCAGCCTCGATGACAGGGTCAGTAAGAATGCGCTCGAATAACAAATGGCAGATGCCCTCTGTGGCCAATTGTGGCAATACTTCCTCAGTGAAGCGGGCTATGGTAGATTGGTAAGTAAAACCCCATTCCGGATGGAACTCCCCGAAAGCGATCACCTGCGGGTGTTGAGCTAGTATCGGCTGGACGGCAGCGGATAGGGAGGGGTAATTGGTTACGGTTCCGGTGGATGGGGAAGAGGGGGAAGGTTCTTCGGCTGGAACGGTTTGCTTCCATTTGGTTTTGGCCAATAAGGTCGGATAGTTCATCACCGGCAGGATCTGCATGCCTTTATATCGGGCGGATTTTTAAATAATTTCAATGCTTGAGGATGCATTTAGTGGGGCATTTCTCAATGGCAGAGTCGCAGTTTACGCCAGTCTTTGAATAATCCATGACCGCTAAATTATCCACGACCTTGAATACTTCAGGGACCTGCTTCTCGCAGATCAAGCAGGCGATACAACCCACCGGACAGATCTTCCTGGTGACTGCTCCCTTATCATGCGAGGAACAGGCCACCGCGACCTTGAAATCATAAGGCCGCAGCGAGATTATCTGACGCGGACAGGCGGCCACGCACTTGCCGCAGGCGGTGCACTTTTCCGAATCGGTCACCGGCAAGCCCTCCTTCATATGGATGGCATCAAAAGGACAGGCGCATACACAGTCGCCATATCCCAAACAACCATAACTGCAGAGCAATCCTCCGCCATCGATCAGATCAGCGGCCAGGCAGGTCTTAACCCCAGAGTAATTGGCTTTCGTTTTGCGCTGATCGGCCTTGGCCCCGCAATGGACCGCGGCCACCTGCTTGTGCACCTCAAACCCCTCCGTCCCCATGATCTCCGCGATCTTTTTGGCGACTTTCTCCCCGCCCACCAGACAGCCGCTCACCGCCACTTCACCCCTGGCCACCTTGGCGGCAAAATCATGACAGCCCGCCGCCCCGCAGGCCCCGCAGTTGCCCCCCGGGAGAATGGCCAGGATGGTGGCCACCCGGGAGTCTTCCTCGATCCTAAAATAATTGGCCGCCAGCGCTAGAAGCGCGGCGAAGGCAAAACCCAGGATCCCCAGAACTAAGATAGAGATAAAAAAGATCTGCATTTTATAATCCAAACATCCCGGTAAAGCCCAAAAAGGCCAGCGACATCAGCGCCGCGGTGATGAAGGCGATGGGATAGCCCTGGAACCACTTGGGAATGGGGGCCAGCGCCATCCGTTCCCGGATATAAGCGAAAAGCATGATTGCCAGGGAATATCCGAAAGAGACCCCTAGCGAAAAGATCATGGATTGCAAAAAATTATAGCGGTAATCTATGGCCAGGAAAGCCACCGCCAAAATAGCGCAGTTGGTGGTGATGAGCGGGAGATAGATCCCCATGGCGCGGTAGAGAGTGGGGACCATCTTCTTTAGATAAAGCTCCTCCAGCTGCACCAGCGCGGCAATGGTCAAAATGAAAGCCGCGGTACGCAGGAATTCCAGATGAAAAGGCGACAGCACGAAGTGATAGACCACCCAGGAGACCGCCGAGGAGATGGTCATCACGAAGACCACCGCCAGGCTCATGCCTATTGAAGTATTGATCTTGGTAGAGACCCCAAAAAAGGAACAGAGAGCGATGAAGCGGATCAGCAAAATGTTGTTTATCAAGAAAGCCGCGAAAAATATCCCGAATAGTTCCATTACAGCACCTTTTTCTCCAGTTTATTCAAAGCCGCCATGAGAAAGCCGATAGTGATAAAAGCCCCCGGAGGCAGGATCATAATAGTGGCAGCTGTGGCCGGATTAAAGAAAGTGACGCCGAAAACCGAACCCGCTCCCAGTATTTCCCGGACAACCCCAATGCTGACCAGCGCCAGAGCGAAACCCAAACTCATCCCGATCCCATCCAGGACAGAGTTAAGTACCGGATTTTTATAAGCAAAAGCTTCGGCCCGGCCCAAAATGATACAGTTGACCACGATCAGCGGGACAAATACCCCCAACGCAACGTAAAGCTCGGGATAGTAAGCCTGCATGATGTAATCGCTGATGGTGACGAAAGTGGAAATCACGATGATGAAAATGGGGATGCGGATCTCGTCGGGAGTGAGCTTGCGAATCGCCGCCACTACCCAGTTGGAGCAGATCAGGACGAAAGCCACAGCTGCGCTCATTCCCAGCGCATTGGTGGCGTTGTTGGAAACGGCCAAGACCGGGCAGAGCCCGATCATCAGGCGCAGGACCGGATTTTCTTTTACGATGCCCGCGTTAAGATCTTTCCAGAGATTCATGGCTTCACCTTTCCCAAGGCCTCGCGCACGCCCCGGCAGACCGCCCGGCTGGAAATAGTGGCCCCCGTGATGGCATCGATATCTTTTTTGGGCTCGATCGAATCTTTTGCGCTCTTGCCGACGAATTGCCTTAAGAAACCGGGTTTGGTAATGTTGGCCCCCAGCCCCGGGGTTTCCCGCTGATTCAAGATCTTAAGGCCTTTGACCTTTCCCTGAGGATCGATCCCGACCAGCATATCGATGGGGCCGCTGTAGCCGCGAGGCGAGACGGCCACCGCCGTCCCCTTATTGTCTTTCCCCAAAACCTCACGCTTACTGTTCTCCAGGGTCAATTTGGAGTTCGCCTCGATCTTGGGCTGAGTGAACAGATAGACATAAGCCAGCCCTCCAGCGGAGATAACGCAAAAAACCGCCAGGATCGCTGCCAGCTTCAAGATCTTACCCACGTTTCTTACCTCCGTACAGCCGCGGCCGCGCGTACTTGTCGATCAGCGGCGTCAAGATATTCATGAAAAGGATGGAGTAATTGACCCCTTCCGGAAAACCGCCGTAGAAGCGGATCGCAACCGTCATGATCCCGCAGCCCAGGCCGAAGATGAATCTGCCCTTGGTGGTCACCGGGGCGGTGACATAATCGGTGGCCATGAAAAAGGCGCCCAGCATCAGCCCCCCGCTTAAGATCGCAAAGAGGGGATCATGCCCGAGCAGCCAGCTTAAAAGCGCCACGCTGCCGATATAGGCGGTGGGCGCGGGCCAATCGATGATCCGGGTTAGGAAAAGCAAAAGCGCGCCGATCAGTATCATCAGGACCGAAGTTTCACCCAAGGACCCGGCCCGCTCGCCGATGAACAGCGCCCAATAACTGGGTGCCGCTTCATGCATTTTGTTGACCAGGAACAAGGGGGTGGCGGTGGTTATTGCGTCGAACGGACGAACCCAGGTGGTCATGGCCACTGGCCAGGAAGCTAGCAAAATGGCCCGGGCCGCCAGGGCTGGATTAAAAATATTGAAACCTAATCCGCCGAAAAGGACCTTGACCAACCCGATAGCCAGGATCGCGCCGATGGCCGCCATCCACAGGGGCAGGTTGGGAGGCACGATCAGGGCCAATAATATTCCGGTGACGGCCGCGCTGCCGTCATTGACCGTGATCGGCATTTTTGCCAGCCACTGGCAAACCGCTTCGGCCAAGACCGCTACCAGCGTGGTGAAAACGATCAAGACCAGAGCTTTAAGACCGAAGAAATATACTCCGGCGGCTGCCGGAAAGAGCAGCGCCAAAGCCACCATCCACATGATATTCCTGGAGGTATAGGGCGCGCGGATATGGGGCGATACTGATATATCAAAGTTCATTTGCATACTGCCTTCCTGGTTTGCAATTCTTTTTTGGCCACTTTGAAATACTGGACCAGATAGATCCGGCTGGGACAGACATAGCTGCAGCAGCCGCATTCGATGCAATCCGCTACATTATATTCCTCGGCCCGGCCCCAGTCCTTTAGCTTAGCGGCATCCGCGATAAAGTTGGGCAGCAGCCCAATGGGACAGGACTTGATGCAGCGGCCGCAGCGGATACAATCCTTTTCCTCATAGACTTTTGCGTCTTTTTTATTTAACGCCAGTATGCAGGTGGTTCCCTTGACCACCGGCAGGTCCAGCGTGGAGAGCGCCAATCCCATCATCGGCCCGCCCATGATGACCTTGACCGTATCCTCGGTCAATCCTCCGCATTGCTCAACCACTTCACGGAAGGTAGTGCCGATCCGAACCATAACATTTTGCGGCTGCTTGATCCCCGATCCGGTCACAGTCACCACTCTTTTAATTAAGGGAACTCCAAATTTAATGGCCTCGGCGATGGCCACTGCGGTCCCAACGTTCTGCACCACCACCCCAATATCCAGCGGCAATCCGCCGGACGGCACCTCGCGGTTAAGAATGGCTTTGATCAACTGTTTCTCCCCACCCTGGGGATACTTGGTTTTAACTTCTGCTATTTCGATCCCTTCAGCTTGGGATTTAAGCTTTTCGACAGCATTCTTTTTATTGTTCTCGATTCCTACGATGATCCTGGTGGCTCCCACCGCCTGGGCCGCAGCCCGGGCGCCATAGAGGATGTCTTCCGCCCTCTCCAGCATGAGCCGGTGGTCGGCGGTGATATAGGGCTCGCATTCGCAGCCGTTGATGATGAGGGTATCGATCTTTTTATCTGCTGGAGGAGAAAGTTTGACATGGGTAGGAAAAGCCGCCCCGCCCATCCCCACGATCCCTGCTTCCCGGATTATCTTCTTGATCTCTTCTGCGCTTAGGGAGTCAAGGGTTCTAGGGGCTGGGGACTGGGAGCTGGGACCGGGCCCCTCGATCACGACCGCGGGCACCTCAAAACCGCAGGGATTGGGCAATTTTTCGATCTGGACCACTTTTCCGGAAATGGAGGCGTGGACGGGCGCGGAGACGAATTTTTGGGAATCGCCGATCTTGGCTCCTTCGACTACCTCATCCCCCACTTTGACCAGAGGTTCACAGGCGCAGCCTAAGTTTTGCTGGAGGGGCAGGATGACCTTCTTGGGCAGCGGTAACTCCCGGATAGTTTTATCCTGGGTGGCTTCCTTTAAATATTGAAGGTGCGATCCGCCTGGAAAGGTTTTCATAAGATAACAAACCGCAAAATTGTATCACAAATCGGGGGGATGTCAAGTTAGAGGCAGTATAATGCGGCGGAAGTGGCGCCTTCGATCGAATTCTTGAAACTTTTCAAGATGGGCTTAACGTGCGGGGCGGTATCGATCTCTTCCATCACCTGAGATTTGATCCTCAGGATCTGTTCTTTGGCCTTTTTCTTGTTCTTGGATTTTAAAAGACAGGTGATCTCGTCGATGATCTTGTCTTCCAGGTCGAAGAGATATTCGGGCTTGTTGATGCGCCCCAACTCGGAGATGAGCTCCTGAAAGTTCTCGATAGAAAATTTTACTAAGGGATTCATTTATCCTCACGCCTTTCCTGGAAGTCTACTTATATATCGTCAAATTGGCGCGAGGATTTCAGCTCATGAGCTCCTGGATCTTGGCGGGGATATCGGGGGATTTGAGCAAGGTCTCTCCGATCAGCACCGCCTGGAAGCCGGCGGATCTGAGTTCCTGTATCTGTGACCTGGATTGGATGCCGCTTTCTGAGATCAGGATCTTCTTTTTAAGTTCGGGGAGCTTTTCTAAAAGTTTAAAAGAGAGGTTGAAATCGACCTGCAGGGTGTCCAGGTCCCGATTATTGATGCCGACGATCTCCGCCTGGGCAGCCAGCGCGCTTTCAGCCTCGGCCTGGTTGTGGACCTCCACCACCGCGGCCAGCCCCAGCTCGGCGCATTTGCCAAGGAACCTTTTCAGCTCCTCCGCTTTTAAGACCCGGATTATAAGCAGGACCGCATCCGCTCCCGCCAGGCGGGATTCGGAAAGCTGCAGCTCATCGATCAAAAAGTCCTTCCTTAAGACCGGGATGGTGGTCGATTCCTTGGCGGATTTTAGGTGGCTCAAAGCGCCCTTGAAATATTTGTAATCGGTGAGCACCGAGAGAGAAGCGGCCCCGGCTTCCTCAAAGGCCTTGGCCAAGGTTATGGGTTCAAAAGATTCGCGCAGCACGCCAGCCGAGGGCGAGGCCTTCTTGATCTCGGCGATCAGGTTGATCTTCCCTGGCCGGGAAATGGCCGACTTAAAGTCCCGCAGGGGCGGGAAGGCATCAGAAAGGTTAGCCAAGGCGATCCTTTTGAAGTTATCCCGCAGGATGATCAATTCGGTCTGTTTGTTGGCAATTATCTCGTCCAGCAGCATGTTATAATCATTATAACATGCATGTTCCGGTAATGGTCAAAGAGGTTGTGGCGTTCCTTGAACCGGCTCCGGGCAAGGTCCTGGTGGACTGCACGCTGGGTTTTGGGGGCCATGCCGAGGCGCTCTTAAAAGCGGGCGCAAAGGTAATTGGCATAGATCGCGATCCCGAGGCCGGATATCCGGGGATCCAAGTGATCCGGGATAATTTTGCGAATCTGGACAAAATCATAAAAGAACCCGTGGATGGATTTCTTTTTGACCTGGGCGTATCCTCTCATCAGATAGACAAAGCAGAGCGCGGATTTTCCATAAGGTTGGAAGGCCCGCTGGATATGCGCATGGACCAGAGCCGGGGGAAAACGGCCGCGGACCTTATAAATGGGCTTTCCCCAAAAGAACTGGAGAAGATCTTCGGGGAATACGGGGAGGAGAGATTCTCGGGCAGGATCGCGCGCCGGATAGGCGAGGCGCGGGAGAGGGACAGAATAGAGACTACCGGTCAACTCTGCCAAATAGTTGAAGGCGCCATCCCTACCTGGCGCAAGCGGGAATCCGTGTCCCGCATCTTCCAGGCCCTGCGCATCGCCGTCAATTCCGAGCTTGATAACCTGCGCCAAGCGCTGGCGGCCGTCCCGGAGAAGCTCAAGCCGGGCGGGAGGGTGGTCGTGATCTCCTATCATTCGCTGGAGGACCGCATCGTGAAGCAGACATTTAAAAATGGTATACTGAAGGCGCTGACCAAAAAGCCGGTCACGCCCGCGGCGGAAGAGATAGAAGCAAATCCCCGGGCCAGGAGCGCCAAACTGCGGGCGGCGGAGAAAAGATGAGAAGATACATAATACTTGTCGGCCTGATCGTGATCCTAGCCCTGCTCCATCTCTACATCTTTACCCGCAGCATCAGCCTGAAATATAATATTGCCAGGCTGAAGATCGAATTTGGCAAACATTATCAGGAGAATCGCAAGCTCAACAATTGGGTGGCGCGGGAGGAATCCCTGGATAAAGTGGAGAGGGTCGCCACCGGGAGTCTCAATATGTTCTATCCGGAACAGGTCAATTACATCGTGATCACAGGGGAGGCACATGATTAGGGTCCGCTTTGCCCCCAGTCCCACCGGCGCCCTGCATCTGGGCGGGGCCCGCACCGCCCTGTTCAACTGGCTGTTCGCCCGCCGCCACCAGGGGAAATTCATCCTGCGCATAGAGGATACCGACCGACAGCGTTCCACCCAGGAGGACATCAAAGCCATCCTCGACGGCATGGAATGGTTGGGATTGGATTGGGATGAAGGGCCTAACCTGGGCGGTCCCTTTGGCCCCTATTTTCAAACTGAACGACTGGAAATCTATCAGAAGTATGCCCAACAGCTTTTGGATTCGGGGAAAGCGTATTTATGTTTTTGCACTCCCGACGAATTGGCCGAAAAAAGGAAACAGGCCGAGGCCCGCAAGGAAGCCCCACGCTATGACGGTCAATGCCGCAAGCTCTCTTCCGCTGAGATAGAGAAGCTTAAGGATTCCAAGATCCCTCGCGTGATCCGATTCCTGATGCCGGCGGGTGAGGTCACCTTAGTCTCTGATCTGATCCGCGGAAAAGTGGAATTCGAGAACGATGTCCTGGATGATTTTGTGATAATGAAATCCGACGGCTTCCCCACCTATAACTTCGCAGCAGTGGTGGATGACCACTTGATGGAGATCACCCATGTGATCCGCGGGGACGACCATCTCTCCAATACTCCCCGGCAGGTCCTGCTGTATCAGGCCTTGGGCTGGAACCCGCCCGTTTTCGCGCATATCCCCATGATATTGGGCCCGGACAAAGCACGGCTTAGTAAGCGCCACGGGGCCACTTCGGTCATAGAATACAAGACCCTGGGCTATCTGCCCGAGGCGGTCTTCAATTATATCGCCAAGCTGGGGTGGGGGCACAAGGACCAGGAGGTTTTCTCCCGGCAGGAATTGACCGAATTGTTCTCTTTGGACGGAGTTACCAAGAACGCGGCCATTTTTAATTATGAAAAACTCAACTGGTTGAACGGCCATTATATCCGCGCCGCTCTGCCGGAGAGGATCGTGGCTCTCTGCGAGCCGCTCCTTTTGGAAGCTTATGGCCAGCAGGATTTCAATTATTTATCCCGGGTGGTCAAATTGTTCCTGGATCGCTTAAAACTCATCCCTGAGATCGTTCCGCTCACCGAATATTTCTTCAAGGATGATTTTGCTTTTGAGGAAAAGGCAGTAAATAAATATTTAAAGACCGAGGAAGCGCCCCAGATCCTGAAACTGCTCAAGGAACGGTTAAGTAAAGTAGAGCCATTTGCGCGGGATGAGATAGAGAAGGTATTCAAGGCCTTGGTCGAGGAACTAAAGCTCAAACTGGGCAATTTGATCCACCCCTGCCGCGCCGCCGTCTCCGGCCGCACCGAAACCCCGCCCATGTATGATGTGCTGGAGGTTCTGGGCAAAGAAAAAGTCTTAAAGTGCCTGGCGGCTCAAATATCCCATTAACCGATAGATCAATTTGGCCACGGTGAAATCGGGGGCGCGCAGTTCTTTAATCGGGGATAGCTCCACGAAGTCCGCCGCCACCACTTTCTTTAGTCGGCAGACTTCTCTTAATATGTCTAAAACTTCATACCAAAAGAATCCTCCCGGCTCGGGGGTGCCGGTGGAGGGCATGACTGAGGGATCAAAAGCGTCCACATCAAAGGTGATATAGACCTGTTCCGAGAGCTGAGTGACCACTTTCTCGGCTACGTCCAGATGCTCGGCAAAATGGATCTTTTTTAGCTGCCCCGATTCTTTCGCAAATTGATATTCCTCAGGAGAGATGTTGCGGATCCCCACCTGCACTACCGGGCACATCTCCAGGATGCGGCGCAAGGCGCAGGCGTGGGATCTTTTATTGCCGTGATACTCATCTCTTAAATCCGAATGGGCATCGAACTGCAGGACGGAAAGCTTGGGATAACGTTTAACCACGGCTTTCGCTGCTTCAATGCTTATAGAATGCTCTCCGCCCAAGGTGATCGGGATTTTTTTGTCTTTTATGATTTTATCTATAGTTGAAGGGAGCTTGGCAAGCTTGATCGGCTTGAGAGTATGAATACCACTGATCCGATAGGTCTC
>Ga0315295_10001444_pt1 | contig 20429 bp, 15 predicted proteins | sample YL17G14_0_MG_FD_204453 | JGI IMG/M metagenome (GOLD analysis project Ga0315295, IMG submission 204453) | Sediment microbial communities from Yellowstone Lake, YNP, Wyoming, USA - YL17G14_0 | ecosystem: Environmental > Aquatic > Freshwater > Lake > Sediment | place: USA: Wyoming | collected...
GGCGGAAGTCGCGGTTCCCGAACCACGCGTACTTGACCGGGTCCACGCAGGGCTGGCCCACGGGCCTCGGGCCGCCGGGCCGCTTCACGGTGTTGAGGTTGAACCAGAAGAAGTTGCTGGTGAGGGCGGAACCGAGGTCGTGGACGACGTAGCCGCCGCTCTGGCGGCCCCGCTCGTAGGCGCGATAGTCCTCGGCCTTCACGTTGTCGAACGCGTCGATCTCGCCGGTCTGGAACTTGAGCCACAGCGCGTTCTGGTCCGGCACCACGAGGAACACCAGCTCGTCGAGGTACGGCAGGCGGCGACCCCGGGCGTCCACCCCGAACCAGTAGGGGTTGCGCGCGAGCACCGTCTTCTCCCGGGCCACGAACTGCTTGAGCACCCAGGGTCCGCTCGTCACCAGGCTCTCCGGCGGCGTGCCGACGCCGTAGGCGGAGGCGAAGTGCCCCGCGCGCCAGGCCGGCTCGAGCACGTGCCGGGGCAGGATGCGCACGGAGCCCACGGCGTGGACCAGCAGGGCGTACGGCCGCACCACGCGCATCACCACCGTGTAGGAGTCCGGCGCGGAGAGCTGCATCTTCTGGCCGTGCGGCGTGAGCAGCTCGAAGACCGACTGGTGCAGCGTCGTGTCGTAGGCGACGGCGAAGGTGAACAGCACGTCCTGCGACGTGATGGGGTGCCCGTCGGAGAAGCACGCGCCGCGGCGCAGGTGCCACGTGCACGTGAGCCCGTCGCGGCTGAACTCCCAGGACCGCGCCAGCGCCGGGACCGGCTGCTGGGCCGCGTTGTCGTACTCCACCAGCGCGGTGAAGAGCCGGTCGCTCACGTCGCTCGAGCTGCTCTCGTTCGACATGATCGGGTTGAAGGTCCTGGCGTCGTTGGTCACGCCCAGCACGAAGCGCCCGCCAGGGACGCCCGGCTCGCGCATCGAGACGCGCATGGGCTCCAGCGGGGCGGGGACGGGATCGCCCGGCGGACGCGCGCTGCGGGCGGTGGATCCGGTGGCCGCGCCCAGCGCGAGCAGGGTCGCGAGCCCCATCAGAACGGTGGTCAGGCGGCGCATCGTGGCTACCTCCGGGGGCTGCGAGTTCGGGACCGCGAGTATCGGACGGCGCCCGGCGAGGGTCAACCCCCCGCTCCGCGCGTGGCCCTGTCGAGGAGCGGCTTGCCCTGCTCCCCGTCGAGGCGGCGTGTCCCGGCGGGCAGCTCGGCGGCGAGCGCCTCGGCCCAGCGTGCGAGCGGCGGCCGGCTGCCGAGCCAGGGGCCCGCGTGGACCGCGGCGCGCTCGAGGTCGGCCCGGGCGCGCGCGCGGTCCGCGCCGCGCAGCGCGACCAGGTCCGCGAGCCGGAGGTGGGCCGGGCCGAGCAGCACGCTCCCCTGCTGGAGCAGGGCCCGGGCGGTGCGCCGTTGCGCGCTGCCCACGAGCTTCCGGCCCTCGATCACGATCTCGTGCCGGGCGGTCGAGGCGAAGCAGGGCAGCGCGGCCGCGGGCCCGCGCGATGCGCCGGCGCTCCCCGCGTGCGGGGCCAGGTCGCCCCGGCTGGCCCCGCGCGCCAGCGTGGCCGGCACCCCGAGACCGACCAGCGAGGCCGCGACGAGGCGCGAGGCGCGATCGTAGGCCTGCGCCAGCGTCCCGCCCCAGGCGGGATCGTCCAGCGGGGCGGCCAGCGAGTAGGTCCACTCCTCGTCGTGGTATATGGCACGGCCGCCCGTGGGACGCACCGCCCACGGCACGCCCGCCGCACGGCAGCGCTCGAGGTCGAGCTCGCGGGCGGGGTCCTGGGCGCGCCCCAGCGTGATACCCGGAGGCTGGAACAGGAAGAGGCGGAGGACCGGTGCTGCGCCCTGTTCCGCGCCACGCAGCAGCGCCTCGTCGCGCCGCATGTTCTCGGCCGGGTCGTGGGCGCCGTCGCACCAGAGGATCATGGGCTCACCCGCGGCACGCCGGGCGGTCGCGGGCGCGGCGTTCGCGCCGCGCCGCGCACTCCCGCTAGCGGACCGGCATCCCCAGCCAGTCGTGGAGGAGGAACTGGAAGCGTCCGATGAGCAGCGAGATGCGCGACATCACCGTGTAGCCGTAGCCGGCCCCGAAGGAGACCATCAGGAAGAACGCCCCGAGGCGCGAGGCCGCGCCCAGTGCGCCCTTCTGCTCGCGGCTGTAGAAGAAGTACAGGAGCGAGCTGAGCAGGCCTGCGGTGAAGACGAAGGCGCTCAGCGTGGTGCCCCAGTGCCCGGTCCAGAGCGGCTGGATGCTCCCCTGGATCTGCGCCACGAAGTCGCTCTGGGCGAAGCCCGTGGTCTTGAGCCCGGCGTACACGCCGATGATCAGGGCCAGGGCCCAGCGCGAGAGCCAGGCGAACCGGGGCACGACACGCGCGAACAGCAGCACCCCGAAGAGCGCCGGCAGCAGCAGGAGGACGCGGTAGTCGCCGACGCTCACCGCAAAGGGCGGACCGTGCCGGCCGTCGAAGGCGGCCGCGAGGGGGTCCCACAGGTTCGCGACCAGCACCGTCCAGAAGTTGAGCACGATGTAGTAGCCGGCCGAGACCCCGACGAACAGGTGCTCGGCGAGCTTGTAGAGCGGGTTGTCCCGGTACAGGAAGCTGAAGACGCACAGCGTCAGGGCGGCGGCCACCCAGACGCCGAAGTCGGGGCTCGGGTGCAGGCTCACGACGCCTCCCTCCTCCTGCGCTCCCACTGGACGACGTTGCCCATCAGGATGCACAGGGCGATGAAGACGTGGGCGAGCGACTGCGCGTCCATGCCGTGGGAGGCCTGGCCGCGCTCGAGCCGCAGATCCTCGTACTCGGCGGCGCCCGCCATGCCGCCGAGCATGCCGAGCAGCTGGCCGGTCTGCAGGTACGGGTACAGCGTCGGCGCGGTCACCGCCGTGACCCCGGCCACCAGGGGGATGTGGAAGCGCCCCTGCACCTGCTGCACGTACTCCCGGGTCCCGGGGTAGCCGCCCGAGATGCTCACGATCAGCGCGAAGCTGGCGTAGTTGCGCACGTCCCGCATGATGGGAAAGGACCTCACGTCGGCGCCGTTCTGGTCGCGCGGGAAGGTGCCGGGGATGCTCTGCCCCATGAGCACCAGCACCGCCTCGTTGCCGGCCTTGTAACCCAGGTTGATGTAATCCACGCCGTACCTCTGGCGCCGCTGGCGTGCCACGTCGTTGACGATCTGGTCCACCAGCAGTGCCCCGCCCTGGTAGAGCGCCACGACCACGACCTTGCAGCGCTTCTCGAAGAGCTGGCGCAGGGTCGTGCGGGTCATGGGCTCCAGCTCGGGCCGCATGGCGGGATCGTAGTCGCAGGACATCAGCACGCGGCTCCCGGGGGGCAGCGCGGCGATGGCGTCGTGGTAGCCGCGCACCGGGGGCGAGGGCTCCAGCGGCAGGTTCAGCGGCCAGAGCAGCGGCAGCAGCACGAGCAGGCCGGTGGCCAGGAAGATCCAGCGACGGTCCAGGTTCTCGAGGAAGGCCGGCAGGCGCACGGTCTAGTCCTCCCCGCTGAAGTAACTGCGCTCGATCCCGAGGATGACGCGCAGGCCCGTCGCCATGACGCCCAGGGCGGCGCCGATGAGGATGGCGCGCTTGGCGGCGTTCTGGGGCACGTCCATGATCCACTCGGCGAGGTTCTCGATGCGCAGCGCGGGCGGCAGTCCGGCGGTGAGCACGTGGCCCAGCGGCACGCGGCCCAGCATCACGATGAAGGCCGCCAGGGCGAGCAGGCCCGCCTCCGGGGTGCGGATGCGGAAGGCGCGGAAGGCCGCCGAGGCGATGAAGAAGGCGAGCAGGGCGAACATGGCGCTGCTCATGGGCGAGTAGACCTGGTCGTAGATCCAGGTGGAGCGCGTGCCGGCGGCCTGGAAGTCGCGGCCCTCGATGAGCCCGACGAGCACCGTCGCGACCAGGCTGACGATCAGCACCACCTTGTACGGCCAGTCGCCCTGCCGCTTCACCACGGCCTCGAGGTTCACGCGCAGGAGGTTCGCGCCGCCGAGCACGATGCCGAAGGCCACCACGATGACGGCGCTCTGCTGCAGGAAGTCGGCCGGCACGCTCACCGCGTGGTGCGGCACGAAGAAGGACAGGATCATGAAGAGGCCGATGGCGGCGGTGAGGAGCAGCGGGACCTCGCGCTTCATGCCATGCCTCCTACTGCGTCGCCAGCCACTGGGTGAGTCCGTGCTGCCCGGAGGTCTCGAGCAGGCAGCCGACCAGCACCAGGGCGATGACCAGGATCTTCATGAAGTCGGCGCCCTTGAGGCTGCCCACCAGCTTGGGCTCGCCCGAGAGGTAGGCGCTGGCGGCGAACAGCTCTTCGCCGATGAGGGTGTAGTCGCAGGCCACCACGAAGAAGGGCAGCTGGTCCGCGTTGGCCGTGCCGGCCACCTGGATCGCGCCGGTCGCGAAGCCGGTCTCCGCCAGCAGCAGCGACTCGGCGAAGAACGCGCCGAGCATGATGTGGGCGGCGGGCTTGTCGCGCATCATGATGCCGGTGATGGCGGCCACGTAGGCGAACTGCTCGGGCGAGACGAAGGTCACGCTGTCGGGGTCGTAGTTCTCGGGCCGTCCCTCGTGGAGGTACCCGCCCCGCACCATCTCCTGAGCGATCGTGAAGGGGATCGGGTAGGTCACGGGGACCTTGAGAGGCGTCTGGTACCGGGCCGTGGTCCTCGCCACGCTCTCCAGGATGATGAGCGCCTGCACCGTCTGCATGTCCTCGATGTCCTGCACGCCGGGCACGTAGAGGACGGGGCGGCCCATCTCGGTGGCGCGCCCGATGGCCTCCTCGATGGCGTCGATGCCGGGGATGCGCCGCACGAACGGCTTCTTCCCCTCGCCCTGGGCGTTCTGGATGAAGAACAGCACCACGGCGAAGAAGATCATGGTGAGCAGCAGGACGCTCCACCGGGTGGCGTTGAACCACTGTGAGGTGGCGATGGCGGGCCCGGTGAGGCTCCCGGCCGGCGTCACGCCCCCGGGGCCATGCGTGTCCACGCGGTAGAAGTACTCGACGTCGCGCCTCAGGCCGGCGGACTGGTCCCGGAAGGCCGCCAGCCCTGCGGGCACCGAGTCCACCAGGGCCCAGGGGCCGCCGGGGCTCTCGGAGCGCATGATGACGTAGCCGCGCAGGACCGTGCTGCCCGTGGTGTCGTCGGGCGAGAGCTGCCAGGCGAGGTCGAGTGCGCGTCCCGCGTCGTCGGCGACGTCCTTCCAGACGAGGCCCCGGGCGGGTTGCGGTGCGGGCGGTGAGCCGGGCGGGCGGGGTGTGGCGGGGGACTGCGGCGGGGCGGCCTCGGGGATGATCACCGGCGGCGCGCCGGTGATGGCCGTCGGCTGCGCATGCGCGGCCGGAGCCAGCAGCGCCAGCAGCAGCGCGCACAGGCTCAGCCGCGCGCCGCGGTGCAAGCCGTCCCTCCGGTCATGGCGACCTCCCTGGTCAGGGTGAGGCATCCCGTGCCACGGCTCGACTCCGGCGGGACGCCGTGCAGCGGCGCCCGCGGGTCGAAGCAGGCTAGGACGCGCGAACCGCGCTGTCAATCCGCGGAGCATCGGCGCCGTCACGAGGAGATCACCTCGACGTTGGCGCGCGGCACGAGCGCGTGGCTCCCGTCCGCGGTGAACTCCACGAGCAGGACGCGCACCCGCGCCTCCGTCTCGAGCCGGTGGAGCTCGGACGGCAGCTCCCGCACGCGACCGACGCGTCCGAAGTACGGCTCGCGGATGGCGCGCACCACAGAGCCCACCACGAGCCCGACGCCCGCGGGCTCCTCGCGCGGCGTCACGGACCCCTCGGGCTCGGGGACCAGCACCTCGGGCCGCAGGACGCCGGCGCGGATCTGGGTGGCGCCGCTCACCGAGGCCAGCCGCCCCGCGCGCGCCGAGAGCAGGTTCCACGAGCGGTCGGCCATCCGGATGCGCCCGAATCCCTCGGTGATGACGAGGGTGACGCCGAGGTCCTCCGAGCCCGTGATGGCCACGCCCAGGTCGCGGCCCAGCAACCGGCGCAGATCGAGGTCGTCGAACCCGCCCACCACCACGGCCGACACGCCCAGCTCGCGGGCGCGCATCAGGGCCTCGTAGCTCACGAACGCCCCGCCCACCACCACGTGTCCGCGGTGCTCGGGGCGCAGCCGTACGGGCGTGAGCTCGGCGTCGGGCGCCTGCACGGCCACGGCGATCGTCCCCCAGGTCTCGCGCCCCACGCCGAAGATGCCCTGCAGCAGCGCCCCGCGCGCCTCCACCACCACGCCCTCCCCCGGCAGGATCTCGGCCACGGTCCCGCGCACGTAGGCGTTGACCTCGACGGGGACCGCGGGCTCGCGCAGCAGGAGCTGCCCGGTGACCGAAGAGACGCTCTCGATGAAGCCGTCGGCCGGTGCGGTGACCACGCGGCGGGAGAGCCCCAGCAGGCCCGACGCCTCGGCCACCACCTCGCCGGCCCGCACGTCCGCGCCCACGGGCTTGGTGAGCGCCGCCGGCACCCGGGCGTGGTCCACGCCGAGGCGGGACGCCAGGTTCAGGATCTGGACGATCCCCGGCAGCTCGGTGCGCGCCACCACGTCCTGCGGCCCCACGTGGTCGCCGGAGCGCACCAGCACCTGGCCCCTGAGCGGCAGTCGTCGCTCGCGGCGGATGACGGCCCACGGCGTGACCCGGAGTCCCGGCGTGTAGGCGTGCGCCACGGTCAGGGCTCCTTCGGGTAGAGGTCGAGCGCGCGGTGCCAGGTCCGCAGGCGCTCGATGCGCGTCGCGCGGTCGGCAGGCAGCGCGAAGGGTCGCCGGCCGCGCGTGTCCACGATGAGCCCGACGGTGCCGCCCGGCATGCGGGCGCTGACGGGCCGGCCACGCCCCGCGCCGAGATCGACGCCGCGCTCGGGCACCGCGCTCACGCGGCCGACGGCGCTGGCCGGCCAGAGTGGCAGGAGCGCCAGCTCACCCCACGGCACGCGGCGGGTGGTGGCCGGCAGCTCGGGCCCGCTCACCTCCACCGTGACGCATGCGTGCCCGGGGCGGCCCGTGCCGAGGGGGGCGAGCACCCCTCCCAGGCGGACCAGGCAGTCCCGCTCGAAGACCTGGCTGGCGGCCTCCTCGTGCACGAAGGAGAGCACGCCGAGCTGCGGGGCCATGAAGATGCTGTCCACCGCGAGCAGGGTCAGGCCCTCGGGCAGGAAGGCGTCCACCATCATGAGGGCGGCCTGCACCCGTCGCGGCGCGTGCGAGAGCACGCCGCCCGAGCCGAGGATGAGCCCGAGCTCCACCATGTCCACGATCGAACCGCCGGTGCTCTGGCTCAAGGCGTCCGAGATGGTGCGCTCGCGCTGCACGCCCCTCAGCTCCACGGCCAGCGCGCGGTGCTGCTCGAAGGCCAGCCGCAGGGCCTCCCGCGCGATGGCCTGCTCGATGATCAGGTCCTCGAGCGTCTGCGGGATGGTCGTGGGCCGGATCATCTTGTTGCGGATCCGGTTCCGCAACGCGCCCTCGTCCACCTCGAAGGGCACCCAGCGCAGGATGCCCTCGAGCCCCGCCTCGGCCATGACGTTGGCGATGGAGTAGCTCATGCCGAGGTTGGCCGAGACGGTGCGGTTGAAGATGGGGGCGCCCTCGGCGTCCCGGAACACCGAGAACACGTCGGTGGTGGCGCCGCCGATGTCCACGCCCAGCACGGCCATGCGGTCGCGCGCCGCGACCCTCTCGAAGATCACGCCCACCGCGCCCGGCGTCGGCATGATGGGGACCGGAGTCCAGCCCATCAGTCGCCCATAGCCCGGGGCATGCGTCATGACGTGCTCCATGAACAGGTCGTGGATGGCCTCGCGCGCGGGTCGCAGGTTCTCGCGCTCCAGCGTGGGCCGGAGGTTCGGCACCACCCGCAGCGCGGTGCGCGATTCGAGCAGCTCGCGCACCACGCCGACCGCGTCCTGGTTGCCGGCATAGATGACGGGCAGCCGGTACTCGGCGCCGAGGCGCGCCTTCGGGTCGGCCGCCACGACCACCTCGGCCATCTCGGCCACGCGCCGCACGTCCCCGCCGTCGGTGCCACCGGAGAGCAGGATCATGTCGGGCCGCAGGTGGCGCAGGCGCTCGATCTTCTCGTGCGGGCGCCGTCCGTCGTTGAGGGCGATGACGTCCATCACGATGGCCCCGGCCCCGAGGGCCGCCCGCTGCGCGCTCTCGCCCGTCATCTGCAGGACCAGGCCGGAGACCATCATCTGGAGCCCGCCGCCCGCGCTCGAGGTCGAGACGTACAGGTCCACGCCCTCGCCGGAGCGCCGGGGCGTGAGGATGCGCTCACCGTCGAGCAGGCGCCGGCCGGCGATCTCCTCCACCTCGCGCACCGCGTTCAGGACGCCGCGGGTGACGTCCTCGAAGGGCGCCTCGACGGTGGTCGGGGCCTCCCCGCGGGCGACCAGCCGGAAGCCCTCGGAGCGCCGCTCGATGAGGATCGCCTTGGTGGTGGTCGAGCCGCAGTCGGTGGCGAGGATCGAGTGGATGTCCTCGGGGCGGACGTCCCTGTCGCCGGCGCTCATCTCGGGACCTCTCCCCCACCCGTCCCTGCGGGCGGCTGGGGGCGGCGCCTGGCCCGGGCCTCGCGTCGCGCGGCCTCGGCCTCTCCGGCGCGCTGCTCGATGAGCCCGGCCAGCGCCTCCAGCGCCTCGCGCCGCTCGACCAGGGCGGCGAAGCGGCGGTAGTCCGGGAACCCCAGCATCCCCTGCGCGAGGGGTTCGAAGAAGACCAGCGCCTGCCCGGCCACGAAGGAGAGCGGCTTCACGCTCTCGAGCGTGAGCAGCGCCGGCACCTCCATGCGGAGCTCCGTCACGCGCGTGGCCACGCGCTCCAGCAGCGCGCGGTCCGCGGCCCCGAGGCCGTGCGGCTCAGAGGCCATGGCGGACCACCTCGCGACGCAGCGCCTCGAGGATGCGCTCGCGCGCCGCTGACGCGCCCGGCACCGGCAGGAACAGCCCCCGGAAGCGGTCGAGGCGCCCGGGCGCCGCGAGCGGTGAGACGTGGAGGCCGGAGGGGCCCACGCGGGCGCGGCGGATGTCGTCCCAGCGGCGGCGGTCCCAGCCGAGCAGCAGGCGCCGGGCCACGCCCTCGCCGTCCACGCGGCAGTGCGTGGTCGCCATCCCCGGGGCGAGCACCGCGAGCACGGCGATGCCGAGCAGCGATGCCACCAGGGGCTCACCGGGCAGCATGCGGATGACGAGGACCCACAGCGCCAGCGCGCCGGCCACCGCCAGCAGGGCGCCGGTGCGGCTCTCGCGCCAGGGACTCACGGTCCACTCCACCACCGCGGGCACCCCTGCGGGCCCCGCGGCGGACGGTGCGTGCGCGTGTCCGGCGGGTGTCTCGGGCGAAGCGCGTCCTGCGCTCGGCTCCAAGTCGCCGTCACCTCCTCCGGCCGGGTCCCGGGATCACGGCACGCCCCAACGCAGCTTGAGCTCGCGTGCCGCGCGTCCCTCGTCGAGCCGGCTCACCGGCGTGTCGTGCGGCGCCTCGTGCAGGATGTCGGGGTTCTCCCGGGCCTCGGCGGCGATCTTCTCCAGGGCCGAGGCGAAGTGGTCGAGGCGGTCGAAGGTCTCCGTCTCGGTGGGCTCGATCATGAGCGCCTCCTCGACGATGAGCGGGAAGTACACGGTCGGCGCGTGCACGCCGAAGTCGAGCAGGCGCTTGGCCACGTCCAGCGTCTTCACGCCGTACTTCTTCAGGCCGCGCCCCGAGAGCACGAACTCGTGCATGCACGGGTCCGGATGGGGCAGCTCGTAGGTCCGTGCGAGCCGCCGCATCAGGTAGTTCGCGTTCAGGATCGCCGCGCGGCTCACGCCCCGGAGCCCCGCGGGCCCGAGCGTGAGGATGTACGCGAGCGCGCGCACCAGGATGCCGAAGTTGCCGTTGAAGGAGTGCACGCGCCCGATGGACTGCGGGCGCTCCCAGTCGAGCCGGATGCTCCCGTCCTTCCGGGTCACGGCCACCGGCGCCGGCAGGAACGGCACCAGGTGCTCCTTCACCGCCACCGGCCCGGCGCCGGGTCCGCCGCCGCCGTGCGGGGTCGAGAACGTCTTGTGCACGTTGATGTGCATGACGTCGAAGCCGAGGTCGCCCGGCCGCACCAGCCCCACCAGCGCGTTGAGGTTGGCCCCGTCCAGGTAGACCTGGGCGCCGGCCGCGTGGGCCCGTCTCGTGACCTCGAGCACCTGCGGCTCGAACAGCCCGAGCGTGTTGGGCACCGTGAGCATCACGGCCGCGGTGGAGCCGTCGAGCACCTTGTCGAGGGCCTCCAGGCTGACCGTGGCGTGCTCGCCGGAGGGGATCACCACGGTCTCCCACCCGCACAGGCTGACGCTGGCCGGGTTGGTGCCGTGCGCCGAGTCCGGCACGATGACCTTGCGGCGCTTCTCCCCCTCCCCGCGCGAGCGGTGCCACGCCCGGATGAGCAGCAGCCCCGTCAGCTCGCCGTGGGCGCCGGCGGCCGGCTGGGTGGTCACCGCGTCGAAGCCGGTGACGTCGGCCAGCACGCGCTGCACGGCCGCCATGACCCGCAGGCAGCCCTGGGTAGCCGCGTCGCCCGCCAGGGGATGCGCCTTGGCGAAGCCCGGCAGGCCGGACAGCTCGTCGTTGATCTTGGGGTTGTACTTCATGGTGCAGGAGCCGAGCGGGTAGAAGCCCCGGTCCACGTGGTGGTTCAGCGTGGACAGCTCGATGAAATGGCGCACCACCTCGGGCTCGCTCACCTGCGGGAAGCGCAGCTCCCCGCGCAGCTTCACCCCGGGCAGCAGCTCGGCCAGCGGGCGCGTGGGCACGTCGCACGCGGGCAGCTCGGGCCCGCGATGGCCCGCCCCGCCCTGCTCGATCAGGAGACGGCGCTCGATGCTCATCGGGCACCTCCCGCCTTCTCGAGGGCCGCGGCCCAGCGCGCGATCTCCTCGGCGTTGCGCTGCTCGGTGACGGCCACCAGCAGCAGGTCCTTCCACGCAGGGCGGAAGCGGCCCAGGTTGATGCCCGGGCGCACGCCGAACTCGAGCCCGGCCTCCACCACGCCCCGCGCCTCGACCGGGCACTCCAGCACGAACTCCCGGAAGAACGGCGTGGCGTGCGCCAGCCGGTAGCCCGGGATGCGCCGCGCCAGCTCGGCGGCGTAGTGCGACTTCTGCACGCACAGCTCCGCCACCTCGCGCATGCCCTCGCGGCCCAGCAGCCCCATGTGGATGGTGGCGCGCAGGGCCATCAGGCCCTGGTTGGTGCAGATGTTCGAGGTGGCCTTCTCGCGCCGGATGTGCTGCTCGCGGGTCTGGAGGGTCAGCACGAAGCCGCGCCGGCCCTGCTTGTCCACGGTCTCGGCCGCGAGGCGGCCCGGCATGCGGCGCAGCAGGCTCTGGTGCGCCGCGAAGAAGCCGAGCAGCGGCCCGCCGAACGACATGGGATTGCCCAGCGACTGTGCCTCGCCCACCACGAGGTCGGCGCCGCGCGAGCCGTCGGCGGCGGCGCGGCCGGGCGGCTCGATCAGGGCCAGCGCGATGGGATCGCACACGGCGACCGCCAGCGCGCCCGCGCCATGGGCGGCCCCGTTGAGGGCCGCCGGGTCCTCCAGCAGACCGAAGAAGTTGGGCTGCTGGTAGATGACGCAGGCGACGTCCGGGCCGAGCGCCGCCGTGACGTCCGCCGGGGCGGCGAGCCCCGCCGCGTCGGCGACCTGGGTGACGTTCGCGTCGTCGAGGTAGGTGCGCAGGACCCCGACGTAGTGCGGGTGCACGAGCCCCGCGACCACCACGCGCTTGCGGCCGGTCTGCGCGCGGGCCAGCAGCGCGCCCTCGACCATGGCCGTCGCCCCGTCGTACATCGAGGCGTTGGCCACGTCGCAGCCGGTCAGCTCGGCGATCAGGCTCTGGAACTCGAAGATCGCCGTGAGCGTGCCCTGGGCGACCTCGGCCTGGTAGGGCGTGTAGGCGGTGACGAACTCCGAGCGGCCCGCGAGCGCGTCGACGGCGGCCGGGATCCAGTGGTCGTAGATGCCGCCCCCCTGGAAGGAGACGGCGTCCTGCGCGTGGTTCTCGGCGGACCAGCGGCCGAGCAGACGGCGCAGCTCGATCTCGGTGAGGGGGCCGGGAAGGTCGGGCGGGCGCTCGAGCAGCACCTGCTTGGGGATCGCGGCGAGGAGCTCCTCGAAGCTCGCGACCCCGATCTCGCGCAGCATGCGCTGCTCTTCGTCACGCGTGAGGCCGACGAAGCTCATGCGTGCTGCTCCTCCACGTGCTTCTCGTAGTCGGCGCTCGACATCAGTTTCTGGACGTCGGCGGGGTTCGCCGGCTTCACGCGCACGATCCAGCCTTCGCCGAACGGGTCCTGGTTGACCAGCGCCGGACTGTCGCCGAGGGCGCCGTTCACCTCGACCACCTCGCCCGCCACGGGGGCGAACAGGTCGCTCACGGTCTTGACGGCCTCGACCACACCGAAGGGCTTCATGGCCTCCAGCCTGCGGCCCACCTCGGGCATCTCCACGAAGACCACGTCGCCGAGCTGGTCGGTGGCATAGCTCGTGATGCCGATGGTGACGATCCCCTTCTCGAGCCGGGCCCACTCGTGCTCGGGGGTATAGCGGACGTCATCGGGGTAGCCCACTGCTGCCTCCTAGGAGCGGCGCGAGCCCCGCGTCCAGAACGGACGCGGGACGATGCGCGCGATCAGGCGCGTCCCGCCGGCCAGCACCTCGAGCGTGCCGCCTGGGCGGTCCAGCGCGCTTTCCACGTAGCCCATGCCGATCGGACGCTCGAGGCTCGGGCTGAAGGTGCCGCTCGTGACCCGGCCCACCACGCGTCCGCCGGATTCGATCACCATGTCGTGGCGCGGCACCCGGCGCCCGTCGAGGTCGAAGCCGACGAGCTTGCGGGCGAGCCCCTGCTCCTTCTGGCGGAGCAGGGCGTCGCGCCCCGTGAAATCCTGCTTCTTGAGCTTCACCGTCCAGCCGATCCCCGCCTCCAGCGGCGTGGTCGTTTCGTCGATGTCGTTGCCGTAGAGCATGTAGCCCATCTCGAGCCGCAGCGTGTCGCGCGCGGCCAGCCCGACCGCCTCGAGGCCGTGCGGCCTGCCGGCGGCGATGAGTCCCTCCCACACCTGCGCGGCGTGGCGCGGATGGAAGTAGAGCTCGAAGCCGTCCTCGCCGGTGTAGCCGGTGCGGGAGATGATCGCGGGGGCCCCGAAGGCCTGGCCCTCCATGAGGCGGTAGAAGCCCAACTCGAGCGCGGCGGGTGGCACGTGCCCCTGCAGGACGCGCTCGGCACGCGGGCCCTGCACGGCCAGCAGGGCGGTCTCTTCGGTGATGTCGCCGAACTCGACCCCCGCAGGCACCTGGGGTCTCAGCCAGGCGAAGTCCTTCGCGTTGGTGGCGCCGTTGACCACCATCATCCAGCGGTCCCGGAGGCGGTACACGAGCAGGTCGTCCACGATGCCGCCGTCGGGGCGGCACATGGCGGTGTAGATGGCCTGTCCCACCTCCATGCCGAGCACGTCGTTCGTGACCATGCGGTGGATGAACTCCCCCGCCCCCGGACCCGCCACGTGGTACTCGCCCATGTGGGTGATGTCGAACATCCCCACGGCGTTGCGCACGCACAGGTGCTCGCGCACGTCGCCGGTGTAGCGCAGCGGCATCTCGTAGCCCGCGAACTCGACGAGCCTGGCCCCGAGGGCACGGTGATAGTCGATGAAGGGGGTGGGTTTCGCGGCGCTGGACGTCTGCATCGATGGCTCCTCGCGGATGGACGGACCGTCGCAAGGTATCCGAGGGTCCGGGGAGGGTCAAGGAGCGCGCCGGACCCGCCGCTGCGCCACGGCGGCTTTGCCGCTCGTGCCGCGCCGAGCCGCAAAGCCGGACGGCCGGCGCACGGGCGCCGGCCGTCCGGGGTGATGCGGCGTTAGCGGGCGATGACGAGCCTGCGGGTGAGATTCACCCCCGGCGCGTTCAGGCGCACGAAGTAGACCCCCGCGGAGACGGCGCGGCCCGCGGCCGTGCCCGTCCACAGGGCCTGGTGGCGTCCCATCGGGAGCACGCCGTCCACCAGCGTCACCACGCGGCGGCCCTGCATGTCGTAGACCGCGAGGTCCACGCGCGACTCGCGTGGCAGCGCGAAGTCCACGCGCGACGTGGAGGAGGTGGGGTTCGGCAGCGGCTGACGGAGGGCGAACTCCAGGATGGCCTCCCCCGCCGTGGCCTGGATCGGGCCGAAGGTCATGTGGCTCGAGCCGGACGTGGCGAGGATGCGGTACCAGTACGTGCGGCCGCTCTCGACGCTCCGGTCCACCGCGATGCTGACGCCTTCCTCCTGCCGCAGCTCGACGACAGGCGTGGTCCACGGCCCGGACGCGCTCTCGGCGCGCTCGACCGTGACGGAGCCGAAGCGTCCGGGATCGCCGAAGCTCCAGCGCAGCTCGATGCCCGGCCCGACCGAGGCCGCGGTGAACTGCGTCAGCAGCGTCGGGGTGACGACGTCGACGATGGCGAAGGCCAGGTCGCTGATGTCCGAGCCGGAGTTCCCCGCGGCGTCGTGGGCGACGACCTTGAGCCAGCAGTCGTTGCTAGCCGGCAGGGTGACGGTCCAGTTCCAGGAGCCCGTGTTGGCGATCCCGGTGGCCAGCGCGGCGTACGGTCCGCCCGACCCGGAGCGCGACAGCAGCAGGTCCACCGAGGTCACGCCGACGTTGTCGGTGGCGTTCCACTGCAGGTTCGCGACCGTGGTGGTGAGCAGGATCTCGCCGCCGTTGGGGTACGTCACCGTGACGGTCGGATCGAGCATGTCGCCCAGCCAGAGCTTGCCGTTGCCCCAGTCGCCGTTCCACACCGCGCCGGTGTAGGTGTCCACGATGGCGCGGCTCTTGAGGAACTGCTTGACGAAGGACGGCGAGACCGCGCCGTACTTCTGCATGATGAGCGCCGCCGCGCCCGCCACGTGCGGGGCGGCCATGCTGGTGCCCTGCATCATCTGGTGCTGCTGGTTGTCGGCCAGGTAGCTGGAGTTCCCCGTGGGGCAGGTCGTGCTGATGTCCTGGGTGAGGGCCGCGCCGATGACCGAGCCGGGGGCGGCGATGTCGGGCTTCTGACGCCCGTCACGCGTCGGGCCGGGGCTCGAGTAGGGCGACAGGTTGCCCGGGTTCACGGCCCCGGTGTAGTTGAGGTAGTGCCCCGCGCAGTCGTACCAGTAGCGCTTCGAGGTCCACGAGGCGGTGGTGATGACCGAGTCGGCGTTGCCGGGCTCGCCACAGAGGTAGTCGTTCGTGTTCTTGAGCGTGAAGGTCGCCCCCAGCGAGGTCGTGGAGACGTAGTAGCGCCACATGTCCACGCGGCCGGTGCCGCCCAGGGTGACGGGCGTGAAGTAGAAGGTCCAGACGCCGGTGATGCTGCCGGTCCCCGTGCCCTGGCTCATCAGCTCGATGTAGACCTCGCGGTCGCCGAGGGCGGTGAGGGACAGGCCGTTCTCGATGTAGACGCGCCCGTTCACGCCCGTCGTGGCACCGGGGTACGCGGCGTTGGCGGTGCCCAGGGTTATGGGGCCGATGAAGAGGTTCCCCGGGGTGCGGATGGTCACGTTCATGTTGTCGAGCGCGGGGTAATAGCCGTCGATGGCGAGCAGCCGGCCGTTCGTCGTGCCGCCGGAGACCGTCAGCTTGGCGCTGTCACCCGCCACGGGGACGATCATGCGGGCGTGGATGTTCGTACCCCGGTCGTTGCCCGCGGACTTGGAGATGATCCGGCCCGGGCCCGAGAGGGCGTTCAAGCCGCTCTCGAAGGCGCTCGTGCCGTCGTGCGGGCCGTACTGCGAGCCCAGCGACAGGTTGACGGCGGCGTTCTTCCCCAGCGCGGTCGCGCGCTGGAAGATGTAGTTGACGCCGTCGAGGATGGTCGTGGTGTACGAGGTGGTCTTCACCATGATCAGGTCGGCCCTGGGGGCCATGCCGACGTAGGTATAGGCCGGCACGGCGCCGCCGGTCTGGCTGCCGTCGCCGCCGGCGGTGCTCAGCACGTGCGTGCCGTGGCCGTTGGTGTCCACCTCGCGGGCCAGGTTCGAGTTGATGTCCGCGACGGTCCACTCGGAACCGTACGCGAAGGCGCCCGGGTTCGGCCCGACGGTGTCGGTCTGGTCCCAGATGCCGACGAGCCGCGTGTTGCCGGCGGCATCGTCGAAGTCCCCGTGGCCGTAGTCCACACCGGTGTCCACGTCGCCGACCAGCACGCCGGCGCCGTTGAGGCCGGTGAAGTTCGGACCCGCGCCGCGCAGCGCGCTGGCGTTCGTGGCCGGGACGCTCGCGTCGAGCTCGGGCTCGCACAGCGCCGCGCCCTCGATGCGGTAGACACCCGGCAGCGCGACCAGGCCGGCAACCGCATCGGCCGCGACGTAGGCGGTGAAGACGTTGCCGACCTGCGAGCGCACGCGCGCGCCCGCGGCCTCGAGCTCGGCGCGCGAGACCTCGCCCACGATGAAGACGTCGAGCTCACCGGCCTCGTTCACGGCTTCCGCGTTCGCGATCATCTCGGCGATCGGGGTGCCGGCCTGCAGCTGGGCCAGCGCGATGCGCGCGCGCGGGTCGAGCTTGGAGGTCTGGGCGTAGGCCAGTCCGGCTGCGAGCAGGAGCAGGACGAGCGGGAGGAACAGGCGTAGCAGACGGGTCATGCTTCACCTCCGGGAGGGGTGGGAACCGGTGGCCGGCCTGCGGCGGGCCGGACGCCTCGATGAACGGACGCATTCTAGCCCGGCGTGGCCGGTTCGCCAGCGGAAAATCTCGCGCGGCGCGTCCCGCTCGCGTCCCGGGTCCGGCAGCGTGGGTGGTTTTCCCCTGAGGATCCGCCTCACACGAGCACCGGGGCCGGCCCGGCGGGCCGACCCCAGGTGTGGGACGTCGCCAATCCGGCGCTAGGCGCTCTGTCCCCAGGGGATGAGCACGATCTTGCCGGCGTTCCCCGAGCGCAGCAGCTCGATGCCCTCGGCCACCTTCTCCATGGGCATGACGTGCGTGATGGCGGGGCGCACGTCGAGCCGTCCGGTGCGGAGCATGTTGTCCATCTGGTACCAGGTCTGGTACATGCGCCGGCCGGCGATGCCCTGGATGGTGACGCCCTTGAAGATGACCAGGCGGTTCCAGTCGAGGCCGAACTCCTCGCGCGGCAGCCCCAGCAGGGAAATCCGCCCGCCGTTGCGCAGCGCGGCCAGCCCGTCGCGGATGGCCTTCGCGTTGCCCGACATCTCGAGCACGCCGTCCAGCCCGCGGCCCTCGGTCAGCTCCCTCACCCGCGCGACGAAGTCCTCCTTCGACACGTCGATGACGGCGTCGGCGTTCATCCGCCGCGCCGCCTCGAGCCGGTAGGGCGCGATGTCGCTGGCGATCACCTGGCAGGCCCCGGCGGCGCGCGCCACCGCGATGGCGAACAGGCCGATGGGGCCGCAGCCGGTGACGGCGATGCGGCAGGCCGAGAGGTCGCCGGCGAAGGCCGTGTGCACGGCGTTCCCGAGGGGCTCCATGATGGCCTGCACCTCGAGCGGGACGTTGGCCGGCGCGCGCCAGGCGTTGACGGCGGGCGCCACGGCGTACTCGGCGAAACCGCCGTTCACGTCCACGCCCAGGATCCTCGTGTTCTCGCACACGTGCCCGTTGCCGGTGCGGCAGGCGGTGCAGTGCCCGCACACGATGTGGCTCTCGAAGGAGACGCGCTCGCCCGGCTCGAACTCGGTGACGCCCGGGCCCAGCGCCACGATCTCGCCCACGAACTCGTGCCCGATCGTGACGGGCGGCTTGATGCGCTTCCGGCTCCACGCGTCCCACTCGTAGATGTGGAGGTCGGTGCCGCACACGCCGGCCCGCAGCACCTTGAGCAGCAGCTCGCCCGGTCCCGCGGTCGGGATGGGCACCTCGCGGATCTCGACGCCGGGACCGGCCCTGGCCTTGACCACGGCCTTCATGGTCCCGGTCGGGACGGCCCCGGGCGTTCGGACGGTCTCGGCAGGAGCGGTGATGGGATTCATCGTTGCAGCACCTCGCGCAGAGCCTCGCCGGTGTAGGACCCCCGCGCGCGGCTCACCGCCTCGGGGGTCCCGGCGGCGACCACGGCGCCTCCGCGGTCGCCGCCTTCCGGACCCAGATCGATCAACCAGTCGGCGCTCTTGATGACATCCAGGTTGTGCTCGATGACCACCACCGTGTTGCCGCGGTCCACGAGGGAGTGCAGCACCTCCAGCAGCATGCGCACGTCCTCGAAGTGCAGCCCGGTGGTCGGCTCGTCGAGAATGTACAGCGTCCGGCCCGTCGCCACCCGCGACAGCTCGGTGGCCAGCTTGACGCGCTGCGCCTCGCCCCCCGACAGCGTGGTGGCGGACTGGCCGAGGTGGATGTAGCCCAGCCCGACCGCCTTGAGGGTCTCGAGCCTGCGCTTCAGCGGCGGCACCGCGCCCAGGAACTCGAGGGACTCCTCCACCGTCATGTCCAGCACGTCGGCGATGGAGCGCCCCTTGTAGTGCACCTCGAGCGTCTCGCGGTTGTAGCGCCGCCCGTGGCACAGGTCGCAGCGCACGTAGACGTCGGGCAGGAAGTGCATCTCGATCTTCTTGAGACCGTCGCCCTGGCAGGCCTCGCAGCGGCCCCCCTTCACGTTGAAGGAGAAGCGCCCCGGCGCGTAGCCGCGCACGCGCGACTCCGGCAGGCGGGCGAAGAGGTCGCGGATGAAGGCGAAGGTGCCGGTGTAGGTGGCCGGGTTCGAGCGCGGCGTGCGGCCGATGGGGCTCTGGTCGATGGCGACCACCTTGTCCACGTGCTCGACGCCCTTGAGGTCCTTGTGCGCGCCCGGCACCGGGCCGCTCTCGTGCAGCCGGCGCTGCAGTGCCGCCAGCAGGATGTCGTTCACCAGCGTGCTCTTGCCCGAGCCGGACACGCCCGTGATGCAGGTGAAGGTGGCGAGCGGGAAGCGCACGTCCACCTCCCTGAGGTTGTGGTGGCGGGCGCCCAGCACCTCCAGCGCGCGGCCGTCCCCCGCTCGCCGCGTGGCGGGCACGCCGATGGAGCGCGCGCCCGACAGGTACTGGGCCGTCAGGGAGTCCGTCACCCGGCGCACGTCGGCGGGCGGCCCGGCCGCGACCAGCCGGCCGCCGTGCCGGCCGGCCCCGGGGCCCAGGTCCACGAGCCAGTCGGCGGCCTCCATGGTGTCACGGTCGTGCTCCACCACCACCACCGTGTTGCCGAGGTCGCGCAGGCGCAGCAGCGTGGCGAGGAGCTTCTGGTTGTCGCGGTGGTGCAGGCCGATCGAGGGCTCGTCCAGGATGTAGAGCACACCGGTGAGCTGCGAGCCGATCTGGGTGGCGAGCCGGATGCGCTGCGCCTCGCCGCCCGCCAGCGTGGCCGCCGCGCGGTCCAGCGTGAGGTAGCCCAGGCCGACGTCCTCGAGGAAGCCGAGCCGGCCGGAGAGCTCCTTGAGGATGGGGCCGGAGATGGTGCGCTGGGCCCCCGCGAACCGCAGCGCGCCCAGCGCGGCACGCGCGGCCTCGACCGACATGGCCGCCCACTCGGCGATGCTGCGGCCCTCGAGGCGCACGGCGAGGCTCTCGGGCTTCAGGCGCCGGCCCCCGCAGGCGGGGCACGGCCGCGGGTTCATCAGGCTGTGGATCCAGCGCCGCACGTGCTCGCTCGAGGTCTCGCGGTAGCGCCGCTCGAGGTTGGGGATGATGCCCTCGAAGGTGCCGGTGTGGACCCAGGAGGAGCCCTTGCGCATGCGGTACTCGAACCGGACCTCGTCCTCTCCCGAGCCGTGAAGCAGAAGGTTTTGAACGCGTTGCGGCAATCTCTTCCACGGCTCCTGGAGGGTGAAGCCGTACCTCTTGGCCAGGGCCTTGAGCGTTCCTCCCACCCAGGTACCCGCGGCGTCCCCCCAGGCGGCGATGGCCCCGGCTTCGATGGAGAGGCCCGGGTCGGGGACGATACGCTCGGGGTCCACCTTGAGCAGGCTGCCCAGCCCCTCGCAGGTCGGACAGGCGCCGAAGGGCGAGTTGAAGGAGAAGGACCGGGGCTGCAGCTCGGCCACGCTCGTGCCGCAGTTGGGGCAGGCCGCGCCCTGGCTGAACAGCAGGTCCTCGCCCTCCGCGCTGCGCGCCCCCTCCGCGCGCGCCACGCTCACCAGACCACCGCCCAGCTTGAGGGCGGTCTCGACCGAGTCGGCCAGCCGCGCGCGGGCCGCCGCGTCGACCGTCAGCCGGTCCACCACGATGTCGATGTCGTGCCGCTTGTAGCGCGCCAGCTTCGGCGTCTCGTCCAGCTCGACCCACTGCCCATCGACGCGCGCCCGCAGGTAGCCCTGCCGGCGCACCGCCTCGAGCTCCTTGCGGTACTCCCCCTTCTTGCCCCGCACCAGGGGGGCGAGCAGCGCCACGCGCGTGCCGCCGAAGCGCGCGGAA
>Ga0315295_10001445_pt1 | contig 20425 bp, 33 predicted proteins | sample YL17G14_0_MG_FD_204453 | JGI IMG/M metagenome (GOLD analysis project Ga0315295, IMG submission 204453) | Sediment microbial communities from Yellowstone Lake, YNP, Wyoming, USA - YL17G14_0 | ecosystem: Environmental > Aquatic > Freshwater > Lake > Sediment | place: USA: Wyoming | collected...
ACTGTATATCATTCGAGCCCTTTCAGGGTCATCATATCTGCTGAAATCCATATCTTTAATGTCCATGTTTTTAATGAGGATTTTCTGGTTATTTAAACCTTAACCCTCGTCAGAATAAGATTTATATACCCATATTCTCGTTAAAACATAGAATCTAATTGAGAGAATCCCTTGGTGGTGCGAGGGACAAGGCGAAGTTGGCCTAATTTTACAGACATTAAATGTTAGTATAAACTAGATAATATCATAAACACAAAATGGCAGGCGGAACAAAACCAAGATTCGGAAGTCTTCAATTCTGGCCTCGAAAAAGGGCAGAGAAGCAAATACCTAGTGTAAACTGGAGTGTTGTAAAAGGAGATGGAAAAACGGATTCTCTTCTCGGCTTTATTGCATACAAGGCAGGCATGGGCACCGCGTTGGTTAAAGATATGACAGACAAATCAATGACTCAAAACAAGAAAATTTACATCCCCATAACAATTCTTGAAGTTCCAAACATGAAGATTTATTCAGTAAGATTCTACAAGAACGGAAAAGTTCTCAAAGATGTTGTTGTCTCAAATGACAAGGAACTTAAAAGAATAATTCTTGCTCCAAAACAGCCCCAGAATCTGGATGAAAAAGCTCCAAAAGAGTTTGAAGATATAAGGGTAATAGCATATTCAATTCCTTCTCAAACAGCAATAAAGAAATCCCCTGACATAATTGAGCTTGCAATTGAAGCAAAAGACAAATTAGCTTTTGTCAAGTCCCTTGTCGGAAAAGAAATCTCACTAAAGGACTTCTTGAAATATCAGCTTCTTGACATTCGCGGATTGACAAAAGGCAAAGGACTTGTTGGCCCTGTAAAAAGAATGGGCATTGGCTTGAAATCCCACAAATCAGAAAAAGGAGTAAGGCGCCCAGGAACTCTTGGACCTTGGCATCCGGCTCACACCTCATTCAGAGTTGCGCAAGCAGGACAGCTCGGAATGTTCTCAAGGGTAATATATAATAACAAAGTAGTTGGCTCAGGTACAATTGCAGAAAAGAACATTAATCCAAAAGGCGGCTTAAAGCAATATGGAAATATAAAATCAGCTTATCTCATTCTAAAAGGCTCTGTTCAAGGCCCTCAAAAAAGGCAAGTGCTTCTGACTCCTTCATTCAGGCCAACAAAGTCAATGGCCAAGAAGAAATATGAATTAGTGGAGGTCGAATTATGAAAGCACAACTATTTGATATAAATGGAAACAAAAAATCAGAAATAGAACTGCCAGAGATATTCAGCACAGCTATAAGAGAAGACATTGCATCAAAATTCTTTGAAGTAGAAAAAGAAGTTCAGCCGTATTCTTCTTATGAAGAAGCAGGCAAGAGGCATTCTGCTTCAGGAAAAGTTTCCCACAGAAGGCACAAGTGGCAGACAGCATATGGAAAAGGAATTTCAAGAGTCCCAAGAAAGAGAATGTGGAGAAGAGGAACGCAGTTCTTTTGGATTGGTGCAGAAGTTTCTTCAACAAGAGGCGGTAGAAGAGCTCATCCTCCAAAAGGAATTCACACTCCAAAGAAAATAAATAAGAACGAGATAAAAATAGCCATGTCTTCTGCTCTTGCAGCAACAGCAAATAAAGATTATATTTTGCAAAGATATTCTTCATTAAAAGAAATAAAATCAGCTCCATTTGTAATTGAGTCAGTTCCTCAAAAAACAAAGAGTGCTATAGACTCTTTGAGAAAAATCTTCGGAGATTTATTCTCTCTTGTTTTAAAAAACAAGGTTGTTCGTTCAGGCAGGGGAAAAACAAGGGGAAGAAAATACAAATCAAATGCAGGATTGCTTTTGGTAACAGGAAAAGATGAGAATATAAAAATGACAGGAATTGACATTAAAAAAATAAGCAATCTTCAGATTGCAGATTTATATCCTCTCGGAAGATTAACACTCTACACAAGAAAAGCATTGGAGGAATTAAAGTAATATGATACTAAGACCAATAACATCAGAAAAAGCAGTAAAAATGATTGATTTAGAGAATACTTTGCTATTTGAGACAGAGAGAAGAGCAACAAAACCAAAAATAGCAAAAGAAGTAGAATCTATTTTTGCAGTAAAAGTTGAAAAAGTGAGAACTCACATTAAGGGAAACAAGAAATATGCATTTGTCAGATTAAATAAATCAAATATTGCAGCAGATATTGCTACAAAGTTGGGGATGATCTAAAATGGGTAAAAGAATTATATCTCAGGCAAGAGGGCACGGAAGCTTAACATATCAAGTTAGAAAAAAAGCTTACATCTACAAGATAAAATATCCTTCTGTCGAGGGAGAAGCAGAGATTCTCAACATAATTCACTCAGCAGCGCATTCAGCACCATTGGCAAAAATTAAAGTCAACAAGGAAATATTCTACAATCCTGCTTTCAATAATGCCTTGGTCGGCCAGAAACTTGTTGTTGGCGGCGCAGAAGTCAAGGATGGCAATGTCTTGGCTCTGAAAAATATTCCAGCAGGAACAGCAATATTTAATATTGAAGCAAATCCAGGGGACGGGGGAAAAATGATTCGTGCAGGAGGCATAAATGCTTTTGTGGCAAAGAAATTGGAAAATAATAAAATTACAATATTAATGCCAAACAAGCACGAAATTATAGTAAGCGGAGATTGCAGGGCAACAATTGGTAAAATTGCCAATTCAGGCAGAGTTTTCAAGCCTTTTGTCAAGGCAGGCAGAATGTTCTACAAGATGAAAGCAAGAAACAAGCTTTGGCCAAGAACTTCAGCTGTAAAAATGAATGCAGTTGATCATCCATTTGGTTCAGGCAGAGGCAAGAGAATCAAGTCCAAGATAGCCAAGAGAAATGCTCCGCCAGGAGCAAGAGTTGGTCATATTCGTCCAAGCAGAACAGGGAGGAAGAAATAATGGCAGATGAATCAGAAGTTATAGTAAAGTCAAAAGAGCTTTTCTACAGGGGCCAGAATCTTGAAGAATTGAAAAAACTGGATGTAAGAGAAGTTGCAAAATACCTTCCTTCAAGAAGCAGGCGTTCTGTCTTGAGAAACTTCCAGACAATTGAAAAATTCGTTAAAAGATGCGAAAAGAAACTTTCAAGGAAAAAGAAAATAAGGACACAACTTAGGGATATAATTATAGTTCCTAGATTAGTTGGCTTAACAATTAGCATCCATAATGGAAAAACGTTCAACGATATTTTAATATCTCACAATATGATTGGGCATCGTTTGGGAGAATTTTCACTTACAAGACAAAAAGTCTCTCATGGAGCCCCTGGTATAGGTTCAACAAAGAGTTCTGCAGGAGTTCAGAAGAAATAAAATGGCAGACGAAAAAACAAAACCAAAAATAGAACCTAAGAAGGAAGAAGCAAAGGCAGAAGTAAAAGCAGATGAGATAAAGACAGAAACAAAAGCAGCTGAGGTCAAGAAAGAGGAGAAAGTCTCAACAAAACTAGTCAAAAAAACCGAAGCCATTGTAAAAGGAAACAATCTTCACGCATCAATGAAACAGTGCATGTATATCTGCTCATTCATAAAAGGAAAGTCAATTGATGAGGCAATAAAAATGCTTGAGGATGTTATAAAAATGAAGAGAGCTGTTCCATTCAAGGGAGAGATTCCTCACAGAAGCGAACCTGGAATAATGTCAGGCAGATACCCTATAAATGCCTCAAAACTTTTCATTCCTATCCTGAAAAATCTCAAGGGAAATCTTTTGGTAAATCAAATGGAATTGGATAATGCAAAGATATATTTTGCATCCTCAAATTATGCCTCAAGGCCTTCAAAGAGAGGTGGAGGAAGATTCAAGAGAACAAATGTTATATTAAAGGCAAAGGAGGTTCCTGCAAAGGTTGTTAATAAGGCATCTTGAGGAAAGGTGACTTGTTAGGAAAACCTAGGTGTTCATACAAATGGAAGAGAAAAAGTTTGTAAATTTCAAGAAAGAAGAGCTCGGAGTTAAAGAGTATATTAAGGGCTCTCTTGGCAAGGGAAGAATCAGCAATGTTTCAATAGAATTTACTCCGGTTGGAGAAAAAATAGTCATTGCAACAAGCAAGCCAGGGCTTGTTATCGGAAGAAAAGGCGAGAAAATAGATGAACTTACAAGAGTTTTGAAAAAAGGTTTCCATCTTGACAATCCACACATTGAAATAAAAGAAATAACAAATCCAATTCTGGACGCGCAGCTTGTTGCAGATGAAATTGCTCTTCTGCTTGAGAGACAAGGCGCTCTAAAGTTTAAAATAATTGCTTACAAAATGCTAACCCAGATAATGAATGCAGGAGCACTTGGAGCAGAAATTGTCTTGTCTGGAAAGCTTCCTGCAGAAAGGGCAAAATCCTGGAGATTTGCCCAGGGCTATCTGAAAAAAACCGGAGACCCTGCAAAAGTTGTTGACAGAGCTCAATCCCAGGCAATCACAATTCCAGGAGTTGTTGGAATCAAAGTCAGCATTTTGCCTCCTGAAGCGCATATTCATGACAGGATAGATATTGATGAAGCCCTGCGAGCCAGGATAAGAGCCCCATTTGAAGTTAAAATTGAAGAAAAGAAAGAGAAAAAGAAAAAAACCTCAAAATCTCCAAAGAAACCTAAGAAACCAAAGGAGGCTAAGAAATAATGGCGCTATTAAGAGCAAAAGACATTGCCAAGATGCCTCAGAAAGACAGGGAAGAAAAAATGAAAGAATTAAAGATGGAATTGGTAAGAGCAGGAGTCACAGCAAACAAATCGAATGCAAAAACCAAAGAGATTAAAAGGGCAATTTCACGCCTTATAACATTCAGCAAATCCGCCAAGGAGGAGCTGAATAAGAAATAAATATGAATATAGACGACAACACATCATTCGGCCTTCCAACAGAGGCCTCTGTGTTTGAAGAAATCGCTAAGGGAGAACAGAAGATAAAAGTGAGCACCGTATCAAGAAGATACGGCAAAATCACAACCTTGGTAAGCGGGTTCGACAAGAACTTTGATATCAAGGGAACAGCAAAGCACCTCAAAGAAGTGCTTGCTTGCGGCGGAACTGTCAAGGACAGCGTAATCGAGTTGCAAGGAAACCACCTGAAACAGGTTAAGCCTGTTTTGGTAAAGCTTGGTTTTCCAGAAGACTCCATAAGCGATTAAAATCACAGAAAAAACACGAAGAAAATGGCAAAAACAAAGCAAGAAATAAATGCTAAAAGCGAGAATGCGCAAAAGAGCGCAGAGAGAAGCATAGTGGGAACTTCAAAAATTCCAATTGCAACGAGGGGAAGAATTTTCGAAGGATTTGTCACAAAGAAATTTACAAAAAGAGTTGTGGTTGAATTTGAAAGAAATGTTTATGTCCAAAAATATGAAAGATTCTACAAGAAAAAAACAAGATTGCATGCCAGGCTTCCAGATTCAATGGCAAATGAAATAAATGTGGGTGATTATATCAAAATCAAGGAAACCAGGCCATTAAGCAAAATAATTCATTTCATTGTTATTGAAAAAATAATCAAGGAGACAAAAAAATGAAGGCAATAACAGCAAGAGCAACACGAGGGCTGCAAATCGGAAGCAATGTCTTGGCTTCAGACAACAGCGGAGCAAGAATAGTCAGAATTACAGGTGTTGTTCATGGAAAAACAAAAAGAGCAAGGCATCAATATGCAAAAATATCTGACTGGGTTAAAGTTTCTGTTCGAGTCGGCAAGCCAGACATGAAAGGCCAGGTTTTTGATGCAGTTGTAATCAGAATCAAGAAACCATACAGAAGAAGAACAGGAGAAAGAGTTTGTTTTGAAGACAACGCAGTTGCTTTATTAAAAGACGACAAGGGAAATCCAAAAGGAACGCAAGTCAAAGGCCCTGTCGCAAGAGAAGTTCAGGAACGATGGGGGCAAGTTGCTAAAATAGCGCAATTCGTACTATAAAATGAAGCAGGAATTTTCAACACAATGGACAGGAAGCGTGCAGCCAAGAAAGCAGAGAAAATACAGAATTAATGCTCCGTTGCACATAAAGCATAAGTTTTTAAGCGCTAATTTGTCAAAACCTTTAAGGGAAAAGTATGGCAAGAGGAATCTTCCCCTCAGGAAAGGGGATGAGGTGCTTGTTATGCGAGGCGCCTTCAAAAAGAAAAAGGCCAAAGTAGTTTCTGTTGATTTGAAAAACACACGAGTCGCTCTTGAGAGCATGCAAAGAACCAAGAAAGACGGCTCTAAAGTCAATGTTTTCTTTCACCCTTCTGTTTTGCAAATCCAAGAATTGAATTTGGATGACAAGCAGAGAGTCGCAGCATTGAATAGAAAATCAAGCTCGCAGGAATCAAAATCAGCTGAATCTAAGGAGAAAAAATAAATGCATCAAACAAGACAAGAGGCAACAACAAGGTTGCCAATGGAAAGAAAAGGAAAGAAATATGTAGCAAGAGCTTCATCTCATCTTGAAACTTCTGTTCCTGTTGTTGTTGCTGTCAGGGATATTCTAAATCTGGCTAAAACAAAGAGCGAAGTTAAGAAAATGATAAACCAAAAAATTTTAAAGATAAATGGCAGAAATGTGATAAGCCAAAATGAAAGCATAAAACTCTTCAATGTTTTTGAAGCAGGAAAAACTTATATTCTAAAGCTCTCGCCAACAAGAAAATTCTTTCTGGAAGAGGCAAAAGACGGAAAAGAAAGATTATGCAAGGTTATCGGAAAAACCCTTTTGTCAGGAAATAAAATTCAGCTAAATCTCCATGACGGAACAAACATCCTTAGCGATAATAAAATAAAAATTAATGATTCTCTCTACCTCGATTTTTCAGGCAAGATAAAAAAGCATATTTCTCTTGAAAAAGGAAACGAAGTGTTCATAATCTCTGGCAGATACGAGGGCCAGTCAGGAAAGATTTCAGATATCCAAGACAAAAAAGTTACAATCAAATTCAAGGAGGGCTCTTCAACATTAAACCCTAAGAGCATAATAATGCTATGAATGCCGAAGTTAAACTGGAAAATCCAATGAGAAAAATAAAAATTGAGAAAGTTTTACTCAGTTCAGGCGCAACAGGTGATGATTTGGCAAAAGCAAAGAAACTTTTGGAATTTGTCAGTGGAAAAAAAGCACAAATCCAAACTTCACAAAAAAGAATTCCTGAATTTGATGTTCGTCCAGGCCTTGAAGTTGGGACACGAGTAACCTTGAGAGGGGAAGAAGCAATCGCCTTATTGAGAAGGCTTTTGGGTGCGCTCGATAATGAAATTAAAAAGAAGCAGGTATCTGAAAATCATTTCTCATTTGGAATAAAGGAATATATTGAAATTCCAGGAATCGAATACCAAAGAGACATCGGAATTCGTGGTTTTAATGTAACTGTTGTTTTTATCCGCCCGGGAGTAAGGGCAAAACTAAAAAAAATTAAGCGCGGCAAGCTTCCAAAAAAGCAATTTATCTCAAAGGATGAAATAATCAATTACATGAAGGAGGCCTTCAAAACGAAGTTCAAATAAAATGACAGCAAGCGATTGGAATAAAATAACAAAACAATTGAAAAACAAACCCGTAATATTGCAAAAGTTTTTGAGGCATTGCAAGCCAAAAGACAGAAAATCAGGCATTGCAAAATATAAATGCGAGCGTTGTGGAAGATTTGGCGCCCACTTAAGCCAATATAATCTAAATTTATGCAGGCAATGCTTCCGGGAGATAGCGGAAGAGATTGGCTTCAAGAAATACAGCTAAAATGTCACAAGATATAATAGCAGACGCGTTGAACAAGATGCTTAACGCATCAAGAGCAGGAAAAACAACCCTTTCAGTTAGCAGACACTCTAAGTTTTTGCTCTCTGTTTTGGCCATAGCCAAACTAAGAGGGTATGTAAAGAATTACAGAGTTGAAAATAACATTCTTAATATAGAAATTGGCAAGCTTAACTTCTGTCAGGTAATAAAGCCGAGATTTGTTGTCCAGGTTGAGCAGATAGAAAAGTATTCTGAGCGATATCTTCCTGCAAAAGACATAGGTATTATTATAATTTCAACATCTCAGGGATTAATGACTCACCATACTGCTGAAGAAAAGAATATCGGAGGGAGCCTTATAGCTTATTTCTATTAAAATGAGGCAAAAAATATCAGAACAGATTGAAATTCCTTCTGGAATAACCTGCGAAGTTTCCAATAAAATTTTGAAATGCAAAAAAGACAGCATAGAACTTTCCAAAAAGATAGATGCTCCTTGTTTGAATACTTCTCTAAAGGAAAACAAAATATTCTTGGAGTGCCCGTCAGGAAACAAAAAAGATTTCAAGACAATAAAATCCTATATCGCCCACATTAAAAATATGTTTTCCGGCTTGGAAAAAGAATATGTCTACAAATTAGAATCGTGCAATGTTCACTTCCCTATGACTCTAAAAGTTGAGGGCCCAAGGGTAATAATCAGCAATTTCCTCGGAGAAAAAACTCCAAGATTTGCGCAAATTTCCCCAGGAGTTAAAGTTGACATAAAAGCGCAGAAAATAACAGTCACTTCCCATGATAAGGATTTGGCAGGGCAAACAGCTGCAAATCTCGAGAAAGCCACAAAAATAAAAAACAGGGACAGGAGAATTTTCCAGGATGGAATATATCTGGTAGAAAGGCCGGAGGGAGCTAAATAATGTCTCGTAAATTTTTAAGATCAGATACGTGCAGATTTTTAAGAATCGGGAAGAAAAGAAGAAAATTGCAGAAATGGAGAAGGGCGCGTGGAAAATCAAACAAGATAAGGCTTGGCAGGGTAGGTTGTCCATTAATGCCTAAAGTTGGATTCAAAACCGCGAGGAAAACAGCAGGGAAGGTTCAAGGATTAACTCCAAAATTAGTTCATAATATGGCTGAACTTGAAAAATTAACAAAAAATGACATAGCAATACTCGCAAGAATAGGAGCAAGAAAGAAACTCGAGCTAATAAAAAAAGCAGACGAGCTTAAAATTAAAATCATGAACCTTGGAGGCAAAGGCAAAAAATGAAACTTGAAAATAAGAAAAGTTTTGCAGCGAAAGTTCTCGGAGTTGGAAAAGGCAGGATAATTTTCAACAATGCAAGATTATCAGAAATAAAAGAAGCAATGACTCGACAGGACATAAAGGATCTTTACAATAACAATGCAATATTAATAACTGAAATCAAAGGAAGGAGAAAAATAGAACCAAGAAAAACAAGAAGAAGGGCAGGAAGCAGAAAGCAGCCTGCAATAAACAAGAAATTAGTTTATATGACAATCGCAAGAAAGCTTAGAAGCTATCTTTCAGAGCTCAGAAAAGCAGAGAAGATAACGAAAGAGCAGTTCTTGATGCTTAGGCAGGAGATAAGGGCAAGCAATTTCAAGGACAAAGCCCACATCAAGGAAAGAATCAGATTGTTAGGAGTTAAAAAATGAAAACCCCAAGACGAAGAAGATTAGAAGGCAAGACAGATTACAAGGCAAGATTAGCCCTGCTCAAGGCAGAAAAGCCAAGATTAGTTATAAGAAGGACAAATCGTTACATAATTGTCCAGATAGTTACAAGCGAGGCTGCCCAGGATAAAATTGTTGCAGGAACAAGCTCAAAAATCTTGCTGTCAAAAGGATTGCCCCCAGAGTCAGCAGGAATCTTAAAAGGGCTTGGTGCAGCATATCTGACTGGCTTTTTAATTGGCAAGAAAGCTTTGGGAGCAGGAATAAAAGATGCAATTCTTGATTCAGGAATGCATGTTAATGTCAAGAACTCAAGAATCTATGCTGCTCTTAAAGGAGCACTGGATGCAGGACTCAATGTTCCCCACAATCCAGATATTTTGCCTCAGATGGAAAACATTAAAAGCGAGAAAATTTCAAAAATATTTGACAAAATAATCGGAGAAAATAAATAATGGCAGAAAAATTATTAGTAAACAAGCCCAAGGATTTGGTTGAAGCAACACCCGAAGAGTTGTCAAAGATAGAGAAAGCTGCAGAAAAACAGGAATTGCCAATTTCATTTGTTTCCAGAAGGGAAGAAATAGAAGAAGAAAAGAAGCAGCAGGCTCTTGCATCCTGGGTTCCAAAAACAGCCCTTGGCAAACTTGTAAAATCAGGCAAAGAAAAAGATATTGATAAGATTCTTAAGGAAGATAAAAAAATAATTGAGTCAGAGATTGTGGATCTTCTTATCCCTATTCAAACAGATTTGCTCTCAATCGGGCAGTCAAAAGGCAAATTCGGCGGTGGAAAAAGAAGAGCTTGGAGGCAAACCCAGAGAAAAACAATGGAAGGCAATGTAACCTCATTCTCATGCATGGCAGTAGTTGGGGACAAAAATGGACATGTTGGTGTAGGAATCGGAAAATCAAAAGAAACTCTTCCATCAAGAACAAAAGCAATAAGAAATGCAAAGCTCAATATTATAAAAGTCACAAGAGGATTTGAAACAAAAGAGTCTCCTGGTTCCAAACCGCACACTGTTCCATTCGTAGTTGAAGGCAAGTGCGGTTCAGTAAGATTAAGATTAATTCCTGCTCCAAGAGGCACAGGACTTGTAATAGGTGATGAGTGCAAAAAAATCTTAAGGCTCGCAGGCATCGAAGACGTTTACAGCATGACAAAAGGCCAGACAAGAACTGTCTTTAATTTCGCAACAGCTTGCATTGATGCTCTTAAAAAAATTGACAAAATGAAACAATGATACTGGTAATAAGAATTTCAGGACAAGTGGAAATGCTGACATACATAAAAGAAACTCTCTTCAGAATGCACCTTAGAAAAAAGTACTCTGCAGTTTTACTAAAAGAAACAGAAGAAACCAAGAATCTATTGAGTCAAATAAGAAACTTTGTTGCTTATGGAAAAATTGACTCAAAAACACTTGAAGAGCTTATATCAAAAAGGGCAAAGTCAATTGACGGAAAAAAGATAGACGCAAAGAAAGTTGCCGAGTTGATTGAAAAAGACGGAATTGAGAAATCAGGAATAAAGCCCTTCTTCAGATTGCATCCGCCAAGAAAAGGAATTGACTCAAAGTCACATTATCCGAAAGGAATTCTTGGAGATAATGGAGATAAGATTAACGAGCTTGTAAGGAGGATGTTATAATGAAACTTAAAAAAAGAAAGAAAAGCACAAGATACCGCGGTTCTCAGACACACAGAAGAGGGCACAGAAAGAGAACAAGAGGATTAGGAAACAAGGGCGGAGTAGGAATGTCCGGTTCTGAAAACCAGAAGAAATCATTGATTATGAATTTATACGGCCCAGAATATTTTGGAGGGGACAGGGCAATAAGAAGAAAAGTTGCTCCAAAACTCAAGGTAATAAATCTTAATGACTTAATTGAGAGATTTGACTCTCTTGTCAAGCAAGGCACAGCAAAGCAGACAAAATCAGGATTTGAATTTAATCTTCCTGGCTACAAAGTTCTTTCAGGCACTGGCTTGAATGCAAAAATTTCACTCAAGGCATCAGCAGCTTCAAAATCAGCAATTGAGCAGGTAAAAGCAGCAGGCGGCTCAATTGAACTCAAAAAAAACAAAGAAGCTAAGAAATTAGAAGAGAAGAAGGAAGAAAATAAAGCAGAAGTTAAAGAAGAGAAGAAATCTGAACCTGCCAAGAAGAAATAAAGAAACATTATTTGAGATTCTTTCCACAAAGCCCCAACTTAATAACACCTACTCGAGTAAATCTTTAAATACCTCTTTCAAGACATAGAAATAATGGACATAAAAAACATACTTTACAATCTGCCAGAGGTTAAGCACCCTGAAGAGAAAAAACTAAGTTTTAACGCCAAGCTCAAATGGACACTTATAGTTCTTGCAGCATTCTTCATTCTTGCAAATATTTCTCTTTTTGGGTTAGCGCAGAACTCTCTTGAAAGATTTGAATATCTTGCAATTATTCTTGGCACTGACTTCGGTTCAGTAATATCGCTTGGTATCGGCCCTATAGTCATGGCTTCCATTATTTTGCAATTGCTTGTTGGTTCTGGAATATTAAAAATAGATACAACAACCTCTGATGGCAAGAAGTTTTTCCAGGGAATTCAGAAGCTCGGAGTTTTATTCTTCATAATATTTGAAGCAATGGTTTATGTTTTGATGGGCGGACTTCAGGCTACTCCAGGTTTTGCAGGAATTGTAATTTTCCAGTTGATTCTCGGCGGATTGTCAATAATGCTAATGGATGAAGTAACAACAAAATGGGGATTCGGCTCAGGAGTTTCAATATTTATAGTTGCAGGAGTTGCGTGGAGAATCTTTAATGGATTATTCCAGTTCATTGGAGCAAATGGAGAAAACTGCCTGGCAGATTTCTCAGGCACACCTTGTGCAGGAAATCTCTTGATAATTCTTCAGTCACTGATAAATGGCGCGCCAAAAGAAGCATTGCTCGCAATTTCGACAATTGCAGTCACGGTTTTGATTTTTGCAGCAGTTGTCTGGGTTCAGAGCATGAAGGTGGAAGTTCCACTCTCTTATGACAGATTAAGGGGCTATAGCATGAAGTGGCCTCTTGCCTTCTTCTATACATCAAACATTCCAGTTATTCTTACAGCAGCGTTAGTAGCAAATATCCAGCTTTTTGGCAGCTTAATTGAGAAAGCATTTGGGCGCGCAACAATTCTTGGAGGCTTCTCCCAAGGCAGGGCAATTTCTGGCCTGGCTTTCTGGCTTGGCAATTCAAATATTGTTGAAGCAATAATTCGAGGTAACTTGCAGATGATTCAAATATTCCAGGGCATATCTCATCTCTTGTTTTTCATGAGTTTCTCAGTTCTTTTCGCAGTATTTTGGGTAAAAACTTCAGGCATGGATGCCCGGGCACAAGCCCAAAAAATTATAGCCTCTGGCTTGCAAATTCCAGGTTTCAGAAAAGATGAGCGAGTTCTTGAAGCAATACTCTCAAGATATATTATGCCCTTGACAGTCATGGGTGGTTTGACAATCGGAGCGCTTGCAGCCCTGACAGACACATTAGGAGCGCTAACTTCAGGAACAGCGATTTTGCTTGCAGTCATGATAATGTATCAGTTATATCAGAGCATTGCCCAGCAGCACGCACTTGACATGCATCCAATAATGAAGAGCATGGTAGAGTAATTATTTCCACCATCTTGACATAACGCTTCTCCAATAAATCTTTCAAAAAATCTTTTCGTTCATGTTGCTCCCCTCAAATAATCAGAAGCTCCCCCGACACCAAAATAACAGATAATTCTTAGTTCTTCATCAAAACCCTCAATCTAAAACATCTAATTTAAATATCTCATTTTCAATATCCTAATATGGTACTGGAATTTATTCAGCCATTTATGCAATCAAATCCAAGAACCTCAGTTATAATTGCAGCTCTATTAATTTCATTCTTTATCTCTCTGGTTAATTATTTTGTTCTCAATAAGGAGAAAATGCATGAGATAAAGGGCAAGCAGAAAGCTCTTCAAGAGGAGATGAAAAAGCACAAGGATAATCCTGAGAAATTAATGGAGCTCCAGAAAGAAATGTTTTCCCACATGGGCGAGACAATGAAGCACTCAATGAAGCCAATGCTAATCACATTCATTCCGCTGATTATTCTATTTCCAATTTTGAGAGGTATGCTCCTCACAACAACAATAGCAGGAACATGGTTCTGGTGGTATCTTGGATCTTCAATAATAGGATCAATGGTTTTCAGGAAATTGCTTAAATTGCCTTAAACTTAATTTTATATGAAATGTCTATCATTAAAGCAGCCCTTTGCAGAACTAATCTTGCAGGGAAGAAAAAAGATAGAGCTGAGAAAATGGAACACTAAATTTAGGGGCAAGTTCTTAATTCATGCATCAAAAATTCCAGACAAGCAGGCAATGAAAGAATTTAAGTTTGATAAGCTTCCTTATGGGCAGATTGTAGGAATGGCAAATCTAACAGATGTTAAAAAATATAAAAATGAAGAAGAGCATAATAATGATAAGGCCCTGCATCTTGCATCAGGTGAATGGGGATGCTATGGATTTATTTTAGCTGATATTAAAAGAATAAAGCCCATTCCTTGCAATGGCAAGTTGGGCTTTTGGAATTTTGATAAAGAAGTCTTATAACCTTATTTCAGAAACTTCTTCAAGTCATCGCCGTGCAGCCTGACAATTTTTCCCTCTTTTATCTTTATATAGCCAACATCAAATCTCTGCAAGTCAAAATTCTTTTCAAGAATATCCTTGAAAATCTTTAATGCAAATTTTATTCCTTCATCAATTGACATTTCTTCATTAAAGTCCTTTCTCAGAATTTCTTTTATCTTCTCATCATTCTCTCCAATTGCATTTGCTTTGTATGCAAAGAAGTTTCCAGTCACATCTGATGTATAAAGGAAAGGTTTTTCCTTGCTTACTCCGCCAAGAAGAATTGCAACACCATAAGGCCTTGCGCCTCCGTATTGCGTGAACATCTGCTCTCTGTCAGCAATCATTCTTATTATGGAAATTGGCTCAATCGGCGAGCTGTATGTTACCCTGTTTTGCTGCGCTAAAACCTGAGCATGCTCAATTAATATTCTTGCATCAGACAAGATTCCAGCAGCAGTTGCAACAATATGTTCGTCAATCTCATAAATCTTATTTGCAGATTCAGGCGCAATTAACAAATCTCTTACTCTTCTGTCGGCAATAATAACTATTCCGTCCTTGCAAACCAATCCAATGCTTGAGCTTCCCAAGCGAACAGTTTTCTCAGCATATTCAACCTGAAGCAAATGCCCGTCAGGAGAAAACATAGTCGCAGCTCTGTCATATCCCATTGCCTGATGCTGCATTTCTGTTGGTATGTCCATCTTGTTTAGAAACTCCCTTTCTTAATTATGCTCAGAATATTCTCTATTTAAGTTTTGCTATGCTTTATCATGCAAAACTTAACATGCTCCAATAGTTATTCCTTCTATCTAGAGGAAGAGCGTAAACTTTCTAGCTTTGATTCTGGAAATCTAAACTCCACACTCCATGCAGGAGTGGCTTGTTCTGAAGCAGCAAGTCTGTGTACATCACCATAAGAACCTGAACCAGACAAAACCAATTTAACATCTTTCCTACTGTAACTTCCAGGCTCCAACCGAGTCACAGGCTGGTTTGTTGGAAACATCCTGTCATATCCAACAGCCCTTGCTAATTTTACAGCTTCATCAGGGTCAATCATTCCATTGCTATTAGAATCAAAATTCTTTTCAACACAAGAACAAACTAGTCTTACTCTTTCCTCATATTCTGTTTGTTTCTTAGCATCTACATGCCCGCTATATATGCCGCCAATAATTGGGGGCAACATAATTGCGCCACCTACAAAGCAGATAAATAAATCTCTCAAATTCATCCCCCAAATATCCTTTCTAAGTTTATAAGTATTTATATAAGATATGCCAACCTTTCTATACAAATATTTATAAAACCGCTCTTATTTTCCCAGTCATGCCAAAAGTAACAGCACGAGCAAAGGTAAAAGGCAAGCATTACGAGGTAGAAGTTGATTTGGATGAAGCCCTAAAAGTAAAAGCAGGCAAGGGCGACATAACGCAAGCTCTTGAATTCCCAAGAATATTTACAGACATGAAAAAGGGAAATGTTGCAAAAGAAGCTGATTTAATTGATGCATTCGGCACAAAAGATGCTTACCAAATTGCAACAAAAATAATTGTTTCAGGAGAAGTTCAAAAAACTCAGGACTTCAGGGATGCTGAAAAAGAAGCAAAAATCAAGAGAGTTGTTGATTTATTGTTAAGAAATGCAGTTGACCAGAACGGAAGGCCATACACTGAAGAAAGAATAAAAAGAGCAATTGAAGAAGCTCATTATAATTTTGATTACAGAATTCCAGAACAGCAGCTTCCTGACTTGCTCGCAGCACTTCAAACAGTAATTCCAATAAGAGTTGAGACAAGAAGAATAAAACTCGTAATTCCAGCGCAATACACAGGGCAGGCATATGGAATTCTGAAGGACTACAAGGAAAGCGAGGACTGGCTCGCAAATGGCTCTTTGCAAGTCATAATAAATATTCCATTGGGAATGCAATTGGACTTCTACGACAAACTAAACAGCATAACGCACGGCGCTGTCCAAAGCGAAGAGCTCAAGGAGAAGAAATAAAATGGTTAATCCTCAAGCATCAGGGGAACAAAGCAAATTCTATGAGGAGAATGTTAAAAAATTATTGTTGAAACATTCAGGAGGATTTGCGGTTTATCATGGTAAATTGGGGGATAATTATGATTATTACGAAACTAAAGAGGATTTGATGAAAGCTTGTCCTTTCCATGATGATGGCAAAATAAGGTTCGGCACCCTGCCGCTTATAATAGATATCTTGGAAGAGCAGTTCAGAAGAAGAGACGAAGCTGAACGAGTGGCATAGAAACCTTTTTATCCGAAGGTTTAAAAACCGAGGATTAAAGATTTCGCATGCGAAATCTTTATAAACACTCAAAAATAACATTAATTGTAAAAAACAATAGACATTGAGAGATTAAGATTATCTTTTTGTCTGATTTTAAGTTAAGATGAAAAAAATTACAGAACAGGCACCTGAAGCCGAAGAAGAAGCATTTTCTGAAGATGTTCCTAAAAAAAGAAAGGTAGTTGTACCTGGCGAAGTTATTGTTTCTGGAGAAGATTATCTTCCCGGAGAAGGCGCAAAAAGAGAAGGAAATGATGTTATAGCAACAAGATTCGGCTTGGCAGAAGAAGCAGGCAGAATGATAAAAGTAATTGCAATAACAGGCGCATTCATACCAAGAAGAAACAATGTTGTTATCGGCCGAGTCACAGACATTACATTCCACGGCTGGCTCATTGATATTGACTCAGCAGCTTCAGGATTCCTGCCTCTTGAGGAATCTCCAAGATTCGTAAACAAGAATGAAATGGACCAATTTTTAGCAATAGGTGAAGTTGTTGCAGCAAAAATCTGGTCAGTAAAAGCCAAAGGCATTGATTTGGCAATGAGGGGAAAAGGATTGGGAAAGCTTGAAGGCGGATTTATCTTTAGGGTTATCCCAAACAGAGTTCCAAGAATAATTGGCAGAGAAGGCAGCATGATTAATTTAATAAAAGACAAAACCGGCTGTGATATAACTGTCGGACAAAATGGCTGGATTTGGGTAAAGGGAGAAAATATTGATGCAGAAATAAAAGCAAGAAAAGCAATAGAATTCATAGCAGACAAAGTTTATGTTGAAGGACTAACAGAGAAAATGGAGGGATACTTCGAAAATCTCAAGAAATAAAATGGCAAAAGAACATAAAAGACCAGACGGAAGAAAAAATTCTGAGATGCGCCCAATGAGCGCAAAAATAGGAGTTGTCCCAAATGCAGACGGCTCAGCAATGTTTTCTTTTGGCAACACAATTGCAATTGCAGCAGTTTATGGGCCAAGGCAATTGCATCCACAGCACATGCAGGACCCGGCACGAGGAATATTAAGGGTTAATTATGATTTGCTAAGCTTCTCAGTTTCAGACAGAAAAAAGCCAGGACCATCAAGGCGTTCCCAGGAAATTTCAAAAGTAACAGAATGGGCTTTGCTCCCTGTTGTTGAATTGAAAGAATTCCCAAATACGGTTATTGATGTTCAAATCTACATAATTCAGGCAGATGCAGGAACAAGAACAGCAGGAATAAATGCAGCTTCATTAGCTCTCGCTCATGCAGGAATCCCAATGAAAAATTTAATCTGTTCTGTAGCTGTCGGAAAGCAGGACAAAGAGCTTATAGTTGACTTGACAAAAGAAGAAGAGGACTTTGAAGAAGGAGAAGGCGCAACAGATTTCGCAATCGCAAAAATAGCAAACACAAATGAATACACTCTTCTGCAGCTTGATGGAAAAATACAGCCAGAAGTTGTAAAAGAAATATTAAATCTCGCAGATAAAGCCTGCGATGAAATTTATGAATTTCAGAAAAAAACCCTGAAGGAGAGCATATCAAAATGAGTTCAATGCCAAGTTCAAATTTAACAATTGAAGCAATGAAGAAAATATTTGCAGAAGGAAAAAGATTTGACGGAAGAAAGCTCACTGAACTAAGGGATATTTCTATAACATTAGATATCTCAAACAAGGCCGAGGGCAGTGCCGGAGTAAAAATCGGAAAAACAGAAGTTCTTGTTGGAGTTAAATTAGGCATTGGAACGCCATACCCTGATTCTCCTGACAAGGGAAATCTTACTGTTTCAGGAGATTTATTGCCTCTAGCTTCTCCAAGATTTGAGATGGGTCCGCCTGATTTCTGGGGCATAGAACTTCCACGATTAGTTGACAGAGCAGTCAGAGAATCTCACATGATCGAGCTTGACAAGCTTGTTATTGAGGAAGGAGAAAAAGTTTGGACAGTTTACATTGACATTTACCCAATAAACGATGATGGAAACTTGATTGATGCTGCAACAATCGGCGCAATAATTGCTTTGAAAAACACAATGATGCCAGAATTGGATAAGGATGGAAAAATAGATTATGAAAAGAAAGCAACAAAGAAATTTCCATTATCAAAAGGAATCTCTCCAATATCATTTTCATTCTTCAAGCTGGGAAATTCAGTAATTATGGACCCGACAAGAGAAGAAGAAGAAACATGCGAAGCAAGAGTGACATTCGGGCTCTCAAATTGGAAAGACCAATATATGATAAATTCGTGCCAAAAAAGCGGAAATACTCCTTTTACAAAAGAAGAAATAGGGCAGATAATGGACTTATTGCCCAAGAAATTTGAAGAGGTTAACGAAAAGCTTAAAAAGTTTTTATAAACTTACTATTCCATGGACTACAACTTTACAAAGTACGAGACTGCAAGGATTATTGGAGCAAGGGCCTTGCAAATTGCAATGGATGCCCCTCTTCTTTTGAAGATGTCTGAAGAAGATTTGAAAGCTATACAGTATGATTCTTTAAGAATTGCTGAAAGAGAATTTGAAGAGCAGGTTCTGCCAATAGCCATCAACAGACCAATGCCAAAATTAAGAAAAACCAAGCTTGCAGCTGTCAAAGACGAAGTTTCTTCTGATGAAGAGCTTGTTGCAAAAGAGCAGGAAGTTGAAAAAGAGCTTGTTGAAGGTGCAGCCGAATTAGGCTTGGTAGAAGGTGATGAAGTTGAAGATTACCAGGACGAGCCCGTCTCAACAGAACCAACAGGTGCAGAAGAGCAGTAATTTTCAATAGATTGCTCTTCTAGATATCTCTTCTAATAATTATCAAATGCTCCTCCCTATTGCTTAAGTTGCTCTTTCATAAAACAATGTTCCTCCCCCGATACCCCCATAATGGATAATTATCTTTCTAGATACTCTTAAAAATCCCATTTCCCTTGAATATATATGATAATAAAAGAGGTAAAAGCTGAGAAAATTCCCGATTCCAGAGGGCAGCCAACAATAAAAGTGACAATAGATGGAGTTGCAGCTTCAGCCCCATCCGGAAAATCAACAGGAAAATATGAGAACAAGCCATACAACACGAGCCTTGATTTCAGCATTGATGAAATAAATCATCTTAATTTTGATTTCGAGATAAAAACATTTGATGACTTGAAGAAAGTTGAGAATTCTATCTGCAAAAAATATCATTTCAGGAATGCAAGGCAGTTCGGCGCAAATGCTCTTTTTGCGCTCGAGTCAGCAATACTAAAAGCTCTTGCAAAATCAAAGAATAAGCAGCTCTGGCAGATAATAAATCCAAAAGCATCGAGTTTTCCTGTTCCAGTGGGAAATACAATTGGCGGCGGCTTGCACAGCACAAAATTCAAGGTTCATCCAATATTTCAGGAATTTCTTATAATACCAAATGAGTCAAGCTTTTCAAAAAATGTAAAAATAATGAAAGAGGTCTATGAAGGAATCGGAACAATATTAAAAGCATCAGAAAAAAATGATGAAGGTGCCTGGCAGGCACCAATAAACAACAAAGAAGCCCTTGAAGTTCTCTCAAAATTCAAGAACAGAATAAGAATCGGAATTGATGCTGCTACTTCATCATTTTTCAGAAGCGATAAATATTGCTATGAGTCAAAATTGCTTGACACCGAAAGCCAAATTATCTATATAAATAATTTAATTGATAAATATGATATCTTCTATCTCGAAGATCCCTTGCACGAAGAGGATTTTATGGGATTTTCAAGAATAAACAAAAAACATCTTGTTATAGGAGATGATTTGACAGCAACACAAATCCCAAGATTAAAAGAAGCAATAAAGCATAATTCCATAAATGCAATGATAATCAAGCCAAACCAAAATGGCTCTCTTTTAGAAGTCAAAAAAGTATTTGATTTGTGCAAGGCAAATAATATTAAAACAATTCTTTCTCATCGCTCTGGAGAAACCATGGATGCCTCTCTTGCAGATTATGCTTTTGCTTTTGAAGCAGATTTCATCAAAACAGGAATCTCAACAGCTTTTAGGGAAGCCAAACTGAGAAGAATGATTGAGATTGAGAATTC
>Ga0315295_10001446_pt1 | contig 20392 bp, 14 predicted proteins | sample YL17G14_0_MG_FD_204453 | JGI IMG/M metagenome (GOLD analysis project Ga0315295, IMG submission 204453) | Sediment microbial communities from Yellowstone Lake, YNP, Wyoming, USA - YL17G14_0 | ecosystem: Environmental > Aquatic > Freshwater > Lake > Sediment | place: USA: Wyoming | collected...
GTTGTACAACTGAAAGATACCAAGGGAGGGTACGAACTTGAGTTGTTCGATATGGTTCCTCTTCCCCCTGAACTGATTGTTGATGGTTCGATAATAGATTCCCTGCGCCTCTCAGACGCACTCAAGGAACTCTCACGGAAAGCCAGGATAAAGACAAAGGACGTTGTTATCAGTATCGCCGGCCACTCTTCAGTGATCATCAAGAGGGTCTCTTTGCCTGACATGTCAGAGGAGGAACTCTCTGAGTCCATAAAATTCGAGGCTGAACAATATATACCATTCGATATTGATGATGTAAACCTTGACTTCCAGATACTCGGACCTAAAGAAGAACCCGGGCAGATGGACGTCATGCTTGTTGCAGTGAAAAAAGACATTATCAACGAATACCTTTCCGTTGTGAAAGAGGCAGGGTTTAACTGCCAGATTGTTGATGTCAATTCATTTGCCCTTGAGAATATTTATGAGGTTAACTATGAAATCGAGCCGGGCAAGAATATTGCCCTCATCAATATCGGGGCAAGCACAATCAATATGAATATACTCAAAGGCGGTATTTCTGTTTTTACCAGAGACAGCGCTGTAGGCAGCAACCTGCATACAGAGGTTCTTCAGCGGGAATTCAATCTGACGTTCGATGTAGCTGAAAGACTGAAGAGGAATGAACCTGTCGAAAACATATCTCCGCAAGATTCCCTTTCTGTAATGGATCTTGCATCTGAGGAGATCATCGGTGAGGTGAATCGATCACTGGAATACTTCCATGAAGAGATCAATGAAGTGATATTGAGTGGTGGCTGCGCCCTTATAAAGGATTTCCCAAAGATCCTCGCGGAAAAGATAGGGGTTGAGACAAAGATTATGCAGCCTTTCAAGAACATCAAGATACCGAAAAAGTTTGATATGTCCTATATAGAAGAAATGGCTCCTATGGCGGTTATAGCTGCAGGATTGGCCCTCAGGAGGCCGGGCGACAGATGATAAAAGTCAATCTTTTACCGGTAAAAAGGAAAAAGAAAGCTAAGCCGATACCGGCTTTCCTGATCGCAACGATCTTTGGAACAATCGGTGTTTGTCTGGTAATGGCCTTTCTTTTCTTCACATACAGTTCCAGGCTCTCTGACAGGAAGGCTAAATTTGCAAAAAATGAAAGGACAATAGCCGAACTGAAGGAAAAGATAAAGGCTGTCGAGGACTTTGAAAAAAGAAACAAGATGTTCAAGGAACGGAACGATATTATTGAGCAACTCAGCAAAAACAAAAGTGTCCCTGTAAAGATCCTGGATGAAATAAGCGCTATCATGCCGAACGGCATATGGATTCAATCGCTTTCGGTTGCGGGGGATACTGTAAGCCTTGATGGTTATGGCTTTACCAATACTGATATCGTTGCATATGTGGATAATCTCAAGGCTTCAAAAATATTCACCGAGGTTTATCTGCAGGAATCGAGGAGTACAGATATAGAGAAAATACCTTTGTATGTCTTCAAACTAACGTTTAAGGTGAAGGTCTAAGATGGCATTGAAGCTGAATATCAACCTTAAGACCCTGCCGATGTACGTTAAGGTAATACTTGCTCTTACTCCCGGGGTTATTATTGCGGCTGTTGTCATTTTTCTTTTTATTGTGCCAAAGAATAAGGAGATAAAAGCGCTCGAACTAAAGATTGCGGCTCAGGAGAATGAGATAGCAAGAGATCAGGCAAAGGCAGATAAACTTCCGCAATTAACATTTGAGAACGAAAGACTCAGGAACAGGCTCAACGAATTGAAACAGCAATTACCTGAGGAAAAGGAGGTCTCGACCTTGCTGAAACAGGTTTCAGACCTCTGTATCAGAGCTGGAATGAAGGTAGGACTCTGGAGACCGGAACAGAAGAAAACCCATACAAGTGGGATCGTTTATGAGATACCGGTCAGGGTTGAGCTTTCAGGAAGTTATCATAACCTCGGATATTTCTTCAGCAGCCTTACAAAGCTCAACAGGATAGTAAACATTTCTGATATACGGCTGAGTGATCCGAAACCGGAAAAGGGGATTTCGACAGAGAAAATAACCTTTGTTGCCACAACATTTTCAGCAGTGCCCGAAGAAGAGATAGGGAAAGCAAAAGAAACAGGGAAAGCAAAATAACAATGAATACTCTACTGAAACTTTTTATCATTATAGCTTTGTTATTAACTTTTGCAGGGTGTAAAAAAAGTCAGCCTGACGGCACAAAGCCAATGGCTGAACCGGTTAAGCCTGCTGAAGTAAACAAAGACCAGCAGGCAACTGAACAGTCTAAAAAGGTTGAGCAGGAAGAATATAAATACGAAGCAAAAGGAAGGAGAGACCCATTCCTCTCTCTCGTGCAGATTAAAAAGGAAAAACCCACGAAGAAGAAAGGGGCAAGCCCCTTTGAAAGCTATGATGTGGATGAAATACAACTTATGGCAATCGCATCGGACAAGAATAAATATTATGCGCTCATCAGCCTGCCTGACAAGAAGAACTATACGATTACCGAAGGTATGACATTGGGACTTCAGGGCGGGAAGGTACAGAAGATAACAAGAAATACGGTAATCATAAGGGAATTTATCCGGGATTATAAAGGTGAAGTCAAACCAAGGGATTCAATATTGAAACTCCATAAGGGGGAAGAAGAATGAGACAACAAGCAAAGTGCAAAGTGCAAAGTGCAAAGAGCACAAAGCTATTATTAGAAATTATTCAGCAAGGGGATAAGGGTATAAAAATCTGTGCACTATGTTCCATGCTCTTTGCTTTATTTATGCTGCCTGCTCTGTTTGGCTGTGCGACCGCAAAAGGCAAAAGCACGGAAACGGTAAAGCCGAAGGAAGTAACTGTAATAAACAGCATAGATGTTCAGGATAATAAAGTAACGATAACAGCCAGTAAGCCTTTTGTCTTTACTTTATACAAACCCGGTGATCCCTATAAGGTGATCATTGAACTCCCTGAAGTTGCCATAGGAGCTTTCACCAAAAAGATAGTTTCGAATAAAGCCGGTGTTACAGAGATAGTGCCTTCGCAGACTGAGTCACCGGCCCTTATGGCCAAACTCGAGATGCTGCTTCAGGCGCCGGCATCTCTTGATCAGGATTACAAGAATAATATACTGACGATAACGATTAAGGAGGATGTGACAAAAAAGGAAGAAACGCCCAAGAAGGTCAGGGCAACCGATATTGTCAAAAAAGACAGGGAATCCCTCCTGATAAAAAGAGAAGAGCTTCCTGCTTCTGCGCAAGTTGAGCAGAGACCGCTCAGGGAAACAGATACAGTAAAGAAAGAAAAAAACCTGCTAATAAGCAAAGAGGATGTCGTTGCATCTGTTGCAGAGCAGAAATCGCCTGCGGAAACAGCTCCCATTAAAAAAGAGAGGTCATTACTTATCAAAAAGGAGGATGACTCTGCCCAGGCAGGACAGAAACCCCTGCGAAAGGCTACAGAGATAACAGATGTATCCTTTGATGCATTAGGGGACAGTGTTAGGGTGCTGATTAAAGGCAATGGCTCGATGGTCCCGAACGTCTTCCCTATAGACGACCGGATTGTCATAGATATCCCTGATGTTGTTATGAACACCGTGCTGCCGTCCGGTGTTGTGTCGCCGGTAAAAGGTATACGGGCAGGAAAACACGATGAGAAGATACGACTTGTCCTTGACCTAAGGGAAAAGACAAATTTTGATGTCTCTGCAGCCGGTGACACTATTGTGGTAATCCTGAATAAATCCGGCAGAGAGTCTTCTGTATCAACTGTTGCACAGATGTCCGGCGAAAAGGCCGAAAGGGGTCTTGAATCTGCAGAAAGATCAAAAGGTCTTGAATCTATAGAAAGATCGCTGGAGAAGCAGGAATATGAATTCATGGCAGAAGGCAGGTGCAAGTCATTCCTCGAGGGAAAAGAGAATGTAAACTTTGATTTCCAGGATCAGGATATTGTGCCGATATTCAGATTATTCGCTGATATCAGCGGATGTAACCTGTTCGTGCATCCTGATGTAAGAGGAAAAGGAACGATGAAATTCAGGGATGTGCCATGGAATCAGGCGCTTGATACCATACTCAAAACCTTCAGCCTCGATAAATCCGTAGAAGGCAATATCATACGGATTGCGCCAAACACTGTTTTTGCAAAAGAGAGTGAAGAAAAAATAAGGGCACGGGAGGCATTAGTAAAAGCAGAGCCGCTTGATACCAGGATGTTCCCTGTCAGCTATGCTGAGGTAGCAGTTGTAGAAGCTGCTGTAAGAAACTCAAAGATTTTATCTCCGAGGGGAAGCATCAGTGTTGATAAACGGACAAGCTCGATGCTGATAAAAGATGTTGCATCAGTTTTCCCGGAGATCGAAAACCTCCTTGCAACCCTCGACAGGCCGACTCCGCAGGTATTGGTTGAGGCAAGGATTGTTGAGGTGAACACAAACAATGAACAGGATCTGGGAATACAGTGGGGCCTGAATCTCAAGGCATCAAATACCCTGGCCGGTATCGGAGGACTGTCGGGGGTCCCGTTTACATCAACCGGCCCGTTTACAGGCGGCAACTATCTTGTTGATTTCCCATCGAAAGGCACCGGGCCGTTGGGCGGTTCCGGTATCACATTTGGAATAATAAATCCTGCAAAGACTATGGGCCTTGATATCCAGCTTTCTGCGATAGCATCGGTGGGCAATCTGAAGGTCATATCAAATCCGAAGATATTGACCGTAGACAACGGCAAGGCAAAGATAATACAGGGCAAGAGCATACCTGTCAGAAAACTGACTACAGAAGGAACGATTTCGACCGAGTTCAAGGACGTCACCCTGGAGCTGAATGTTACGCCTCATATAACTCCTGACGGGTCCATTGCCATGGCGGTAGAAATCAAGAAAGAGGAACTCGATCCGACAGTCCCGTCAGTAGAAGGTGTGCCCGGTACAGACAAGAAAGAGGCAAATACAAACGTCATTATAAAGGATGGAGAGACTATCGTCATCGGTGGAATGTATAAGATAACTACGAATGATTCCGAGTCAGGTGTGCCGGGATTAATGAAGATTCCTGTACTTGGATGGTTATTTAAAACTAACAAAACATCAACAACTACCAGTGAGCTGCTTATATTTGTTACACCGAGAATTGTTGCAAAACCATGATAATTAATAGAGAATTATGAATTATGAAATATGAAACACTAAAACAGGGGGCGCAATGAAGAGAAATTATTTTTTGCTGTTTGCTGGTTACTGCCTTTTGCTTGTTATTATTATAAGTGGTTGCGGAGGAGGCGGTCCGGGCTCCCCGGGAAGTTCAGGGTCTGAGAATACAGGGATAATGCTAGATGTATCTTCTGTCCAAGGATCGTATCTGGGAAAATCCACTTATTCCGTAGATGCATTTCAAGACGTATGTGATCCGGGTCCCCCGACTGTTTACGAGGACTTTACAGACCATAATGTAACAGTTACATTTACTGCACGACTCATAAACCCAAACTCTACGTTCCAGGCAGGAAAACTCTATATAAAAAAATACACTGTTGAATTCAGGCGTAAACCGGATTCCATAGGTGCGCCTCCCATTGAATTCTATCCGGGGTTTCCAACGATAGAGATCCCTGCTCCAATAGGAGCATCTGAGGTTGTGGTAACGACTGATATCAGATTTGTTGACCTTATAAGAAAAGATCAGTACGCATTTGATATGTCATCCGGAATGTATAGTTCAGGGTCGGCATATTTAAATAACTACACAGCTATATTCACATTCGAGGGGCAGAACGAGTTTGGAGAGAACTTCAAAGTTAAAGCCCAGATGGAGTTCCAGATAGGTAATTTCAATAATTGTTAAGGACAGCAATAATAGATTTGGAGGATAAGATGAAATGGAGGATACGATGAAAAAAGTCATCATACTATGTATGTTTTTGGCTTTATCTTTTTCTACATACAGTTGCGGAGGCGGAGGAGCCGGTTCTTCGAGCAGCCCGGATGGCGAGAATCCTAAAACGCCGTCTATCGTAAAATTAATGCCTTCTCATTATGTTGCTCAGACGAACTCATTCATTTCACTCCACACAAAGGTTCTTGACGGAAACGGGAAGCCTGTTCCGAACACCCCTGTCACTTACACAAACTTATCAAACCCTTTTGGGAATATAATATCGTCAATGCTCAAATCCCTGGGTCTCTATAAACCTGTCGGTATGCTCAGCACATCAGTTGTAAGAACAGATAAACTCGGTATTGCTACCGTCAAAATCACCTCTACGGTTCCTGGATTTGCAACTGTTCAGTCTGAAGTCAACACAGGCGCCGGCATTGTAAGGGATAAAAAGACGGTATATTTCACGTTGTCACTTGTAACTACAACACCGCCGCCTACACTTAAACTTCATGTGGATGACGGAGATGGCACGTATGACGAACCCGATGATTATGAACTTTTCAAAACTTCAGGTGATACCCAGAGGACCATAAAGGCTGTTCTCCTGGACGGATTCGGCAGACCTCTATCAGGTAAAAGTGTTACATTTGGCTCTGACAGTCCTAATGAGGTCAACTTCCTGAATACAAATCCAGCCATGACCAATAATAATGGTGAAGCTTTTATACTTATTCAGGTCAACCCTGCCATTATTACAGACTTTACAAGGGTTTTAAACATAACCGCCCAATATTCAGAAAATAATGATACAGCTGCAGCTATGCTGACGCTCTTCCTTGATCCGGTTACAGTAAGCAATATTTCAGTAACCGCTAATCCTTCAGTTGTAGCCCCGAATGGAACATCTACCATTAATGCTACGGTGTATTTGAATACAGGCACTAAAACACCTGATAATTCAACAGTTAATTTCACCACTTCATGTGGAACCGTTATTCCTTTTGCTCAGACAACTAACGGCATAGCAACAGCCACATTTACAGCGCCTTCCATACCGCCATCGAATAATATCTGTACAATTACAGCAAGTATTGGCGGACAGATTGGCACAGCAGATGTACGTGTAACAACGTCACTGACAGTTCAGCCCGGTTCTCAGACAATCAACGGGGTCAATGGCGGCAATGCAACCTATATAATCTTTGGCGGTGTTGCTCCGTATACGGTAACAACGAACAATAGAGCTATCGCCTGTAATGACACTAACAGTGACGGTGATTGCAGTGACCCTTCTGATATCGATAAGGGGATATGGAATGTACCGGCAAGCAGTAACCAGTTCTTCTCCGTAACAGTACCTGCAAATACCCCTGCAAGTACCGTTACTCTGGTGGTCAGGGATTCTGTAGGAACTACTGTAAATGCAACGCTTACGATAGGTGGAGGAGCCTCATTGGCTATACTGCCGAATACTGTTACGGTATATAGACCCTCAACGGCTGATGATAATCTGGACTTTACGATATTTGGAGGCATTTCTCCATACTCAGTATTCTCAAATAATCCATTATATGCACCTGTAGTATTAACAAGTAATACTTTCAGGATCAGTGTTCCGGCAAATGCAACAACCGGGGCAATAATAATTACTGTCAGAGACAATTCCCCGACTGGAACAACCACAACCGCAACAATAACGATAACAGCTCAAACACCGCAACCTTTGGTAGTTATTCCTTCTACACAGACCATTTCGAATCCAGCGCCAACAGATACAGCTGATTATAAGGTTCTCGGAGGGACTGGTGGATATACTGCATTTTCAGGCAGTCCAAGTCTTGTGAGCGTAACAGTAGGAGGAGCGGATAATAATATTGTAACTGCAACACTACAAGCAGGTGTTAGCACTTTAACAACTGACACAACAGTCACAATAACAATCTACGATTCTGTAGGTAGTAATATTACAGCATCTCTTGTTCTGGATATTGTCCCAACTTTACCTTTAAGCGTTACGCCTGAGTCTGTTTCGGTAACGGGGTTAGCCTCTACTACTGATGATAATGTTACATTCTTTATTTCAGGAGGTTCAGGGACATATACAGGTGTATCGAATAATACAGCAGTAGTACCAAATCCTACAATTGTAGGGAACAACTTCACAATAGACCCTCAAGTTGTTTCTGCGAGTACACCTGTAACACTAACGGTTGTAGACTCACTCGGAGCGACTGATACAGCAACAGTAACAGTAACACCAGCCACATCTTCAATGGCAATTAATCCAAGTACTATAACCGTTGATGTGGGAACAGTTATTGCCTTTAACATCATAGGCGGGTTGCCAAACTATTCAGTATATACAAGCGATATGACGGTATTAGCCCTTGCTTCAAATCCTGAGCCTGTCAGTGGTACTTCTTTCACTGCAACTGCATCAGCTGATGGAAGTGCAACAATAACCGTTGTGGATTCGGATGGTCAAACAGTAACAGCAACAGTGACAGTAACAGCACCACCGACACCACCTACTCCTTCTGCTTTATCTGTAGCGCCGCCGTCTGCTACGATATGTGAAGACAGTATTGCATGTTCAGCAGCCACAGATGTCGCAGCATTTACCATTTCGGGTGGTGTTGCTCCATATACTGTCACCTCCCTTACTCCTTCAGTTATTCCAAATCCTATTACAGTTCTTGGTGGAGGTATTTTTGCTGTTAACGCTACCAATGGTTCTATTGCGGCAGATACACCCGTAATACTAACAATAACTGATTCTGCGAGTGGAGGAACAACCGTAACTGTAACGGTAATAAATCAGCCTTAATCTATATTGAAGGGGGCGGGTGAAAAGCCCGCCCCCTTAGAAGAAGTAGAAAATTTGAAGGATTCTGGAGGTAGATGAAAACTATGACATATAGACCAATTTATAAAGGGGTACAACTATGAAGAAAGCATTCTATCTTTTCATATGTTTGTTTCTTGCTGCATGCGGAAGCGAAAAGACCGCAAAGATATCTTCAGATACTTCAAAAGGGACAACTGATATTAAAATCACGGCGCAATCCATTCCTACAAAGATAGCTAAGGCGAAATACATGGATGGAGAACTCCTTGTAAAGTTCAAATCCGGGGTCGCGGCTGCTTCTTCAGCAGCAGTTCATAAGGCAATTGGGGCTACTGTCGTCCACAAATATGCCCTGGTCCCGAACCTTGAACGCATCAAACTGCCAAAAGGCCTTTCAGTGAAAGATGCGATCACAACCTATATGTCAAACCCTGGTGTTATATATGCAGAGCCGAATTATATCGCCCGTAAATTATCAGTGGTTCCGGATGATACCTATTTCGGAGACCAGTGGGCTCTGCGCAACCTGGGTACCTATGCAGGCGGCACCTATGGCGCAGATATACGCGCAGTTGATGCATGGAGTGTTTCGATAGGAGACCACAATGTTGTCGTGGCTGTCCTCGATACAGGAGTTGATTACACCCATCCTGACTTTGTCGGGAATATATGGTCCAATACCGGGGAGACAAGCTGTACTGACGGGATAGACAATGACAATAATGGAAAAATAGATGACTGCAGGGGATGGGATTTTGTGACATGCAATGAATTTGATTTTGATTGGAACTGTACGACTCCGGGTTTAGAAGATAATGACCCCATGGACGAAGATGGGCATGGGACCCATGTGGCAGGAATTATTGGTGCAACAGGTTGGAATAATATGGGAGTAACAGGCGTTATGATGAGAGTACGGTTGATGCCGGTGAGAGTCCTGAATGCACAGGGATTTGGATCATATGGAGACATTGCTGCCGGTATTGATTATGCTGCTTCAAACGGGGCAAAGGTGATCAATGCCAGCCTTGGAGGCTCTGAAATTTCAGCTGCCTTATACGATGCTGTCTCAGCTGCAAACACAGCAGGTGTTCTGCTTGTTGCTTCTGCCGGGAACGATGGCTCAAATAATGATACTTCACCGGTATATCCTGCAAGCTTTAATCTGCCAAATATCATAGCTGTCGCTGCCACTGACCAGAATGATAGAAGGGCTCCTTTAAGCAATTTCGGTCCAGCCTCTGTTCACGTAGCAGCACCCGGAGTATATATCCTGAGCACGGTGCCGACCTGGTGGACTAATTCCCAGGGATATGGCCAGTTAGATTATTTAGAGGGAACTTCCATGGCAGCTCCTCATGTTTCAGGTCTTGCAGGTCTGCTCTGGAGCTATTACACTTATCCCAATTACAATCACTCACAGATCCGCGGAATCATTCTGAGGAATGTCGATACCTATCTTGATAATAAGCCCGGCCTGGAAACCCTCAGAGGGTATATCTATACAGAGGGAAGGATCAATGCTTACAGGGCCATGTGGTCGCTCCTGCCTGTTTCTAATATTACTTATAGTGCAACAACGACTCAAATTGGTTTGAACTGGCAGGATAATGCTGTTGGTGAAGATGAATTCAGAGTCGAGAGGAAGGTCAGTGGAGGTTCTTACTCACTCATAAGAACGCTGCCGGGTAATTCCGTGTCGCTTACAGATAGCGGATTGACTGACGGAACCGCCTATACTTACCGGATTAAGGCTGCAGCATTACTGCCAAATCCCCCTTCAACATCAGCGGTTCAGGCAGAATCTTTTCCGGCAGAAATAACTGTTGCAACGCTCTTAACTCCACCGACAGATCTTACTGCATCCAGTGAATCAGAATCAGACATTGCGCTTGAATGGACAGACAACTCCAGCACAGAGCAAGGATTCAGAATAGAGAGGAGAAAGAGTGTGGATGACAGTTGGGAAGAGATAGACCAGGTTTCCGGATCTTCCTATACAGACAGTGGTCTCGATAAATCTACATCGTACGTATACAGGGTCAGAGCATACAATACAACAGGGAATTCTGAATATTCGAATACTGCTTCTGCAAGGACTCAAAGTGGCGGCGGCGGGGGTGGTGGCGGTTGCTCCATAGGCGCAAGACAGAATATGCCTACAGCAATTGCAGACCTTGCGATACTGCTGATACCTTTGATAGTAATAGTTTTATACAGGCGGAAGAGGATTTAATCCATATTTTTTTTTATTGAATAGTAATTGACCCCATCTATCCTCCCCTTACCTAAGGGGAGGAATAACCCCATCTCAGCTTAAAAGGGGGAAGTTACCGATTTGCACCTGTCACTAAATGGTTAAACTGATACATTTTTTCTATTGACAAGGGCTCAAACTATTTGTATCATCTTTTCGTATCCTAAAAAATAAAGAAACCCTGGGTGGAATGCAATGGGATAACGACACTGTTGTTGATAGTGTTTCTGATGTGGTCTCCTATATACTCTTCTGATGCAAATGCAGGGGAGGCGGGGCAGTTCGAAAGACATCTCACCAAAGGGATCCTCTTCCTTGATCAGAAAGAATACCCCAGGGCAACAGAAGAATTAGAGGCAGCATTAAAGGACAAACCTGAAGACCCATTGGCAAACCTCTATCTTGGCATAGCGTTTTGCAATACAGGGAAAGAGCAGGAAGGGGAGAAGCTTTTAAAGAAGGCATTAAAGCTTGACCCTGGATCAGCGCGGGCCAACTATGAGCTTGGGTTGTTGTATTACAGGCGCGGTCTGAACGAAGAGGCGAGGGATTTTTTCGAGAGCGTACAGGTGGCAGGGCCTGGGACAGAGCTGTCTGAACTTGCAGGCAGGCATATCAAGGAGATAGACAGCAGGAAACCGAAGGTCAGGAACTGGGAAGCGAGCATAACGACCGGGATCCAGTATGACAACAACGTAATTCTTGAGCCTACAGACGGACCTATGCCGGAGGGCATCACAAATAAAACCGACTGGAGGGCAATAGTATACCTTGAAGGCAAATACGCATTTACGGTCAGAGAGAACCTCAGTATAGTGCCGACGTATTCATTCTACCAGAGCATGCAGAGTGTGCTTGATGATTTCAATATACAGCAGCACCTGCCTGGGTTTTACATAGATTTCAGGCCTTTTAAGAACATTAATTTTAGGGCATACTACACGTTTGAATATACAACCGTAGACTATAATACATATCTTCTTGCGCACAGCATACAACCGGTCATGACCATATCAGAGGGCAAGGGGTTTTACACACAGTTCCGGTACCGGTATCAGTGGAGGAACTTCAGAGACATGGAACTGTTTCCGACAAACACAGAGCGGAACGGATTCAACAGCCTGCTCGGGGTAACGCAGTACATACCGTTACACAGTGCAGTGCTTGTAAGTTTGGGGTATGCTTATGACAAAGATATGACCGAAGAAGACTACTGGCATTACAATGGTAATGCAGGGGAAGTGGGAGTGAGGGCAGACTTTGGCAGAGGCTGGGCAGCAGATTTCACAGGGCTGTACTATTGCAAAGGGTACAAGGGGGAATATCCCGGTACGGACAGGCGCAGGAGAGACATAACGCATACATACTCCACGAACCTCACGAAGACGATAAATACACATTGGGATATAACAGCAGGGTGGATGAACGAGCTAAATGATTCAAACATCAAAGAATTTGATTACGATAGACAGATCGTATCACTGATGGTGAAGTTCAAGCTGTGAAGGAAAAGGAAAACATGAACGTTACGAGATATCAGATGTTTCACAAAGGAGCTGCTTATATAGCATTGTTCCTGTTAGCATTCATCCTGATGTTAACAGGACTGCCGGTTGCCGGATATGCAGAGGATGATGTGGGGATAGTGGTGGCGCTGAAGGGCAGGGCAGAGATACAGCGGGAAAATAGGAAGATCGAGGCAGCGCTGAAGGGAAGCATATTACTGAAAGATACAGTAGAGACGAAAGCAGCATCAAGGGCGAAGATGCTGTTCAGGGATGACAGCATATTGACCCTTGGAGAGAACTCAAGGGTTGTGATAAAGGACTATCTGTACGCAGAAGGCAGGAAGAAGGGCAAGACAGTCTTCAACCTGATGGACGGCAAGCTGAGGTCATTGGTAGGCAATAACGAGTTTGAGGTACATACGCCGACCGTGGTAGTGGCAGCAAGGGGGACCTATTTTATCACATGGACAGAGGTAGAGGATGGGGTTCCGGTGAGCGGGGTGGCAGTGATAGAGGGAGCGGTGGAGATGTGGAGCATCAACCCTGCGATAAAAGGAGTGGTGAAGCTTGAGCGGGGGATGATGAGCAAGGGGGCAATGAACAAGGCTCCGACGCCCGGGGCGAGCACACCGGCCACATTCATGAAAGAGCTGATAGATGCAACAGAGCTGCAGGGGAGACCCGAGGCTGAGAAGAAGCCGGTGATAGAAGAGCGGAAGGGTATAGGAGCGCAGCCTGGAGGGCCAGGGGCATCAGTGAGGGAAGAGGCGCCGTCGGTGAGACGGGAGGCTATTCCGTCAACCCCGCCGATTATAAACCAGGAACCGCCGCGTATTAAGGAAACGCCTGTGCATATCCATGTGCCTATACCAAAACCATAGGAGACGCCGGTAATTATACAGATTCCCATTCCTGAAGGGACATAACCAATAAGAATGAAAAAGATAACTGCATATCTTGCGATTATAAGAGGCCTGCTGAGGGAGGCAAAGCAAATGAAAAAAAGCATAATATGTATGATCATTATATGCAGTTTATTCATATTCTATGGTTGTGGCGGCGGTGGCGGCGGCAGTTCCAGCAATACGCCGGTTACAATCTCGGTAAGCTTTCAAAATAATCATGCAAGCAGTCTTAATCAAAAATATCTTCTATTAACTCATGTCCGTTATACTGTTACCGGTCCCAAGATGAAGGATATGCAAGGGTCAGTACCTGTTATCGGTGATGCTGCTGATATTGATCTCATGGTGCCAAGCGGACCACAACGGCTCTTTAAGATTCAGATATTGGACTCATCAGGTGCTGTTGCATACTTTGGCGATACAACAGCTGATCTGAAGGGAGATCCCATTAAACTGGAAATCCTGCTTCATGAAATGCCCCGGTGCAATGATATAGTACAATCCGGTTCGGATAACCCTGAAACCTTTACTATAGATCTTGGTAAGAAGTCCGGTACTTTCCAGTTCGACTACGAAACTTACAGCGTTAAGGACAGAATGATTATAACGTATGAAGGAAAAACATTATATGACTCTGGCTGCATAAACACAGACGGAATAAAAACAGAATATATCTCCTATTCCGGAAATTCTACTGCAATTACTGTAGCGGTACAGCCAAATTGTGAAGGTGCTGTCAGTACAAAATGGGATTTTGTGGTCTATTGCCCGCAGGAGCAAGAGAATAAAATTGTCGGCACCTGGGCCCATGTTGCCCTCGAACGGTTGAATGACGCGACATGGGGGTCGATTTTGGAAACAGTAATATTCAGGAATGACGGTACAGGCGCTGAAATCAACAGGAGGGTGAATTACGGAGGGAATGTAAACTCATTCGACAGAATAAACTTTACATACTCTACTAATCAGAATCAGGATGGAAGTACGAACCTCACAATGGTCTACCCTGACAGAACCCTTACACACAAAATCATTATATCTGACAACGGAAACATGGTAATAATAGACAGGACTTCTGATGCTTCGTCAAAGAGGATCGATGTGGCTATCAGAATGGATATATCAAAGAGTTATACGAATGCTGATTTTTTTGGAGACTATTACGGAACAACATATAACTACTATAGTGGCAATATCCTTGACTTTGGATATCATAATTCATGGGCAGGGATAGTCTCATCTGATGGTATTGGGAATTATTTTGGAACAGGCACATGGAATAACGACGGAGTTATCATAACGCAAAATGATACATTAACGTATTCTGTAAACACTGAGGGATCAATTGTCACGGGCAATGGTAATTTTGAAGGTTACTTAGGAGCAAATAACCTTTTTATTACTTCTCGCCCTACTGTTAATAACCATTGGAAAATTAGCTTTGGCATGAAAAAAGGAGACAGAACTTATGCAACGGCCGACCTTGCAGGGACATGGGCATTGACAGGCTTTGGAGATGCAAATCAGGGAACCAGTTATGGCGATATGGTTGGCATAATGACCTGTGACAGTGTCGGCAATTGCACAGCGACTTTGAAGAGTCAAAAGGACGGGGATATAATAAACGAACCTATTGATTTCCAAAATATTTCCATTGATCCTTTCGGAAGTTTTGGGGTTTTACCGAACACTATTGCTCCTTCGTATTCAGCAGCTATCGGTAACAACGGGAATACATTATTGATGAATATGAGCTTTGGGCAGAGCGCTTTATATGACAGGGAGATATTGATAGGCGTGAGATGCACTGGTTGCACGAACCTTGCAGGACAGGCAGCCAATCTTAAGACAAAGAAAACTTATCATTTCAAGAAACATCCTAATTCCCTTAGTCTTCAGAATACCAGAGAAAAAACTTCCCGTCATGGGAAGGTGGGATAGCACTTCAAGAATCTTTTTTACAAATAACCCTTATGATCCTATCTTACAAAAGGATTCCGCACAATCCGGAATGATAGTGCTCGTCCAAGGTTTTTTTAATAGATGTATCTATACTTGAGAACTTCTTAGTAATTATTGTTATATGCCTGATTATCATTATTTTCTGAAACGTCTTTACTTTCCGATTTATTTTTAATAACATACTTTCATGAATAATCTGGATGAGGTTTAAGTTTGAAATCAAATCTTCTTTCACAGAGAAATATATTTTATCTGAACCTTGCATTAGGTATGCTCCTTATCCTTGCGACACTTTTTTTCATCCGGGATATAATCGCTGTCTATTTTGAAAAAGGGCACAGCCAGAAGAAAGCTGTATCTGTTCAAAATGATACCGCAGGCATACAGAAAAAGAAGCAGCTTGCTGAATATTCTTCAATATTGAAAAACAACCCTTTTGGTTTTTCAGGAGGGGAGATAAGGCCTCTGACAGGCTCGGCAAGTAATGTACAGCAGTCCAATCTTATACTCATGGGGACTGTAGTGGGTCCTGAAAAACTTACCTACGCAGTTTTCAGAAATAACGCAGGTCAGCAGGAAGTATTCAAGATTGGCGAGTCTGTATTCGGTTCCGGAGTCCTGCAGAAGGTGAAACAGGATAAGGCATTTATCAGGAATGGAGTAAATATTACAGAAATCCCCATCGAAGATATAAAGGTGAAAGAGGTGAAAAAACAGGGTTCTGCAGGGATCCCGTCATCATCTGCATTTGCCCAGAAGGTAGGAAGAGGCGCCTATGTTGTTGATCAGGTAAGGCTTCAGCAGGCCATTGCGAATCCCAGCCAGATGATGACTGATGCAAGGCTCAGGCCCAATGTTGCCGGCGGTAAGGAAGAAGGCTATGTTTTAAGTGAAATTAAGTCCGGCGGTATTTATCAGAGTCTCGGTCTTCAGGATGGGGATGTGCTTCTGAGGATTAATGAATACGACATATCAAACCCTGAGAGGGCGCTGCAGGCTTTTACAGCACTCAAAGGTCTGGACAGGGTACAGATTGACTTAATCAGGTCCGGATCAAGGATGACAATGACATATCAGATAAAGTAAGATAATGATTGATATGAAACAAAAAAGTCTCTTATCATTATTTGGCTTTACGATTTTCATAGGGATTCTGCTGCTTGTATGGTTCATGCCTGTCATTTCTGTAAACGATTCTTTCGCTGATACAGAAACATCTGATACAAAAAAAGAACAGGTAAAAGAAAAGAAGGTCACCTTTAACTTTGTCGATGTTGATATTTCTGTTGTGGTTAAATTTATCAGCGACGTTACCGGAAAAAACTTTGTGTATGATGATAAGGTTAAAGGGAATATAACAATTATTGCCCCGTCCAGACTTTCAATAGATGAAGCCTTCAGCCTTTTCACGTCTGTTCTTGAGTTGAAAGGATTCACTATCATCCCATCAGGCAAGGTGTATAAGATCGTACCGATTTCCCAGGCAAAACAGTCCGGCACCGAGATACAGAAGGAAGGAAGGGATCATTTAAGTGATGCGTATATCACAAGGCTTATACCATTGAAGGCTATATCATCTGCAAAGGCCATGAGTTTTCTTCAGCCCCTTGTAGCAAAAGACGGATATATCTCTTCATTTGGTCCCGGCAATATGCTCATGATTGTGGACTCTTCCATGAATATCGAAAAGATTCTCCAGATCCTCGATACTATAGACAAACCCGGAGTTGAGGAGCCGGAACTAATCCTCCTCAAATATGCAAACTCTGAAGATGTTGTAAGGATTCTTACCGAGGCGCTTATGCTGAGCACAAAGGGACAAACTTCGCCTGCCCGCATTCCAAGGCCCGGCGAGACGGTAACTGCAGCCTCTGTTGAGGAAACACGGGCAAGTGTTTTTGCTGATTCCAGATTAAACGGAGTGGTGCTAATTGCCGATAAGCAGGAGAAGGAAGCCATGAAAAGGATGATCGCCCTTCTTGATATACCGCTTCCTGAGGCAACCAGCAAATTGAATGTCTATTTCCTGGAACATGCTGATGCAACCGAACTTTCAAAGGTTTTGGAAGTAATGCTTACCGGGATTTCACCACAGGCTAAGGCCGGGCAACCTGCCAAAGGTCCATTTGAGACAGGCGGCAAAATAACCATCTCACCAGATAAAGCAACAAACTCCCTTGTCGTCGTTGCTTCTCCGGCAGATTACCAGAATCTCCTCCAGGTGATCAGGCAGCTTGACAGAAAGAGAAAGCAGGTCTATGTAGAGGCGATGATAATCGAGGCATCGATCGACAGACTGCAGGACATTGGCACTCAATGGAGAATGGTGGCAAAGAAAGGCGGGGACCCTGTTGCAATTGGCGGGTTTGGTACGATAGACAATACCACTATGCAAAATATTCTGCAGGGGCTTACAGGATTAACCGGTGGAGGGCTCGGGAACTTCTTCGATATCCCTATAACAACGACCAGCTCGGATGGGACAGTTACAACGACAAAAATGACCATTCCCGGATTTGCAGCTCTTTTCAGCCTGAATGAATTCAAGGGCGCGGTCAATGTTCTCTCAACACCACAGATCCTGACGTCTGATAATAAAGAGGCAGAGATTATTGTCGGTGAAAATGTCCCCTTTATTTCTAAAAAAGAGTCAGATTCAGCACGGCCGCAATCTATTTTCAGCACCATCGAGAGAAAAGATGTTGGCATTACACTGAGACTGACTCCACAGATTGCCGAAGGCGACTATGTGAAACTTGATATATACCAGGAGATATCTGCTTTGAAACAGGAAACTACTTTGGTTGTATTAACAGTAGGCCCTACAACAACAAAACGCTCAACAAAAACCTCTGTAGTTGTGAAAGACAACCAGACTGTTGTGATCGGTGGTCTCATAGAGGAAAGGGTAGAAGAGAACATATCAAAGGTGCCTTTGCTTGGGGATATACCTCTGCTTGGATGGCTTTTCAAAAACACAAGCTATAAGAAAAATAAAATAAATCTGATCGTTTTTCTCACGCCCCATATTGTCAAAGAAGCAAGCCATCTTGAGCGATTAACCGAAAATAAGAAGGTAGAATTTGCAAGGACTGAAGAAATGTATAAACAGGGAGAATTGCTTGTAAAATTCAAAGAAGATACCAGTGAAGAAAGGATTTCTGAGATAGTTTCCGCAGAAGGGGCATCTATAGCATCTGCACTAAAGCCAAAAGGGCTTTACCGCATAAAACTGAAAGCAGCGCAGGATGTCAGAGAAGCGGTAAAGAGATTCAGCGAGTATAAGGAAATTGAATATGCGGAACCGAATTACATCATGAAAATGAAATGAAGGAATGGAAGTCATTGAAGTCATAAAAGATCAAGACGTAGATGTTTCCCTCTTAAAGCATATTCCCCTCAGTTTTGTAAAGAACAACCAGATATTCCCCATCAAAAGAGATAATTCTGAATTGATTGGAGCAGTTGCGGATGATAAAGGGCTGTTCGCCCTCGCTGAGGTCTCTAAAACGCTCGGTTTAAAACCAAAACCACTCAAGGCATCCGCAGGTGTTATCCTTGATGCAATAAACCGTTTTTACGGTCAGATGGGTTCCGCTGAAGAAGTAATGGACACGATAACAGGAGAAGACCTTTCTTCTGTTGCGACAGAATTTGAGGCGCCAAGGGACTTGCTTGAGTTAACAGAAGAGGCCCCTATTATCAGACTTCTAAACGCCCTGCTTCTACAGGCAGTAAAAGAAAGGGCAAGTGATATCCATATAGAACCCTATGAAAAAGTGCTCGACGTCAGATTAAGGGTAGACGGAATTCTCCATAAGGTTTTGACACCCCCGAAAATAATTCAGGACGCACTCATCAGCAGGATTAAAATAATGTCTAATCTTGATATAGCTGAGAAAAGGCTGCCGCAGGATGGGAGGATAAGACTGCTTCTTGGAGGCAGGGATATAGATATCAGGGTGTCAGTTATACCCACATCTCACGGTGAAAGGGCTGTGCTCAGGCTCCTTGACAGAAAACAGGGGCTTATCGGCCTGTGGGAGGTCGGATTCAGCAGAGAAGATGAAAAGAAACTCGAAGAACATCTTCAGAGACCTGACGGAATAATCCTTGTTACAGGTCCGACAGGAAGCGGCAAAACCACAACCCTCTATGCTGCCCTGAACAGGATACATACTGAAGAGAAAAACATCATAACAGTGGAAGACCCCATTGAATATCAGTTGAAAGGCGTTGGACAGATCCACGTAAATCCGAAAATAGGTCTGACGTTCGCCACGGGCTTAAGGTCGATACTGAGACAGGATCCTGATGTCATCATGGTTGGAGAAATAAGAGACCTCGAGACTGCCGAGATAGCTATGCAGGCATCCTTAACAGGCCATCTTGTTTTAAGTACCCTTCATACGAATGATGCACCGAGCGCTCTCGTAAGACTCATCGACATGGGGATTGAACCTTTTCTTGTTGCATCGTCATTAACAGTTGTCCTTGCGCAGAGACTTGTGAGGACGATATGTCTTCACTGCAAGGTGTCATATAATCCTTCTGAACTTGAGCTCTCTTATTTCAGCGGCCCTACCGTTGTTTTATATCGGGGCGAAGGCTGTGAAAAGTGCAAAGGCAAAGGCTATTTTGGCAGAACAGGAATCTTTGAGCTTCTTGTGATAGATAATGAGATACGACCGATGATTACAGACAGGATTGATTCTCAGAGCATCAAAAGCCATGCTATCTCCCGGGGAATGAAGACCCTCCGCCAGGATGGAATAGAAAAGGTTTTAAAAGGTATCACAACCCTTGAAGAAGTTTTGAGAGTAACACAGAAAGATTATGCCGATATTTCAGTATAAAGGTTACAGGACTGACGGTTCTGAAGCAGCAGGGTCCATCGAAGCGAACAGTCTGAAAGATGCAGTATTAAGGCTTAAGGATTCAGGACTCTATCCCAAGGATGTAACAGAAGCTGCCTATAAAGACAGCAAAGGTTTATTTCGCAGACCTGACATATCACTCCTTCCATC
>Ga0315295_10001447_pt1 | contig 20382 bp, 15 predicted proteins | sample YL17G14_0_MG_FD_204453 | JGI IMG/M metagenome (GOLD analysis project Ga0315295, IMG submission 204453) | Sediment microbial communities from Yellowstone Lake, YNP, Wyoming, USA - YL17G14_0 | ecosystem: Environmental > Aquatic > Freshwater > Lake > Sediment | place: USA: Wyoming | collected...
AAGCCTGCAACCGCGTTGAGCTCGGCTTCCCACGCCTCGAATGAGAGGAAGATGTCCTTGAGGTCCCACGTGAGCTCCTCCGGGACCTCAGAACGTGTGAAACGCTTCTGCATGATGATCCTCCTAACCGGTCTTTGTTGCTTGTGGAGGTACTTCGAGAACCGAACGGTCAATCCTTCCCACGGGACTCCGAGTCAACTGCTTGTGGATTGCGCGTCTTGCAGCCTTCAGAGGAGACCGGTGATCGCAGGTTGAACCATGCAATGTTTGCCAGGAGGCTGCGCTGCCAAGGAGGCGGGGCAAGTGACTGATCTGATGGATCTTGCACTGGAAACGGCCAGGAAAAAGGGGGCCGACTACTGCGACATAAGGCAGGGCGGCCGCCGGTTCCAAGTGGTGAGGACCAAGAACGGCCGCGTCGAGTTCATCAGTACATCTGAGCAGACCGGATTCGGAGTCCGAGTCCTAAAGGACAGCGCCTGGGGGTTCGCTTCATCGAATGACTTCTGCGCCGGCGAAGTCACTCGGGTCGCCAGAACAGCAGTCGCAGTTGCGGAAGCCTCGCGTGGACTCGTAAGACACAAGGCATCTCTTGCGCCGGTCGAACCCGTTGTCGCCGAATGGGAGGCTGCGCCCAAGATCGACCCGTTCGAGGTCAAAATAGAGGACAAGTGCGCTCTCCTGTTCGAGGCAGAGAGGCTCATGAAAGAGGCAGCCCCGGTCGCGATCACTCAAGGCCTGCTAAGCTGCTTCCACGAGGAGAAGACCCTTGCATCGACGGAAGGTTCGTTGATTCACCAGCGGTTCACCGGTTGCGGCGCCTCCATCGTAGCTACGGCGAGGAGCCAGACCGACGTTCAGACCAGGACGTATCCTGTGCAGTCGAGCGGTGACGGAGTGCTCCAAGGATGGGAATACGTCACTGACCTGGATCTCCTGGGCAATGCCGAGAGAGTGGGGCGGGAAGCCTGGGAGCTGACTACGGCAGACCAGTGTCCGAGCGGCACGTTGGACGTGATCCTGAAAGGCAGCCAGATGGCCATCCAGATCCACGAATCATGCGGGCATGCGGTCGAGTACGACAGAGCGGTCGGCATGGAAGCCGGCGCCATTGGCACGTCCTACCTGACGCCCGACAAGAAGGGAACGTTCCGGTTCGGCTCCCCCATCGTCAACATCGTCGCTGACGCGACCATACCCGGGGCGCTTGGCTCCTTCGGATACGACGACGACGGCGTGCCTGCCCAGAAGGTGGACGTAGTGAAGGAAGGGTTCTTCCTTAGCTTCCTGACTTCCAGGGAAATGGCCGCCACCCTGGGCGAGCGGTCGAACGGGACCAACCGGGCAGCAGGATGTGACAGGATCCCGCTCATCAGGATGACCAACGTGAACCTCCAGCCCGGCGACTATAGCCTGGATGAGATCATACGCACGACAAAGCACGGGATCCTCATGGACATTACCAAGAGCTTCTCGATAGACGACCGCCGGTATCAATTCCAGTTCGGTACCGAGGCCGGGTGGGAGATCGAGGACGGGTCGGTCCGCCGCATGGTCAAGAACCCCACGTACACCGGAAACGCGCCGGAGTTCTGGAATTCCTGCGATGCGATAGCAGCGGAAGACGAGTGGCGAGTCTGGGGTCTTCCCACCTGTGGCAAGGGTGATCCTGTCCAGCTGATAGGCGTCGGACACGGGGCTTCGCCTGCGCGCTTCCGGCACGTAAAGGTAGGTGTGGGCAAGTGGTAGGTAAGGATAGGGCGCTCGCAGCCTGCGAGGTCGCACTCCGTGAATGCGAAGGCGACCAGGCTGAGGTCCTGATGCTGACCAACGACGAGGGCTTTACAAGATACGCGAATTCCGAGGTGACCCAGCACAGCGTCGAGACGAACGCCCGAGTGACCGTGAAAGTGATACGGGGGAGAAAGACCGGCTGGGCCACGGGCAATTCCCTCGCCAGCGACTCGATGCGGCGCGTAGCGAAACAGGCCTCGGCCAACGCCAGGGCAAGCCAGGACGATCCGGAGCTGACCGCTCTACCCGGCCCCAGACCGCTCACCCCGGTTCAGTCCTACTGTGAGTCTACCGCCAACTCGGGGCCCGGGTACAGGGCGGACAACGTCGCGAAGGTTATCCGAGTGGCTGGCAAGCTCGGTTTCCAGGCAGCCGGTGTCTGCACGACCCACGTCACCGAGACAGCGGTTGCGAACTCGATCGGAGTGAGGGCGTACCAGGCTACTACATGGGTTGACCTGACCTGTGTCGTGATGTCGGGCGAGGGTTCGGGGTACGCGGACGCGGTGGTAATGGACGCTGACCGGCTCGATGCCGCTCAGGTGGCTGGCGAGGCCTCGATGAGGTGCTCGTTGAACCGCGACCAGCTGGCGTTGGAGCCAGGGGAGTATTCCGTGATCCTGGAGCCCTACGCCGCAGGCTACCTCATAGGCCACCTCGCCTCTGGTTTCCGCGCCAGGGCATATCAGGAGGGGCGATCGTTTCTGCGAAGCATCGGTCAGAAGATAGTGTCCGAGAACCTGACCGTGTGGGACGACGGGCCCGATCCCCTAGGTATCCCTTCTTCGTTCGACTATGAGGGGCAGCCCAAGTCCAAGGTCGTTCTGGTCGACAAAGGCGTGTCTGCGGGGCTCCTGTACGATTCCGTGAGTGCGGCCAAGGAGGGGAAAGAGTCCACTGGGCACTACGGGACCACGAATCTGCTTGCGGGGGAAGGCCCGGTCTCAAGAGACGACCTGATCGCCGGGACGGAGAGGGCCATCCTGGTGACGCGGTTCCACTATGTCAGGCCGGTCCATCCGCAGAGGACGATCATTACTGGCATGACGCGGGACGGGACTTTCCTCGTAGAACACGGGGCGATCAGCCGCGCGGTCATGAACATGCGGTTCACAGAGAGCGTCCTCGAAGCGCTGGCCTCGGCTGATCTCAGCAAAGAGCGGAGGCTTGTTGGGTCTCTCGTGGTCCCGGCCATGCGGCTCGCGAGGTTCAGCTTCACTGCGAGGGCAGGACACTGAGGAGGAGCAGGCAGAGGATTCCCGCGCCTGGGAATTGAATGAACTACACGGGACCGGATACCACCAGGCCCATAACACAAGCCAAGAAAGGTGTGACCGCCGTTGGCGAGCGAATACGCCCTGAAACAGCAGAAGTACCTTTATCCCGCGATGAAGACCTACTACGCGGATCCCCTGGTTCTGGTCGAGGGCAGCGGGCGACGAGTCAAGGATGTCACCGGCAAGGAGTACCTGGACTGTTTCGGAGGGATCCTCACCACCAGCGTAGGGCACGCGAATCCCGAGGTCGTGGAGGCGATGTGCGACCAGATCCGCCACATCGCGCACACGTCCACCTGCTATCTGAACGTGCCCCTGTTGCAGCTAGCCGAAGAGCTCGCGAGCCTCACCCCTGGGGCTCTCCAGAAGTGCTTCTTCACGAACAGCGGGACCGAGGCCATCGAGACGGCTATCGCCAGTGCTAGGTTCCACACCAAGTCCCACTGGATCGTCTCCCTACGGCACGGTTACCATGGCCGCTCCGTCCTGGCCACGTCGCTGACCGGGCACGCTCCGTGGCGCCTGGGGACCAGCGAGCCTGGGATCACTTACGCGCACAACGGCTACTGTTACCGGTGCCCGTTCCACCAGACGTACCCGGGCTGCGACGTAGCTTGCGCCAGGGACATGGAGGAGCTGATCCGCACGACCACCGACGGTCGCATCGCGGCGCTCATCGCCGAACCCATCCAGGGAGTTGGGGGGTTCATCACTCCTCCCCCGGAATTCTTCAAGATAGCGGTCGACATCGCGCGGCGCCACGGCGGTCTCTTCATCTGCGACGAAGTCCAGACCGGATTCGCCAGGACCGGCGACTACATGTTCGGCATCCAGCACTGGGGCGTCGAGCCCGACCTCATGGTGTTCGCTAAAGGCCTCGCCAACGGGGCGCCCATCGGCGCCACCATCGCCAGGCCGGAGATAGCGGATTCGTGGACAGCCAGCACCATCTCGACCTTCGGCGGCAACCCTGTCACGATGGCTGCCGCGATCGCGACCCTCAAGGTCATGAAGGAACAGGACCTTCCGAAGCACGTGGCTGCCATGGGGAAGAGGATGTCTGACGGGCTCTGGAAGCTTCAGGAGAGGTGCCGGTTCATGGGCGACGTGCGCGGCAAAGGCCTCATGATCGGCATCGAGGTCGTCCGCGAGGGCAAGGCGCCCGCGGCCGACCTCACCACAGCGTTCATGGACGCAGCCAGGCAGGAGGGCGTGCTGGTGGGCAAGGGCGGCCTATATGGAAACGTTCTCCGTGTGACGCCTCCTCTGACAATCACCGAGGCTGAGGTGGACGAGGCCCTCGAGAAGCTCGGAAGGGCATGTGACCGAGTAAGGGACCTCTGACGCCGAGGCCGGGCTGCCGGAGGGCAGCACGGGGGGCTTGCACATGAAGGCGACGCTGATCCTCACTGGCGGGCCGGTAGTCTCCGTCGATGCTGCGAATACCGTCCACGAGGCCCTAGCCGTCAGGGGTAACAAGATCCTCGCGGTCGGGACTCGCGACCGCGTCATGGAGCTGAGAGGGCCGGGGACCGAAGTCATTGACCTGAGAGGCCGGACCGCGGTCCAGGGCCTCATAGAAAGCCACTGTCACATGCTGTCTTTTGGCACGAACCAGCTTGGGGTCAACCTGAAGTACCCCAACGTGCGGTCCATCGAGGACGTAAAGGTAGCTCTCAAGAAGAAGGCCGCCGTCACACCGCCAGGTTCCTGGATACGGGGATGGGGATACGACCATTCCAAACTGACTGAAAAGAGGCATCCCAACCGGTGGGACCTGGACCAGGCGTCGACCGAGCACCCCGTCTACCTGAGCAGGACTTGCGGTCACATCGGGGTGGCGAACAGCCTCGCGCTGAAGATGGCCGGGGTCACGGATGAGACTTCTGATCCGCCGGGGGGCAGGTTCGAGAGGATCGACGGGAGGCTGAGCGGGGTCGCTTTTGAGGCCGCCCAGGGGCTGTTGCGCGGCTCCGACCGGTTCGGTTGCGATGAGCTGCGGAAGGCGGCCAAAGCGTGCAACGACTACTGGCTGAAGAATGGCTTCACCAGCTCGTCTGACGCCGGCAGCTTCGCCAGCCACCCCGACGTGCTCATGGACGCGATCGATGCAGGGGACATGAAACTCAGGATCTACATGACGATCACCGTCCATGACCTGGAGTCTGAGGAGAAATGGCTCCAGCGTCTGCAGTCCGGGCTGAGGGAGAAGCTCGAACAGCGGGGCGTCAAGGTCGGGCCTCTCAAGGTGTTCATCGACGGATCCTCGAGCGGCCCTACGGCGGCGACGAGGGAACCTTATACCAGCGACCCCGAGGACTCAGGCATGTTGTACCTCGATCAGCAGGATCTCGATGGAATCGTCGAAAGGGGCCACACCTCGGGGTACCAGGTAACCTGCCACGCCGTGGGTGACAAGGCCATCGAGATGATGCTCGACGCCATCGAAAGGGCGATGACCAGACACCCTCGACCCGACCCGAGGCACCGGATCGAGCACTGTGCGATATGCCCTCCTGACCTGCAGGACCGGATACGCCGGCTAGGCGTGATCCCGATCGCGCAGCCCGTCTTCTTCCATGAGTTCGGCGACGGATACCTCAGGAACTACGGCCCTCAGCGCGTCCGGCGCATGTTCCCGGCCAGGAGCTTCCTTGAGAAAGGGATACCGGTTGCGGCCAGTTCCGACTCGCCGGTGACATTCGTCGACTCCAACCTGGGGCTTTACTCCGCCCTGACCAGGAGGACCATGACCGGGCAAGTGTGCGCAGAAGAGGAGACTGTCAGCATCACCGACTCCATCCGGATGTACACCTACAACGGTGCCTACGCGATGTTCCGCGAGAACGATGTCGGAAGCCTGGAGCCAGGGAAGCTCGCCGACATGGCGGTTCTGTCGGCGGATATCCTGTCGGCGACGCCCGACGAGGTCCGCGACTTCACCGTAGACATGACATTCTTGGACGGGAAGCCGGTCTACGTGCGCGGCTGAGGCTAACCCGCCTCTCACTTCTGACATCCGAGACAGAAATACGAGGCCGAACCAAGGACGTGCTTCATCGCGATCTCCTTGACGTGGCCGAAGGGGGGACAAAGGTGGCTGCGAAAGACATCCTCCTGCTCGGGGATCCGCGGCTCTATGCTGCGAGCGAGCCTGTCCGTCAGGCTGACATCCCCTCTCTGGGGGCGGTCATCCGCGACCTGCATGACACCCTCGTGGCCTACAGGGCGAAACAGGGCGCCGGACGGGCCATAGCGGCGCCTCAGATAGGCGTCCCAAAGCGTATCGTCTACGTCCATACCGGAACTCCGCTTGTGCTGCTTAACCCGGCATTGGTCCCCGCATCCGACGAAACCATGGAGATCTGGGATCGACGGGAGGTCGTTCCGCCTCAAGAGCCAGTGAGCCGGGACAGACCTTCCGCATCGTTCTTGGCCCGCTGTCAGCGCTGACCCGTGTACCTCAGGAACAGGTCCATGACCTTGTTGGTCACCGGGCCAGGCTTGCCGCTGCTGATGACCGATCCTCCGATGCCTACCACCGGCACCACCTCGAGGATGGTGTTTGCCAGGAAGGCCTCGTCCGCCCCGAAAACGTCCTTGAGGCCGAAGACGCGCTCCCGAAGCGGGATCCCCGCCTTCGTGCACAGTCGCTTCAGCAGCAGGCACGTTATGCCGGAAAGGATGAGGTCGCCCTCCGGGTGCGTCCAGATCTCGCCGCCCTTTACCATGAAGAAGCTGGACGCTGCGCACTCGGTAACCCGCTTCTCGTCCCTGTAGAGCAGGGCTTCAGGGGCGCCGCTCTCGTATGCCTTGGTCATGGCCAGGCAGTTGCCCATAAGGTTGACCGTCTTGTAGCAGCACTTCAGCCAGCGGACGTCGCGCACCAGTGGTATCCTCACCCCGTTCTGCCTTCTCTCCTCCGGTTGCGGGTCCACCGCCCTGGTCTGCATGAAGATCGTGGGCTGGGCCATCTTGCCCGTGAAGTAGTGGGTCCTGGGGTCGTAGGCGCCCCGGGTGACCTCCCAGTACAGGGACGCTCCGCCGAGGCTTGAGTGCTTGATGACAGTCTGCGCGATTTCCCTGAACTCCCCGCGGGTGTGCGGGAGCGGCATGCGAACCCCGTTCACCCCGAAGAAGAACCGGTCCAGGTGCTCCTCAAGGTAAAGGGGCTCATTTTCGTAGATCCTGACAACCTCGTACAGCCCGTCGCCAAACAGGAATCCCCGGTCGAGCACCGAGACCTTGGCGTCCTCCTTGGATACGAAATTGCCGTTCAGGTACCACATCTCGGGCATGGGTATGACCTCCTCGCTGTGCAGCAAGACCGCAGGAAGCGTGTCCAGAGTGCACGACGACCTTAGGAACAGGGATTCGTCATCGCCTTGCACATACCTGCGGATTCTTGCGGGAGGAGCTTCATCGGGATGCAACTTGACATAACATCTCCATAAAGATCCACAAATGCGCCATAGCCGAGCAGGAGGTTGTAGTGTGAAACGACCCGCCTGGGACTTCTGGGCGCCGCTTGCCGTAGTCGCCATCGGCCTGTACCGGCTGGCGACAGGGGATGTCGTCCTTTCTGTCCTGGCTATCTCCATCGGGCTCATGTGCTTCGGGGCCGGCCTGCTCGCCCGCCGGCGGTCCTGACCGCGAACCGCCTGCGTCTTGCAGGGATAATTCCTCCCACCGGATAACTACAACTGACTACCTGCTTTGGGCTGGGCCGGTGAAGTCTGCCGCCCGCATCGGGACAGGCGAGGTGCGATGATGGGAAACATGTTACCGGGCAGGAATTCCCCCAGGCCTCTCGACGGCATACTGGTGCTTGACCTCTCCAGGGTCCTGGCCGGACCGTACTGCTCCATGATCCTGGGCGATCTTGGGGCTAGGGTGATCAAGCTCGAACCGCCGGGGACCGGCGACGACTCCAGGCAGTATGGGCCGTTCATCGGCCAGGAAAGCGCCTACTTCATGAGCATCAACCGCAACAAAGAGTGCATCGCCCTGAACCTGAAGTCGCCGGGGGGCCTGGAGGCAGCGTTGAGGCTGGCCGCGAGGGCTGACGTCGTCCTGGAGAACTACAGGCCAGGGACTGCCCAGCGCATCGGAGTTGGCTACCGTGCGGTCCGCGCGCTGAACCCCAGGGTAGTGTACGTTTCCGTATCGGGGTTCGGCCAGGACGGCCCGTGGAAGGATAAGCCGGCGTACGATATCATCGTCCAGGGCCTCTCCGGGATCATGAGCATCACGGGGCACCCTGGAGCCCCGCCCGCAAGGGTAGGAATCTCGATCGGGGACATTGCCGCGGGGCTCTTCGCAACCGTGGGCATCCTGTCTGCCCTGTACGAGCGCGAGAAGAGCGGCAAGGGGCAGATGATAGACGTCGCCATGCTCGATGCTCAGGTGGCAATCCTGGAGAACGCCGTTGCCCGCTACCTGGTAACCGGCGAGATCCCCGGGCCACTTGGGACCAGGCATCCATCCATCACCCCATTCGCGGCGTTCAAGTCGGCTGACGGTTACATCCTGGTGGGCGTGGGCAACGATTCCCTTTGGCGCAAGTTCTGCGAGAGCGTCGGCAGGGAAGACCTCTCGAGCGACCCCAGGTTTCTCACCAACCGGAGCCGGACTGAGCACAGGGACGAACTCGAGCCGCTCCTCAACGCGGTTTTCACGGAAAGGACGACGCAGGCCTGGATCGAGTTCCTGGAGGCTCAAGGCATACCGTGCGGTCCAGTCAACACCATCGATAGAGTGGTGAACCACCCGCAGGTCGCCGCAAGGGGGGTCCTGGTCGAGGTTGACGCTATCGGGGGCGGGACCCTCAAGATGCCGCGGACGCCTATCAAGATGGACAGGACCGACCCGTGCGTCTATGAACCGGCCCAGCGCCTCGGCGAGAGCACGAGGAAGGTGCTGGCTGAACTGGGCTATTCCGAGCAGGAGATCGAGGCCATGCTGAAGTCAGGGGCCGGGCAGGGGTGACGCCGGCATGGTCCCTAGCGGGACACCCCGTCGAGCGCGAGCCTCAAGCACTCCCTTAGCGCGGCGTCCCAGCTCGGGCCGGGCGTGAGTCCCTCCCGCATGTCCAGCTTGGCGAGGTACGCGACTATGTCCCCCACGCTCTGCTCGACAAGGACGTCTGGGCGAGTGTGAGTCTCCGCGTTTGCCGCGAAATCGGGGTTCAGTCCCATGACCACTGGGAACCTCACCACCATCCCGCTGTTGGGCAGAGAGACAAAGACAGGAGTGATCGCGATCCCGTCGCCCCCGGTCCAGGTCCCAACCACTGTTGCGAAGCCTGTGGCCTTGCAGAAAGCTGCGAAACCCTCCGCGCCTGAGAATGACAGGTCGTCCGCAAGGACGAACACTCTACCGCGATAGCGGATTGAGTCTCTCGAGTTGACCACCATACGCAGAGCGAAGGGATCGGCGAAGTCGTAGGTGAGCACCTCCGGCGGGATGTTCGGCCTCAACCGTTCGCCGGCCCTGTCCAGGAGTTCTCCCTTTGTGACCTGCGAGAGGGAAACCGCTTGCGCTTTGGCCTGCACGAAGGGTCGGATGTAGTCCCCGGGGCGGCACGCGAGGTAGTACGTGCACTCTACCGGCTCGGGCGTCAGCCTGCCGACGATGTCATTCATCCAGTACGTGGTGTTGCCTCCGGAGTTCCCCCGGATGTCGATGATGATCGCCGGTAGGTCCTTGGCGGACTCGAAGAAGCCGGCCAGGATCTGCGGGTCCTCCGGCCTCGGGAGGAAGCTCCGGATTTGTACGTACGCGACCTTACCGTCACCCAGGGTGTCCATGTACAGGTTCGGGCTTCCCGATCCTTTGCCTCCGGAATACGTAGGGGGCCACGGACACGCCCGGTTCCACGGGGTTGTTGCCCACGGGACCTTGAGACTGAACGTCTCACCGTGGAACCGCACCGTCAGCGTGATAGGTTCTCCGGACGAGGGCAGGGCCAGCTCCCTCTGGTAGACGACCCTCCGGGCCGGATCGAACCTCAGTCTGGACTGCCAAGGCACCGGCAACCCACGCTGGCTTTTGACGTAGTCCTGGGCCGGGCGCCCGTTGACCTCAAGCACGACCATGCCTGGCTCTAGCAGGTCCTGAATGTCCTTAGATGGTGCCGCAGCCACGATCACATATTCCCCAGCGTTGTAGACCGCCAGGAAGGGTGACTGCCGCTCGGAGGCAGCAGTTGCCGCCGGGGGCTGCGCGAGGTTGCACCAGTAGTCTATGTGGCTGGCAGACGTATCCTTAGCGATGGCCTTCCAGGGCTCCTCGTTCCACCCGGCCACGTCCTTAACGAAGGATGCAGGAACGATGTCCGTGTGACCGTTGTTGATCTGCCTCAACATGGACGCTATCGCCTGGGCGAAGCTCCTGTCGTCCGTGGACTCGCCGACCGCCTTCCCGAACTCATCCTTATGGGCGAGCCAGTCGTAGCCTTCGGCTCTTGCCTTGAGCGCCAGGTACGGGTGGTTGTCCCTCAAGACGGTGAAGAGGTACTCGAAGTCTTCGAGCATCTGCTCGGCTGTGAGGTTTTTCCACCGGGCGCATCCGGTCAGGATGCACGCCAGGCAGATGAGCAGGACTGCGGTGAGGGCCGAGGAAAAACGGCGCAATCCAAGCCTGTGAGTCTGCAACGCCAATCCCTCCCGAAGGTTTCAGAGGGAGATACGAGCTGCACCAACACCTGGTTTCCGCTGAAGGGATCAACCCTCCGCGCTCCGAAATAGCCCACAAGTAAAGGAGGGTCGGCATGTTGAAGCGTCTCACCCGTCCCGAAGTCCCCGTTGAGCTTACGTGGAAAGTGGAAGACATCTTCGCGACGCCCGAAGCCTGGGAAGCGGAGCTGAACGCCGTAGCAGGCAGTATCGGCAACATCACCAGGTACAAAGGCAGGCTGGGCGAGGGTCCCAAGATGCTCTTGGAGTGCATGGAGGCTCAGGAAGCCCTGCAGGTCCGGATGTCCAGGGTCATGTCCTACGCCTCCCTGAACCAGTCGGCCGATGCCGCCAATCCCGCCTACCAGACGGCCGCGGGCCGCGTCGGCGCTCTGGCGGCTCAGATCGGCGCGCAGATTTCGTTCTTCCAGCCCGAGGTCCTGAACCTGCCCGATGGAACGCTGGAGCGCTACCTCAAGGTGGAACCGGGCCTGGAGCCTTTCCGTCGCACCATCGAGCGGATGATCGAGGAGAAGCCCCACCTGCTCGGCCCCGAAACCGAGAAAGCCCTGGCCGCGCTGGGCGAGGTCCTCAACGCTCCGTCAATGATCTACCAGCGGTCCAAGGCAACCGACATGGCTTTCGATCCCATCGTCGACTCCAAGGGCAACACCCTGCCCATGTCTTTCGCTGTCTACGAGAACGTCTACGAGACCTCGCCCGACATCGTCCTGCGACGGAATGCCTGGGCGTCGTTCACCAAGGGCCTAAAGAGCTACCAGAACACCTACGGCGCGACGTGGGGAACGGAAGTCAAGAAAAACGTGGTCCTGGCGAAGCTCCGCGGTTTTCCCTCCGCCGTCCACATGCTCCTGGACCGTCAGGAAGTGACGCTTGAGGTCTACAACAACCTGCACGACATCATCCTCAAGGAGATCGCCCCGCATATGCGCAGGTACGCGCAGCTGCGGAAGAAGGTCCTGGGCCTTGACAAGATGCTGTACTGCGACATCGAGGCGCCCCTGGACCCGGAGTTCAGCCCGCAAACCACCTACGAGGAAGGCGCCAAGATCATCCTGGACGGCATCAAGATCATGGGGCCCGAGTACACGGAGATCATCGCCGCAGGCCTTAAGAACCGATGGATCGATCTCGCGGACAACGTCGGCAAGTCCACCGGCGCCTTCTGCAACTCGGTTTTCGGAGTGCACCCGTACATTCTTATTACCTGGACCAACAGCATGCGCGATGCGTTGACGCTGGCTCACGAGCTCGGACACGCTGGCCAGGGCGTTCTGTCCCAGCGGTACCAGCGCCCTGCGAACACCCGGCCTTCCATGTTCTTCATTGAGGCACCGTCGACCATCAACGAGACCATCGTGGGGAACAGCATCCTGTCCACGAGCACCGACATGTGGATGCGCCGCTGGCTCATCATGCAGTTCCTGATGACCTACTACCACAACTTCGTCCGTCACCTGATCGAGGGCGAGCTGCAGCGCCGAACGTACGCTCTGGCTGAGAAGGGGCAGCCCATCACCGCGAACGTCCTGAGCAAGGTCAAGGGCGAGATCCTGGAAGAGTTCTGGGCCGGCGAGGTGGAGATCGATGACGGTGCGCGGCTGACTTGGATGAGGCAGCCCCACTACTACAGCGGTCTGTACCCCTACAGCTACTCGGCCGGTCTGACGATTGGCACCGCAGTGGCCAAGACCATCCAGGAGGAGGGCAAGCTCGCAGTCGACCGGTGGTTGTCCGTACTCAAGGCCGGAGGGACCAAGAAGCCCATCGAGCTCGCGAAGATGGCAGGCGTCGATATGACCAAGCCGGACGCGATCCGGGGAGCGGTCGCGTACGTTGGATTGCTGGTAGATGAGGTAGTGAAGAGCTTCTAGCGCGCAGGGGTCCCGTATCCTTACTACGCAGGTGAAGGCGGGCATCTCGTGATGCCCGCCTTTCGTTTACCGGTCCTGACCCTGGCGGACGCTGTGAAGGCAGTTCGGGCGCGCCTCCAGGTCGAAGACCCCGCTTTTTCTTCGTCGAGACCAGAGCCAGCACAGCTCCGATCGTGACGACAGCGGCCGCAGCTATGTAGACGGCAGGAGACTGGCGCTTGTCTGGCCTCTGGAGCTGCTCACTGTTGATCCGGTCCAGAAGCACGGGAACGAAATCCGTGAACTTCGGGTACTTGTCGCGCTGCTTAGTGTAGCCAGCCAGCACCTCCGCGACGAACCTTGTGAGGTAGAAGCCTCGCTCTTCGTTGTACGTTATCTCGCTCGCGTACGACGCTTCACCGTAGAGGTCCCTGGAGGCGATCGCGGTCACAGCGCGCAGGACCTGCTCGTTGAAGAAGGTGGACACATTGCTGTACGCCTGTTTCACCATTTGCGACTCGACCTTGCGGAACAGAGGCTCGTACGCGGAGACCCGCTCCGCGTGCTTTTCCAAGGTAGGATTCACGAACGAGTGGCCGATCTCGTGGATACTCAGCCGTTCGAGGCCCTTGGGAGTGCTTGAGAAGACGGGGCTGGCCGTCGCGTCAGGCATGCCTCCGATCACCTCGTAGGCGATCACGGAGCCGTCCTTTGCGTAGAGCCTCGGCCCATAGCTCCCGCGGAACATGCCTGGGGATAGGACCGCGTGGAACTCCTGGCACTCCCAACCGAAGAAGCCGGAGAGCCAGTCGGTCACTTTCTTGAGGTCGAGATCGGCTGACGCGGCAACGATCCACTGAGCGTACCTGTCGCTCCAGCCGGCGACGAAGTCCATGAACTTGGATTCCTGGGCAAGGTCTCTCAGGGCGACGCGGAACTCCTCAAGGATCTCCCTTCCGCCGGCCCGCTGGACGATGTAGTCGTGGTACTCGGTCCAGGGCAGGAGGTCGGGGAACGGGCCCAGGTGGAGCGCGAAGTTCACCGGAGCATCGTATGAGAATCCTCTGTCAAGGAGTCTCTGGCAGATCTTGACCGCCTTGTGGTCCTTGTACGGCTCAATGAACTTCCTGAGAGCCTGGAAGTACTCGTTGCCCTGACCAGTGGGTCCCATCTTCTTCATCCAGGTGGTCTGGCTCTGTACCGCAGCCAGAAGGTCTATCTGAGGGACGATCTCGACCGAGTGCGTGGGTCTCCCGGGGGTACTGGGCGCCTCGAAGGAATTCGCCAGTGCTACCCATTGGACGCCTCCCAAAATGATGGCAGCAGCCACAAGCAGGACTGCCAAGTTGGACGCCTTGCGCCTTACCGAAGCAGAAGCCATACCGGGCCCTCCTCTCCTTGCGCGGTCTCGAAGACGGCGCACAGTCCCACCGTGGAGTCATACGGATGGCGACCGCCAGGGGTAACGGGTCAGTCTGACTGCCTCTCAGGACGCCTGCCTGCCTGTGAGTAACCCTCCCAGAGGCGTCCCCCCGCCGCGTCAAGCGCCTTGGTGGCGAAGATGGCCAGGGGGTCTCCTATCCCCGTCTTTGAACGACGTCTCGATCGCGGCGACGGCTTCACGGGTGAGGGCAGGATTCAACGCATCCAGGGCTCTCGCCCGCCACTTGCTCCTCCCCGCCCATTTTCTACTGACGGCGAGCAGCAGGTCGATCGAGTCCTCGAGCAGTGTGGACGCCATGAAGGCGGTCTCCTCAGACCTGGTTGACCCCTCGAAGTCGTCCAGAAGGTCAGTCAGCATGTAGCGGCGGTTTTCGAGCTCAGAACCGGTGAGAGGAGCAGGGCCTCGCTCGATCAGTATCCGCGCGTCATCCCTCACTGTCTGGGCCACACCGCCCCGGTCTCTCAGTACCACGCCCTCCAGGCACATTCTGGCCAGAATGGGGGCGCGGCGCTTGGCGTCGCTCTCGAAGTACCACTTGTAGGACTCGGTCGTGTGGACAAAGACTTCGATCGGCCAACCCCTGAGCCGGAGAGACTCCCTGTACGGTGCTTCCGCGCGTGTAGTGATCACCACCATGTCCAGGTCGGAAGTCGGTGTCCCCCTGCCTTCGAGAATGCTTCCGGCGACGAATGCCGCGAGGCACTCGGGGTATCGTTCTTCCACCAAGGCCTTTGCAGTCTCGATCGGGTCATCCATGGCGCGTCCCCTCCACCATCCGCCTGAGGCGTTGGTCCACGCTGTCGCCGGTCGTAGCGGTCCAGACCTTCACCAGTTCCTCAAGCCCCATGATCCGGACAAACGAGTCGTCTTCCACGACCCTCTCCATGCCCATGTCCCTGGCTATCCGGACCTTCTCAACGCACGCGGCTGCCTCGACGCACAGGAGGACGTGCTCGTAGGAGCGAAGGTCCGTCTTGTTCTTCCAGGCCTCCGCAAAGAATGGGGTGGAGAAGAACATCCTCACGCCGGTCTCGTGTAGCGCAGATGCGACGATCTGCTCGTCGGACAGCCGGTTTCCCGCGACTATGGCCTCGGGTCCGACGCTGCTGGCGGCGGTCCGGTCCGGGATGCTCAGCAGAACCGAGAAGCTGCGGAACGGATACGGGACGCCGAGACGGCGCTCCCAAGCTCCGACCAGGTCAAGCGGCTCAAGCATGGCTTCGAGCGCCTGCCCTCTCCTGGACAGCGTCTGTCTCCACGCAGGCCACCAGCTGTCGAAGTGGTCGGCGGCGATGGACTTCAGAAACGACGCCATGTTGCGGATGAAAGCCACTCGCGGATCGGCCCCGCCGGCCGTAGTCTGCCCGCGAGACGCGAGCATGATGGGCAGTTCCACGTAGAACGGCTGTCCGAACTCGCGCTTTTCCGGGTATCTTTCGAAATAGGGCTCTACGCTGCCGGATACCATACAATCGGCTGAAATCGAGTAGACCTCGTCAAGACTGGCCGAATCGCTGACATCCAGGTACGAGGGGATCTGATAGATGAACGTGAACAACGGACCCCCTGCAAGGGGCGCCCTGAAGCGGAAGTCGCTGCCCTGTCCGACCAGGTCTTTCGCGGCCGTGGCGAACCTGTCCCGCAAGGCAGGTATCTCCGGAGAGTAGGTGTCGATGGAGTTGGCCAATCCCATCACCGCGAAGGCGTGGGCGATGAGGTTCGGATAGTAACGCGCTTCCACGGAAACCTTCATTGCTCATCTCTCCTTTGAGCGATCCCGACTATGACGACTCACTCGAACAACACGCTGATGGACTGCCCCTTGCTGATGCGCCGGATCGTTTCCGCAAGCAGCGGCGCGATCGACAGGATGACAAGGTTGTCCCAGCGCTTCTCGAGCGGGACCGGGACGGTGTCGGTCACGACGAGCTCCTTGATCCGGGCCTTCGACAGACGCTCAATCGCCGGTCCCGACAGGACCGGATGGGTGCAGGCGGCGTAGACTTCGGTCGCACCGCTGTCATAGAGGAGGTCTGTAGCGGTCACCAGGGACGACCCGCGGTCGACTTCCTCGTCGAAGATGATGGCCTGGCAGCCGTCGACCTTGCCGACGACCGCGGTGGCCACGACTTCCTCGCCGGATTCCGGGTCGGGGGACACGCGCCTCTTGTCCACGAAGGCCACTGGCGCCCCAAGTCGCTGCGAGAACCGCTGCGCCCGCTTCACCGAACCCGGATCCGGCGCGACGACCACGGGGTTCTTCAGGCGCTTCGAGGCGAAGTACTTCGCCAATACAGGCTGAGCGGTCAGGTGGTCAGCCGGGATCGTGAAAAAGCCCTGGATCTGATCGGCCGTAAGATCTACGGTGATGACCCTGTTGACCCCGGCGGTCACCAGGAGGTCCGCCACGAGCCTAGCCGTGATAGGGACTCTGGGCTGGTCTTTCTTGTCGGAGCGCACGTAAGGGTAGTAGGGCAGGACCGCGGTGATCCGCTTGGCAGACGCCCTGCGCAGCGCATCGACCATGATCAGGAGTTCCATGAGGGATTCGTCCACTGGCGGTGCAGACGTCTGCACTACGAACACGTCTTCTTCCCGGACGTTCTCCCCGATCCTGACGAAGGTGTTGTCGTTGCTGAACTTGAAGATCTCGGCCCGTCCCGGCTCCACGCCCAGATGATGGCAGATGCCGGCCGCGAGCGCCTGTGTAGCCCGTCCTGCGAAGATGCGCATGACGCTCACCCCCGGCATGTCTTCTACTCAGCGGTGCGCTGGGCCTTCTTCCGCGGGCGGTCTGGTCATTCTTGCTTCCTTCCAGCATCTATTGGTGCCCTGGGGCGCTATCGAGGTTGACAGTCTACATACCTGGGAGTATGTTCAGTTTGGCTCCGGGAAAACTGGCTTACAAAGAGGTGAGTTCGTTGTCGAACGACGGCCCTAGTTGGCGATCTGGCTCTGTCCCTTTGCATCACATGAAGGGGGAACGGACTCCTCTTGCGGTGACCTGCCGGGTGCGCTGACTCGACCCGGGCCGGTCCCAAATGGGCTGACCGCCTCCCTTCATACAGGAAGGGAGGCTTTCAATTGTGTCCCGCCTTCTACCCACCAAAACTACAGTCAACTCTGATCTGCTGAAGAGAGTCGCGGAAGCGGCCCATTCGGAGGCGTTTACTATCCTCAGGACCAGCCCGTACGGGCTTACAGTCGCGGAAGCTGACGAACGCGCCGCGGAGGTCGGCCGCAACGAAGTAGCGCGCGAGAAGCCACCGAAGTGGTACGCGCAGATGGCTGAAGCCTTCTCCAGCCCGTTCAACGGCCTCCTGGTCGTCCTGGGCGCCGTCTCCTATTTCACGGATGTTCGCATGGCGTCGCCGGGCAAGGGCGACTGGACCAAGGTGATCCTGCTGACCCTCATGATCTCGCTGAGCGGGCTTATGAAGTTCTGGCAGGAATTCCGGTCGATGAAGGCGGCCGAACAGCTCAAGGCGATGGTCCGCACGACAGCCACCGTGCTGCGTCGCCCTGACGATCCCGGGTTCCAGTTCGACCCGTCTCAGCCGCCCACCCAGGAGCACCTCGTCAAACACAGACGCGAGATCCCGCTCGCCGACTTGGTGCCGGGGGACATCGTCTTTCTCTCAGCTGGCGACATGATCCCCGCTGACCTCAGGGTCCTGACCTCCAAAGACCTGTTCGTCAGCCAGTCCGCCCTTACCGGCGAGTCACTGCCTGTCGAGAAGTACGACAGGCCGGCGTACTCCGTAGGCAATTCGGCCGCGTCACAGAGGGGCGCGCCAAGTGTCGTACCGGTGAATGGATCTGCGGCGAACAGGCGGGCAGCGAACGGCGTAGCCAAGAACGGCCAATCGAGGAAAGCCAGCGGCGACGTCCTGGACGCCAGCGCCCTCTGCTTCATGGGGACCAACATCGTGAGCGGTTCCGCCATGGGAGTGGTCGTAAACACCGGGGACAGGACGTTCTTCGGGTCTATGGCCTCGAGCATCCTGGGACACCGCGCGATGACCAGTTTCGATGAGGGAGTCAGGAAGGTCAGCTGGGTCCTGATCAGGTTTACCCTGTTCATGGTCCCGGCGGTTTTCCTGATCAACGGGATAACCAAGCGCAACTGGACCGAGGCTCTGCTGTTTGCCCTGGCGGTGGCCGTCGGCGTGACGCCGGAACTCCTCCCGATGGTGGTCTCCGCCAACCTGGCCAAAGGTTCCATCAAGATGGCCAAGTACAAGGTCATCGTGAAGAGATTGAACTCGATCCAGAACTTCGGCGCCATGGACATCCTCTGTACGGATAAGACGGGTACGCTCACCCAGGACAGAGTAGTGCTAGAGAGACACCTTGACGTCACCGGGGAGGAGAGCTACCAGGTCCTGCGACTGGCGTTCCTCAACAGCTACCACCAGACCGGGCTCAAGAATCTCCTGGACGTGGCTATCGTCAACCACGCTGAGGTGGATAATGAGGAACCGGTGCTGATCCAGTACCTCAAGATCGATGAGATACCGTTCGACTTCATGCGCAGGAGGATGTCGGTCATCGTCCAAGACGGCGGCGGAAGGCACCTCCTCATCTGCAAGGGCGCCGTCGAGGAGATATTCGACGTCTGCGACCGCGTCCAGATAGGCGGCGAGCTCCTTCCGTTTGACCCACAGCACAGGGAGAACGTCGTCCGGGTCACCAACGACATGAACGAGGACGGTATGCGCGTGGTGGCCGTAGCGTACAAGTACATCGAGGACAAAGCCCTGCAGAAGGAGACCTATACTGTCGCCGACGAGAAGGACCTCGTGCTCGCCGGCTACATCGAGTTCCTCGACCCACCCAAGGAGACCGCAGGCGAGGCCGTGAAGGCGCTCGACGAGTACGGGGTCGACGTCAAGATCCTCACCGGCGACAACGAGCTGGTGGCCAAGAAGACGTGCCGGGACGTGGGCATCGACGTCAGGGACGTCCTTCTCGGTAACCAGATCGAGGCGATGACCGACGAGGAGCTAGCCGACGCGGCCGACAAGATCACCGTGTTCGCCAAACTGAACCCCCTGCACAAGTCGCGGGTGATCCTGGCTCTCCGCAAGAAGGGCCACACAGTTGGATACATGGGGGACGGCATCAACGACGCCCCCGCCTTGCGCGATGCGGATGTGGGCATCTCGGTGGATACTGCTGTCGACATTGCCAAGGAGTCCGCCGACATCATCCTGCTCGAGAAGAGCCTTACAGTGCTGAAAGAGGGCGTCGTCCAGGGCAGGGCGGTGTTCGGGAACATAATCAAGTACATCAAGATGGCGGCGAGTTCCAACTTCGGCAACATGTTCAGCGTGCTGCCGGCCAGCGCGTTCCTGCCGTTCCTGCCGATGCTGCCGATCCAGATCCTGATACTCAACACGATCTACGACCTGTCGCAGCTGTCCCTGCCGTGGGACAACATGGACGAGGAGTTCCTGCGCAAGCCGCGCAAGTGGGATGCGTCAGGGCTGTCGAGGTTCATGCTGTACATCGGACCGTGCAGCTCGGTTTACGATCTGACCACATACTACCTCATGTGGTTCGTATTCAAGGGCTGGGTGGTCGGACCGGGAGGCGTGTTCGTGAACGCCGGCCTGTTCCAGGCGGGTTGGTTCGTGGAGAGCATGATGTCACAGACGCTCATCATCCACATGATCAGGACCAGAAAGATACCGTTCATCCAGAGCACGGCGACTCTCCCAGTCGTCCTGGTGACCAGTCTGGCGATCGCGACCGTGTGCCTCATCCCGTTCACCGCTCTCGGCGCGACCATCGGGTTCCAGCCGCTGCCGGCGACCTACTGGCCGTACCTGGCGGCGATGATCGTCTGCTACCTGATCCAGACCCAGATGGTCAAGGTGTTCTACATGAAGAAGTTCGGGGGCGAGTGGCTCTAAGGAGGGCGGGAAGTATGCAAGAGGAGATCGAGAAGGACGCGAAGCAGCCAGAGCGCCTGGGTATCGTAGGCACGCTGGTCCTCCACTCCCAGTTCATACTCATCGGCATACTGGTGATTGGAGCCGCGGTCCTGACGATACTCCATTAAATAGGCCAGTCACGCCCTGGTCGGATTCGACAAAGCGATAGCCTGTTGAGGCCCGCCTGTATCGTCTCCTTGAGAGAGGAAAGCCGCCTCACGCCTTGAATCGCTGGATCATGAAGTTCGACATCAGAGTCGATCGGCACACCTGCTTCTTCTACTTCGTCCACAACATGGCCGCATGGCACCATTCTTGCGCGCCATACTTCAACGAGGTCTGGATCAGGGAGACCGGCGAGCTCACGCCGGCGGAGCA
>Ga0315295_10001448_pt1 | contig 20370 bp, 15 predicted proteins | sample YL17G14_0_MG_FD_204453 | JGI IMG/M metagenome (GOLD analysis project Ga0315295, IMG submission 204453) | Sediment microbial communities from Yellowstone Lake, YNP, Wyoming, USA - YL17G14_0 | ecosystem: Environmental > Aquatic > Freshwater > Lake > Sediment | place: USA: Wyoming | collected...
CGAGAGTAACACCTCCCTCTCTATCTATTCTGACTCTGAGCAATAGCTTCCCCTTTCCTAACAGCTCAATATCAAAAATTTCTACACCCTGCTCATCAGCAACCTGTCCAGCAAACATAAAAACCTTTTTCTTAATGCTGTCGTTCATATAGAAACCTGAAAAAGCCCTATAAAACAAAAGAGTGGGACGACCCACTCTTCGAATATACTAATAATAGGATTTTAAAAAATATACCAGTTTTTTATAAAAAAAGCAAATTCAGGGGATAAGTAAGTATTACCTATCCCCTGAATATCTACACATAAAATTATTTATGTGCTGGTTTCTCCGGTGCTGGTGCCGGTGCTGGTGCCTCAGCTGGCTTCTCCGGTGCTGGTACTGTTGCCGGTGCCTCGGCTGGTTTTGGAGCCTCAGGTTTTGGTGTCTCTGCCGGCTTGCAACCAACGGTAAATGCCACCAATAACATTAATGATAAAACTAATGCTATAATCTTCTTCATTAAAATATCACCTCCTTCCAAGAATACTTACTTAATATCTTAAAAAGATATTATAACAACGAATCTTTATCAAATGTCAAATGCAGGAAATTTTATAACTTCTCTTTTTTAAAAATCAAGATAATTTTTCATATAATGATATCATTTAGTATATTTTATTATAAAAAATTAACGAATGCTAAAAAAAGCTCTTTACCTGAAAAATATAATTATGCTATCATGCAAACTCATCTCTTTTATAAGGAAGGGTGAGAGATGAAAAGTTTTTTACATAAATAAATAACAGGGGCGATTATCGAAGATCCTCGAATCGCCCCTTATAGTCGGAAAGGAGCATCAGAAAAATGTTAATCATCGGTGAAAAGTTAAGCATAATAGCAAAAAAAGTAAGAGAAGCCATGATGAGAAAAGATAAAGGTCCCATACAGGATATCGCAATTTCTCAATGGAAATCAGGCGCAGGGATGATAGACGCTAACATAGGACCAGCTGAAGATGGCGGTGAGGATTTGATGCAATGGATGGTGACTGCCATACAGGAGGTTGTCCAGTTGCCGGTTTGTCTTGATACAACAAACTATAAAGCGGTAGAGGCCGGTCTTCAGGTTCATAACAATCAATGGGGTAGGCCTTTGATAAATTCTACTTCAAATGATCCTGAGAGATTTGCAATGCTTGAACTTGCAGCCAGGTATAATTCTCAGATAATCGGCCTTACAGTAGGTAAGGGTGGATTGCCTGCAGATGCTGATGAAAGGGCTGCCATTGCTGCGGATATCATGGGAAGGGCTGCAGAATATGGAGTGCCGATAGAGGATTTATACCTCGACCCGCTTGTCCTGCAGATAGCGACTTCCCAGGACCATGCATTAAAGGTCATAAAGGCAGTAAGGATGTTTCAGGAACTGAATGATCCGCCTATGAAAACGGTTGTTGGTCTCAGTAATGTCTCAAATGGCTGCCCGAAACACCTGAGACCTGTCCTGAACAATTATTATCTTTCTCTCTTGATTTATGAAGGTCTTACTGCTGCCATAGCAGACGCGCATGAGATATCACCAACAGTTAAAACTATAGATGTGCTGCTGGGTAAAACACTTTATGCCCATTCGTACTTGGAAATGTAACAGATAGGGTTCAAGGATTCGAGGGTTCAAGTGAAAAAACTCCCGACCCCTTGACCCCTTGGCCCCTTGAATCCTTAAAATGCAAGGAGGAGACATGGCTTTGGCACTGCCGAAAGAAACTTATTCAGGTAAGGTTTATTCTGTAACAATCGGTAACGATCCCGGGGCTCTTACCTTCGGGGGTGAAAATGTTCTTCCATTCCATACCTTTGAAGGTTCATCGCCAAACAGTCCGGTTATAGCCTGTGAAATACAGGATGTTCCGCCGGATGACTGGCCTGAGGAAGTACAGAAGCCTTATAAGGATGTATCGCATAATCCTGTATCATGGGCCAAATTCTGTCAGGAAACATTAAAGGCAAAGGCTATTGCACTCAGGCTCACAGGTACGCACCCCGACAGAGAGAATCGCTCACCGGAAGACGCAGCAAAAACCGTCAGGGATGTAATTTCAGCGACCGATCTCCCCCTGATTATTCTTGGAAGTAATCACGCAGAGAAAGATGCTTCTGTTTTAATCTCTGCAGCAGAGGCTGCCAAAGACAGGAATTGTATTATCGGCAAAGCACAGGAAGCGAATTATAAGACGATCGCTGCTGCTGCAATGGCTAACAACCATAAACTGATCGCAATGTCAGAGCTTGATATCAATCTCTCGAAGCAGCTGAATATTCTTATTTCACAGATGGGGTTTGACAAAGAGAGAATCATTACAGACCCTATGTGTTCTGCTCTCGGGTATGGTCTTGAATATACGTATTCGGTTATGGAGCGGATACGGCTTGCTGCGCTTACACAAAATGATTCTACCATGCAGCAGCCGATGCTCGGTGATGTAGGCATGTACGTCTGGAAGGTTAAAGAGACCCAGGCTGCTGAATCAGATGTCCCGCAATGGGGAAGTCTGGAAGAAAGAGGTATAGCATGGGAGGCAACTACTGCCATTGCCCTGCTTATGGCTGGAACTGAGCTTCTCATCATGAGACACCCAAGAGCAATCGATGCAGTGGAAAAAGTAATCGGTGAATTAATATAAAATTCAGGTAGAGGTACAGGTACAGGCATAGAGAATAATGGTTTTTTTCTTTACCTTTACCTTTGCCTTTACCTCTCTTTTTGGAGGTTTATAATGGCTTTAACCGGTGTAGAAATATTCAAACTCCTGCCAAAGACAAATTGTAAGAAATGCGGTTTCCCTACCTGTCTTGCCTTTGCTATGAAACTTGCTCAGAGACAAGTAACTCTTGACGCATGTCCTGATGTCTCTGAAGAGGCAAAACAGAAACTCGGTGAGGCCTCAGCTCCACCTGTAAGACCAATTATCATGGGGACAGGTGAGAAGGCAGTCAAGCTCGGGGAAGAGACAGTGCTTTTCAGGCATGACAAGCGTTTTGTCAATCCGTGTGTTTTTGCGCTTGAGATACAGGATACGCTTTCGGATTCTGAAATCGATCTTAAGATCAAGGAGGTTCTTGATTCTGAGATCGACAGGGTAGGTCAGAAGCTGAGGATTGATGCAATTGCACTGAAGAATACTTCAAATGATACAGGCAGATTTGAGTCTGTTGCAAAAACTGTTGCGGCAAAGGCGCCTGAAGTTCCTGTTATTATCTGCGCCACAGACCCCCGTTCTGCCGAGACCGCAGCAGTAATATTCTCAAACAAGAAACCGGTCATTTACGGAGTAAATTCAGAAAATGCAGAAGCGATGACTGGCATTGCAAAGACATATAAAACAGCGCTCGGGATTATGGCGAATGGGCTGGATGAACTTGCTAATCTTACTGAAAAAATCAAATCACTCGGTGTTGAAGATATAGTAATGGATTCCGGTGCAAGAAAGGCGAAGGAAATTTTAGAGCACAATACATTAATCAGGAGGGCTGCTGTCAAAAAGAATTTTAAGCCCCTCGGATATCCAGTGATAACTTTTGCACAGCGTGAAGACAGTCTTGTTGAATCACTCATTGCATCCATAGGTGTCACAAAATATTCTTCAATAGTTGTCCTGAGCAGTATAGAAAAATGGAAGAACCTTTCCCTGTTCACCTTAAGGCAGAATATCTACACAGACCCCCAGGTGCCGATGCAGGTCGAGCAAAAGATATATAAGATAGGAGAGCCGAATCCGGAATCGCCGCTCATGATCACAACAAACTTCTCACTTACATATTTTATCGTCTCCGGTGAGATTGAAAACAGCAGGATACCTGGTTATCTCGCTGTCATGGACTGCGAAGGCCTGTCTGTGCTTACAGCATGGGCAGCAGGGAAATTTACAGCATCAAAGATCGCACAATTTATTAAAGAAAGCGGAGTAGAGAACAATATAAAACACCGGGAGCTTATTATCCCCGGTTATGTTTCGATACTGAGCGGAGCAATAGAAGATAAGCTCGATGGATGGAAGATAACAGTCGGTCCCCGGGAAGCAAACGGGTTGCCTGCATTCCTGAAATCAAGGGCAGCGTAAAGACAGTAAACAGTAGGGAGTAGACAGTAAACAGCAAAATAGTAAAAAATAAAATATGAAGAGTTAGAAAAAGAGAAAAAACAGTAAATGATCACAAATGAACGTCAATCAATAAAAATACAATCAGATATTTCCTGTTTGCTTTCTGCTGTCTACTGTAACCTAAATAAATGAGGAGGTCGGGATGTCTAAGTTAATAGCCTCAGCAGCTATAAGAGGCGCGCACAGGCTTGTCAGACAGGCTGAGGAAATGCTCGAAAAGGCTATTGCTGAAAAGGGATTAAGTTTTCCATTTGAATTCCCTGATACAGCATATTATCTTCCCATGATATATGCCATGACAGGTTTTCCTGTTAAAACACTGTCAGATATGAAGGTGGCTCTCGGTATGGCAAGAGAATTACTCCATCCGGAACCTGATGAACACCTCTGGAAACCATATTTGGGTGAAGCGCTCGATTCTGGCATGGCAACACTCTTCGCTGAGGAAATAATTATGGCGTTACGTTACATCGATGGCCTTGAGCCCGCAGTAGATCCGGAAACAGGGTATGTCTATAATGGTTTTATTACAGATACTATTCAGAGGAATTTAGGCATTCAGCTTGTTGATGGGACAATGCCAGGTTTTGCTGCAGTTATCGGAGCAGCGCCTGATGATGATACTGCAGTAAAGATAATACGAGAACTTCAGGAGAAGAATATCCTTACCTTTCTTTCAGGCCACACCAATGGTAATAGTGTAACGAAACAGCTTCAGAGAAAAGGTGTTGAACTGGGCTGGGATACAAGAATCGTCCCCCTCGGTCCTGATACGGAACATACCCTTTACGCCCTTGATTGGGCGATAAGGGCGTCACTTATATTTGGAGGCAAAAAACCAGGAGATTTTAAGGAGCATCTAAAGTACCAAAAAGATAGGGTCTTTGCATTTGCAATTGCCCTCGGAGATTTTGATGACATTAAATGGTCAACAGGAGCTGGCGCTATAAATATGGGCTTTCCTGCTATTTGTGATACTGATGTGCCGGTCATTCATCCAACCGGTGTATGCATATATGAAGAGGTTGACAAGGAGTTAGACCATGATAAGATCGTCCAGAAGGCAATCGAGGTCAGAGGTTTAAAGATTACTGTTGAAAAGCCGCCGATTCCTGTTGCATACGGTCCTGCATTTGAAGGCGAAAGGATAAGGAAAGAGGATATGTTCATAGAGTTCGGTGGAGCACGGACGCCTTCATTTGAGTGGGTAAGAACTCGGGAGATGGAAGAAATAGAAGACGGCAAAGTTATCGTTGTTGGCAATAACTGGCAGGAACAGTATGAGAAAGGCGGTAAGATGCCTTTGGCTATTGTCATTGATGTGGCAGGCAGAAAGATGCAGAAGGACTTTGAAGGAGTTATTGAAAGGAAAATACATCACAATATCAATGAGGCTCAGGGTATCTGGCATATGGGCCAGCGTGACATAAACTGGATAAGGATAAACAATAACGCAAGGAAAGAAGGCTTTACCCTCGAGCATCTCGGAATACTAAATGCAACCATGACACACCACAGGTTTAAATCAATTGTGGATAAAGTTCAGGTGACTATTTATACGAACGAAGAAGACGTCCTGAAACTCCAGGATGAGGCAAGGAAGTCATACAGGGAGCGCGACCAGAGGCTTGGCGGACTTGTAGATGAAGCGGTTGATATTTTTTATTCATGTCTTCTCTGTCAGTCATTTGCACCGAGTCATGTATGCGTTATAAGCCCCGAGAGGCTTGGACTCTGCGGTGCATACAACTGGCTTGATTGCAAGGCTGCGTTTGAGATAGACCCGACAGGCGGAAATCAGCCTATACAGAAGGGCGATCTTGTAGATACACGATATGGAAGATATACTGGAATTGATGAATATTTAAAAAAGGCATCAGGTGGTGCAGTAGAAACACTGAACCTCTATACCATAATGGAAAATCCGATGACCTCTTGCGGCTGCTTCGAGTGCATTATTGCGATTGTTCCGGAAGCAAATGGGATAATGATAGTCCAGCGCGGCCATACCGGAATGACGCCTGCAGGGATGAAGTTTTCCACATTGGCGGGTACTGTTGGCGGAGGCACTCAAAACCCTGGATTTATGGGCATTGGCAGGAACTTTATTGTCAGCAAGAAATTTCTTGCTGGTGACGGAGGAATCAAAAGGATTGTCTGGATGACAAAAAACCTTAAGGAAAGTCTTAAGGAAGAGTTTGACAAAAGGGCAGCAGAGGAAGGGGTTCCAGATCTTCTTGATAAAATAGCAGATGAGACAATCTGTGAGGATTCTGAAAAATTACTCGAATTCCTCACAAGTGTTGGTCATCCGGCACTTGAGATGGAACCGATACTGTAAAGACAGGTTAAGGCTAAGGCTAAGGTTAAGGCTAAGAAATAATTTTCTCTCAACCTTAACCTCAGCCTCAGCCTGATTTTCAAATTGGAGGTTTTATGGATAAAATTATAAAAAGTGCAAATGAGGCTGCAGAGAAGATTATCGAGTGGAGCGAATCCCAAGAGATAGAGACGTGCTTTGACAGGGCACAAAAAATGAAACCGTGCCCTATCGGATCTAGTGGTGCATGTTGCAGGACATGCCATATAGGACCATGCAGGTTTGTTGGCCAGAACGCAGAGGAGGAAGCAAGGGGGGTATGTGGAGCAACGCTCCCGACAGTTGCTTCAAGAAATCTCCTGCGAATGGCTGTAGCAGGTACAGCAGCCCATTCAGACCATGCTCGGGATATGGCTTTTACATTACTTGCAGTTGCAAATGGAGAAGCAAGTGATTTTAGGATAACCGATGTAAAAAAGCTATATAAAATCGCAGGAATCCTTGAAATAGAGTTCGAAGGTCGTCCTGTCAATGATGTTGCGAGAGATGTAGCAATGAAACTCATAGAGGATTTTGGACGCCAGAAAGGCCAACTCAATTACGTAAAAAGAGCACCTAAAAAGACACAGGAAAGATGGAAAAAGTGGGGTATTGTTCCAAGAGGAGTTGATCGAGAAATAGCAGAGTCAATGCATCGCACCAATATGGGTGTTGACCATGACCCTGACAATCTTCTTCTGAGTGCTCTTAAGGTTTCCCTCGCTGATGGGTGGGGCGGCTCCATGATCTCGTCAGATATTACCGATATCCTCTTTGGAACTCCTAAACCTGTAAAGGCAGAGGCAGGTTTTGGAATATTCAAAGAAGATGAAGTTAACCTCGTGGTTCATGGACATGAGCCTTCACTGGCAGAGGTAATCGTAGATGTAGTCAATGAACCAGAGATGATCGAATACGCGAAATCAAAAGGTGCAAAAGGCATCAATCTTGGGGGAATGTGTTGTACCGCAAATGAAATGTTGATGAGGCATGGCATTCCCACAGCAGGTGGTTTTACAAACCAGGAACTGGCTATTCTGACCGGGCTTATTGATGCAATATCAGTCGATGTACAATGCATAATGCCTGCATTAACCGAGCTTTCCAAGAAGTTTCACACAAAGGTGATCACTACATCGCATAAAGCAAAAATCCCGGGTGCTATTCATATTCAATATGATGAGCACAGGGCACGAGATATAGCAAGGCAGATCGTCAGACTGGCTATCGATAATTTCACGAACAGGAAAAAGGAGGGCAGTCATGTAACTGATAAATTCCCTCTTATTGCCGGCTTTTCACATGAGTATATAGAATACATGCAGGGTGGACGTTGGAGGGCATCGTTCAGACCGCTCAATGATGCGATTATAGCAGGAAGGATACGCGGAGTTGTTGGGCTTGCAGGTTGTGATAATCCAAGGGTTCCTTCACAAGGTCTTCACCGTTTTCTTGCGCTCGAATTGATCAAACATGATGTACTGATCGTCTCTACTGGCTGTGGCTCTGCTGCATGTGGTACTGCTGGTTATCTGACACCTGAGATGGCATTGGAGAACGCAGGGCCTGGATTAAAGGAAGTTTGTGAGGCAATAGGTATTCCTCCGATTCTTCATCTTGGGGCGTGTGTGGATAATTCGAGGATTTTGACCATAGTAACCGCTATGGCTGAGGAAGGAGGGCTTTCTGACGAGATAGCTGGAATGCCAGCTGTGGGTATCGCTCCTGAATGGATGAGTGAAAAGGCTATTGCTATCGGTTGTTATTTTGCTGCTTCGGGTGTTCCCGTCATATTTGGTGGTGAGTCCCCGGTTGGAGCGAGTGAAGAAGTAACGAGGATCATAACAGAGGTGTGGTTTGAACGGTTCAAGGGAGCCCTTCACTTTGAGCCAGATCCTGAAAAAATACTGGCTTCTACCTTGCAGTATATAGACAGAGCGAGAGAAGCGTTGAAGCTTACGAAATACGAGCCCGGTCGCTTCGGTATGGAAAGAGTTCTCATGGATATGGCTGCGCGGCGTGAAATTGAAAGAGCTGCAAAACCGCATATAGGAATTTATTAAGGACACAGGTATAGGTAAAGGTACAGGCACAGATGTATGCAAGATGCAGGAAGAATTTCTTCAGCAATTTCTGTTTTTTACTTTTACCTCTTCCTATACCTAAATAATTTGGAGGCGCAATGATAGTAGAAGAGATTAACGTCAACGAACATATAGGAGAGGTGGGACAAATCCTTCGCGACGCCGCAAAGAAAAGGGGGATTCTGATACATGTCCTTCAGAAAATTCAGGAGGAAAATGGGTATTTGCCCGAAAATGTCTTGAGGAGTCTTTCGAAGAAACTCAATCTCCCGCTTGCAGAAATTTATAGCGTTGCGAGTTTTTACAAACTATTTCATTTCAAACCGCGGGGAAGAAAGATTGTTAAGATTTGTATGGGGACGGCATGTTATGTAAGGGGTGCTAAGGAGATCTTGAACACGGTTGAGGAAAGGTTCAATGTAAAAGCTGGTGAAACAACTGAAGATCTTGCTATAACCCTGGAAACAGTCGGCTGCATCGGATGCTGCGGCCTCGCACCTGTTGCAACTGTGAATGATGAAGTGAAAGGTGAAATAAGTTCAAAGAAGCTGGACAGGTTAATAAAACTTATAAAAGAGGAATAAAAGTGGAGAGGCTTCAAAGTATAGACGATCTTAAGAACCTGAGATCACGGTTGAGCGAAGAAGTATTAAACCCGAAAAAAAACAGATTGAGGGTCTGCTGTGGCCTTCCCTGTAGTGTCTTAGGTTCTCATAAAATTATTAAGGTCTTAGAAGAAGACATCTCCAAAAGCGGTATGGATATTGAAGTGGTAAAGACGGGTTGTCAGGGTCTTTGTCAAAGCGGTCCTGTTATGAAGGTTGAACCGCATGGTTATTTTTACCAGAGAGTCAAACAAAAATATGTAAAGGACATTGTTCCGACCACATATAAGGCAGGCTATCCGGTAAGAGAGCTACTTTATAGAGGCACTTTTCTTGAAGAACCTGTTGAGGTGATGGAAGAACTGCCCTTTTATAAAAAGCAGTTGAAGATTGCACTCAGAAATACAGGCAACATAGATCCCTTTAATATCTATCATTACATTGCTGTAGGCGGATATAATGCTGTTGAGAAGATGTTTTCCTCTATGAGTCCTGAACAGGTGCTGGAGGAGATAAAAAAGGCAAATCTCAGGGGACGGGGCGGCGCAGGATTCCCTGCCGGCATCAAGTGGGCACATACGAAAAAGGCTAAAAGTGCGATCAAGATGGTCATTGCCAATGGGGACGAGGGCGATCCGGGTGCTTTTATGGACAGATCGATCATGGAAGGTGACCCGCACAGCCTGCTTGAAGGCATGCTAATCTGCGCATATGTAATTGACGCACATCATGGTTTTATCTATGTCCGTCATGAATATCCGCTTGCCATTAAAACTCTGAAAATGGCTATCGAGCAAGCAGAGGAGAGCGGCCTTTTAGGAAAAAATATCCTTGGTACAGGATTTGATTTTACTGTTGGTATCAGAGAAGGTGCAGGTGCGTTTGTATGTGGTGAATCTACCGCACTGGTTGCATCTGTAGAGGGCGGCCGAGGATTCCCAAGCCCAAGGCCTCCACGACTTTCTGAAAAAGGTGGTGGGGCCTGGGGATACCCTTCGAATCTAAACAATATCGAAACGTATGCCTGTGTCCCGTCCATTATAGAGAAGGGTGCTGAGTGGTTTCTGAGTATCGGGACTGAAGGCTCGCCTGGCACGAAGGTTTTTTCCCTCGCCGGCAAGGTTAAAAATACAGGGCTTGTCGAGGTTCCCATGGGGATAACCCTGAGAGAGATTATTTTTGATATCGGCGGGGGTATCATTGACAATAAGGAATTCAAGGCAGTGCAAACGGGTGGTCCTTCGGGAGGATGCATACCTACACAATATCTCGATCTGCCGGTTGATTTCGATTCACTCCGGAAGGTCGGTTCCATTATGGGCTCTGGCGGTATGGTTGTCATGGATGAAGACAACTGCATGGTTGATATTGCCAAATTCTTCCTTTCATTCACCCAGTCCGAATCCTGCGGGAAGTGTCCTCCCTGCAGAATAGGCACATACCAGATGCTGCAGATACTCGAAAGGATAACAACGGGAAAGGGTGAGGAGGTGGATATAGAAAGACTCGAGAGGCTTGGGAAGATCATAGCAGCAGGCTCTCTCTGCGGTCTTGGCCAGAGTGCACCGAATCCTGTTCTTACAACGATACGATATTTCCGTGACGAATACGAGGAGCATGTGAAGGATAAATACTGCAGGGCAAAGGTCTGCAGCGGCATGGGCATTTTTGAGATCAATCAGGATGAATGCATTGAATGTGGACTCTGCAAAGAGGCATGTGCCTTTGATGCTGTTATTGAAACAAAGGATAAATACTTCATCGCCCGCGATTACTGTAACAGATGTAAGGCATGCTACTATGCCTGTCCTGTCAATGCAGTCAAGCTTCTGAGCCCGAAATATATAAGGCTTGAGGAGGAATTAAAATTGCCACTCGAAAGCCTGGATATAATCGATCGAAGGAGCAAGATGACGTTGCAGAATATCATAAAATCGAAACCGTTAATAGTAGTAACCGTCCATAAGGATCAGAAGATCTCTGATGCGGTAAAAGTTATGGGTGAAAAGAATGTCAGCGGGGTATTCATTGTTGATGAGAAGGATAAATTAGTGGGGATATTTACCGAGAGGGACATCGTGCGTTGTGTTGTGAAAGGCATATCTTTAGAGGACGAAATCATACAGAATATCATAAGAACCGATCTTATAACATTTGATCCATCGATGGTCTTGAGTTCGGCGATAGCTATCGTATTAAGAAAGAATATCAGACATCTGATCATTGTTGAGCATGGTGAGATCGTGGGGATGATCACTTTTAGAGATTTGATCTCCTATCTCTTGCCAGAGATTCTCTACATGTCGAAATAAATTTAATGGAGAGAGCATGTCAGATCACAAAGAGGTAAAGGTGGAAGACATAAAAAATGAAGCGGAAGAGAAGCGTTGTCCCGTTCAAAAGGCAATGTATTATATAGAGCAGTTTCTTGCAGATCCCATGTGTGGAAAGTGCTTTCCATGCTCATTTGGCACCTACGAGGCAAAAATAAGGCTCAAGGAGATTTTGTCCGGTAGAGGTACGAAAGATGATTTTTTTGCTCTTAAGCGGATTGCGCATGGGATGATCGAAGCCTCCCGTTGCAAGAAAGGTAAAGACACGGCAAAGTTTATCCTTGGGTGGATGGATACGGATGACTTTTATAATCACATAGAAGGTGTATGCCGCGAAAAGGAATGCCTTGCCTTTATAGAGTACAGAATTGATCCTGAAAAATGTATCATATGCGGTGAATGTAAGGTTGTCTGTAAATATGATGCGATTATCGGGGAAAAGAGAAAACCGTATCTCAGCGGTTATCTGCCTTTTGAAATAAGACTGAAGAGATGTACCAAATGCGGTGAATGTATTAATGTATGCCCTACCGGGGCGATCGAGATAGTAGATGTAAAGGCTGAGGCTGAGGTTAAGGTTTAGGGAAATATAGATTTGACGAGTTAATAATGCGGTCATTAATAAGGACACATGCAACTTAATTTTAACGTCATGCCCGAAGTTCTTAATCGGGCATCCAGAGCCTTTCTGGATTCCCCGGTCAAGCCGGAGAATGACAAGAATGTATCCTTACTTATAGCCGTCTTAGTAATAAAATTATAGAAGAGGAATAAGAATGGAGAGGCTCAGCAGTATAGATGATCTCCGGAAGCTGAGGTCACGGGTAAGCAGTGAAACATTCGATCCAGAAAAAAACAGGGTCAGGATATGTTGCGGGACCGCCTGTACGGCTTCAGGCTCTGGAGATGTTGTTCATGTGCTTGAGGAAGAGATTGTAAAACATGGCCTTGATCTTGAAGTTGTAAAAACAGGTTGCCAGGGGATTTGCCAGAAAGGTCCGGTTATGAAGATTGAGCCCCATGGTTATTTCTATCAGAAGGTAAATGGGGAAAACATAAAGGGAGTTATTCCGATTACCTATAAGGCAGGTTACCCGGTAAGGAATTTACTCTACAGAGGCACTTTTCTTGAAAAGCCTGTTGAAGTAATGGACGGTATACCGTTTTACAAAAAACAGATGAGGATTGCTCTCAGGAACAATGGAAACATAGATCCATGTAATATCCATCATTACATTGCTGTCGGCGGATATAATGCTGTTGAGAAGATGTTTTCCTCTATGAGTCCTGAACAGGTGCTTGAAGAGGTAAAAGAGGCAAATCTCAGGGGACGGGGCGGCGCAGGATTCCCTGCCGGCATCAAGTGGGCGCATACGAAAAAGGCTCCAGGTAACATTAAGATGGTCATTGCCAATGGTGATGAGGGTGACCCTGGTGCTTTTATGGACAGGTCGATCATGGAAGGTGACCCGCACAGCCTGCTTGAAGGCATGATAATCTGTGCCTATACAATTGACGCACATTACGGTTTTATTTATGTGCGTCATGAGTATCCGCTTGCGGTCAAGAATTTAAATACGGCTATCAAGCAAGCAGAGGAGATCGGCCTTTTAGGAAAAAATATCCTTGGTACAGGATTTGATTTTATCATTCATATCAAGGAAGGGGCTGGTGCGTTTGTCTGTGGTGAGGCTACCGCACTTATTGCATCTATCGAGGGCAACAGGGGTTTCCCTCATGCACGTCCTCCAAGGGTTTCTGAACCCGGCGGCGGTCCATGGGGCTATCCGGCAAATCTGAATAATGTGGAGACCTATGTATGTGTGCCACCGATTATTGAGAAAGGCGCTGACTGGTTCAGGAGTATAGGAACTGAAGGCTCGCCTGGAACAAAAGTATTCGCCCTTACAGGCAAGGTTAAAAATACAGGGCTTGTCGAGGTTCCCATGGGGATAACCCTCAAAGAGATTATTTTTGATATCGGCGGAGGTATCATTGACAATAAGGAATTCAAGGCGGTACAAACGGGTGGTCCTTCGGGAGGATGTATACCAACACAATATCTCGATCTGCCGGTTGATTTCGATTCACTCCGGAAGGTCGGTTCGATGATGGGCTCGGGCGGCATGGTTGTCATGGATGAAGACAACTGCATGGTTGATATTGCCAAATTCTTCCTTTCTTTCACCCAGTCCGAATCCTGCGGGAAGTGTCCTCCCTGCAGAATAGGCACATACCAGATGCTGCAGATACTTGAAAGGATAGCAACGGGAAAGGGTGAGGAGGGGGATATAGAAAGACTCGATAGGCTTGGAAGGCTTATAGAAGCAGGCTCTCTCTGCGGTCTTGGCCAGAGTGCACCGAATCCTGTTCTTACAACGATACGATATTTCCGTGAAGAATACGAGGAGCATGTGAAGGATAAGTACTGCAGAGCGAAGGTCTGCAGCGGCATGGGCATTTTTGTGATTAATCAGGCTGAATGCATCAAATGTGGACTCTGCAAAGAGGTATGTGCCATTGGCGCTGTTATTGAAACAAAGGATAAATACTTTATCGCCCGCGATTACTGCACGAAATGCAAGGCATGCTATCGTGCCTGTCCTGTCAATGCAGTTATAATTCTTAGTCCAAGACAGGTAAGGCTTAAAGAAGAACTGAAGTTATCTTTTAAAAGTATAGACATATTTGAAAGGAGATTCAAGATGATATTGGGAAATATTATAAAATCGAAACCATTAATAGTAGTAACCGTACATAAGGATCAAAAGATCTCTGATGCGGTAAAAGTTATGGGTGAAAAGAATGTCAGCGGGGTATTCGTTGTTGATGAGAATGATAAATTGGTGGGGATATTTACCGAGAGGGACATCGTGCGTTGTGTTGTGAAAGGCATATCTTTAGAGGACGAAATCATACAGAATATCATGAGAACCGATCTCACAACCTTTGACCCATCAACAGAGATAAGTTCGGCAATAGCTATCGTATTAAGAAAGAATATCAGACATCTGCCTATTGTTGAAGGGGAAAAGATTATTGGGATGGTTACTTTCAGAGATTTAGTCTCATACCTCTTGCCGGAGATCTGCTATATTGCAAAGGAAATATATTAAACTAAATGTTGTATGAAATTATCCAACAATCGTCATTGCCCGACCCCCAATCGCAGTCGAGGGCATGCTTGATCGGGCAATCCAGAGAAAGGAACTGGATTCTCCGGTCAAGCCGGAGAATGACAGAATTAAAAAACGTAACAACCTTTAAGATATTTGATGATTTATATTATGGAGGGATAAATGGAAAAGACGGTTAAGCTTACAATAGATGGCACAATGGTTCAGGCACCCGAAGGCATGAATCTCATAGATGCAGCGGAGCTTGCTGGCGTTCATATACCTAATCTCTGTTACCTCAAAGGCATGAAGGGCATCGGGGCATGCAGGCTTTGCCTTATAGAAATAGAGGGGTTGAAAGCGCCGATGATAGCATGCAATACAAAGGCCAGGGAGGGGATGGTCATAAATACGAAGACAGAAAAAGTCCTGGAGATAAGGAAATTCATTATAGACCTTATCCTTTCCATGCATCCGCTTGACTGTATGACCTGTACAAAGGCAGGGATATGCAATCTTCAGAAATATGCATATGAATTTGATCTTAAAGAATCGAGTTTTACAAGGAAAAAGTTTGGCTATCCTGTTGATGAAGCAAATCCCTTTATCAAGAGAGACCCAGACTACTGCATACTGTGCGGCAGGTGTGTCAGGGTCTGCAAGGAACAGGGGACGAATATCCTTGAATTCATGGGCAGGGGCATTGAATCAAAGGTTATTACCGCAATTGACAGTCCGCTTCAGGAATCGGGATGCACATTCTGCGGAAGCTGTGTCGACGCCTGTCCTGTGAATGCTCTCCTTGAGTCGGACAGGAGGCGCAAGGGAAGGGAATGGGAATATGAGAAGGTAAACTCTGTCTGCCTTTTATGCGGAAATGGCTGTGAGATTAGTGTAAGTACCAAAGACGGCAGAATACAGAAGATAAATTCAGGAGCGGTGACTGGTTCAGTTGAAAAATATATCTGTGCCTACGGGAGATTCGGCTTTGACTGTATCGAGGCAGAGTTGAGACTTGCATCTCCTCTGAAAAGAATAGATGGCGAACTCAGGGAGACGACATGGGAGGATGCGCTGGGCCTTGTTGCGGACAGGCTTAAGAAAGCCGGGCAGGATGCCGGTTTTATCAGCATTGCAGGCATTGAGAACGAAGACGCACTGATATTGAAAAAGCTTGCAAAGAATGTTGTGAAAACGAAGAATTTTGATACAACGATGAGTCTGTATTCAGATACCGGTTCTTTAAGGAACTCCCACAAAGCGGATATAGATGAAGCCGACCTCATTGTGCTCGTTGGTCTGAACCCTTCACAGTGGGAAAGGGTACTGCCTGCCCTTGATGCATCAGTCAGGAGAAGGGTGAGCAGGGGGGCAAAGCTGATTGTTATAAATTCAACTGATACGAAGATGGCAGATGCTGCAACGGTAAATCTTCAAGGAAACGAGATATCCATACTGAAACGCATCGCTAAGGCATTGATAGGAAAAGGATTCAAGGCAGATAAGAAATTAGGGTCTGCTGTAAAAGATGTGGAGATAACAGAAGAAATCGAAAAGGCTGCAACCTTTATTGCTGAGGCCAAAAAACCGCTCATTTTTTCTTCTCCCGCGTTGTTTGAAGCATCAGCAAATATAGCTCTGATCAAAGGAAAGGTTATTTCTGTTGGGCTTGAAAGCAATGCAAGGGGTGTTGCACTGATGGGATTAACAACAGAAGGGAAAACTTATAAAGAGATGACTGGCACAGCAGAGAGCAAAGAGCAGAGCGCAAAGAGCGCTGTTAAAGTCCTTTACGCAATTGGAGAAGTGCCATTGCAGACAAGGCCCGAGGGACTTGAATTTCTTATTGTGCAGAACTCACATCTGTCCGGACTCGCAAAACAGGCTGATATTGTTCTGCCTTCAGCAACATTCCTCGAAGCTGCCGGCACAATAGTTGATTACATGGGAAGACTGAAATATCTGCCCAAAGTAATCGAGCCTCAGGCTGAATCAAAAAGCCACAGAGAGATTTTCATCGATCTTGCGAAGGTTATGGGCACGACAATAAAACTGCCCACAGAGGCTGAGGTTAATAAGGCGGCCAGGACAAAGACCAAACTCTCATTCAGTCCTTTTGCCAAAAAAGAAGGCCTTGATATTGCACCCAATGAATTCATCGAATCCATCAATGCATCTCTTATAAATGGATCAAGACTCTTATGGCTTAAAGAGACTGAAAAGGGTATAGCGGTTTAGCTGAGAACTTTCTTAAATCTTAAGAAAGTCTTGATGCTCTGAAGAATTATTATTTATTTGATGTCTTTCATGTGAAAAACTGAATGCAGTATTTTCTAATGGTTTTTAAAACCCTTCCAGAAATTCATTTATCGTTTTCCAGTACTCTGCGTTATCATGGATTGTGTTATGGTCTTCGCCTTCTATGATTTTGAAAGAATGCGGTCCGCCCCATTTTTCCGCGAGTCTTTTTGAAAACTTTAGAGGGATGATTGTATCGTCTGCTGCGGTAATCACAAGCAACGGGGCTGATATCAGGGGCGCCCTTGAGAGTGAATCAAACCTATGCCTGAGGAGGAGATTAACAGGCAGAATAGGATAATGATGTTTACCTATACTTATAAAGCTGTCATATGGAGAGACGAGTATAAGTGCGTTTACAGGTCTCATCTGCGCAAGGTATGTGGCAACGCCGGTGCCGAGGCTCCTTCCAATGAGAACTATTCTTGTATTATCAATATCATCTCTTTTTGAAAAATAATCATAGACAGAAACTGCATCGGCGTATAAATCCTTTTCAGAGGGTTTTCCTTCACTTAAGCCATAGCCCCTGTAATTTATCAAGGCCAGTGACCAGCCTTTGACCTTATCTGCATAATAAATCAGATATGACAATTCCTCTGCATTACCGCCAAAATATACGATAAGGGGAGATTTCAGCAGGGTTGAATTTTTCACAAGCCATCCTTTAATGCTGATGTTATTCCCGGTTTTGAGATTTATATTCTCAATGTGAGAATATCTTTTCGAGAGTCTGTCTGCTTCTTCTTTTGGAAGTTTCTGCGGAAAAAAGATTAACTTATCCTGAAGAAGATACAGGAGAGCCAGTAAAGCCAATAAACCAATTAAAATTCCAACCATAATCCTTAGTAATGGAAACAATAATGTTTTGAATCGTTCTGCATCCTTCATGCTTTTTCATTAAAACTATACAGGAAAAGTAGCATTTGGGCAACATTATCATTTTCCTTTTTGTTGTATAATACCTATCGGAAAATGGAAGAAAGCATGAACATAAAAATCCCTGTCTTTGAAGGGCCGTTTGATCTTCTTCTCCACCTTATCAGAGAAAACAAGCTTGATATCTATGATATACCCATTGCTGTAATCACAGGCCAGTACCTCCAGTATATCGACATGATGAAAGAGCTTAACCTGGAAATAGCAGGGGATTTTATCGTTATTGCAGCAACCCTTATCCATATCAAATCGAGGATGCTGCTTCCGCCTGACGAAGAAACTCCTTCAGAAGAGCAGGAGGACCCAAGGCTTGAACTTGTCCAGAGGCTTATTGAATACCAGAAATACAAGGAAGCAGCAGGCGACTTCAGAAAAAGAGAAGATGAGTGGTTAAGGGTATTTCACCGTGACCCGTTATCTGAGGCAAATGAAGAAGAAGGTGGAGAACTGTACCTCTTTGATCTCAGCCTTTTCGATCTCATCGATGCCTTTAAAAAAATACTCGATAAGGTTCCGCCAGAAATGGGTTCGATTACTAAAGAGACCCTGACTGTAAAAGATAAGATATCAATTATAATGGAGATCATCGAAGGACATGATTCGGTCAGATTTGAAGAGCTTTTTAAAGATGAAATAACAAGGGTTCAGATTATCGTGACCTTTGTGGCGCTTCTTGAGCTCATCAGGCTCGGTCTTGTCAGGGTTTATCAGGAAAAAGCATTTGGAAAAATATGGGTAATTAACCCGGCAAAACAGTTACCTGCAGCAGAGCATACCTCAGAAAATACTCCTTTAACGCCAACCAGTTAGCGCCAAAACTTCAATGCACCAATATATTGTAGCCGCAAACTTTAGTTTGCGCAGAATATGTGCAGGCTATCGCCTCAGGCGATCCGCCGAGGCGGAAAGCCTGCGACTACCATTGGGACACGGCCTCTTGATCGGGTAATCCAGCATACATACCTGCCATAATTTTCAGAATTGCATTTTTTGGGTTAAGTGATTTATTATTGATAAATTAAGCTAAAGCTAATAATAGTAAATGGATGGAAATAATAAGCATATTAATAATAAACACAATTAAAATATGTATTTATAGCATAATAATGAAAGTAAAACTTTATTAAAAATGAACAGACTGTTTTCATGAAATATTCGAATGATGGCACAATTTATGCAAATGCTATTTAGTAGATTATGCAAAAAAAGATAAGACTTATAAGCAATATTCTGTTTCTATGTCCATTATTTATCATCTTATATTCAGGTATTTGTATCGCTGAAGTGGGCGGAGACTGTGATTCGTGCCATACCCTCTATCCGGGGATGACGGAAAAACCTTCACTTGTTAAACCCTTTACATACATCAACAGAGAAATCTTCTGCATAAACTGCCATTCACATAATACCAGTGATACCATAAAAACGATTGGCGGTAATAAAGTGCCCGTGGTTTTCAGTAATGTAAAACCGGTTTATCCTTTGGCAGGCGGAAATTTTTATTATGTAGCCAGAGATTTTGGTGACAGGAAGGGGCATAATGTAAATGGCATCACTTCCAGGGATTCAAAATTCAGCGGATTTCCTCCCGGTTACAACAGGGCATCTGATCCATCCATGAGAGGCTATAACTCCGGAAAGCCACTGGCATGTGCAGGTTCCAATGGCTGTCATGGCAACAGAAATATTGAGGATCCTTTTGAAGCAATTTACGGAACTCATCATGCTGTTGATAAACCGCTTGACGGGAGTACAACAGCGAGAAGTTTCCGGTATCTGAAAAACACCGATAGAGTAAAAGGTGTTACAGGTCTTGAAGATTCTGAATGGAACTGGAATGGAACTTCAGGCAGACATAACGAATATTCTCCTTCTCTTGATGTATTCTGCGAAAGCTGTCATGGAGATTTCCACAATAAGGATAAGGCAGGAAAAAATGGCGCATGGTTTAGACATCCTACAGGGATTTCCCTGCCAAACACAGGGGAGTATGCCGCTTATAACATATACAATCTTGATGCGCCTGTCTCAAGAGAGATGCTTCCACAAAAACCGGGCGATGTGGTTATAACCGGAAAAGATACTGTAACCTGTCTTTCATGCCATATGGCGCATTCAAGTCCCTATGCATCTGTTCTGAGATGGGATTATGACAATATTTTTACAGGAGAGGAAGGAAAAGGCGGTTGTCTGATATGTCATACAGGCAAATAAAATCAGTTAAGAGCCAAGAGCCAAGAGCAAAGAGCCAAGAACAAGGAGCAAGGGTTTTCTATATTTTACTCTTTGCTCTATGCTATATGCTATATGCTTCTGTTGTTGATGCAAGGGTAAAAGGGAAATGCAAAGATTGCCATAGCATGCATTATAGTTATGAGGGAAAGGAAATGACCTATGGAAATCGTCAGGGACCATTTCCTGCCCTCACGCAAGGCGGATGTATCGGCTGTCATGGCCAGAATCCGAACGGCACAAAAAGTATCATCACCAATGT
>Ga0315295_10001450_pt1 | contig 20346 bp, 16 predicted proteins | sample YL17G14_0_MG_FD_204453 | JGI IMG/M metagenome (GOLD analysis project Ga0315295, IMG submission 204453) | Sediment microbial communities from Yellowstone Lake, YNP, Wyoming, USA - YL17G14_0 | ecosystem: Environmental > Aquatic > Freshwater > Lake > Sediment | place: USA: Wyoming | collected...
TGTTTTGTTGAGGAATAAAAAACTTGTGAACAAACAAATATTTCTAAAATGGCTTAAAATCAACAGCTTGTGCCTTATTGGAGTTTTTATTGTAATATTCCTTCTAGTTCAATTATTTCCCAATGTCATGCTTGGATTATGGGGAGGATGGGCTTCTTTAATAAGCATGACAGGAGTTAAGGGAGCAGCAGAATTTTCCCCCAATTTTAATACATTTATTCGTATATTTAGCAGAAATAGCATCTCAGTCTTTGTTGTTTTTTTCGTCGGACTATTATTAGTGGCACCTGTTATGATGGTACTATATGGTGTATTCTATTCTCTTGTAGTTTCTCTTGCGCCACTAACTGGGGTAACATTCACCTTTTTCGACTGGATTCTAGTTGCGATTGAAATACTTTTCATGATCATCAGTGCAACTTTTGCATCAACTCTTGCAACGGAGATATTTGGAGTAAAACCAGAGATAAAACAGTTTTTAGAGTGGTGGAAAAGACAGCTGACTGATTGGAAAAAATTCTGGTCATTACCTGAGCAAAAAAGAAACTGGCGAGTTGTGTTTAAAGAAAATAGAAAAGAATTTATTTTATTTCTTATAATAATCTTAGTATTGCTACTGTTTGGAGCATTGGTTGAAGTTTGGGGTTAATAAAATGGAAAGAAATCAAATGATGTTCCTTCGCCGGCTCTTTGGTCGCTATCGTTCTCTGATCCGTGTCCATATGCAACGCTTATCGCACTTAAGACATTAGCTCAAATACCTGAATGGTGCGATAACAAAGTCTGCTTTTTGCAGGTGCGCCGAATACTGAAACGAGTGACCGAGCCTTAGAGTTACACGGGCAGGCTTAGGCACGCTCAGCGCGCAGAAGAATGATTTTGTTGTTAGACTATTGATTCGTCACTCACGCGGCCACTTGAAGGTTAAGGAAAGAACTCTCCCGGGCGAAGATTAAAGAGTTCTAGGTATTGTCCCCTTTGGTGGAGCTGAGGGGATTCGAACCCCTGACCTCCTCCGTGCAAGGGAGGCGCTCTCCCAATTGAGCTACAGCCCCGTACGATGATTCATTATACCCGCAGGCAACACTTATTAACAAGCTGTTTCAGCTTGTTACCACAGGTTGAATGGCCAGACAGGGGGAAGCCTTTTTAACTATACCGAGATATCCGGGCTATTTCTTCATCAGTATTCTGCACAGGGCAACTATGACCAGCAGATAGCCGATTATCCTGATGACGATGATAAAGGCGTCTAAACTCGCTGCCAGCCCCGCCAGTGTGAGAGCATGAGAAATAGCGAATAAACCGAAGCCAATGCCGATGTAAAGAGCTACGTCAGATTTCCTCTTGACGAACGCCCAGATGCCTAAAGCCAGTATTACGGTAGTCAAGACCAGATTGATGATAGTAACTGCCATTTGTGGTAACCCCCTTCGTGATATTATTTGGCGTTTTGATGCAGCGTGGCTCTAAAAACCACATCTGCTGCATTATGCCAGACAGTTATCATACCAGCCTTACCCGGTAACGTAAAGTAGTACATATAAACCGTCGCTCCGTACCATGCTTCAATTGTGCCGCGATTTCATTTAAAATATAGTTAGTTTAGAATATGGGAGGTGGATTATGAGCCAGACCAGTGATAATCTGCAAGAGGCTTTCGCCGGTGAAAGCCAGGCCAGCCGTAAGTATCTGTATTTCGCTGAGAAAGCCGACGAGGAGGGGCATAAGCAGATAGCACGCTTATTTCGCGCCGCATCGGAGGCCGAGACCGTCCATGCCCGTAATCACCTGAGGGTCATGCAGGGGATAAAATCGACCAGCGACAACTTGAAGGCGGCAATCGGTGGTGAGCATTACGAATTTACCAAGATGTATCCCGATTTTATGAAGCAGGCTGACGCTGAAGGCAACAAGAAGGCGAATGACACATTCGATTTGGCGAATAGGGTTGAGCAAATACACCACCGCCTGTATCAGACTGCCCTCACCATGCTGGAAAAAGGACAGGACATGACCGAGAAGCCAATCTACGTCTGCCAGTACTGCGGCAATACGGTCGAGGGCGAACCACCTGACAGGTGCCCCATTTGCGGCATGCCCAAAAAGATGTTCAAGCTCATAGATTAGATTCTGTATCCAAACAGTAATTAAAATTAAGGAGTTGAACTATGTCCAAGAAGATGTCTGACGACGAAATCCGGGGGATAGCAACGCATCGAGTGCGAAGAAGGAGAGGATTCTACGCCCACTTGACGGCATACATACTCGTCAATTTGATGCTGATAGCCATCTGGTATTTTTCGGGCGCTGGCTACTTCTGGCCGATGTGGGTGGAGTTGTTCTGGGGAATAGGGCTGGTGTTCAATGCCGTAGCCGTCTTTGCCAAGGGTGACATCGGGTCAGAAAGAGCAGCCATAGAAAAAGAAATAGAGAAAATCAAGAAAAGCGGCGTCTAGCTCGGAATCTCTGTCGTAATTACTGTAACTAGTGCAATAAGCTATCTATGTAATCAGGGTCGCTGTATTTTGCCATTATTTTTTCATAAACCGTTTTATCGTCGATATCCTTTTCCTGCTTCAAGGCATCCAGGGCGCCCTGCCAGGCTTTTACCGTGCTGTCGGGAACGTCCTTACTGAAGGCTATGTACAGGTCCGCCCTTATGACCACGGTGGGCATCATGACCAGGTCATCTGGATTTACTCCTGCCTGGGCGGCAGTAATCGCCAGGCCGTCTTTATTTCCCAGCCATAGTTGTACTATGCCATCCATTAGCTTCTTCAAAGCCTCACTGTCGGTCAGACTTTCGTCTAAGTTGGTAAATCCCTGAGACGCCAGGAACTGAGCTCCGGCATCGCCCTTATATACGCCTATCTTATTGACCTTTTTGGCGTCCTCAAGTTGGCTAACTGCAACCGTTGAGCCTTTCTTAGCATAAAACGCCTGCTCATAGTAGCCAATCGGTCCAACCCACTTGAAAAGGTTTTCGCGCTGGGGAGTCCGGTTGAGCGAATAAATCACCACTCCGGGACCCTTTTCAGCTAAGGTTAAACCCTGGCTAAGCGGCATAACCTCTATATTAGCCTGCATGCCTGTTTTTTCTAAGATAGCCTGGACAATTTCCGTGCTCTGCCCGGTCACATTATTATTTTTATCCACAAAATTGTAGGGTGGATATACTTCAGTGACGATGCGCAGCCCGCTGGTAGGTGGCTGTGTGCCGGCGCCATTACAGCCTACCAGTAGCATGGCTGCTGTAAGTAAGATAGCTAACCAAACCCTCATTGTATTAGTCTCCTTCTCATCTCAAATTGCATTCTGTGTCCCAATCATCTTTATTTGTTAAGCAAGGGTGTATTATTGTCAGGTTCAGGTTCGGGTTCAGGTGCCGGTGGTAGTGGTGGTGGTGGTAGAGGCCCCGGCCCCGGTTCCGGTGGCGGAACAGGCGGTAATCCTTCGAAGTGGAACATGAGCTGGAAAGTAATGGAGCCACCGGCAGGTAACGTCTGCGATGGAGGAGAAACGCCGACAAATGAAGAACTTGGCGGACCTCCAGCGCTGTACTGGACGCTGTAGCTTCCCTGCGGTGCGTTGGCAAAGTCACGCGGCGCCGAACTGCCCGATTCCACATAGGGCCCCTGGAGCACGTACCCAACCGAACCTGACCAGGGTTCCCCGTCCAACGTGGCTTCAACGGTAACGTATCCCTTGGGCTGTCCGGTGAACTGTAACGTAAAGTTGATAGAGCCATTGGGCGCCAGATTTTGAGTCGGCGATGGCGAGATGCCGGTCAAGGTGGCACCGATAGGCCCGCCGGAATTGTAGCTTAAAGTATACAGGCCGGAAGGCATGCCGCTGAACGTACCGGGTATGTTATTCCCGGAATCACTGGCTGGACCGGTTACCGTATAACTGATGGGGCCGGAGCCAGGTTGCGTCATCCACGGCTGCCCGTCTACCATCGCATTCACCGTGATACTGCCGGTGCTGGGCTGCGCCGTAAAGTTCAAATTGAATCCGATGGTACGACCGCCTGTCAGCGATTGTGTTGGCGCCGGCGTGATGCTGGTCAATACGGCGCCGGCAGGCCCACCGCCCATATACGTCAGTGTATAGTTGCCCGCAGGCACATTGTTATACGTGCGTGGCACCTGGTTATCATTGCTCTGGAAAGGACCACTGAGCATATAGCTGACCACACCAGACCACGGCGAACCATTCAAGGTGGCATTCACCATCACATTGCCGGTTTGCTGTGGCGCGTAATAATTAAGTATAAACCCAGCCGACCCGCCACTGGCTAACACCAGTGATTGACCGGGGGCGATATTGCCCAGCGTTGCTCCCGGCGGACCCCCTGACTTATAGCTTATGTAATACGTCCCCGGAGGAGCGTTATTTAATTGTTGTGGAACCGATGTATAAGTATTATTAACCGGCCCGGAGAGTGAAAATTGTACCGGCCCTGTCCATGCGGCTCCGTTATACGATGCGGCCACCGATAGGTACGATACCGAGACTGACGAGAAATTCAGTGTGAAGGCAATATTGCTACCGGCTGCCAGCATTTGAGTCGGCGACGGCGAAATGCTGCTTAGCACGGCGCCGGACGGGCCACCTGAATTGTACGTCAAGGTATACGTCCCCGAAGGCAGATTACTGAAAGTCTGTGGAACAACAACATCTGCATCCTTGAAGGGACCGGTGAATGAATAACCCACGTTTCCCGACCATGGTGCACCATTCAGCGTGGCAACGACTTTTATACTGGAACTGGTTTGGCTCTGGAAATTCAAGACGAAGTGCACTGTATTGCCGGCATCCAATTCCAAAGTCGGTTGTGGAGTAATACTCGTCAGCGAGGCACCTGGCGGACCTCCGTAATTGTAGGTGACCGTATAGGTACCCGTTGGTACACTCTTAAAATCCCAGGGGACTGAATTATCTGTATCCGTGTAAGGACCGCTGACCCTGTAGTTTACCGAGCCGGTCCACGGCGCGCCGTCAAGTGTAGCACTGACTCGAACCGTTCCAGTGCTGGACGGACCAACCCCGGATGGCGTATGGAAAGACCACGGCGCCGTCCAATCTGATATCTGGTTGCCCTGTTGGGCCAGCACCTTCCAATAATACCAGGTGTCACTATTTAGTTTACCTGAAGGCACAGTGTCGCTGAGGTCTCCGATATTGCTCACATCGATAGCCAAGCGTTGGAAATTATTATCTTGCGCTACCATCAAGCGATAGGTAGCTGCTCCGCTGCCACCTCCCCAGGTAAAAGTAGGTGTTAGCGATAGCACCGTGCTGCCATTGGAAGGAGACGCCAGGCTTACAGTTAGCCTGGGTGGCGCCACGCATCCTGCCAGCAAAAGTATGAATAAGAGTAGGATTTTTAAACAACTACGCATCTTTTACCCCGTTTTATGTATTTTTACTAAGTTTATTCGTATCATGATGAAACGTCAATAGCAAAATAGTCATATGCGCGTAAGTGGATGAGAAAGACCAAGTGATTTTCCCGGCGATGTATTACCGGCTCAGAGCGGGTGTGGTTTAAAGGCAGACGTTACAGCGTATAGACTTCGATGCCAAAAGTGTGAACCCAATTCTTCTCCAGTGCTTCTACTGCCTCTTTGGTCTTGTCCACGCCGATGATGACTATGGGCTGTCCGCTTTCACCCTTGCCCAGATAGGTATAGAAATAGAGAACATTAATTTTGGAATCGCGAAGCGGCTTCAGCACCGCCTGAAGGCCACCGGGATGGTCGGGTACTTCCACGGCTAGTACATCAGTCTCATGTACAGAATAGCCCGCGCTCCGCAGCACGTTGGCTGTTTTTTCCGGGTTATCGGTAACAAATCTCACAGTGCTGAAATCGGATGTGTCGGCTACTGAAATTGCTCTGATGTTTATGCCTTCTCTACCCAGGCATTCGCTTACCGCCAGGAATTTACCGGGTTCATTTTCTAAGGTTAATGAAATTTGTTTAACGCTCATAGTCCACTCCCAAGTCAGATATATTTAATTTGTTCAGAAAAGGTCATATCCCGCCCTCAGGGCTTTCTCGTTAACCGCCAGCAGTTTTTGCTTCGTACCCAGGATAAATTTTAAGGCTTCGATTGCGCTGGGAAGCGATACCAGGCCGCTCTTCTTGGTGAATGCGCCAAGTATCACCATGTTGGCGGACTTGGGACTACCCAAATTCTCCGCAATGCTATTTGCCGGCACCTTGATAATGCTAATATCGCCTCTGGCGATTTCAGATTCTACCAGAGAGGAGTTGACGAAAAACAGTCCGCCCGATTGAATCTGATTTTGAAATCGCATCACCGAAGGCTGGTTCATGGCAATGACGAATTCAGGCGATGAAGCTACCGGCGACGCAATCTCATCATCTGATATAACCACCGTGCAATTGGCGGTACCGCCGCGGACCTCGGCACCATAGGACGGTAAATAAGTTACGTTCTTGCCTTCAAGCATGGCTGCCTGAGCTAAATTCAGCCCGATGGACATAACGCCCTGGCCACCAAAACCGGCGATAACTGTTTTAATCAGCACCTTTTCCGCCTGTTATGTCTTTTATCAGTCCCAATGGAAATTCCTTTGTCATCACGTTGTCAATCCACTGCCACGCCTCGAAAGGACTCATCTTCCAATTGGTGGGGCAGGGAGAAAGTATCTCCACTAGAGCGAAACCGAGCTTGTCAATTTGCACCTGAAAGGCCTTCTGGATTGCCTTCTTCGTTTTCCTGATATTGGCCGGGGAGTTTACTGCCACCCGCTCAATATATACTGCCCCCTCTACCAGAGCTAAAATTTCACTCATCTTTATAGGATGTCCCTCCAAAATCTTGTCTCTCCCGTAGGGCGTGGTAGTAGTCTTCTGACCGGAAAGTGTAGTTGGCGCCATCTGGCCGCCGGTCATCCCATACACAGCGTTGTTTACGAACACCGTGGTTATATTTTCCCCCCTGTTGGCAGCATGTATAGTCTCGGCGGTACCGATAGCAGCCAGGTCACCGTCACCCTGATACGTAAAAACTATTGCCTCAGGAAAAGCCCGTTTTATTCCCGTGGCTACAGCAGCCCCTCTGCCGTGTGCCGATTCTGCCATGTCGACGTCAAAATAGTAATAGGCAAAGACGGCACACCCCGGAGGCGGTATGCCGATGGTCTTATCCTGAAGATCCATTTCATCAATCACTTCACAGATAAGCCTGTGGATAATAGAATGACCGCATCCCGGGCAATAGTGGAAGACGGTTCTCTTCAATGACTTCGGTCGGGAATATATCTTTTTCATCTCGCTTACTTTAAGCCTTTCTGATAATAAAGGCGCGAAATCACTCTGGAAACCTCGCTCGGCGTGGGGATTACACCCCCAGGCCGGCCGTAGAATGAGACTTCACCCTGCCCCTCCAGTGCCAGTTGCACATCTTCTATCATCTGTCCCATGTTCATCTCAAAGACGAGATAGTATTTTACTCTTTTGGCTAATTCCTTTACCGCTTCACTCGGAAATGGCCAGAGCGTAATCGGCCTCAATAATCCAACCTTCAAACCCGATGCCCTCACGGTTCTAATTGCCCCTTTGGCGATTCGAGCCGCTATGCCGAAAGCAACCACTATCAGTTCAGCATCGTCGGTTAAGAACGTCTCCCAGGCAGTCTCTTCTCTTTTAATTAACTCGTATCTGCGGAATAAGCTCCAGTTGATTTCCTCCAGTTCGGCCGGATTTGAAGTAAAAGTCTTTATGAATTTGCTGGGTCGTCCTCTGGCTCCCCTCAGCGCATCACTCCTGACCGGCAATTCATGGGGAGCCTCATATTTGAATTCCACCGGCTCCATCATCTGGCCCAGGACGCCGTCGCCCAGAATGATGACCGGAATCTTGTATTTGTCGCTGAGGTCGAAGGCTTTATGTGTCAGGTCTGCCAGCTCCTGCACCGATGAAGGCGCTAAAACGATGGTCCTGTAATCTCCGTGGCCTCCGCCTCTGGTAGCCTGGAAATAGTCCGACTGAGCAGCCACTATGCTGCCCAACCCGGGACCACCGCGGGACATATTGACGATGACTGCCGGAAGCTCACAGGCGGCTAAATAGGAAATTCCTTCCTGCTTCAAACTGATGCCCGGGCTGGACGATGAGGTCATAGCTCTGGCACCAACCAGGCTGGCTCCGTAGACCATGTTTATGGCCGCAATCTCACTTTCTGCCTGAATAAAAGAGCAGCCCTTCCTTCGGCTCAGGTTAGCCGCCATATATTCGATCAGCTCGTTCTGAGGTGTAATCGGATATCCGAAGTAACACTGGCAGCCGGCTCTGATGGCCGCCTCTCCAATGGCAGCATTTCCGGTCATGAGAACTCTAGCCACGATACACCTCTATGGCCACTTCGGGGCAGACCAGGGCACAAATAGCACACCCGGTACATTCGCCATTATCATTGAAGACGGCCGGCAAATAGCCACTGGCATTCAATTTATTAGAGGTAGAAATCAGTAGCTTAGGACAGAAAGAGACACATAGTTCGCAGCCCTTGCACAGCTCCTGCGAAATTTCGATAGACCCTTTCACACTAGTCATTGTTTCTTATAAGTTGGCTATGTTCATTAAAAATAGTACAGGCCGGATTTTCACCCACATAATTGTATTTACAAAAGGGGGCAATTACAAGTTTCCGGGCTCGACCAATACATTAGTGACACTTTAGCTTTCTCTTGGTCGGTGGCACAGACTTTCAGGTGTACTCTTTTTTCCTCTCCCTCGACGGGAGAGGATTAAGGTGAGGGTGAAGTTTTCTTTGATCCCCCTCACTATAGCTCTCTCCCTCCAGGGGAGAGAGAAAAAAGTAACAGCAATAGAACGTGCACTCCGGCTGATATTAGCGGCTTACCTGGAGAAAATCCAGCGCTAATCTACCCGATATCAGGAGACTTCCTTTTATCACGCAAAGCCAGATTAAGGACCAGAAGCACGCCACCTACTGCGGCACCGAAAAGGAATATGGCGTGGAACCCGAAAACGAAAGCTTTGGGTGGCAACGAATGAGCGGCGATATTCGCTGGTGAAATGCCCTGACCGGCAATCACCGAAAGAAAGATAAGTGTAAAAACGGCAATGCCCATCACCGCCCCTACATTCCTTACTGTGTTCACCAGGCTGCTAATCACACCCTCATCTCCTTTAGTGCTCATGCACATAATGAGGTTGAAATTTGCCGGCATAACCAGGCCGATTCCAACTCCCTCGATAGCCAGAGCTATAATTATGTATTGAAGTCCCGTCCTGGTGCCCATAACCGCGAATATGAGAAATGCCACAATGAGAACCACAGACCCTAATATACAAATGCGACGAGGGCCAATCCGGTCGGAAAGGAATCCGGCTATCGGTCCGCACACCATCATGAGTATCGTGGGCACCAGCAGGATAAGACCGGCGATACTGGCCGCAAATCCCTTTTCCAGCTCCAGATAAAAAGGAAAGGCGTACCACGAACCCTGCCCCATAAGAAGAATAAGGAGTGCCACCACAACCGCCATGGCAAAATTCCTATCCCGGAAAAAGCTGAGGTTGATTAAAGGCGATTTAGCCCTTTTTTCGTTAAGTATGAAACCAGCCCAGGCCGCCGCGGAGACGGCGATGCTTACCAGTATTACCCAGGACAGCCACCCGATATTAGTCCCCATATTCAAGAAGAAAATAAAACTGACCAGGGCTACCAGAAGCAGGCTGGCTCCCGGCACGTCAAAACGCCCCTTGGCGAATTGACCGCTGTCCCGGGGCAATATGGCAAAAGCTAATATGATAGCTACTATGCCCACAGGTATATTGACAAAGAATATCCAATGCCAGCTATAGAACTGGGACAGAAAACCGCCGAGAGGTGTGCCGGCGGCCAGGCCTACTGCAGCGGAGGTGGTAAGTATTCCGAAGGCAGTGCCGCGGATTTTTTCCGGCAGGTATCTAACTACCATGGCGCCGCCGATTGCCTGCAGCATGGCAGCTCCTGCCCCCTGAAGTACTCGGAAACCGATGAGCAGATATATGGTTGAAGATAAACCGCACGACAGCGAACCAACTGTAAAGATGGCAAAGCCGGCAATATAGATTTTTTTGTAACCACGAATATCGGCCACCCTGCCGAAGGTGATAAGTGTGCTCGAGAGAATAAGCAGGTAGGCTATTGCCACCCAAGAAACAGTCGCCACGTCAGAATGAAAATATTTTGACATGGTGGGCAGCGAGATATTAACGATGGTCGCGTCAAGCGCTCCCATAAACGAGGCGAGAGAAATTAGAAGCAGAATGAGCCACTGCGGGGAACTCTTTGCGGAATGATTAGCCGGATTCATGAAAAAGCTATCTGCCAGACAAGAAATAGGTAACAGATTTACTATTAAGCGGACTCAATATAAACTAACCAATCGAATTTTGCAACGCCGCGTACTCGCCAACTACGTGTCACCCGCCTACGGGTGACCGTTCGTGATTTAAAGCTATGTGGCAGGGTCACCTGAGGGCAGGTGACACCTAGAAATACTCTTAAACCAAATCAATATAAACTACTCAATCGAATTTTGCAATGCCTTGTATTAGTCCAGTACATCAGTGACACTTTCATTCTTGTTTTGAGGATGGAGATATGCTTTCAGCCCTATTATTCCTCTCCCTTGACGGGAGAGGAATAAGGTGAGGGTGAAACCTGAGACGATCCCCCTCACTCTGACTCTCTCCCTCCAGGGGAGAGAGTAGAGAAGTAATTTCTTTTCATACATTGAAACGTCCAGTATTAGTGTAACCTATCTGACCTATCTATCTGAACCGGTTAATTCCTTTGATTGGCAGGCATCGCCGATACCACAGCATACTTTTTTGACTGACCTGTTACCTTGACTATATAATGCAGACGAAAATGTCACCAACTATATGAATACTAAATACTAAATGAGGAAAGATACTATGACACAAGACGTCTACAACAAACTGGCTGAAGCGCTTAATGCCCGCAGTATGACATACCCCTCAGTACCCTGCGATGAGTTCTACGCTCTGGCTGAGGAGCTCTTTACACCGGAGCAGGCGGAGATTGCCTCAAACATGCCGGTCAATCCGGTGTCGGCTGAGGAACTGGCCAGCAAGATGAAAGGGGCTGATGTCGCACAGCTAAGAAAGCAGTTTGACGAAATGGCGGATAGAGGCCTGGTGCGGGTCAAAGAAAGCGACGGCAAGAAATCTTACGAACTCATGCCATTTGTTCCCGGCATCATCGAATTGCAGTTCATGCATGGCCGTGTGGACGAGCGTACCAAGCGTTTGGCGCAGCTCTTAAAGAGCTATGCCAAGGCGTTGAAAAACATAATGCTGACAGTCGCTCCACCGCCTGCTGCCGCCGATACGGCTCCGGTTAGAAAAATCTCTGTGGAAGAGGAAATCCATGACCGGTCTACGGTTTTGCCTTATGACGAGGTGATGAAACTGATTGATAAAACAGACTATATCGCTGCCGGCACCTGCGTCTGCCGGCATCAGGGTGACCTGCTGGACAGGCCCTGTGAAAAACCAAAAGATAACCTGTGCATGATTTTCGGCCCGTCGGCACAGTTCGCCCAAAGTCATGGCTTCGTCCACATGCTTACCAAGGAGGAAGCCCGACAGAGAATCGACGAGGCGGAGAAAGCCGGCCTGGTCCATAATTATGCCAACAGCCAGGACAGATACATCGACCTGCTGTGCAACTGCTGCGGCTGCCACTGCCTCATATTGCGAGGCGCCAAGCGCCACCCAGTACCCAGTAAGGCCGTTATCGCCGACTGGGTTATCACCATAGATGACGACGCCTGCAGTGGCTGTGGCGCCTGCATCGACCGGTGCTGGATGGAGTCCTTGAAAATGGATGGTGATTCGGCGGTGCGCGATTTCAATAGATGTATCGGCTGCGGTATTTGTCGCTACGTATGCCCCACCGACGCCATGAAACTGGTGCGCCGAGAAAAAGCACCGGTCAAAAGCTAAAACAACTCCGCTCCCCATACCTCTGCACTGCTCAGAACACCTTACCCATAATAGGTTTTCCCATTGTGGCTTATCGCGGCAAGGCTCTGATAAAATTAAGCACTAGGCACGTATAGAGGTGAAGCATGAATCTGGCAAGGCTGATGGAAGATAATGTGGCAAGGTTCGGCGAATATGAGTTCGTCTACTTTGATGGGCAGTGTTATACCAATGTAGAAATGAACCGCATGGCTAACCGGCTGGGCAATGCCCTGAAAAGCCTGGGCATTAAGAAAGGAGACCGGGTAGGTGTTCAGTTGCTCAACTGCCCCCAGCTAATACAGTCGTTTTTCGCTGCTTTTAAAATCGGCGCCACATTGGTGCCGGTGAACTCGGCGCTGCGCGCCGACGAGCTCACCTATATCTATCAGGATGCCGGCATGAAAGCCTTAATCAGTAGCCTGGATGGCATCGACAGGATAACAGAGGCTCGCCGCGAAGCTCCCTCGCTGAAGAACGTAATCTTGATCGGTGACAAAATACCGGAGGATGCCATAGCCTACAACCAAATCACCAAGCGGGCTTCTGATGAGCTGGTAATGAAGGATACGGACAACGACGATGTGGCCGTAATACTCTACACCGCCGGTACCACGGGAAGACCAAAGGGAGTGATGCTGACGCATTACAACTGGTACACCCACGTTTCAGGATACTACGAACTGGTATTACTGGATACCAGAGGTGTGGCTGTGAAAGGGACAATTCGTGAGCCAGATGCCAGACAGGGCAAAATGGTTAAGAAAGAGGTGGAGGTTTTTGGTGTCAACCGAAATCGCGTCTCTTTAATTACTCTTCCACTGTTCCACGGTTACGGTATATTTGCTGTAAACCTTGAGTTCCTGACAGGTGGAAAGCTGGTCGTGCTGGGACGGTGGGATGCCGAAGAGGCGATGAAAAGCATTGAGCAATTCAAGGTCACCGAATTTCGCGGTGTGCCTACCATGTATATCCAGATGCTTAATTACCCCGATGCCGGGAAATACGATTTGAGCTCACTACAGACCTGCATCTGCGGCTCGGCACCCATGCCGCTGGAGATAGCCCGCAGGTGGAAAGAGCGATACAGCGTCGACATCTGGGAAGGCTACGGACTGACCGAAGCCACCACCGTCAATTGCGGCAATGTAGCCGGAAAACGGCCCCCCAAGTACGGGTCCATCGGCAAATGTTATCAGAAATGCAATACCATCAAGATATTCGACCAGAACGATAAGGAGCTACCGCCCGGCGAGCTGGGCGAGATAGTTATCAAAGGGCCAGGAGTCATGAAGGGTTACTGGAACAAACCTGAGGAAACCGCAGCTGTGATTCGTAACGGCTGGCTTCACACCGGTGACATAGGCTACAAGGATGAGGACGGCTATATTTATCTTACCGAGCGAAAGAAGGACCTTATCATCCGCGGCGGCGAGAACGTTTATCCCAAAGAAGTAGAGGACGTTCTTCACAGGCACCCGCAGGTCCTGGAAGCCGGAGTCATTGGCATACCCGACCCGGTTTACGGCGAAGAAGTAAAAGCCTTTGTCGTCCTCAAGACGGCAGGTTCGGCCTGTGAAGCTGAGTTAATAGATTTTTGCAAGCAGCACTTGCCCACTTATAAGAGGCCGAAATCAATCCGGCTTATGGACTCATTGCCCAAGAGTGCCGTGGGCAAGATACTGAGGCGAGAGCTCAGAAAAATCGATTAAGTACTACCTGCGATAATCAGAAAGTACTACTGTCATCTATTGACACCCGCTACCGAAGCCAATACAATCTTCTCTTAAAGGAGGTGGTATCATGAGCACGGCTGCTAATCCGATGTTATGGTTTAACGAAAAACACTGGTGGCAGATAGCTTTGCGAGGGTTCCTGGCTTTAATATTCGGCATTTTGGTCCTGGCCTGGCCCGGAGTCGCCCTGGCTATTCTGGCCATTATCTTCGGCGCCTACGTTTTTGTGGATGGCATCTTCACCCTGGTGGCTGCTGTTAACTACAAAGCCGGGGCAGGAAGGCGTACCTGGCTATTCATCCGGGGCATTGCTGGCATCGTCGTCGGTCTTATTACCTTCTTCTGGCCGGCAATTACAGCCTTAGCCTTAGTCATTATTATAGCCGCCTGGGCACTGGTCACTGGAGTTATGGAGTTGATTTTTGCTTTCAAGGCAAACCAGGACTCCGCTATCAGGTGGATGTTCGCTATCAGTGGTATCCTTTCTTTGATTCTCGGAGCCTTGATGCTGGCACAACCTATAATAGGAGCGCTGGTTATTGTGTGGGTAATCGGAGCTTATGCCGTGCTGGCCGGTATACTGCTCATCATTCTCGGCTTCAGGCTGCGCAGCGTCAAGGCAAGCTAAAGAAGTTAATCATCGCTAATTAACTTTTTCGCCAGCTAAATCGGCGTAAAAAAACGGTAATCTTTTTAAAGAACCGCGGCAAATTATGTTCGTCATTGTATGCCGTTACAGACTTTGCCTCCTATCCCTGTGGCTTGTTGTAGCATTGGTCATAAGCTCCTGCTCACAACCCCGGCCTGCATCTCAGCCGATTACAATCTACACATATGAAATAGTCAATACCCATCCCCACGACCGGAACGCTTTCACCCAGGGGCTTGCCTTTGACAACGGTTTCCTTTACGAGGGCACTGGACAATATGGAAATTCTTCTCTGCGCAAAGTAGATTTGGCAACTGGCGATGTTTTGCAGATGCGAAGACTATCTGCAGATTATTTCGGAGAAGGCATAACCGTATATGACGATACCATTGTGCAACTGACCTGGGAGTCTCACATGGGTTTCGTTTATGACAAGAATAGTTTCAACTTATTGCGCCAGTTCTCTTACCCAACCGAGGGATGGGGCATCACGTATGATGGAGAGCGCTTAATAATGAGTGATGGCACCTCTCGTTTACATTTTTTAAATCCGGAGACACTGGAAACGACGGGCTATATCGAAGTCAGCGACAACAACAAGCCGGTAAGCAGGCTTAACGAACTGGAGTATGTAAACGGTAAGGTATACGCCAATGTCTGGCGAACGGACAGAATAGCCATCATTGAACCGCGAGACGGGCATGTTACCGGCTGGATAGACCTATCGGGACTTTTACGGACGCAGGATTACAGCGGCCACGTCGATGTTTTGAATGGCATCGCCTACGACGCACAGACTGACCGGCTGTTCGTCACCGGTAAGCTGTGGCCTTTTTTATTCGAGATCAAGCTAGCCACCGAAGAGTAGCTTCAGAAAATAGACTTTACTGTTGGTTATCTCCACATTCCCATGCCAGGCCACAGGAAACAATGCGGCGCCAGACCAAAAGCGGCAACCAGACACCAAACAACCACACTGATAAAGGCAGCCAGCATTGACCATTTACCCACTGTCGCCAGTTCTTCCTCCCTGCCGGAAAAAACCCAGAATGTGACAAAGCCGAATGGTGGGAAAAGTTAATAAGCCCAGAAATACTACCTCAGGGTTTACTGGTGGACCATTGTGGACAGTGCCCCGAACTTTTCTTTGAGAGGAAGCGGCTTATCCCGGCCCTGCAACAACTGCTTCTATCTTGTACAAACTTCTAGACGTTCTGCCTACCTTATCTGGAACCGGACTAATGCTACTCTATATTATTGCATCAACAAGAGAGTCACTGTAAGATAAAGCATTAGATAATAAGGATTGGCAGGAGTCCAAAATTATGACAGTCAATTTGAATGACCTTATCCGATTAACGAAACCAGATGTCAAGCCAGCTTCCGAGGTATTAGCTAGGGTATTTCAGAATGAACCAGTGTATGTCTACTTTGTACCAGATGCGTCTGAGAGAAGTAGAGCGCTGAATTATCATTTTGCACTGCGTCTACGTCATGCTATATCTAACGGTGAAGTGTATGCCACATCACGTAATCTTGAAGGACTTGCCATTTGGTTTCCCCCCGATTATCCCAAGATAACCCTTAAAATGATTGTGCTTAACGGAGGGTTCTTAGTTTTGTTTCACATGGGACTGGAGTCTGTTTCACGGCAAATGTATATCAACAATTATCTTCAGTCAGAACATGAGCGGAATGTACCTTTTCGGCACTGGTATTTGTCATCATTGGGGGTAGACGACGAGTATCAAGAGAAAGGTTATGCTAGTGTCCTGTTGAAACCTATGTTGGCCAGGTTCGATAAGGCAGCGTTGCCATGCTATTTAGAGACCCAGAAGGAAGAGAATGTAAGTCTTTACCAGCACTTTGGATTTAGCGTGATTAAGGAAAGTATAATCCCAGGAACCTCAATAACAATCTGGTTAATGCTAAGGAAACCCTCACCCTGACCTTTTACAGGGTAATATAACTGCTACAGTGAAATCTTGGGTGATGTGGAACGGCTAAAAAGCCTTCAAACTAACTTAAGTTAATATTAGTATCCAACTGGTGGGGCTCACTGGACGGAAAGAAGAACTTTTGCCCTGGCTTTCCGCCTCGTCATATAGCCCATCGTTTGTCACAATTATAGCAACGAAGTGCTATCAAGCGCAAGGCAGAAGTTCCCAATTTTTAACCTTAGATTGTGTCTTTTTTGTAGCAGCTTAGGCTTCCCCTAACTAATACAGGCTCTTTTGCAGTGAGACGTGGCCTTCTACCGGCCTGCGGCTAAAGCGCGCTGCACTTCTCTGCTTAACTGCTCGGCATCAAAGGGCTTCTCGATATGGGCAACTTTAGCCTCGGACAGGAACTTTTCGGTATCGGCGCTCATAATATCACCGGTGATGAAGGCCACTCTCCGGGCTAGCGATTCATCTATCTTTTGAATACGCTTGTATAATGTCACGCCATTCATGCCCGGCATCTTGATATCCACCAGGATGAGCTTGTATCTCTTGCTCTCGATTTTCTTCAAAGCATCGGCAGCGTTATCTACAGTCTCTACCTTGTGACCTTCACCAGTTAGCACCCGGTTGACCACATCCCTTACCACTTGCTCATCATCCACCACCAGTATCCTGGCTTTGACCTTCTTCTGAGACTTTTTAACAACTGGCTCAGCCGGCTTTGGCGGTTCGACTTCGGTGACTACAGGCAGCTCAACGATAAAGGTAGCACCCTTGCCCAGCTTGCTTTCGGCGTATATCTTCCCCTTATGTTCGGCCACTATACCATAGCACAGGCTCAAGCCCAGCCCGGTGCCCTGACCCACCTCTCTGGTGGTGAAAAAGGGGTCGAATATCTTATCCATGACCTCCGGCTTTATTCCCGGGCCATTGTCCTGGCAGCATATCTTTATGGTGTTATCACTCTTCTCCGTGGTTATGGTGAGCTTGCCTTTGCCGTGAGCCAGCTTCATCTCCATCTCGGCGTTGACGATTAAGTTGAGCAGCACCTGCTGTATTTGACCCGGGTCAGCCACAGTTTCGAGCAAATCAGGAGCCAGCCGTGTAACAACTTCAATGTTGTTGACCTTCAGGTGATAGGCTCGCAGGACGAGTGTGCTCTCTATAAGCTCGTTGATATCGACCAGCTTCCGCTGTGGCTTGGTCTGGCGAGAGAAGGCCAGCAGCCTCTGTATAATGCCTGCTACCCGCTGAGCGCCGTCATTGATAGCTACCAGGTCCGCCCTGATGTCTGGTGGGATGTCCTCTCGCTCCATAAGCAACTGGGCATAGCCAATGACTGCGGTGAGAGGGTTATTTATCTCGTGGGCAACGCCGGCTGCCATCTCGCCCACAGAAGCCAGGCGGCTTGTCGCCTGAGCCTTTAGCTCCAGTCGCATCCTCTCCTCTTCAGCTATCTTGCGCTCGGTAATATCGCGGTCAACGCCACGGTAGCCGCGTAACTGGCCTTTAATATCGAAGACTGGCACGCCGCCGGTTTCCAGTATCACCAAATGGCCGTCCTTGTGCCGGCATGTGTTTTCAAGTCCTTCAATCGGCTTGCTGTTTTTGATGATATCCTTAAACTTACTAGCAACTCGATTTGCTTCCTCGGCGGGCATAAAATCGAAGGGTGTCTTACCTACGACTTCTTCTGGTTCATATCCAAGCAGTCCCTTTATTTTGGGACTGGCATAGGTGTAGACCCCATCAAGGTTAATTTCCCATATCCAGTCACTCGTGCTTTCGACGAGAGAACGGAATTTCTCTTCGCTCTCCTTTATCGTTTCCTCCGACTGCTTGCGCTCGGTGACGTCTGCAAAAGTGGTATAGACCTGGTAAGGCTTACTCTCTCCGGGTATGAATTGTGGTGTGGCATATATGCTTATCCAGTGATACTGCTCATCTCCGGGGTTGAATACACCCATAACCACATCTTTGCCTTCTTTACCAGTTTTGAGTGCAATTATTGCCGGGTGCGTCTCTCCCGGGAAATCGGACCCGTCTTCGTGAATAGCTTTCCATCTGGGGTCCATAGAAGTCCGACCTTGCATCTGGCCAAGAGTCAAGCCAAGTATCCTTTCCGCCGCAGAGTTTGCCGAGAATATTTTGCCATCGGCAGACTGGTACACAACCCCCTGTGCCATAGTTTCAAAGAGGGTGCGGTATCTTTCCTCGGATTGCCGCAGCGCATCCTCAGCTTGCTTGCGCTCGGTGATGTCAATAACGGCAGTTCTAAATTGGTTTATGTTCCCATCCTTTTCTGGCATGGCCATGCTTATCAGTTGAGCAGGGAATAGGGTGCCATCGGCTTTCAGTATCTTGAGCTCGCAGCTACTTTTAGTGCCAGTTTTAAGCAATTCTCTGTGGTAGAAGTAGAACGCATCCTGAGAATCTGGCGAAATAGACGAAATGAATTGAGTCCCTATCAATCTATGTTTTTCACTCCCCAGTAGCTCACTGCCGGCAAGATTCACATCTACGATAATTCCGTTCCTGTCAAGAGTGAAATACCCAGTTGGTGCGAAATCATACAGATTCAGATACTTATCCCGTGCCTCCTGCAGTTCAAGTTGAGTTCGGCGAAGCTCGTCATTCTGCAATTCCAGTTCAATCTGGTATACGTTGAGCTCGTGAATTAACTTCTGAACATCAGCAGGTGCCAGGGCGCGAAAAGCTCCAGGTTTCTCAGCCAATATTTCTTCTGCTCGTTTGCGTAGTTCAGCGGCTCTTGCTTTGTCTTTTTTCTTCGCCATTTTACCCCCCGTCCAGAAAGAGTATCTTACGATGTTTTACTGAAAAACTTCTAGCCTTGTGAAACCCCCTTTTTATGCTGCTTTTGCTCTGTGATGTCTTCCATGGCAAGTAATATCAGTGGCTCCTGCCTGCTAGACGTCACGACTCGGCGTGCATTGAGCAATATCGTCTTGTGCCCGACAGTGGGGAAAGAGTGGTGAACTTCATAGTCATTAAAGTGGGTGTTCTTAGGCAAGATATTTTCCAGAAGCTCCCTTAGCTTGGGGATATCCCATTGCCGGTTACCTATCTCGTAGATAAGTTTTTTCTCTGAGTCCTCTTTGCTGACCTGGAACATATTATAGAAGGCATTGTTTGCCGAGATAATCCGAAGGTCTCCGCTTAACACTATCAGCGGCTCACGCACCGTATTTGCGATGCTCTGGGCAATCTCCTGGGCAACTTGTTTCTCTTCAGTGATATCTACTATAGTCAATACCAGACCTTGAATGACATTTCCCGCAGTGCGATAGGGCAAAATGTGCAGCATATATGAGCGTGCGTCCTTGGTTTGCACTTCTATTGACTTCGGGACCAGACTATCAAGCACCTTATCCAAATCTTTATCAAGTTTATCGTATAATAGGTTCGATGTGACGTGGTGGATGGGCCGGCCGATATCAGATTCTATAAGATTGAATATGGCGGTTGTTGCCGGGGTAAAACGCCTGATGTGCAGGTTCATATCCAGGAATATGGTTGCGATTTCTGTGCTATTTAGCAGGTTCTTCAAATCATCAGCCGTCTTGGACAATTCATCAATTTTCTCCTGATGCTCTGCGTTTACCGTCATTAATTCCTCGTTAACCGATTGCAATTCCTCTCTGGATGTCTCTAGCTCCTCGTTGGCACTCTGCAATTCTTCGTTGGTGGACTGTAATTCTTCATTGGCTGATTTCAGCTCTTCATTGGATGTTTCCATCTCTTCCCGGGTGGTATAGAGGCTTTCTTTGCTCAAAGCCAGTTCCTGCTCCAGCTCCGCAATATGCTTATAGCTCCTTGTTGACCGAGCGCGCTTCGTTTTGGCTGTTGCTACCGGCTCCACAGTTTGGAACATGACACTGCATAACTTTTGCGTTCCCGTTAGGCCGGCGAGGGGGCTGACTTTCAGGTCAACTAACTGGATATTGTCATCCTGC
>Ga0315295_10001451_pt1 | contig 20344 bp, 16 predicted proteins | sample YL17G14_0_MG_FD_204453 | JGI IMG/M metagenome (GOLD analysis project Ga0315295, IMG submission 204453) | Sediment microbial communities from Yellowstone Lake, YNP, Wyoming, USA - YL17G14_0 | ecosystem: Environmental > Aquatic > Freshwater > Lake > Sediment | place: USA: Wyoming | collected...
TAAAAAAATAGCACAATTATAATTCTAAGAGAAGGAGCGCCATGGAAAGAAAAGCATTCGGCCAGAACTATTTCCTGAATACCCGCTACCCTATTATCGTCTATCGCGTGCGCACCCCGGAACAGGCAAACACCAGCGGGCCCGCGCTGGACTACTCGGAGAAAAAACATGGCCATGATTTTTCCGAACTGGTGATCGTGACCCAGGGGACCGGGGTGCATTGGGTGGAGGGTATGGAATTCAACACGGTCAGTGGCGATGTGTTCCTGATTCAAGGCATGCAGCAGCATTATTTCAAACAGAGGAAAGACCTGGTTTTCTTCAATATCATGTTCAAACCGGAAGTCTTACCCTTGCCCATCGATCAGTTCGAAAATATTCCCGGCTATCACGCGATATTCTATTTGGAACCGGCCTATCGTAAAAAACATCATTTCAATAGCCACCTGCATCTGGATATTGCCGGACTGGAAATGGTCTCGCAGATCGCCTGGCGCATGTGGTCGGAAACAAAACAACGCCACCCCGGCATGGAAGCCGCCCTCTTGGGCGATCTCATCGTGCTGATCGTGACGTTATCGCGCCTTTATTCCGCTTCAACCCAGACACCCCAGAGTCACGCACTCCTGCGCATAGCCAATGTCATCGGCAAGATTGAACATGCCTATTCCACCAACTGGACCTTGGACGAGCTTGCCCTCCTGGCCGGCATGTCCAAGGCCAATCTTCACAAGGCCTTCAAAGAAACCACCGGGAAATCCCCCATCGACTATGTCATCCAAGTCCGGCTCAAACACGCCAAGACCCTGCTGTCGCATTCCGCATTGTCCATTACCGAAATCGCCTTCCAGGTCGGCTTGAATGACAGTAATTATTTTACGCGCCTCTTCAAGCAGGCTTTCGGGATGACGCCCTCGACCTACCGGAAACAATTGAAACAGCCGTGAGAGCCGGAGGGCGCGATGGGGACGCCCATTCCCAAATAACTAAACACACCGCCGTCATGGGATGATGCGCGAAAATTAAGGGGTCACGCCTCAGCATTCTACATAAACTGTCAATTGTTGGGGGCTGACCCCTTGTGACCTCCCAGCTCTTGGACCCGTCGAAGAATGTCCAGTAAATGGAACCGCTTGTGCAGATAACTTCTTCAGAAAGGGAGATGGACAATATCGACTTTATCGACAATATGAAGCTTTCGGGGCATTCTGTCGATATTGTCTATTTTGTCTATGGGGTCTGAAACTTTAAATTGACGCCATCCCATTATTTCACCCCTTGAATGTATTGATTCGCCGTACTGGCAGCGTTTAACCTACGCTATAACTGTGGATCTTGACAACTGCCAAACATGAACAAACTTTTGTCATTTGGGAAAACGGGTCATGGCTGTAAATAGCAGCGCCACAGCATGTGATGTACATATCATATCAGATTAAAATACCCCGTTCTGGCCATGCTTTCGATATCTACCAGATTTTGAAAGGGTTCATTGAAATCAACGGCTCCTGTCGTGAAGACCCCGTGGCCGTAAACTATCGCCCCTCTGCTGTCCGCGAGAGCCGGAGGCACCGTGTTCACGATTGCGAATTTTCCGGTTCCTGACTCGCCCGGGACGATCGGTATATCTCCAAGATATCTTTGCTCGACGCATTTTGTATTGCATGCATCTATATTCGGGCAGTCATGCTTTTCGCAGAAAAGAGACATGATCACGGAAAATTTTGGATGCCCGTGCAGGACAGCCTTTTTTGACGTACCGCGGACAATAGCAAGGTGCGTGGGAAGCTCAGTTGAGGCGGTTATCCCCGCACAGCTTGAATTATCAATTGGACAGGGGTCGATGCATTTCTCCAGCGCGTCAAGAAAACTTCCAGTCTGGCTTATGAAGAGCACGCCGTTCCACAGGTAAGATACATTCCCCATGACCGAATCGACAAGCCCATGGCGGACAACCGGCTTTCCGGCCTCGCTCACTGCCCGATATACATCCTCCTCGGTTGCGAAGGGTCCAGTCAAAAGCTTATCATTGATTTCGTTCATGGGAGAAAGATTATCGAGGACCCTCTTCATCGTCTCTTTCTCGGCGGCCGATGCCTCGCCAGCGCGTATATGCACCAGATAGTCGGCGAAAAATTTTACAAAGGCGGAAAAACAGATCGAGCTGTAATTGACAAAGGCCTGTTCCGAAGTCATCGTCCCGTGGGTTACGATACCGTGGCCAAGTACGTAAACGCTCTTCCGGCGCCTGAGCTCCGTTGATATGGCCGCGGGATCAAAATCGCGGAGTATAGGTATATCATGAAGAAAAGTCCTTGTCTCATTGTCTCTCAGATGGAGTACAGGGAAAGAACTTTCACACAGATATTCGAGCAAACTCCAATACGGCTCTGCCGGACGAGAATAAAGCAGGGATGATATATTAAGCGAGTTAAAAACCGACTCAAGAATATCGGTTAATCTAGTCGTCCTGTTCCATACAATCGAGCCCTCCCTCTCCCCGAAAATAGCCGTGTCTTCGGCGATCAGGCGTTGTTCTATTAATTTATTTTCAAATATATGCATCATTCTTTTCATGTAAGTCCGAGCTCCTTTACCATTTCTTTCCGGGGGATTCCATTTTCATCAAGACCCCGCACTGAATAGTACAGAGACCTCGCAGCGATAAAGTCATCGCGGTTAATCCTGCTTATCTCTATTCCATTTCCACTTGAGCCGTCCTCATTGAAGAATCTGGCCGGAAGATCGTCATGGACTGACGAAAACCCGTTTGCGGCATTCATCATCCTCTGCGCGTAATATATCCTTTCTCCAATCCTAAGGAGCTCCTGCCCCGATGTTTCGCATCCCGTTACAGCGCTGTACGCGTTTGCGTACTCTTCAAGGCTTGCGCCGAAAAATATAAATTTGCAGGCCGTCAGGGAATCGACAACCGCGTTCGCGTCTTCACTTATTTTGATAATCATCGACTTCCCGGAAAAGGAAAACCGATCCGTGGGAACCGGCTTCCTGAGTATTTCACTGCCTATCGGATATGCCCTCAGGTGGCACCCACCCCTGGTTGATACCGCATATCCAAGGGCCATTCCATAAGCTCCGCGGGGATCATAGGCCGGGAGCTCCAGCTTTTTGACTGTTATTGACGCCTCCGGTTTGCCCATTGCGGCGGCGTAATCAAATGACCCGGCTCCAAGAGCCTTTCCATTCCCTCTACCCAGGCCGATGTCGGCTATGAGCCTGACAATCTCATCTCCTGATAGTATCTTTCCTCGTATTTCGCTGTAGGCGGCAAGTGTCGCGCCTGCTGATATCGTGTCCATCCCCATTTCATTGCAGAGCCTGTTCGCTTCCATCACCGTGTCGGTATCTGTGTTCAACAGGAGTGAACTGAAATGGTTCATCGTTTCAAACTCAGGAAGTGCTTCTCCTTGCTCGGTCATTTTCTTGCAGAGTATGTGACATCCCATGCACCCGTAGCGTTTTGGATGGTATTTATGCTTGTAGACTGCGGCGTTCATCTCTTTCGCATGGTCGAAATGGGTCTTCCTGAAATTATCGGTCGGCATCATCCGCCTCGAATCCATCAGGTCGTATATTGCCGCCGTCCCGTAATTGGTAATCCCCAGCTCACCCATAACAACCGGGGAGGCCGCCGCAAGCCGGAGGATATCTTCTCTGGCCTTCTTGAGCCCCTCGGGGTCTGCCACCTCTGTTTTTCCCGTGCCTTTCACTGTGATATACTTCAGATTCTTCGCTGCGAAGATGAGGCCGAGGCCGTTTCTTCCGGCCGCGTAGTGTCTATCAAAGATTACAGAGGAAAATTTCACACCGTTCTCTGAGGCCGGCCCTGTAACGGCCGATGACCCCTTCTCGCCGAGGATGCTCGATATTTCCCCTGTAAGCTTGCCGCTAAGCAGGGAAGCATCAGTGAAGCTTACTCTGTCATCAGATATTTCAATCCCGCAGGGTGAGCCGCTCCTCCCGGTTATGATAATCCCGTCCCATCCGGCGTTTTTCATCCTGGTACCGAACTTCCCCCCGACTGATGCGTCACCGACTGTCCCTGTCTGGGGAGACCTCGACATTACTGTCATCCGGCCCGATGTCGGGGATTGAGTCCCTGATAGCGGCCCGTTGAAAAGGAGAAGAGGCATTTCAGGGTCGTTCCATGCTTTGGTTATATGGTCCTTGAGATAATATCCGGCGAGCCCCTTACCTCCGATATATTTTTCATAAACACCCTTTCCGGGGTTTTCCTCCGAGACCTTTTTAGAATCCAGGTCGATTTTCAATATTCTGCCGGTCCATCCGTGCATCGTACACCTCCGATAATATGGCTTCTTTTTTCGCCTGTTGTTTCCATAGTGTATTTCCTTTATTCATTTCATTATTCCGTTATCTCTCTATTCCTTTTGCTTAAAGAGCTGTCAACCGATGATTAATATTTTGCATCGCATCATACAGGTCCCGATAAATGGCAAATCGTTCTTCAAATGCCGCGTGACGTTTGGGGTTTGGTTCATAGACATGGTCAATGGATACCATTTGTTGTGCCATTCTTTTGAGATCAGAAGCAATACCGGCAGCCATCCCGCCCAGCATCGCGACACCCAGCGCTGCGGCTTCGGCGTTTTTCAGCACCGCAATCGGCATCCCCAGGATGTCGGCATTTCGCTGAACCACTGCCGCATTCTTTGCGCCTCCGCCGACCATTCTCATGCGGTCAATGGCGATGCCGTTGTTTTTTAACAATTCAAGGTTTAGCTTCATTTCATAGGTCACTCCCGAAAGAATAGCGCCTACTATTTCTTCCCGTGGCGTATGAAGGGTCAGCCCGGCGATCACGCCTCGGCTGGCAGTATCGAAGTAAGGCGTCCCGGTAACGGTAAAATGCGGCAAGACCAGCACATTCCCGGGATCGTTCGGCACTTTTTCGCAGATAATGTCATATACGTCCCGCCCGGTTTTTTCCGCTTCCTTTTTTTCCAGTCCCGCAAAAGTGTCCCGATACCATTTCAGCAGACTGCCGCCCGTGAAGTTGAAAACGAGAGAGGAAAACAATCCGGGAACACAGGAATTATAACAGCAAAGATTGCTGTCGACCAGTCCCTGAGTAACCGTGAATTTATCAAACACCGGGCAGATGGCAACAACGGTTCCCAGTGCCAGCATGGCCTCGCCGCTTTCCAGAATCCCGGCACCCAGAGCTCCGGCCGGCTGATCATGTCCGCCAGTTGCGACAAAGACTCCCCGAGGCAGGCCGAGCTCGTCGGCAATCCTGTCGGGAATCTCTCCGACCAGGGTGCCGCCTGGTGCGGTACCGGGCAGCAGGGCGCTATTTATCTCCACGATCCGAAGCATTTCATCAGACCAGGCGCCTTTTTGAACATCAAAGGCCATGGTCCGTGCGGCCAGGGAGTCACTCATCACTGGTTCCAGGCCAAGCCTATAATGGATAAAATCCTCATAACAGAGGAATTTCCAAGCTTTTAAATAGATATCCAATTGATGCTGCTTGAACCACATGATCTTGTTGATGGTGTGCATACCGTGAAGGGGCATGCCGGTTATTAAGGCAATATCCAGCCGTGATTTGCGCTGCAGCCACCATGTGGGATAATCGGCGGTGCGCGCGTCAAATGTTACGACACTGTTGGTGAGGCAATGGCCTTCTTTATCGATGGCGTGGCATGCCTCCCCCTGCGCGGAAATCGCCATTGTTTTTACCGGATCTTTTTTTGTTTTAGCCGCAACTTCACCCAGCACCTTCCTGACCGCACTCCAGACCAGGTTCGGATCAAGTTCCTGCCAGCCTGGTTTTGGCGATAACAACGGATATTCCCGGTATGATGACGCGAGAACATTTCCGTTAAGATCAAAGGCGACTGCTTTAGTCCCGGTTGTACCTACATCTAATCCCAGCAAACTCATTGTTATGTCTCCACATCAAATGCGCTCTTCATTGATAACCAGTACCTTCACGTCGGCAATAGCATCAGCTTAAGTGACTCCTATTTCGTAAAATAAAGCGAAAATTAAGGGGTCGCGTCTCAACATTCTACATAAACTGTCAATTGATTGGGGCTGACCCATTGTGACCCTTCTTTATTAATCATGGATAATTCCTAACCGCAGAATCGTATCCACGGGATCAATTTGATCAGCTTCCAGGTGAAGTATGATAGAGTCGCCTTGTTTTTCCATTGGTACGCTTTGGTGGTCAGGCTCGAGGTAGATATCTTTGATCCCGGTCCACTCGTGTTCGCTTATTAATATTTCGGATGGAATCTCAGAGCCTTCAACTTTGATTATGTGGATGAGCACGTCATCTCCATATTGAGAAGCTATGGTTTTATAGCCTTGGGGCAAACCGCTGATTCCCGGCGCGCTATCGCCGTTGTACCTGAGCGGCGTGGCGTCCTGAAAAAGATGCTTCCTCGGCTGGTACCAATCGCCGACGATGCGCATCTGCCGGACATGGTCTTCGAAAACGTAGCCGTCCATCTTGATGTTCACCTGCATTGTATTCCGGCCCCCGCAGCCCATAATCATTGCCGCGATCCTGGGAAGGTCATTCGTATCGGGCCGGAGAGCGGGGCCCTGCCAGCCTTTGCCCACCGGCGTGATAGCGGACCAGGGGTGTTGGAAATTTCTTCTGCTATGGTTGGCCCGGCTCCAGCCTGAATCATCTACCAGATTATAAAGAAAAGTTCCGATCTTGGCCAGGACTTTGGACTTGACATATCCATCCACGCCCGACATGGGATTCAACAGCGTGTGGATCTCTTCGGTGGTGTAGTGCAGGGTTTTAGCGGCCGATTTAGACTTGCTGCTATTATTTAATCCCAGGACGACCTTGGGATAGTTTTTATGAATGAAGTCGATTGAGGTCATGGTGGTGGCATTATTTTCCTTGTACCAATCCAGCCACAGCCCGTCCGGTTCATACTGTTGTATCAGTTCGCGGTATTGTCCCTCTAGATACCTGAGATATACGGGGTGTTGGAGATAAGAAAAGGTGCACCAGGTGATCGGTTGGATGTGATCGAACTGAGGATTATGATCGAAAATACTGGAGTAATAAATCATGAACGGGATGCCCCGCTCCTTTGACAGCCTGGAGAATCCAGCCATGTAGTCCTCCGGCGTCTTCCAGTTGGTCAGTTCGGTGTTGAAAAAGCAAATGCCGTCATGCCACTTAGCATAGAGCATATGGTAATCAGCCTCGACCTCCTGTGTGAGGTCAACGAACTGCCCAACCTTGCAGTACGGTCCTTCGAATTTAAGGCCGCCATTGGCGTTCATCAGGCTCTTGTTGTATTTCTTGAAGTTTCGGTTCCAGCTCCAGCCGGGAAGGTACTCCACGGTATAGCTTATACCTATTCCCGGACGCTGCCACCACTTTTGCTCGCTCGCTCGCGGCTTATCCGATCCCGAAACATTCATGAACGGCACCAATAAAAAATCGTAATTGTAATCAGTGATATCGCCAATCTTCTTGAAAAACCCTTGTTCATTAGCTTCTCCTCGTCTTGGTTCAGCGGGAAATGGAGTAGTCCCGCAATTTCTTAGTGAGTAGGTCGGCCCCGCTCACGCCTTTGTTTCCGTCCTTCGGGCAGGGGTTCTCCTCAGCAGAACTCAACAAGCAACTTGTATTTGTCAAATGTTTGGGGCTGATCCCTTTGCTTTTCTCAATAGTCATGATGTTTTATATAGGGATTCCGGCAAATCCGGATTGCCGCCCGCAAAGTGTTTAAGCATTACAATCGGATCACTGAAGGAAGGGTTCTCGATAACAACACCCTGCACTGCGGCGCTCTCAGTTATGAAATATTCGTCATACGTCAGCTGTCCATAATGAATAAGCGCTGGCGTTTCAATATCCCACAATCCCATTTTGCCATGGCCCTGAAGCATGATCATTCCATAGGCCGCGCCGTCCCTGACAACGACTTTTCTTCCGGCCGGCACTGTCAGTTCTTTGGCACTGAATGCGCCGGACTTGTAACATATCCACTTTTCAGAATAGCTTCCTTTTTCTGCATCCTTGAGCCCTGTTACCGGAACAGGCTTCATGAAACGCTTTTCCGCAAAGAACGGATCGGTGTTGGCATCCCAGTCGAGCAGTTCTATCAGGTAATCGAAGTCGCCCTTCTTCGCATCAGGTGTATCTTTCCACAGCAACTCTTCAGCGACTATCTGATTGTCGGTCAGCGACTGATACATCGCATAGACATCTGAAGCCTTCTGGGGTTCATATGTGCAGAGGCTTCCCGGAGCATGCAGTATTCCAGGCGGAACGTCCCAGCCAGTTCCGTTCTCAAGTCTGTAGGCTCTGGAAAGAGCTGTAATTTTATTATCGCCCCTGGAAAAAGCCATAAGACATTTTTTCAGCTCGTCTTTTGTAATGCCAGGATCGAGACCGAAAAAAGTGTAAGGGAAACGTCCGGAATGATTGTTCATCTGATGCGGGAAATAATACGCCTCCGGTTTTCCGGAAAAGCCTACAAGCGCGGCATGGGCGTCATCATGATGGACGTGATGCGGCAAAGGTCCGAGGTTGTCGAAAAATTTGGAATACATAGGCCAGCCTTGATGCTCTTTCCAAATCCTCTCCCCTACTATTTCATCTTTCAATTCTTCTATGGCGTCTTTCAGCCTGAAGAGATTTTTCCCGGAACCGTCTTCAAACACAACAAAGCTCTGTCCTTCATCGTGAGCCGTCAGGGGACCATTATCAGCGGAAACGGTTGATGAAAACCAGCGTTCATCGATACCGCCCCGTAATCCTCCAAGCGCATAATAGTCGTCAGGATGAAGTTTTATCCTTCTTCCGGGAATGCAGAAAGAGCGAGGAACCCAGTTGGGCGCAAGCCTTAAGATTCCTCTTCCCTGCTCGAGGGCTTTTTCAGTCAATGATTTTGTCTGCATAGCGTTTTCTCCTGGGAATTACCTGCTGAGCCTGAGGATGGTGTCAACAGGATCAATCTCGTCTCTGATGAATATCCTGATCCCGTTCGATGTTTGCTCAATCTGAAGTTCCAGGCCAGAAGGCTCCATTACAGCCTTTTTCATTCCATTCCATCTGGAGCCCCTGAAACGGATATCCAGCGGATTAACATTTCCATCCATGTTGATCAGATGGATAAGCACATCGCCGTCATGGCGGCATGCGATAATTTTTATGCTTTTACGGTTGTTTACGGTTATCGTCCGGGGCTCCCTGCCCCTGTATTGGAGTGGGACCGATTCTGTAAACAATTTTTTTCGCGGAAGATACCATGCACCAAGCATTTTAAGCTGTCTGACATGCTCCGGATAAAGGCTGCCATCCATCTGCGAAGCAATGCCGAGAGAATGTTTCATGCCGCTGGCCATAATAATTGCGCTCATACGCAGAAGGGTCTTGGGGTCATCCCGCAACACCGGATCGGACCACCAGCGTCCTACTGGCGATATGATCTCCGATGAATGTTCCTGGAAACGGCGATGAAATGTCGACCATTTCCAGGCGCTGCATTCTTGCGGTATGTATACGTTGTCTGACTTGAGAAGTTTGATATACGGCCCTGTAAGATCATGCACCTCCCCTGCCGTGAAATCGAGCCTTTTGTATGAACTCAGAAAATAGTTGGATAAATTGAATGTAAGCGCCTTGCCGGGATAATTTTTCCTGATAAAATCAATAATTATCTCTGTCGCGCGATCCGGCCAGTACCAGTCAACCCAGAGCCCGTCGGGGTTGTATTGCTCCATTATTTCACTCAGTTGTCCCAGGAGATATTTTTCATACAAAGGCTGCGGCCCGAGAGCGATATAAGATTGGGTCTTATGAAGTTGCGGCTGGATTTCGTCAAACTGCGGATTGTGGTCAAAAATCGATGAGTAATAATACATAAACGGAATCCCGGCTTTGCGGCTGTTCTCGGCGAATTCCCTTGCATAATCCTGTTCTGTCTTCCATTTTGTAAGCGCGGTGTTGAAATAGCAGATGCCGTCATGCCATTTGATTTCCATTGAATGATAGTCAAGCCCTATTTCACTGCTCAGGTTCACCCATTCATCTGTTTTGGGATAAGGCCCGTTGAATTTGAATCCGCCCTTTTCATCACTCATGCTTTTGTTGAATTCTGGCCAGTCTCTCTGCCATTCCCAGCCAGGCCTGAACTCGATTTGATACATGACAGCCAGCCCCGGCTTCTTCCACCATCTCTGGTTTTCAGCCGGTTTCCTGACAGCAGGGAAGATCATCCTTAAAAATATTTTTGGAATCAGTGTACAGATTTCTTTTGCTAAAATAAATCCTTCCTTTAATTTCGGAGATTCAATTCCCATTTTATCCTCCTTTCAATTGTTGGGTGACCCCTTTTTTGCTTTTTGTCTGCTCTTTTGCTGTAATCAATGGCTCATGGCTTTTGCTTTTTCATCCATCATAAGTTTAAGAGCCTGCTCGTCCCTGGGAAACGTGAAAACCATCAGAATCTGAAGCAGCCCGCCGAGCACCCAGAATGAGTTTGCAATATTGAATGCCATAGTTCTTCCAAATGAAATAATAAAAAGACTTATTACAGCAGGTCCTAACCCATTTGCGAGCGATTCCGCAAGGTTCGATAAAGACATTGCCGACCCCCTGGTTTCGGGTGAATTAACATCAAGGGTAATGGCCTTCATACCTGGTGAAGGCATTATAGCCGTGAAGCCGGTGATGACTGACAGGATTATCGGAACAATAATACTTGGATTATTAACACCTGCCTGCGATGGATAGTTGATAAGAAATGCCATGGGGATGACCCCTGCAATACATGCCAAACCCGTAAACAACGGCAGATTCTTGGGGTTTTTATTATAAAGCTTATTCCCGATAAGACCGCCCACAAATGAACCGGCGAGTATCGCAGCACCGCCAGCCATTACTATAAGAGTTGCTTTTTCGACAGAGAAGCCCTTGTCCTGGGCGTAAAAATCATTGAGATAAACAACGAAAACACCCCACGGTAAGGATTGAATAAGTCCCTGAATTAGTACAAGAAGATTTGTCTTTATTTTAAAGATGTTTTTATAAAGTGATAAATTGATTTTTCCCGTATAAACCGCACCGCTTTCTATAAGCTCCTTAAGGCTTTCTTCGGCTATAGCCCTTGGTGGTTCCTTCACAAACACCCAGAATATGAAAATGAGGATGAAATTGGGTATGGCAACGATGATAAAAGGCAGCCGCCAGCCGTATTTCGTACCGATGAAACCGGCGAGAAGCTGTCCCGCCGCAATGCCCAGGCCCTGTACGAGAATAATCAAGGCCGCTGCTGTCGCCCTGTTGCGATGCGAGACATAGTCGCCGATAAGGGAGTATGTTATAGGTACTGCACCGCCTATGCCTATGCCTGTCAATGCCCTGAGCCAGAACAGCTGCTCGTAACTTTTGGCAAATCCCGTCAGAATGCAGGGAATCCCACCTATCAGGACAACAGCTATGAAAAGCATCTTGCGCGATACCCTGTCAGCAAAATATCCGATTATCAAGGTTATGAGGGCCCCTAGTCCCCAGAACATAAGGGATATCTCGCCGCCCAGCTTTACATCGCGTTCTACCGCATTGAAGCCGAAATCATTTGCAATCTGGGTAAGGTTCGGCGCCATCAGATTCTGGTCTGAAAAGATAAACAGATTAATAACCGCCAGAAGAATAATGGCAAAAAGCTCATTTTTCCTGAAAGACGATCCTGAAGACATAATAACCCCTCCTGCCTATTTTATTTGGAACTGATATAAAAGAAAAAGACTAAACTTCATATAATGCAACAGTTAGTGAGGCGTGGTCAACGGGCGTAGAAAAGTTTACCAATTGTGGGCGTGAAAAACTCACCATTTTTTGATACGGATTCATTATTCTGACGATCCTTCTCTTGAGATTTTGCCTTTGAGGCGGTAACTGTTCCCCTTGATCATGATCATCTGGTCGGCAAACAGCAGTGTTGTCATGACGAATAGAAGGGCAAGCGTTGTGATATCGCGGCCGCTCATTTTAAGTTTTGCCATATACAAAAACCTCCCCGAAATTGATAAGAAATCTTTGAATTATCTGTATTTCCCTGCTACGTCCATCGCGATATCTGCAGTTTCCCGGAGACGCTCAGGCTTGTTGTTCACCGTGCTGATGTCTTTAAAAATAATCTCGACGGAGCAGCCCCTTGTCTTTTCAAAGACATCCTCTAAATAGGCGCGAATTCCGGCAGGGTCCCATGATACACCGGCGAACATAGCCGGATTGGGCTTAACCGAAAGCACATAGTCATTTCCGATCTGATTGACGCCTTTTTCCAGATTGGCCCAGGGGCTCATTGATATCTTGCGGAGGTTGGGTATTCTCCTGAGCATCTTTATCCTGTCGTGTAGAGGCTCGCAGCAGCCGTAACACTGCAGCCCCATCCTCTCCATAAGCGGCAGTTCATAGTTGAGCGCGAACTCCTCATGCATCTTTGGAGAGACCGAGCCGAAAATCTGTGCCGTGCAGTGCCCCCATATGTTCTTCAGCTTCACATGGTTCGAATCAATTTCATTTCCCGGAAGGTCCCTGGTGTATCCATACCCGGCTTCGCCAGTATAACAATTTGCATCCCATGTGAGAACGCCGAGGTCCTCATAGATGGACAGGCGCTTCGAGCATGCCTCGGAATACCTTTTGATCGCAAAATGTACCAGCTCGGGCCGTTCGATAAGGTCGATCAAAAGTTCCTGCGGTCCCCAGAATTCGACCAGGTCGTCCCATGGGGTAAAACTCGGATTTGCAATACCGTATCTCTTCACCTCGAGAATGTCGCCGACATACTCTTTGCGGGCAGCATGCAGGGCATTGCTTATCTCCTCATTTAATGTAATCTGAGGGTCCCCGATCTTCTCGATGTCCGTTTCATCCTTTATCTGAGGGATATAACGATGCGAACTCACCCAGCCGGCTTCACCTGTTTCCACGTTCACGCACTGCTCTATGATTTCCTCTTTGATATCGAGACCGAAACCGAGATCGATGACTGCAAGCCATGAGGGCAGAATCGGCTCGATCACCATGTCGCATCGCATATGCTCCCATTGGTAAATGATGCAGCGCATATGCGTTTCAATGGATTGCGCGAATTTCTCAGTGGTCTTGAGGTCAAGCTCACCGTTTATATTCATTTCAGTCCAAGGGACCTCGTCGTGCTTGATGAGAATGGCGGTTTTTCTTTCAAGGTCGTTCACTCCCCGCCAAAGCTCCTTTTTGTCTTTTTGAACGGGAAGTGCGGCGATTTCGGCGATGCGTTCCGCGAGCCCTTTAAGTATGGAAACGTCTTCGTCATGAATGGTTATCTCAATGCCTGGAGCTACCGGGATCTTCCTCATAATCGTTCTCCTCTTTTTTAAACTCATAACGCAAAGGAGCATAAGAAATGTTGTACGTCCCTTAATATAAACCAATACCGTGTTGAATAACACATCATAATTCGCCCGGCCTGTGCCCGGCGGTATATCGCATCCGGAAGAGATAATAAAATTCCTGTATCCCTACATGGCTTCAAGCAGCCGGTTTTTTTATCAATAACCTCCTGAGTGCTTCCGTTCATAAAAACCGATACAGGGTCTAGATTACAGCAGATAGCACATGCCGTTTTTCCTATCTTGGACAATAGAAGCTTTCTTTTGTAAATTTGTGCTCGCATAGAGGTGACCGGCTTTTCTATCAAAAGTTGAACCCAACCCCGTCAGGGGCATCGCCAGGGTGTTATCTGTAATCTTTCAGCCTGACTGCAATAAGGGAAAAGATATACAGGACTTCATTATCAGGCAGGCCCTGGGCGAATGTGTATATGTCCTTTCTTGTTTTGATGACGATCCCTTTCGAACGGACAAAACGGCTAATGTATTCAATGACCTTAAACGCCCTGCTGTCAGGAGAAAGCGTATTTGCATAATTCCGGTTCATGTCCCCGGCTCTTTTTATCGGCGCGGTTCTTAACGATGCCTTCTGTTTTGAGGCGGTTGAATAATCCATGTCTATTATATCGGGAACAGGTATGTTCACGACTTTTTTCATCCATGCGTCGATATAAGTCAATACAAGTTCGCCCGGCGTTATTTTAAAACCGCGCTGTTCCTCACCAAATTATTTATATAAAGCTCCATAGGTTTGACATGCACGGTAGTCTGCGCCTTCAGCGTTCATACCAAATGCGGCCCATGCGCTTGGACGGAAAATATCTTCTTCGGGAACATTGTGTAAACTTACCGGAATACGTAACATTGAAGCCAGAGTAATTAAGTCCGCACCAATATGTCCATAGCTGAAAGCGCCGTGGTTTGCACCCCAGGTATTCATCACCGAATAAACATCGCTGAAAGCTCCGTTGCCTGTTAAGCGAGGAGAAAACCATGTGGTTGGCCATGTTTTACTTGTACGTTCGTCTAATACTTTGTGTACTTCTGTCGGAATTTCTACTGTCCAGCCTTCGGCAATTTGCAATACAGGACCAAGTCCTTTTATTAAATTAACACGCACCATCGTTACCGGCATTCCACCCGTAGAGAGGAAGTTCGATGAAAAACCACCGCCACGGAAGTAACCTGCATCGGCAGGATACCAGGTTGTTGCATCTAAACATTTTTTTACTTCGGCATCGCTAATCTTCCAAAACGGTTTCATGGCAGGTTTGCCGTCTATACTTTGTTTGCCGCATCCGTCGATCGCAGCAGAACCTGAGTTGATCAAGTGAATTAATCCATTGGCCGCCCGTCCTTCTAATTTGTAACCGGTAACCCTTTCTACAGCATCAGGGCTCCAGTAGGTGCGTACATCGGCAAAAACCTGGGCTGTATTGGTCAGTAACTTTCCGAATAGCATGGCTATACCGTTAAGGGCGTCGTTTTCAGTTGCAACAATAAAGGGTTCGCGTATTCCGTTCCAGTCAAATGAGGAGTTGAGAATAGCTTCAGAGAAATCACCATTCGGTTTAAAATCTGTCCATTGTCTTTGCCCCTGAAAGCCGGAAGCTATAGCATTGTGTCCCAGTGCCTCTTCGGCAAATCCAAGTTCTCGCAAGCGTGGGTTTCCAATCATTAAATCGCGTATAATAATGGTCATTTTTACTACAAACGCCCATTCGGTATCGAGAACTTCGCGCGATTTTTTCCTTTCGCCCAAATTAACAGTGTCTTCGCCTTCGCGTGTTTTGCAATTTTGTTGCGTCCAGGCCATTGCTTTTTCAAACTCTTCGGGATCGAAAATCTCAAGTTCTATGCGGCGAATAAGTTCGCTCATGTCCACATGTTCGTTGCGCATACCCAAGTAAGATTGAAAAAAATCGGCATCTATAATCGACCCTGCAATACCCATAGACACAGAGCCAATAGAGAGATACGATTTACCGCGCAAACTTGCCACAGCAATCCCACCTTTAGCAAAACGAAGAAGTTTCTCTTGCACATCTTTGGGTATAAGTGTGTTATTGCTGTCTTGTACATCGCGTCCATATATTCCAAATGCAGGTAAGCCTTTTTGCGTTTGTCCAGCCAATGCTGCAGCCAAATAAACAGCTCCGGGACGTTCAGTACCATTAAAGCCCCAGATTGCTTTAGGCATATAAGGGTCGTAATCTATTGTTTCGCTGCCATAGCACCAGCAAGGCGTAACGGTTATTACAGCACCCACACCTGCCAGTTTAAATTTTTCGGCACAAGAAGCGGCCTCGTCCACTCTACCTATTGTTGTGTCTGCAATTACACATTCAACAGGTGTACCGTCGGTATGTTTAAGTGTAGAACCTATTAATTCGGATACACTTTTAGCCATAAGCGTAGTTTGTTCTTCAAGCGATTCTCTTACTCCTCCCTGACGAGCATCTATGGTTGGACGAATGCCTATTTTAGGGTTTTCGCCTTGTAATCTTCCTGTTTTTATTTTTCGTGCTTGGGCTGTTGCCGACGTCGAAAAACTGTTTTCTAATGTTCCTGCTTTCATAATGTCCCCTCTTTCATCATCATTTCGGCATCGTTAAAGGCATGGTCGCCCCCTTTAGATCTCGCAGGTGCCGGCCTGCAGGCCTGCCACAGTATCGAAAAGGACACGCACGTTGGCATCCGGCATCGTGTACTGCATCTCATGGGTAAACCCCAGCACAAAACGCGGTTTGGTACAGCCGATTTTGTAGGCATTGACGATATCGTCCTGAAACTCCTGAAGGTTCATGGTTTCGCCGCGCTGGGTATCGATGCCCGTGACAAAGGTCAGCTTATCGCCGTACTTGGCATAGGCGGCGGTAAAATCATTGCCCGCCAGGGGTTGAAAGGCCTGCAGCATGTCGATCCCGGCCTCGATATAGCTGTCGAGCAGGGTCATCTGATAACCGCATGAATGCAGCAGAGTCAGAGCGCCTGCCTCATGGGCTGTGTCAACGAGTCGCTTCAGGTGCGGAAAGACGAACTTCTTCCACATGCGCGGGGACATGAAGGTCCGGTTGTTATAGCCGTAATCATCATAAATCAGCACGATATCAGCGCCTGCCTTGACCGAATGACGTAATGCGACGATCTCATTTTCGGTCCAGCGCTGCATGAAGGTCTGCATCTCTTCGGGGTAATCCATGAGCATGGTCAACATCTTTTCGGTCCCGAAGAGGCCGGTCTGGGGAAAATCAAAGGCGCCGAAAATGCCTGCACACAGACACTTCTCCGGATGCCGGCGGCGATTCATACGAATCAGCTCGTAGCCGGACTCGGCAGTGAAGTCCGGAAAAACATACTTCTGCAACTCCGAGATGTCCTTGATGGCGGGCTCGATCATATCAACATAAATTCCGCTGCCCAATGACCTGACTACTCCGTAAACATCCGTGATGATCAAATGCCCCTTTTTCAAGCGGACACTCTGCAGGAGATTGTGTCCTATAAACACCATGTCTGACCCCAACTGAAATGTATATTCAGTCAGGGCATTAAAAGGATACCCGTCCAAAAGCAGGGGCAGGGCTCGCCAGTATTCATGCGACTTGAGCTCGCCGCCATTATGAAAGCGACGCCAGAGAAAGCTTGCCAGCGCGTTCACGCCCCATTTACCGAGCGGCTGGTATTCGGCGATCATTCGGCAGCAGGCATGCGGATTCAGCCAGTAGAAGACCGGCAGCCGGTCGACCGGAAGTCCACGGCCTGCGGCCAGGATGCGTTCACGTGATGTCATAGCAGACTTCGTATTCATAGCACGGTCCTGGCATAGTCTTTGGCCGAGGTGGAATCCGGACCATAGAAATCCGCCCCGATCTCGGTGGCAAACGTCTGGGTAACAGGCGCCCCTCCGATCATGATCTTGACGCCCTGGCCCAGGCCAGCCGAGCGTATGGCTTCGATCACCTCGCGCATGCCTGGCATGGTCGTTGTAAGCAGCGCAGAGAGTCCCAGCACCTTGGGTTGATGCATGCGCACGGAATCGATGAATTTTTCGGTGGATACATCAGCGCCCAGATCGATCACCTCGAACCCGGCGCCCTCCAGCGATATTCCCACCAGATTCTTGCCTATATCGTGCAGATCGCCCTTGACCGTGCCGATTACGGCCTTGCCCGCTGAGGTTGCGTTACCCTTGGCCAGGAGGGGTTTGAGCAGCTTGAGTCCCTGCTGCATTGCCCTGGCTGCCATTAGCATCTCCGGCAGATAGTATTCACCATTCTGAAACAGGACACCGACCACGTCCATGGCGGGGATAAGGGCTTTCTGCATAATGGTCTCGGCCGATTCGCCCTGAGCGAGCAGCTCCTGTACGCGCGTCTCGCAGCCCTTGACATTGCCTTCCATAACTATGGTCTTGAGTTGTTCCATTCAGTACCCTCCTTGAAAGCATTGACCCGCCATACTGGCAGTACACAAATTATGCTCCTCCTCCTGAATTTGTCAATTGCCTCAGATGACCAACGTATTGTCATTTGAGATCATTTCGCTTAGCATGACTTTGGTGAAACTATGGAAATATGCCTGAAATCAAAGTCGGTCATCTTATTTTGGCTACTTCTTGCAACAGCGATTGAGCTATTGTCTGTGCTGGTATTATTGAGGGCAAGTGGGATGGTGCAGAGCATACAGTCTGTACCATCCAATCAAACTTTGCGTCAACAATGCAAAGGAAGCGTAAATATCATTTAAGAAGGTACAAAAGTTGATCTGTATTCTTCTGCGTTTAGCAAAGGCAGGGCAGATTAGATTTTTTTAAATGACTATTCCTTTGTCCTTCCCATCTTAACTTCCGATTCGGGGGGTTAAAGCTGGTGCTTTTTAAAGATTTAATTGCTTTTTTGTTTGTACTCATTTCCGGTTGGATTTTTAAAAGTATGATCGTTTACAGAAATTTATATATATCACTTAGGGGACGTATCACTTAGGGGACGCAGATTGGAGTATTAGGGGAATTCGGGGACACCATACTTAATTATTACTGCAAGGAAGGTTGGCTGGTAATGAGATCTGCATGGCGAGAATAGCGCGAGTTGTAGCAGCGGGTTTACCGCACCATATTACACAGAGGGGTAATCGGCGTCAGGAGACTTTTTTCAGTGAAGAGGATTACCGCGAATATCTTGGTCTCATGGCTGAATGGACGAAAATATGTGATGTTGATGTATGGGCCTACTGTCTTATGCCTAATCATGTGCATATGATTTTGGTGCCTCAAAGCCCTGATGGGTTCTATAAGGCCTTGGGGGAGATGCACCGCCGCTATACACGCATGATCAATTTTCGCCATGGTTGGCGGGGCCATCTATGGCAGGGGCGGTTTTCTTCATTTGTGATGGATGAAAAGCATCTATTGGCCGCCTCCCGCTATATTGAAATGAACCCGGTTAGGGCACACCTTGTCAAAACCCCATGGGATTATCCTTGGAGCAGCGCCAAAGCCCATCTTCACGGCATGGACGATAGTGTGGTAAATGTGAGACCCCTGCTTGAGATGGTCGGAGACTGGAAAACTTTTATCGAATCGGCAATCGATGAAAATGAATACACAACTCTACGACGCCATGAAAAAACCGGCAGACCCCTTGGTGATGTGCCCTTTGTGAAAAGCCTTGAACTGGCACTTGGGAGAATCCTCTCAAAACAAAAACCAGGACCAAAACCTCATGATAATTAAGTATGGTGTCCCTAGAATTTGCTACTTGGCCAAGGAACAGGCGTAGGGGTTAGGCGCTTCTCGCCCTAAAAAAAGCCCCCCTGGCTCAAGGAGCGCAGGGGGGCTTGGTAGTTTAGGGCTGGTGGGAGTTTAGACGCCCTGGTCGATCATGGCGTCGGCAACCTTGACGAAGCCGCCGATGTTGGCGCCCTTGACGTAATTGACGAAGTCACCATCCCTGCCATACTTCACGCAGGTCTCGTGGATGCTCTGCATGATCATTTTGAGGCGATTGTCGACCTCGGCGCGGGTCCAGTTTAGGTGCATGCTGTTCTGGGTCATCTCGAGCCCGGAGGTGGCCACGCCGCCGGCGTTGGCAGCCTTGCCGGGGCCGAAGCAGATCTTGGCCTTGACGAAGACGTCCACGGCCTCGGGCTCGGACGGCATGTTGGCGCCCTCGGCCACGCAGATGCAGCCGTTCTTCACGAGCATCTCGGCCTCGGCCTTGCTGATCTCGTTCTGGGTGGCTGACGGCAGGGCGATATCGCACTTGACGAACCAGGGCCGTTTGCCGTCGTAGTACTTGGCGGTCGGGTACTTGTCGCAATATTCCTTGATGCGGCCGCGCTGGACGTTCTTGAGGTCGAGCACGTAGGCGAGCTTTTCAGCGGTGATGCCGGCCTCGTCCACGATGGTGCCGTTGGAGTCGGACAGGGTGATGACCTTGGCGCCGAGCTGGTTGCACTTCTCGACGGTGTACTGGGCGACATTGCCGGAGCCGGAGACAGCCACCAGCTTGCCGGCGAAGGACTGGCCTTTGACCTTGAGCATCTCCTCCGCGAAGTAGACGCAGCCGTAGCCTGTGGCCTCGGGCCGGATGAGACTGCCGCCCCAGGAAAGGCCCTTGCCGGTCAGTACGCCGGTGACCTCGTTGGTGAGGCGCTTGTACTGGCCGTAGAGCGCGCCGATCTCGCGGCCGCCTACACCGATGTCGCCGGCCGGGATGTCGGTGAACTGGCCGATATGGCGATAGAGCTCGGTCATGAAGGACTGGCAGAAGCGCATGACCTCGAGGTCGCTCTTACCCTTGGGATCGAAGTCGGAACCGCCCTTGCCACCGCCCATGGGCAGGGTGGTGAGCGAGTTCTTGAAAACCTGCTCGAAGGCCAGGAATTTCAGGATGCCCAGGTTGACGCTGGGGTGGAAGCGCAGGCCGCC